>JACZCU010090530.1_pt1 | contig 25891 bp, 21 predicted proteins | sample 8641851 | NCBI WGS metagenome assembly JACZCU01 (sample SAMN15324605, study PRJNA640507) | soil metagenome | isolation source: monocropping sugarcane control | place: China: Luxin town, Laibin City, Guangxi Province | collected 2019-07-25 | depth 10cm m | reverse complement strand
TATTGTTTCTCTTTCTTTTTTTGGGGGTTGTGAATTGGCTTTCTTTTTTCTTTTTTAAAGAGGAGCCCCTTTCCGTGATAAACAAAAAGCAGCCAACTCCCATTCGATTTATCGAGCTGTATCGATGCTGTCGAAGAAGTCGAGAAGAGCATCTGCCACCTTCTCGGGTGCCTCCAGAGCTGCATAGTGGCCAACGCCATCGAGGGAGACCGACCGGACCTGGCCCGATGCTACCTGGCTCATCGTTGCGAAGGTGAACTCACCGCCTCTGGCTCCGATTGCCAGCACAGGCATGCTCAGTTTGTGAGTGGCGACGAGAGCTGCAATGTCTGCGCCCTCCTGGAGCATCGACTGGTAGAGGCCAATCGCTCCGCGCCAGCCTGCGGGGCGGGAGTAGGTGCGTACGAACTCGTCGATGTCAGCTTCGGTGATCGCTCCTGGTGTCACGCTCATGGCTGGGAATACGAATTGTCCAAAGAACTCGCGCTCGTGGCCAGTGAGCAGCATCTCGGGAATATGCGGAGCGACAAGAACCCCGATGTACCATGTGCCCCCGTGTGTGACATCGGCCAGCCTCTCCGCGCCGAACCCAGGCAGGCCCGTCTCGATCGCAGTAAAGCTGAGCACGTCTTCCGGGTGGGTGGCCGCGAGGCGGAAGACGGTCGCCCCACTGATGTCCTGGCCCGTGAGATGTACTGGACCAACGCTGAGCTCTTCGATGAGAAGGTGCAGGTCTTCGGCAGAGGTCTTGCTGTCGTACGTACCAGGCCCGTTATCAGAGTCACCGAAACCACGCAGGTCGACAGCGAAGACACGGTGATTCTTGGCTAGCAGTGGAAGAAGTTTGCGAAAAGTCCACCACGTTTCAGGAAAGCCATGCACGAGTAAGACTGGAGAGCCAGTAGTCCCTGCTGATACGTAGTGAAGCTGTGTTCCGTTCACTTTTGCGTGATGATGCGAGATATCGGTCAGTGCAGTACCTATTTTATTGTCACTCATAAATCTCCCCTATAGGTTAATTCGACAACTTGGTTGTCTGCATATATAATAGACAACTTGGTTGTCTTTGTCAAGCAGCATTACCACGAGATACTGAACACTCAGCTTCAAAACTTCTGGTGAAGGAATAGAACTCCAACGATACATGCTCACATGATGAGAGATCTGATAGACGACAATACACTGAAACGATATGGAAGGCGAGTCCATGAAGCAACAAGCCTCGTGCGCAACAGAGAGCGAAAGAATTTGAGAGGGGCAATTTGGAATATGGCAGCCTTGACGATCTCCGCTAGCTATGTTAGCATCAGTGGACTATGTCTCGTTCAGGTGCTACTCTCACAATGCTTTTAATTGGCGGCTTTCGTTCACTGGTGGACGCCGCGCACGTTGAGCTTGCCGCCCGCGGCTACGAGGATGTTCGCCCCGTTCACGACTTCGCAATTCGGGCCATTGCCTCGGGTGCCGACAACGCTTCAGAGCTAGGTCGGCGTCTAGCGGTCTCAAAACAAGCGGCGGCGAAAACCATTGGGGTCCTTCAAAAGCGCGGATACGTTGTGCGTGAAGTAGATCCAGTAGACGCTCGCCGCAAACGCCTTCGTGTCACCGCACGCGGGTTCGACATGCTGCGAGAAGCTGAAGAGATCTTTGATGAGTTACGCAATCAATGGGCTCGACAGATCGGTACCACCCAGCTCGAGGAAATAGAGAAACACCTAGCGGAGCTGGTTGGTATTGATCCCATTCGCCTCGATACCTCAGGGTGGCTTGCACAAGACCTCGGCGAGTAGGTCTCGTATGTAAAACTTTTGACCCAGGACTTATGGCTGGGGGTGAAAGGCTCGCCCCTCGATGATACGTTTTTTCTCTTGTTTGCCAGTTTCTGGACCATTTCCTTCTTCTCGATCCTGTCTGCACCATCTCATTGCGTATGTCGTGGGCATCGCACGCTTTCGGCGGGCATGTTGGCCCTGTTGGCGGTCTGGCACAATCACCGGACTGCGCCTCGTGGTCCTCATGCTGATCTGTCTCCTTTACAACGCTCTCAGGCCGATCACATTGAGGTCGACTGGCTCTTGGCTCTTGGCTATCTTCCTGCGGCTGCCTGACTGTTCAATGTGTCACATGAATTTGAACCATGCCTTAGGAGAAACGGGAAGAGCCAGGCTATTTATGGTGGGTACTATAGTGGTACCAAAAGGAGACTTTCATGTGAAATGTGAAGAGCGATCAGACGGTGAATGAGAAGATGTCTAGCTTGCATATTGCTTCCGTGTTCTCACAACAACACAAACACCTGAATTGGAGTCATTCAGGTGTTTGTGTATTGCTCGTTGCTTCAAACCAGGTCAACATACTCGGCAAGCGTGTCCATTGCTTATTACATGCCAACTCGTCACGCAACGGCAGGGCAATCTCTGCTTACTTTGATAGTGGCCATTGGTAGGCATGCGAGATAGCACCTGCTATCCCAGCGTGGTTGTTTGTGTCCGATTCAGCCTACCCCAGCATTGGCCATTGATAGGCGCTCAACACATCCATCTTGCTCTGGTTAACCGTCGTCCAATTGTCCTGGAGGATACCGCCCGTATCCCCCGAGTCGGGGTTCCATGACCAGTAGGTATAGCCGATGTTATTCGTTTTCAGGAAGGTCACCAGGCTGCGCTGCCACACCCCCTCAGCATCCTGACCCATCGAACGCCCACCGAACTCTCCCACGAACACCGGGGCATTCCCGATCTGTTGCAGAAAGGCCCAATGTTGCTGCCAGACGGCGGGCAGGTTGCGCGGGAAGTTCGCCGCCTTGAACCACGATTGCTTATAGATCTCCGGGCCGTAGTCATGTGCCGAATATACCAGCTTGTCAGGTTCTGATAAGTGCACCGGGTACTGCTTTGCCCCCTCCAGGTTCCCTCCCCACCAGTAGTAGTCGCCATGATATTGCTCGATCCCCTCCACGATAATCAACCACTGCTGGTTGACGGCCAGGATGGCATTGCCCGCCTGCTCGGCTGCCATACGCCAGTCCGTGCTGGCATTGCCATCACCCCAGCTCGCCGGGCCACGCGGCTCGTTGGCCAGATCTGCCCCGATCACCGTCGCATTCTCCCGGTAGTGCCGAGCCAGCATCACCCAATCCGCCAGCCAGCGCGACTGGGGCACCTGGTCCGTGTACCACAACTCGGGCCGGAGGTCGGCAGTGGGGTCATGACGGTCGAGAATGACCTTCAGCCCACGGCTACCTGCACCCTGGATGATCCTGTCCATGAGTGCCAGTCCCTGGAGCCCCTTGAGGTCAGGGTTCAGCCGGTAGTTGATCCCCTGCGGTTTGCTCGACGGATCGAAGAGCTGGTTGGTGTAAGGCAGGCGAATGGTATTGAAGCCTAAATGCACCATCTGCTTGAGCATATCCTGCCAGTTGCGGACCGACAGCCCGTGAGGAGCAAAGGTACTCGTCTCAAAGCCAAACCAGTTGACGCCTGTCAACTGCACCTCGCATCCAGATGTATCCACCAGTCCGCCATGGGAGCTATGGAGGAATCCTACCTGCTCATCTGGCTGGCATTGCGTCGAAGTGTTGTACATAAAAGGAGAAGTAACAGGTGTGCAGGCAGACAGGATAAGGATCCCTAAAATAACGGCGGAGAAAGCCTGCAAGCTCCCTCCCCGAGAACCTGCTATGCACGTACGTCTCATATCAATTTCCCTTTTCATAAGATTCAAAAATTGGATGGCTTCTTCTGGAGTCAGAAGCCTGTTTAAGCTGAGTTCAACCTCCGTAGCATGCGCAACCGGCGGCCGGCTCACCGCTTTGCGCTTCTCAGCACCTACTATGTCGTTTCTGTTTCACTCGCACTACGGTTTTAACGAGAGAAAAGCAAACACCTGCCCTACAAAGCCGCGATAAACTGCCAGATGTGGCCGCTTCCAAAATGTGTTTCATTCTCTTGCTAAGGCGAACGAGGATGCAGGCAGAATTGCTTGTCATAATTATAGACCGTTTCACCCATGGCTTACTCGATAATCGCCTCATGGTCTTAAGGCAAGTGTCTTATGGCTGTGAGAACGTATCCCTCGGCATGGATCGATTATGTGTTGAGAATCCGTTTGCTCTGGCGCTCTGTTCGAGAAACTTAGGCCTGCGGTCTGTGAGTTGGACGATGATCATCTGTCCATCCTCCTTGTTTTATCTGTTTCAGGTCCTGGCGTACGTATTGTAGGAGAGATGAGGCTGAGACGTTGTAAGAGCACAACCTGACCTGCGGCCCCGATGATGCGATAGCTTCTGGAGCCTAGCATTGCTTCATAGATCTGCTGGTCTGCTAGCTGATTCACGGGTGCGGCATCGGAAAGATCAATGGCCACATAGTCTGCTGCATATGCCTGCGGATCCGGCAGCAGGTAGAGTGCATAGCGATCACTCAGGTGCGGATTGAGCGTATCCGTGGCCGCGACTGAGGCAGTGGGAGGCACGCGGGCGAGCAAGGCATCGATCTGCGCTTGCTGTGGATTGGGATGACTTCCTGCTTCCCAGAAAGGTTCGATACCTGTGCTTGTAGCAGCGATGTTCCAGCAGCTGAACGCTATTAACCACACTATGACCAGCGGACCGATCCACTGCGGACGCAACGGTATACGCCTCAGCACTACATCCCGGAGCATGCTGATGGACCGAATCATGTGCAGCGCGCGCATGCCATGCCTTGCGAGGCGTGCAGAACCCTGAGGCAACACTGCTGTGCTTACTCTGGCTTCGACGCGCTTCCTAGCACGGTAGAGCGCAGCTGTGCCAGAGATGGCGGCCGCCATGAGGTATGGAAGCAGTACAGCATTATACTGGAAGAGGCCGCTATATTGCGGTGGATGGGTACTGAGGAGGTTGATAGCTAGTCCGGGCAAGGCACACAACCAGAGGACGGGCGCGAAGAGGCCCAATGCCCCATTGGTACGCAGCAACTCCGCCAGATAGTTTCGCTTGGCGGGGTCCTGGAGCGGAGCAAGAAGCACCAACGGGTGTGTGAGTACGTCGTGCAAGGCAGCGCCCGGGGAACTGCCGAGCCAGGCATAGCGATACCAGAAAGTATTTCCTCCCGCGGCATGGCCATTGAAGTGCGGCAAAATGATCAGGAAGCAGAGGGCTGCCCACGCCATTGACAACAAGGCCACCGCTGCGCCCATACGTGGATGCCCCTGCCGGAAAGCGATGAAGAGGCCAAGCGGGACCAGCGAAAGCGCGACATCTTCTTTACAGAGAACAGCGAGCACAGCTGCAACGGCAAACCATTGGTAGTGCCGCGCATCGAGCGCCCAGAGGGCCAGCAGCAAGAGCGGCGTAGCCAGCGTTACCCCATGAAAATCAAAGAGCGCTTCGCCCAGGATTTCCGGTGTCGCGAGATATGCCCACACAAAGGCGGCAGCCACGAGCGGCAGTTCGGGAAGGCGGCGCAGCCCCAGGAGCAATAGGGGAATACCACCGAGTGCCAGTGCCATAGTTTGCAGCACAAGCAGCGTCTCAGGGCCGCTGTGGAGCAGGTACAGCGGGGCGATCAAGAGTAGGATCGGCTCCACATGGACGCCCAGACGTGTCGGGGGCCCAAACCAATCGAAGCCGCGATTCGTGAAGCGCAGGGGATGGCCATGAAGGGTATTCCAGACGGCCTGATCGAAGTTGCCCAGGTCGAAAGCATAAGCGTGGTAGGACTGGTAGCGGACAAGAGCATGCTGGCCGACGAGTGCAATATCCATAGCGATGAGCACGAGCACAATCATCCACGCCAGGATCCGTTGAGCAGACAATGAACACAGTACCCTCCACCTCTTATGTGGTATATCGTCTCGAACTATCCTCAGTTCTCCCAGGGAAGTTAGTTGCTCAAGACGGTCGGGAGTCAGTAAAGGCAATAGAGTCCTGATTTTAAGCGCCATGATGGAAATCTTCTCTCCTTTCGGCACTTCTCTTCTTCGTCCAAAGAGGGTTTGTTTCCGCTTTTGTGCATGGCAACCGGGTCTCTTCAGACGCAAAAACACCACCTTCATTCGTTGCGGTAGTTTCTTTACAACTATCCGAGGTAAGGTAGCGAGTTTACGCCGGATAATTGTAAAAAACCTACCTCACTGGCTTATGAAAATGACAGTCTGCCGCAGCAGCATCGTCCGTCCATGCGCCAACGGCTGAAGCTCTCGTCGCGGTATTACCCGCGTCGGGCCGCATCTGCTTGCACTGCCAGCCCGCTTAAGACTGCCAAGAGCTCCCGCGATTGGCCGATGAACAGCCCGTCGGCCGTGAAGGCCCTGACCGTGGCCACTGCACCTCCACTCCCCCCTATCTCGGTAGGGCGAATGATCGAAACGGTCGGGAACTTTCGGCTGAGGAAGACGGTTGGCTCGGGCATGATCAGATTGGTCTGGAAGTCCTCCCCGCCAAAAGGAGAGGCATTGAGGTTCGGAAACACCAACCCATTTGTGGGGTCGGTCAGAGCGGGCGCATTGCCTGCCTTGTCTTGCCACGTCTGAAAGTGCTGTGTCTCGGTTGGACCGATACTGAGCAAGATGCGCAACACTTCCAGATTGGTGACCCCCTGAGCCAGTGTTGGGTAGAGGCTGGTGCCACCTTGCTCGATAAATCCAAAATGGAAGCCTGCCGTGTTGGCGATCGCTTGAATGTGGTTAGCGGGGGTGAGGTCGCCATCGTTTCTTGGAATCGCCGGAAACTTGCCAGTACTCAAACTCGGGATAGCTTGAGGGAAGGTGTCACCGAGATCGGGATTCCTCGTGCGGCTGCGGTAGCGCGACCACCAACTGGTGTCCACGGTGAGTTGCATGAGGTTGGTGAGCCGTCCGATTTGTTGGGCGCCTGTCGCTCGACTGCTCGGCAGCGTGCGAAACCGATCCAGATTGACTGGCTCCGCGCCCTGCGATGCCAGGTATTCGTTGATGAACCTCATGTGGCTGAACTCATCCTCGGTATTGTCGTGGATATACTGGGACATGTCCCCATCTAGCACTTGTAGAGCCTTGGTGTAGGCTGCACTCCCGCTCCCCCCTGGAACTTCGCTGTCCTGGATTCCGCCGAGTTCGTTGTATTGTTGCCACAGATCGCTTTCAATGATTTCGATCGCAGCCAGGAATCTGAGAATGGCCACGTCTCCTCGTGTGAGACTGGCACTTCCTACTTCGGCGAAGACTGGTAACCCATTGAACCCATTGGCCAACAGCCCGGCACCGATGGTTCCTGCTCCTCCTACCGCGAGTCCCTTGCGCAAAAAGGACCGGCGGCTGGTAGCATCTTTCGATTGTTGCGCGTTGTGTTTCATGATCTTCTCCTGATTGTGGTTGAGTCTATCCAGAGACACACGGACCCCGGCCGTATGCTCAGTGAGCAACGAATGCATATCATATAATGAGGGCATTTCATAACTTAAAGGCCCACGCGGTAGGGTTTCAGGCCGCTACCCAGGTGACGCATTCCGTCCTCTCTGGTGCTAATGTAAGGAGGGAGCGCCATGAAAGCGTCACGAGCAGCGCCATGAAAGCATCATGAGCATCGTCATGGGGAGTGACCTGAATCCCTGACCCAGAGATGAGCGAGAACGCGCCGGGGAGGAAGCGCACAGACCAGCCTGAAATACAACAGCGTAGCAGGTGGACTCGATAACGAGTGAGGGAGAGGTAGGCCCAGGATACGTGTAAAAATCGTATCTATTCAGAAGGGCTATGGCGTTGCGAGATCACAGGCAAATCTGATACAGTAGCAGCATGACGCAGCCAGAAGTATGGGAGCGGCTCCAGGCGGAGTTGAGAGCCTGGCGAGAACTCGCCCACGAAAAACACCACGAGGTCCACCAGCTTCAGCAGGAGAAACAGGTGCTGCGCGAAGCCCTGGCAGAAGCCATCCAGGCGATTGAACGCTTGCAGGAACGCGCCAAGGACCTGGAGGGGCAGATCGAAGTGCTGCTCGACCGGGTGAAAACGCTGGAGGGGCAGCAGGCCAAAGATAGCCACAATAGCAACCGACCACCGTCCTCTGATCGATTCGTGCGCCGCCCGAAGAGCCTCAAACAGAAAAGCGGGAAAAAGCCAGGTGGGCAGCCAGGCCATCCGGGGCATCACCTCAAGCCGGTAGCGCAGCCAGACACGGTGGTGATGCATCCAGTCGAGCGGTGTGTGCGCTGCCAGCGGGATCTGCGCGCCTGCCCGGCCACCATTATTGAGCGTCGCCAGGTGATCGATCTGCCAACAAAGCGGCTCTGGGTCACGGAGCATCACGTGGAAGAGAATCAGTGCCCGCAGTGCTGCCATCTCACCCGCGCGAGTTTTCCGGCATCAGTCAAAGCAGCAGTTCAATATGGAACCGGCATCCAGGCGCTGGCTGTTTCGCTGGTCCAGGGACAGGCGGTCCCATACGCTCGGGCGAGCCAGCTGCTCCACGACCTGCTTGGTGTGCAGCTCTCTGCAGGGAGTATCGCCAGCTTTGTCACTACCTGCCATCAGCACCTGGCTGGAGTCGAGACCGAGTTGAAAGCGGCGCTGGTGAACGTGCCGGTGCTGCATCAAGACGAAACGGGCATGCGCGTCGGGACGGAGGGCTGGTGGATGCATGTCTGCTCGACGGATCGGTCGACCCATTACGCCGCCCATGCCGGCCGAGGTCGGGCGGGGATGGATGCGATTGGGATTACTCCGCAGTTTCGGGGGACGAGTGTGCATGCTTCGCTCGTCAGTTATGAGGGCTACAGCTTTACCCCAGCACTGTGCAATGTGCATCATTTGCGTGAGCTCACCTTCATCGAAGAGGAACTGAAGCAAGCCTGGGCGACGCGCATGAAAGACCTGCTTCTGGAGATGAAGGCGGAGGTGGAACAGGCGAAAGCCCAAGGGAAATCGCAGTTGGATGTCCCGCTGCTCGCGCGACTTCTGCGTCGCTATGATGAACTGCTTGCCGAGGGGTATCTGGCCAATCCCCCTCCCCCGCCACCGCAGAAGTCCGCGCAGGGCAAGCGCAAACCCAAGCAAAGCCCTGCCCGCAATGTGCTCGACCGCTTCTCTCAGAAAAAGCAGGCCGTGCTCCGGTTCCTGCATGATTTTGCTGTGCCATTCGATAACAACCAGGCTGAACGCGATCTGCGCATGATCAAAGTCCAACAGAAAGTCTCTGGGTGCTTTCGCGGCGAGGAAGGTATCGTCAGGTTCTGCCGCATTCGTAGTTACCTCTCAACGCTACGTAAACAGGGCATTGAGTTGCTCTCTGCTCTGGATCGCACCCTGGCGGGATATCCCGTCCTTCCCGCTTTTACCTGAGCAACCAACGGATAGAATGCGCGACGTGGTTGGAGTCGCCTACGCATGCTCCGGTTCAACTGGAGTGAACTGGTCAGGATAGGGGAGGAGTTCGTGCAGCTTGACAACGCGGTCTCTTCCAAGAACGACGTTCGTCTCCAGGTTCTGCTCATGGATCTGATGGATAAACTCGCGGCATCGGCCACAGGGCGAAAGCACAGAAATCCTGCCTTTCTCGTCTTTCCAGACGGCGACGATCTGGCTGATTCTGAACTCCCCAGCGGTCACCATCGCTGCTATGGCGCTGGCCTCGGCGCAGAACCCGGTTCCAGACGCAGTATCCAGGCACACCCCCACATAGATATTCCCCTGGTCCGTGACCAGGGCACATCCCACGTCTCCGACAAGCCGGTCTCCTATCTGTCGGGGATTGACGACTGCCGCTGCCCGCTTGATTAAGGTCTCAGTGACATTTCCCATGGTTCAATGGTACTCTCGCGAGATGTTGCTGTCAATGATATGCCATCCCATCATGTGAGTCGGAGCGACCCCCTTCTGAATAGATACGATTTTTACACGTATCCTGGGCCTACCTCAGGGATGGTCTATGCCTGTAGTATTTGCTCACAAGGGGCCTTTTTCGCAGCTCGTCGTCACACAACGATCGATATGGCATCTACATCCTCACCACCATGAGATATTCGTCTTAGGCCTGGAGGGCTTTTTCCAGGCAAACTGGGATGTAAACCAGGTATACTACTGGTGTTTATTACACCCTGTTGTGTAACCGGTACCGACAACGGTTACGCAACAGTTCTCGAAACTTGCTTGCTTGATAATACACATCGTTGCCTGGATAACAGACCAGAAGGGATAGCTATGGCAGAGAAAATCACGATACGTGACATCGCTCGCTTTGCTGGTGTCTCCAAGGCCACCGTCTCGCGAGTATTGAACCAGAAGCCTGATGTGGACCCCACTACACGTGAGCGCATTTTGCGCATCATTGAAGAGCAGGCATTCCTGCCCAGCATCACGGCTTCCAGGCTGGCTGGCGGACGCAGCCGGCTGATCGGCGTCCTGATCCCTTCATTGACATGGCCTTTGATCCCGGAGATCATGCGCGGCGTCTCTGATCTGGTGGTCCAATCCCCTTATGAGCTGCTTCTCTATAGCATCACGCGTGAGCAAGATCGCAACGAGAAGGACCAGGGCGATGTGATCGATCATATCCTGGCCACCAGACTTGCCGCAAGTTTGCTCGCGGTGTTTCCTGGCCAATCAGTTCAGCATCTTGCCAGGTTGCATGAGCAAGATTTTCCTATCGTAATGATCGACGACCAGCGGGAACCGACGAGTATTCCTCGGGTGAGCGCCGACAACCATATTGGAGGCTACGCTGCCACGCGCTATCTGCTGCAATTGGGTCACCGGCGTATCGCGCACATTCAAGGACCCCTGAAGTATCTTGTCTCACTTGAACGCTATGAGGGCTACTGCAAGGCATTGCACGAGGCCGGTATAAGCCCTGATCCAGCGCTCGTACTGGAAGGAGATTTTATGCCAGCGGGTGGGCGTGCATGCGCCAGCAAGCTCCTTTCTCTGGAGGATCGACCTACCGCCATTTTCGCCGCCAACGATCAAATGGCCTATGGCGTGCTGGCAGCTGCTGAGGAGTGCGGTTTACGCGTACCCAAAGATGTGTCTCTGATTGGGTTCGATGACATCCCTCTGTCTGTTCACACGCGGCCGGCCCTCACCACGGTACGGCAGCCATTCTATGAAATGGGGCAGCTGGCCATTACCTTGCTCCTGTCTCTGCTGGAGTCGCCTCGCCCACTAAATAATGGGCGCTATCCGAGTTCTATGCAAACTCATGCTTCCCTCTGGCCAGTCAAGCAGAGCGAGCCTACGCACCTTCAATTTGCAACGAAGCTTGTAGTGCGTGCATCTTGTAGCGTTCCTCAATCTCTCTCCGCCCGTGCACCGGAGTAAGTAATTGCAGGTGCCTCCTGCGGGCAGCCTGTCTGGAGAAAACCTTCTATAGGGGAGAGGTAATGAGGTAATAGGTGAGTCGTCCTCTCCTATGCATTGATACTGATATCTGGTCGTAATGTAGTCCTGTCGTCGGTATAAAATCTGGAACAGGTGGAAAAGTAGTGCGTCGTCTTGTATTTACAAGTTTTTGCCTGCTGGCTACTCTCGTTGAACGCTCAGTAATTTGTTTAGTCCAATGCTAGGAGGTTTCCTATGATACCACGCTCAACGGCCTCTTTTGTATATGGCCGTGGTAGAGTTTTTGCCCTGATCTCCCTCCTCCTCGTCCTTATCACGCTCCTGGCTGCCTGTGGCTCCAGCTTGAATACGAATACGGCCAGGCAGGGGGGGACACTTACAATGGTACCAGGTCCTGTTGGTGACTACACCCGCAACTTTAACGTCTTTGCCAATGGTTCGGTCTTGAACGGGACACAGGGCCTGATCTATGAGACCCTTCTTTTCTTCAACCGCGAAGATGGGAGCGTGAAACCCTGGCTTGCGTCGAGCTACCAGTTCTCAAGTGATGCTACCAGCATCACCTTCAAACTCCGTCCAAACGTTCAGTGGTCGGATGGCAAGCCCTTCACGAGCGCTGACGTTCTCTTCACGCTGAAACTGATTCGTGATCACCCTGCCATTGATTACAGTGGTCTTTGGACGGTGATTACAGGTGTGACGACTCCCGATGCTCACACCGTTATCATGAAGTTGAAGCGGCCCTGGGTGCCCATTCTCTGGTATCTGGGCGGACAAACGTACATCATTCCCCAGCATCTCTGGTCCAGCGTGAGCAACCCGGTCACTTACACGAATCCTGACCCCGTCGGCACAGGACCCTTCGTGCTCAAGTCCTTCACGCCACAACTGTACGTTTTTGACCGCAACCCTCATTTCTGGCAGCCCGGCAAGCCGTACATCGGCGAAGTACGTTACCCTTCTTTTAACTCAAATACGAGCGCTGACCTGCTGCTCTCACAAGGCTCGGTAGACTGGACGGGTCTGTTTACCCCGGACGTCAATAAAACATTTGCGCAGCGTGACGCGGCGCATAATCATTACTGGTTCCCACCCAGCGACGTCATCACACTCTACCCGAATCTTACGAAGTATCCCTTTAACTTGCTTGCGGTGCGTCAAGCCATCAGCGCAGCCATTGATCGTAACACACTCTACCGTATTGGCGAGAACGGATACGAACCGCCCTCTCACCCCACTGCTCTGGTCTTGCCGGCGAACCAGAGCTTCTTGTCGCCCAGCTATGCCCATGCCTCCTTCGCGCTGGATACCGCCAGGGCAAGCTCATTGCTGGGGCGCGCGGGCTTCAAGAAAGGCAGCGACGGCATCTATGTCGACAAAAATGGCAGGCGACTCGCCTTCAACATGAATGTCGTGTCAGGTTGGACCGACTGGGTGACCGACTGCCAGATCATGGCCAGCAATTTGCGGGCAATCGGTATGGATGTGAAGGTGAACGCCATATCCTTTAACTCTTACTACAGTGCCTTGCAGACGGGCTCTTTTGATACGGCCATCTCTTATACAAATACTGGCCCTTCACCCTACTACCTGTACAACTCGCTGCTGGCCAGCGTCAATACCGCGCCCATCGGTCAGCCGGCTACATCGAACTGGGAGCGCTGGAGCGATCCTACGACAGATACGCTCCTTCAGCAGTATGCCAGTTCAGCCGACCCTGCGGTACAACAAGAGGCACTCTCTGGCATCCAGAAAATCATGGTTGAGCAATTGCCGACCATTCCTCTCATCTACGGAGCCACCTGGTACGAGTACAGCACAACGCGCTTTGTTGGCTGGCCCGATCAGCAGCACCCGTACGCCGTGCCGGCGCCATACGCGGCACCCGATGTAGAGGTGGTCTTGCTGAACTTGCATCAGGTCTAACGAACGTCTGCAGTATGGGTGACCTTCGTACAAATCATCCATACTGCAGACCGAGTACCAGAAAGAGAAGGAGGGATTGTATGCGTCACCTGCTACGCCGCATTGGCTTTTACCTGGTCGCGCTATGGGCCTCGATAACTCTTAATTTCCTCATCCCACGACTTGTCCCTGGGAACCCTGCCCAGGTACTCATAGCTCGACTTCAGGGACGCATCGACCCACGCGCAGAGCACGCTATGGAGATTGCTTTCGGCATTAGCCATGCAAGCTTGTGGACACAGTACGTCGAGTACCTTGGGAACCTTGCTCACGGAAACCTGGGTATCTCAATCACTTACTTTCCCACCCCTGTCGCGACCGTCATCGGGCAAGACTTACCATGGACACTCGCGCTCATGGGAACCGCCGTCGTGCTCAGTTTTGTGGGCGGTACGTTGTTGGGCATCATTGTTGCCTGGAGACGCGGTTCGCGACTGGATGCCTTGCTGACACCGGCGCTTACCTTCCTCTCCGCCATCCCGTACTTCTGGCTCGCACTCGTCATGCTCTATATCTTTGGCTTTGTCCTCAACTGGTTCCCATTGAGTGGTGGGTACGACCTGTCTATCGGGCCAGGCTGGAGTCCTGATTTCCTGTTGAGCGCCCTCCAGCATGCTCTATTGCCGGCCTTTACCATCGTCATCAGCTCTATCGCCGGATGGCTGCTTGGCATGCGTAATGCGATGATGACCACCCTCAGCGAGGACTATGTGCTGATGGCACAGGCCAAAGGACTTTCTCAACGACGGGTGATGCTTACCTACGCGGCACGCAACGCCATCTTACCGAATATTACCGGCTTTGCGCTCTCTCTGGGCTTCGTTGTGGGAGGCGCATTACTCACTGAGATTGTCTTCTCCTATCCAGGCATTGGCTTTGCCTTGCTGCAAGCAGTCCAGAACTCCGACTACGCCCTGCTGCAAGGCATCTTCCTCATCATTGCTGTGGCGGTGCTGGGGGCCAACTTCCTGGCGGACTTGATCTATGTTGCACTGGATCCTCGCGTGCGACAGGAAAGGAGCTAGCTCATGCAACTCAATAAACTGAAAACAGAAGCGGGAGTTCCACAGGTGACGTCGCAACTGCCATTCTCAAGAGCAAGCGTAGCTACAAGCAGCGTCCCTCTACATCACAACACCCGACGGGAACTTCAGAGGGAGAGCCGCTGGCGTACGGGAGGGAGCTGGTTGGCTGCCAATCCCAAAGTCGCCATAGGCCTGGGCATCGTGGGTTTCTTCCTCCTGGTAGCAATCCTGGGACCCCTCATCATCCAGCAGGACCCGACTGCCCTTAGCTCCGCTGTGCTTCAACCTCCTTCGAGCGCGCACTGGCTGGGTACCACCCAGACAGGACAAGACGTCTTTGCCCAGGTGGTGGTCGGCACACGCACATCGCTGCTGCTCGGCCTTGGTACGGGACTCATGGCGACGATCATCTCGGTCATCGTCGGCCTGATTGCTGGCTACTGCGGTGGCTTGGTCGATGATATGCTCTCACTCGTCATCAACATCTTTCTCGTCGTCCCTGCAATACCTCTTGCCATTATCATGGCTGCCTACTTCCCCTTCAGAGGACCACTGCCGATTGCCATCATTGTGACCATCACAGGCTGGGCGTGGGGTGCGCGCGTGCTGCGTGCTCAGACCCTTTCGCTACGCCGCCGTGAATTCGTGGAGGCGGCTCGTGCCAGTGGAGAGACCACGCTGCGCATCATCTTTGCTGAGATTCTTCCCAACGAGATTGCGGTTGTGGCCGCAGGATTGGTCGGCACGATGATTTACGCGATTCTTGCCCAGGTAGGACTGGAATTCCTGGGTCTGGGCGACGTCACCACCGTCAGTTGGGGCACCATCTTCTACTGGGCCCAAAACAATGAGGCGCTGCTGCTGGGAGCCTGGTGGTGGTTTCTGGCTCCAGGGCTGTGCGTGGCGCTGCTTGGAGCGGGCCTCGCGTTCATCAACTTTGGCATCGATGAGCTGGCAAATCCACGTTTGAGCAAGGAACGCAGGGCAAAGAAGCCTTCACAGGCGATAAAGGCGGTGGCATAATGGTCACAGAAATACGCACCGGCACGCTGCTCGAGATCAAACATATGAGTGTGGACTATGCTTCCACACATGGCTCAGTGCATGCTGTCAATGATGTCAACTTCACCATCGAGCGGGGCCAGATCTTCGGACTGGCTGGCGAGAGCGGCAGTGGCAAGTCAACCCTCGCCTATGCTATCGCGCGCCTGCTCCAGCCGCCCGCAGTCGTTACCCAGGGGCAGGTTCTGTACTATCCCCAGAGACGCGAGGCGGGCGAAACCTCCAAAGAGGAGGGAGCAGTGGATGTCCTTGCCCTCAAGCCGGCACAGTTACGAGCTTTCCGCTGGCGCGAGCTCTCCATTGTCTTCCAGAGCGCAATGAATGCTCTGAACCCGGTCCTGGACATCGGAACGCAAATCACCGATGTGCTACACGCTCACGACCCATCAATGAGCGCCGAGCGTGCACGTGCGCGTGCGGTGGAATTGCTGCAGCTGGTCAGTATTGCACCAGATCGGTTGCGGAGCTACCCGCATGAACTGAGTGGTGGCATGCGCCAGCGCGCGATGATCGCCATCGCGCTCGCGCTGAGTCCAGAGATCATTATCATGGATGAGCCGACCACTGCGCTCGATGTAGTAGTGCAACGCGATATCCTCGCGCAACTTATGCGATTACGCCACGCTTTTGGCTTCTCGGTGATCTTTATCACCCACGATCTTTCGCTCCTGCTCGAAATCGCGGATACGATCGCTATCATGTACGCTGGTCGTATGGTTGAGATAGGTCCTTGCAAAGACCTGCAGCGCTCCCCACGCCACTCATACACTGCCGGGCTGTTGCATTCATTTCCTACCCTGCATGGTCCACGCCGTAGTATGACAGGCATTCCAGGCTCACCACCTGACCTGCGGTCAGTACCGGCGGGCTGTGCGTTTCATCCGCGCTGTGCGTTCGCGTTTACAGCCTGTCGTATGATCGAGCCGGCGCTGCTTCCTATGGTGCCCACGGGGGCTGAGACGTCCACGGCCGGGATTCCGTCCGCAGGACAGGGAAGTTGCGTTGCTTGCCACCTTTATGATGCCGAACTGAAGCCTGAAGGTCCACCTCGGAGTCTGGAGCCTGAACATGTCAACTAACACAGCACCATCAACCAATGAAACACCTGTTCTGGAGGCCCTGCATCTGCGCAAGGAGTTTCCTTTACACACGATCAAGCTCTTCGGGCCTCCGCAGGCAATCCATGCCGTCGAAGACGCTTCGCTGGCCCTGCGTCCCGGTCATGCTACCGCCCTGGTAGGAGAAAGTGGGAGCGGCAAGACAACGGTCGCTCGCCTGTTGGCAAGGCTCTACGCACCCACGGCAGGCAGCATTCGCTATCGGGAGGAAATAGTCAGAACCAGAGGAGAAGCTGCCTTGCGGTCATACCGCCGCCACGTCCAAATGGTCTTTCAGGACCCATTCTCATCACTGAACCCGATGCATATGGTGCGCTATCATCTCAGCCGCCCCTTGCGCATTTATGGACATGCCCACGGTGCTGCCGAGGAGACGCGTCTTATCATGTCGCTGCTCGAACGAGTGAACCTGACACCGGCAGAGCAGTTCGTATCCAAGTTTCCTCACCAGCTTAGTGGTGGTCAACGTCAGCGCGTTGCCATTGCCCGTGCCCTGGCGGCAAGACCTTCTGTCCTGCTGGCTGATGAACCCGTCTCGATGCTGGATGTCTCAATCCGCCTGGATATATTGAACCTGTTGGCGCGTCTCAAAGAAGAAGAGAACCTGGCATTGCTCTTCATCACGCATGATCTCGCCAGCGCCCGCTACTTTGCCGAGGAGACGCAGGTCATGTATGCCGGTCAGATGGTTGAGGGCGGCCCCAGTGAAGAGGTAATCCAGCGACCACAACATCCCTATACCCAGCTCTTACTCTCTGCGGCACCGGACCCCGATCGCTTCGGATCGGTTGATCAGCATCAGCAGGACGATGGCAAGGGATCGCCCAGGATACAGATGATATTGCCAGCGAGCGGGAGCGGGGAACTCCCAAGCTTGATCACCCCACCGGGCGGCTGTCGCTTTCATCCCCGCTGTCCACATGCGATGCCCGTCTGCCGCCAGCAGTTTCCGCCACGAACGGAACTGGGTGGAGGACACTGGATCCACTGCTTCCTCTATGGAGCAGAGAACGCACAGTCAGGCGAAGTTAAGGGGAAATTCGGCGGATGGCCCCAAGAAGTACGCCTCCAAAGGGGCGTTCGTCCAAGGAGAATGAATGAATGAGCATGATCGATAATACTCAACCGGCAATAAAGGTTGATACTTACCTGAAATCAGTCTTCCCAGCAGATTTTCTCTGGGGTGCGGCAACCGCATCCTACCAGATTGAGGGCGCGGCGTATGAAGATGGGCGTGGCCTTTCCATCTGGGATCAGTTCGCAGCGACTCCGGGCAAGGTATATCAAGGAGAGAACGGAGATGTTGCAGCCGACCACTACCACCGTATGCCGGAGGATGTGGCGCTGATGTCCGAACTGGGTCTGAATGCGTATCGCTTCTCCATCGCGTGGCCGCGCATTCTTCCCCAGGGAACAGGAACGGTCAACGAGCGCGGCCTGGATTTTTATGATCGTTTAGTAGATCTACTGCTGGCACGAGGTATTACCCCCTTGGTAACCCTCTATCATTGGGACCTCCCTCTGGCACTGCACGAGCAAAAGGGCTGGCTCAATCGTGATACAGCATGCGCTTTTGCTGATTACGCTGAGGTGGTCACGCGAAGGCTAGGCGATCGTGTCGACTGGTGGACCACGCTGAACGAGCCCTGGTGCTCTGCCTATCTTGGCTACGATACCGGCGCACATGCTCCTGGCATACGCAACAAGCAGTCGTCATACATCGCCGCTCATCACCTGCTGCTCGCACATGGGCTCGCGCTCTCCCGCCTACGCGCATACACCCGGAAGTCCGCGCAGCTGGGGATCACATTGAATCTCACGCCAGTCTATGCAGCGGATGACCGCCCTGAGACGTTACGCGCGGTAGAGCGGGCAGACAAGACGAGCAATCGCTGGTTTCTTGACCCGATCTTTCGTGGCAACTATCCCGAAGGTCTCTTCGCAGATGCAGGAGTAGCGCCTCCGCCCATACGGCATGATGACCTGAATATTATTGCGACTCCCATCGACTTCCTGGGCGTCAACAACTACTCGCGATCGCTCATTCGCGCTCAAACGGGGGAAAGCGGCGACGATACGAACAGGGGCTATGAGCATGTCGCAGGGGTAGCGGATGCGACATATACAGAAATGGGCTGGGAGGTCTATCCGCAGGCGTTAACTGATGTGCTGGTACGAGTCCATCGTGACTACGCGCCTCGTGCCATTGCGGTAACAGAGAACGGCGCAGCCTTTGCCGATCAATGGGACGGCAGTGATCACGTCAGTGACCCGCAGCGCATACACTATCTACGTGAACATCTCAAAGCTCTCGGGTGGGCACGAGCGCAAGGGGTACCGGTGAGGGGCTACTTCGTCTGGTCGCTGCTTGATAACTTCGAGTGGGCAGAAGGCTACAGCAAGCGCTTCGGTATCGTCTACGTCAACTACCCCACGCAGCGGCGCATCATCAAAGATAGCGGTCACTGGTACGCGGCCTTTATCGCAGCACAACGCAGGCAACAGGTCCCGTGACCAAAAACCTTGTACCCATTGCCTCCTGTCACAATTTTGCCATACAATCGCTATGCTTTATTGGGTGTGAGAACTTGTACAGAGCATCACTCCTGCTTCCGCTGATCTGTTCATGCAATCTATGGTCAAGCGCGATGTCGCCCTGGGCTGGCACAGGCGCCTCTACGCCCACTCTGCTCCATATGCACTCTCAGGGCCGGAGAGGCCTCGCTTTGGGCTTGCTGTATCAATAGTGGATCTCAAAACGCCTGGCTAATATGTTGATATTGCTCTACAAACATCTTTTTAGCACGCGAAATACGTGTTGCGGCGGCGTTTGGCGAGATACCAACAATAGCTGCTACTTCCTGATAAGGCACTCCCCGGGCAACATTCAGTACCAGGGCAACGGCATATTCCTCTGGCATGTTTGCTATGGCGAGTCGAATATGCTCGCGTTCACCAACCTCTGCAATACCACCGTCATCAGTCGGTAAGAAGCAACCCTCCTCATCACGTGTGGGGGGTATGAGAGACCACCAGGAGATACGCTTGCGCCGCCGTAGAAGATCGACGGACAAATTTGTAGCAATACGATACAACCAGGCGGAGAGGTTATCGCGATCGTGAAAACCATTCCAAGCGGTAAAGACGCGCACAAACACCTCCTGGGTCACATCATCCGCATCCTCCTGACTACCGAGTAGGCGGTAGATATAGAAGTGGATCGGTCGCCAGAACCGCTCGTATAACGCGCTCAAGGCATGTGCATCATCGGATAATGATGCCTCGCTACTTTTCTTGCAGGTGTGCTCCTTATAAGCATCCGCCGATTTTCTCATAGAATCCTACCCTAATATAATCGGCAACACTACTCCCAGGCCGAGCACAACGAGCCAGAGTGCCGGCGCAGGGGTTCCCGGCGGGCGACGCAGGCGTTCTTCATGCGCCGCGCTACGCTGATCGAGGAGCAGCCATGCTGCATGCTGTCTTTCGAGCCAGAAAAACACCAGGCCCGTCGCGGCTCCATAGATCACATGACCCAGTAAGGAGGGCAAGAGCAGATCGGCAGCCTGCATGGTCCATGTGACGGCATGGCCTAACAGAATGGGCATGAGTGTCAAAGGACCAAGAAACCACCACGCCAGCCCATACAGCATGCCCCAGGCAAGACTTGATCCCGCATCAGGTGACTCGTGTTCAAAGAGAAGCCCATAACTCATGCCGATCAAGACGCTAATGACCAGGTGGACCACGAAACCTGCGAGAGGAGACGATCCTCTTATGAGAGCTGCTACCTGCGGTAATACTCCTGTCGCCACCATGATGATGCTAAAGAGCAAGCCTCCCAGGATACTTGCGAGCGCACCCCACGCCAGCGAGCGCAGAGTCACGATGCCAGGCCCCTCTGCCTGACGCTTGAGGGGATCGGATTCAATGAACAAGCCGACCCACAGGCGATTGCCCCAGGCATAAAGCAAACCCAACAGGATGCCATAGACTGCATGACCGATGAGCGAACCGAACAATGCGCTCCCGTGCAGGTACGACCAGTCAACGGGCTGGTGCAGCAGGAGCGGCAAGAGCGTGAGTGGCCCCAGAAACCACCAGAAGAGTCCATAGGCCAATCCCCAGCAGATGCTCGACCCGGGGCCACGCACATCCCGTTGAAACAACAGGCCAAAGCTGGCACCGATGATGGCCGCAATCAGATAATGCACCAGCATCCCGACGGTTGAGGAGTCGGAGTTGACGATACCCGCGATAAGCACGAACGCGTTGTTCTGCGCAAACCAGGTGCTAAAGGCCCATCCCCCAACCAGCCCTGCGAGCCCTCCCACAGTGACGGCACGCAGAGACGTAAAGTCCATCCTTTCCCCTGAAGTCGTTCTCGTCTTCAGCACTCCGCTCATGATCCCCAGAGGAAAGCCGAAGCAGAGGAGATAGGCCACCAGTTCGGGAAAGTGCGCACGGGCTTCGTCTAACATCCCCATGCGTGCTGCCCCCTGGAGCAATGAAAGGATCCCTGTCGGGACCGCCAGCCAGAGCAAGAAGGCATAGCTCAATCCCCAGATAAGCCCTGACCCGACAGAGACGATACGTCGGGCGAGAAGACATGCGAAGAGCAGTCCGTATAAGGCACCCAGGAGGGTGCTGAGAGGCGTAGAGAGCGCTGATGAGGGAACCTGAGCATTCAAGGCTCCTCCAAGGCCTCCTATCAACAGGCTGATAATGATCATTCGTGTCAAGGAGAAACGCATAGTCACCTCTCTTCGCCGCTCCTCCCCACTGGTGCCATCTTCTGGTGTAATCCACTGAACCGACGACGATCATTGAGCTCAATCGTCTGGACAATGTCGCGGGGAAAGAATAATTCGATAATCCAGTCACTGAGGACGCGCAGTTTGCGCTCTAAGCCTGGGAGCTTGGAGAGATAGATCCCACGCCACAGAATCCAGGCAAAGAAACCGGAGAAGCGCACCCCTTTGATTTCAGCACAAGCTGTCTGATAACCAACGACGCACAGGAGCCCGAACGCGTCAAAATGAAAGGGCGTCAGTGGGCGATGGTGGATGCTGGCATGAATATTATGGGCCAGCGTGTCTGCCTCGCGCAGGGCAAACTGGGCCGTAGGAGGACAGGGCTTCCCCGTTTTCGCATCCGTGACCAGGGCACAATCACCCACTGCCCAGATGCCAGCAAGACCGGAGATAGCCAGGTGCTGGTCGACGAGAATAGCCCCTCGTGGGTCATGCGCTGCTGCAAGCGTCTGCACGAGCGGGTGGGGCTTGACCCCGGCCGTCCAGATCAGCGTCTCTGCCCGAATCTCTTCCTGCGGTCTGAGCCGAACCACGCCTTCCTGCGCCTCGACCAGGCGTGTATTCAGCTTGAAAGTGACACCACGCGCCCTCATGCGTTCAAGAGCATACTGCGCCAAGGATCGGCTCAGTTCAGGCAAAATGTGATCGCGTGAATGCACCACCATCACTTGCACGTCAGCGGGTGCAAGATTAGGATAGGAGAAGAGCGCTCCACGCACGAAGTCGTTCAATGCTCCGGCCAACTCCGCTCCGGCGAAGCCCGCGCCAGCTACCACAAAGGTGAGCATCGCACGTCGCTGTGCTGGATCAGGCTCACGATCGGCCAGTTCGAGCATGTCGAGCACATGGCCGCGAATACGCATGGCATCAGTCACGGACTTAAAGTCAAAAGCGGTTTCCTCAATCCCTTTGAGTCCCAGGTAATTGGAGACACTGCCCACGGCAAGCACCAGGTGATCAAAGACTACTTCGCTCTGGTGCGAGGAGTGAGCCTCTGGAGCTAAGAGCAGTCGTTTCTGTTCCATATCAATGTGCTCGACCTGCCCGTACACGACGTGCGTACGTCGCAGGCTAGTCCGTAACGGGGTGCAAATGTGCATCGGTTCAAGGCTGCCTCCGGCGACCTCTGCCAACATAGGCGTGAACAGGAGCGAGTTAGAATCACTGACCAGCGTGAGCGAGACAGTAGGATCGGCTCTGAACAGACGTTCCAGGCGTTCAACCGTCGTCATCCCCGCAAAGCCTCCTCCCACGATGACAATACGTGTCTCGATGACGCGCTCCGGTAGGGGCGGGTCATATTCTGTTCCCAGGAAGTGCGTCGCGAGATCACTCATGCCCTGGACAAGGAGCCCCAGGCTCGCGCCATAGAGGACCCAACCGACCAGGGCAGGAAAGAGCAGGCGCATCCCTTGCGCCGTCCATTGTGGTGGCTGACCCGACAGGAGGGGAAGGAGAATAACACTGACACCTCCCCAGAGCACGATGCCACTGGCAGCCGCTCTCATAGCACTCTGGGCATATGCCTGGGGAGCAGGACGAAAGGCCGTAGTAGAGCATATGCCCACGACAATACCCAGAAGGAGACCGGCGAGCTGATCAGGAAGGGTGAGCACCAAGATGACGCCACTGAGGACTCCCGCCAGTAGACCGATAAGGCTACGCCGCATATATTTCTTCATGCTATCAACCCTTTTAACAGGTTTCAGGAGATGAAGGCTTCTCGTAGCATCAGCCCCTGTCCACCATTGTCAGCGTGAGGCTGGCCACAAGATGTCTTCATCATTTCTCTCTAGTAAGATGAGAGGGGTAGGCTCATGGCCGTCTACCACCCAGCATCAGACTGGCTTGGACCCTCCCTTGCCAGGCATTAAGCGGCCTTCTTTTCGGCCTTCTTTCCCACGTGCTGTTTCGCCTCATGTCTGGCTGCATCCCTTGCCGCCACCGTGATGGCAGCGGAAGCCAGAACTACGTCCTTCAGTAGGAACTGTCCCGTCAGGTTGAGCAAGGGGAAGCCTGTCACTGCTGGAGCAATCACGAAAATGGTCAGTGTCCCGGCAAACAGCACCAGGGTCAACAGAGCGACATAGCGCACCCACAGACCAGCGATAAGCAGCAGGCCAGCAATGACTTCAAGCACGCCGAGCACATAGACGAACGTGCTGAAGGCTAGGGAAGGAAGCGACATCGAGAGCAAGACAACGATAGGTTGGGGATTGTCAAGATGCAGGGATCCGATCCAGAGCAGTACCAGGCCCAGGCTGATGCGTAAGAGCGGCCCCGTGAGTCGCTCGGCGTAACTGAACAACATCTTCATAATATTCTCCTTTTTTGTATTGATATTAAGTATTGAAAAAATGCTGTAAGGGTAGATTTCCCATACTGCCTTATAGTCTATGAACCTGAGAAGACGTTACACAACTCTATTCACTAGGCGCTTATGAGAGGCAACTGTATCCAGGTGAAACTTTGCTTGAGGTGGATGCCTCATCGCTGCTGCCACGACCGGCTGTACATCGTCCTCTCTGCTGCTAGTATGGCAAGGAGGTGCCACGAAAGCGCCATAAACGGGAAGTGCCACCACGTGAAGCCTTTTGGCTGTCACAAGAAGAGGTTGCGGGAGGCAATACTTGAGAGATCTGTTGCAAAACAAGGGAGTCAACGCTCATGACGGCAGCAGAGCTCGTCTACGAAGCGTTTTGCCCGGTCAACCCCGTCGATTTGCAGCAGATGCATCGCCGATCCCTTGACATACGCATGGGTTCGCATATCTATCAAGAACGTATGCCCGGCGGTATCGGAGCAGAGCAGATAGCCTCGATAGGTTTCTACCTGGCGGTGCCCATGGGCGATGTGCCCTTTGGTCTGAAGCCCGTCATCGATAATCCAGATCCCCATCGTTGCGGAGAGGTTATCGGCGACCTCCGCCACGAGCTGGCTCTGATCCCGGTCAACCCTGCGCTTCCACCATCCAGCGTACGCCTGGCACTTAAGCAGGATGGATTGCAGGGTTGCAATCCAGCTGCGCTCTCTCCGCTCCGATAGCACACTCGACATATCTCTTTTCTCCTCTGCATCGACCTTTTGCTCGTCCTGTTCTCTCTCCGTCTGCATGCTGTTCCGCCCTTCGCTCCTGCCGTATAAATAGGCAGCAGAGAGCGTCTGTTTAGACTGGCTGCCTCAACGATACGAGACGAGGGATCCTGCGCCAATTGCCTTCCGCCACGACGTTTCGCACGACAACCGGTATGCTTTTCAGCCAGTTCACACATGTGTTCCTCATTCTCAAGGAGTGGAGCGCCTGCTCTAGCACCATCCTGACGGTCCCCATATCGGCAGGGCGGTGACGTGGATCCCGCTCGGTCATCCACTGCAGCGCCTGCCGTAGTTGCCAGGGGAGGCGTCCAAAGGCACGATCGTGGGCAGCTTCCTTCATGTCCAGCGACGGGCGATGGCCCGTCAGCAGGTGGTACAGGGTGGCACCCAGTCCGTAGACATCGGAGAGCGGGGAGAACGATGGGATCTCTGCCAGCAGTTCCGGGGCGATGTAGCCGGGCGTACCCGCCACAGGGCAATCATCGTCCCACATCGCTACATGAGCGCAGGCGATGTCGAAGTCGATCAAAACAACGCGCCCGTCAGTGGAAAGCATCACATTTGCAGGTTTGACGTCACGAAACGTGAGAGCGGACTGCTGCGAGTGCAGATAATCCAGGACCGCGCAGAGCTGGATCCCTATGCAAAGCACCTCCTGCACCGGAGGGAGCTCTCCTTGTGCCAGGTAGGCATCAAGGTACTGGGAGAGGGTCTCTCCCTCGATATACTCCATTACCACATATGCCTCGGGGTCATCGACGACCAGGTCGTAGAAGCGGGGAATATTGGGATGCTGCAGAGAGGCGAGGATGCGCGCTTCGTGAAGGGCGCGCCCGATCGTGGTGGCCTTGAGTGCCACGGTCCGCGGGAGACCAGCTTCGTCTGTCCGCGCTTGATAGACGACGGCAGAGCCTTCGCCCACCTGGCGGACGATCTGGTACTGTTGACGAGACGGTATCTGGCAAATCATCATACATCACCTCTCTTTTCCATGCCAAGAAGCCCTACGGGTTGTGTGGCACACAATCATCACGGGAGGCAACGAGCAAGCATCTTACACTTTTACCTTTTGCCCACCCTTCTGATGCTAATATGACGTGGACGCGCCATGAAACCGTCAAATGTATCGCCATGAGGGGCGTGTCTCCACACGAGGGTAGGCGCAAGACCTGCCCCAACGGCACAGAAGAGAGTTCGGGAGGCATGGCGCCTGCTTGACCTGCACAATCTCACATGGTACAATTTCTGGGAGAGATCGCTTGCTTGAGAGGATGCCAGCGACGCTTGCAGGGAGGCACTGTCCCTAATATCGATTGCCCCATATGAGAAGAGGACATGCCATGGGTCTGTTACGTCTAGCCGTGCTCGGCCCGCCCGAAGTGTTTCATGACGGCCGTCGCCTCACCTTCGCCTTGCGCAAGGCGCAGGCCTTGCTGCTCTACCTGGCGGTCGAAGGCGGCATGCACTCCCGCAGCAAACTGGCCGCCTTCCTGTGGCCCGACAGTGAGTCCTCCGCTGC
>JACZCU010230070.1_pt1 | contig 25983 bp, 18 predicted proteins | sample 8641851 | NCBI WGS metagenome assembly JACZCU01 (sample SAMN15324605, study PRJNA640507) | soil metagenome | isolation source: monocropping sugarcane control | place: China: Luxin town, Laibin City, Guangxi Province | collected 2019-07-25 | depth 10cm m | reverse complement strand
GCTTCCTTTGTGTGCTAGCTGTGTGTGAGCTATGCAGCCGCAGGCTGCATAGCCCACACCCAGCTAGCACCCAAAAACGTGTGGAGTACTGCGGGCGTGCGGCTTGCACCCGCACGCCCGCAGTACTCCACAGGCTGTATTATGAATATGAATGAGTATTCATGCTACCGAAGTACCTCCCTCTTGCCACTTAGATATAGTCATGTTACACTTGCTGAGAAGATTACAACTTTTTTAGTGGCCGCTCGTAATTAATTACAAAAGACATCCATTTATGTTTGCCTTTATGAAATGAAAACACAAGCAAGTGAGCGGTGATATAAAAATGGAATCGACATTACAAGCTTCAGGTGGGCTGGGGGCTATCGGGGCGTTGGCACAGCCAGCACGAAAAACGCGCCGCAGCCGGAGTATTGAGGCGTCAGGCTCGCAGGGTATTAGTACTGAACGGTCCATCAGTGATCGCACAGAGGTGAGAGCACGAAGTACATCTAGAGTATATGCGCGAGAGGCTATCGTGGAGGCGATGAGCGATGCTGCGCTTGTCGAGCTAGTTCTTGCAGATAACCAAGACGCCTTCGCAGTGCTCGTCGAGCGATATAAAGATGCTGTACAGAATCTGGCATACCGCATGCTCAGCAATGCAGCAGAAGCAGAAGATGTGACACAGGAGACTTTTGTACGAGCTTATACACAGCTTGCTACATATAAGCCCGCACACAAATTTAGCACCTGGCTACTTTCGATTGCCTCACACCTAGCGATTGATCAACTGCGTCGGCGCCGCTTCCTGGCACTCCCACTCGAAGATGTACCGTTTTTAGAATGGATTGTTGACGCTGGGTCCAGTCCTGAACAATCCGCGCTAGAAGGTGAACAGCAAGACGAGATCCAAACCTATTTGCAACGTTTGCCGAGCAAATATCGTGCTGTAATCGTGTTACGTTACTGGTATGATTTTTCCTATGAAGAAATAGCCAGGACGTTGAATCTGACACCGGCCCTGGTTAAAGCTCGGTTACATCGTGCTCGTGAGCTACTGGCTCGCTACATGAAACAGAATTCACTCAATGAGGAGGGGCAAATTGATGCGCTGCCGCGACGCTAGACTTTGGCTTGCCGCTCAGCGTGATGGCGACCTGGTAGAAGCAGATGAGTTGAAGCTTCAGGAACACCTGAAGCAGTGCCCGGCCTGCCGCACTTTTGAGCAGCATCAACACTGTCTCAATACCCTGCTGATATCCCCAACGCCTCGTTCCTACTCCAGCGTTTCAACAGAGCGTATTATGCTGGCAGTGGAGCGACAGCAACGGATATCGCGCCAGCTTCAAGACATTCAGGCGCAACAGCAGTCGCGGATAGCACGTATGCGCGGTATTGGTACATTTCTGGCAGCGATTACCTTTTTTACCCTGGGGAGCATTCCGCTTTTGCTTCTGGCTCTGACCATTGTTCAACCTGATCTGTTGGAAAAAACTCTCTCTTTCTTGAGCGATGGAGTAGGCGCACTGATCGTCCTTGCACAATACCTGCAGACGGGATTGACGCTTCTTAGTAGTGACAACAGGCTCTTATTGAGCACGGCTTTTGTCGTAGTGGTCATGATGGGGATGTGGCTTCGCTTAATGCGTCATCCACAGGAGGCGTAGTTTAGCGAGGGTCATAGCCAGGTAACTGGCCGTGACAGGAGTTCCAGATGCTTAATGTCAGACGTAGACAATGGTTGGTGATAGCGCTATCTCTCGCACTGTCGCTCATAGCGCTCTTTGTAAGTGGAGGCGGGCAACTACAAGCAGGTATAACGCCAGCGGTTATAGCTGCCAGTAGAGGTATGACTGCTGCGAAAAGTGACTGTACCGTTACACATCATGCACCATCCTTTGGCGGTACTATTGTTGTTGACACAAACGAAATAGATTGCGGCAACCTGACCACCTTTGGTGGAACAGTGGCGGTTAACGGTGAGGTGCGAGGTGATATCGTTGCTTTCAATAGCGATGTCGTTATTGCAGGCAAAGTTGATGGAAATATCGAGATGTATGGTGGCAGGGTCATCTTGCAAAGCGGTTCTCATGTAGACGGGGATATCAACCTGTATGGAGGACGCTGGGTTGGTGGTCCAAACACGCAGATTACTGGTAGTATAATTGATCACACAAGACGGGTAGACTGGCTGTTTACAGATAACGGTGCTTTTAGGTTTTCATTCTGGTCTCTTTTGATATGGCTAACCCTGGGCGTATTGCTTACCTCTCTACTCCCTGAACATGTAATGTTAGTACGTACTACCGTAGTAAGCAAGACGCGGCGCAGCCTGGTTATTGGCCTGCTGAGTATCCTACTTGCACCTGTTGTATTGATTGTATTGGTTGCACTTGTTTTGTCTATTCCGTTAGCAATTATAGTAGGATTAGGACTGATAGCGGCGTGGGCTTTAGGAACGGTGGCTATTGGCTGGCACATTGGCGATTATATCATGCGCAAAGTGGCACCCCATCGCAATACACGCCTCATGCAAATAGTGGTAGGACTGACGGTGTTGGTACTGGCAGGGTCTCTCCCCTATATTGGCTGGCTCATAAGTATTGGTGTAGGATTGTTAGGGCTCGGGGCCGTTTTCTTAAGCCGTTTCGGAACACGGCTGTACAGCCAACCCAAACAGCCCCTTATTCTATAAAATAAAATCGCCTGTTTACACTTCTATCATGACGTAGTATCTTGTGTATACAAGCTGCTACAAAGGCAAGAGGTTTTAACCTTTTGCCTTTCATGCTAGTATTGTGAGCAGGGACAAAATACGTTGGAAGAAAGATGGGACGGACACGCACGACTACCAGTTCGTCAGTGGCCGCCGAGGTAAACATGAGTATTGACGTTGAACTTACAGACCTGGCCTACGGAGGTGATGCCGTAGGCCGATATGAAGGACGAGTACTTTTCGTTCCTGGTGGTATACCAGGAGAACGTGTACGGGTAGACATTGTTGAGGAACGCCGGGGGCACGCACGCGCTACACTGCTAGAAATTCTGCGCCCCGCACCGGAGCGAGTCGAACCGAGGTATCCATTGCTGACAGAATGCGGCTGCCAATGGCAACATATTGCCTATCCAGCCCAACTCACATGGAAAGCTCACATCGTGCGTCAACTCCTCGTGCGTATAGGCAAACAGCCCGATGCTGTGGTCCACCCCACTATAGGTATGCCCAGCGGTACATCACCCTGGCAGTATCGCAATATTGCTTTATTTTCAATTGGTCCCGAAGGTGAAGTAGGCTTTAAGCTTACTGAAAGCCACGAGGTACAGGATTTAGAAGAGTGCCCATTATTGCACCCTGCTCTGGATATGGTTTACCAGCGCGTACGCGGCAAACTTATTAAATATTTTGGCGACTCTCTCAGTGAAATGATTCAGGGTTTTACCATTCGCGGTGCTATCGGCGCAGTCAACAATAACACGTCCGCCACAGTGAAGGCAGTTCCTACCCTGCTGAGTTTACATGCCCGTCCAGGATCAATGATCGAGGCACCACAGCAACTGGCTCACGAGTTGATTACGATTGCCCCAGGTATCGTTGGCGTGATCGTCGAGCGCGTAGGAGGTCGCTATGGACGAGTAGTGGCGGGACAGGAATTTTTGACCGATGCAGTCTTGGGACGCCGTTTCCGCGTCTCTGCCGACTCATTCTTCCAGGTCAACCTCGTTCAGACTGCGGCTATTATCGAGAAGGCGATGCAGATGCTAGAGCCACAACGCAATGAAATCGCTTTAGACGGCTATAGCGGCGTCGGGCTCTTCTCAGCATTCCTGGCCAATCGCGCCGCGCGCGTGATAGCGATTGAATCACAGCCTAGCGCTGTCATGGATGCCCGCGCCAATGCAACCTTGAACAATCAGAACAATATCACGACATTAGAGGGAACGTTGGAGCGTGTTCTCAGCCAATTACATTACCGGCGCGAGCGCATCGATGTAGCCCTGGTTGATCCACCTCGGGCCGGCTGCCATCCCAAAGCGCTGCAGGCATTACAGGTGCTTGCACCACGGCATATCTGCTATGTCTCTTGCGATCCCAGCACGCTGGCGCGTGATATAGCCACGCTTTGCTCAGGTGGACGCTACCGCTTAGTAGCCGCCCAACCTGTCGATATGTTCCCACAGACATATCATATTGAATGTGTGGCATTGCTGGCACGTACAAACAACAGGTAAGCATTACATGTTATGAGGTTGAGGGCTGCACAGCCCTCAACCTCATAACATGTAATGCTTAGATTACGCACTTAAGACAACCTGGATCTCACCACCAGCATTAATGGCGGTACCGGGAGGAGGATTCTGGTGCACAACGCGTCCAGGAACAATTTCGGGATTGGACGCGTCCTCATCGTATACAACAACGTGAAAGCCTAACTCCCCTGCTACTTCCATCGCCTCAAGCAAGCTCTTGCCTACCAAAGGAGGAGCGCCTTTCAACTGGGTTGTCTCTACCAGGGTTGTGACCACCTTACCGAACCACATATGTAGTTCCTTCTTCTCGTCATTGATCTTTTTGACTTCTGCACTCTTCTCCTTATTTTTTTGTATCTCAAAGACCTTATCCTGGATAAAGAAGGGATGGTCAACTGTAGGCAGGATTATACCTGGAGTACCCGAGACCTCAATATAGACATCGCCAATATCGAGCAAGCGCTGCAGCACGTTAGGCACTTTCACTCTGATGTCTTTGATATTTTTGTAATCGATCTCTGTGCGCATCTCATAAAAAAAGAGGTAACGACGCTCAATATCGATGATACGCCTGTTGGTTAAGATATACACATCATCAACATAGTTGGTGTAGATGACAAAGCTGGCAACGATCAGTGACAAAACAATCAGGCACATCATAAACCACCATAGGCCAATGATCTGGCTTGCCAGTGTACCTGCAATTGGTACATATACTGTCAGAGGCAAGGCAAATATCAGGGCAAGCACGGGCAAGGCCAGTTGTCGTAAAAGCACATAACGCGAGCGCTGCACATATCTGACAGTATACTCGCCTGAGACGTAGTGCACTTCGGCAGGGATATTCAGCAAACCACCGAAGGTGCGGCGTGGCCCAAGGCGACCCTCAGGATTACGGATTCTTAAGTTCTCATCTGCGTCTTCTAGTTTTGGCGGCTCTTTCGCCTTTGAGAGGGATTCCACGATGGCTTCAACCTCGGGAACAGGTATCTTAGGTGGCTTCTCCTCTTTAGGCTTAGCCGCCTGAATATCCTGGCTAACGCCTTCTATCGCTTCCTTGATCTTCCTGGGATGAGGCACTTCCCGCATGACCAGGTCGCCGCCTATGAGATACACATGCACGGTTCCATAGCGCAGCCAGAAGCCCAGGAATTGATCAAAGTCAATACCCACCTGCTTGACACTTTCAAGGGGTGTCTCTTGACGTGTAGGCTCCAACAGGCCGCGTGAGTTAATGATGCGCTTGTTGGTGATGATGTACGTCTCCAGGTACCATTTGATAAAATCCTTATAGATAAACCATACGCCCGTCCCCACTATGAGGGCAAAAGCAAGAATCTCAAAAAAGGGCCAGGGAATGAGAGGATTGGGAAGGCTGGTAGCGCCCAGCACTACCAGCATAAGTAGAACAATGGAACCAAGCAGCGGCACAGCGGGTGTCAGCAGGAAAATCTTATGCCGGCGTACAACCATTCTGACCATTTCATCTGGCTGCTGTCCGGCAAAATGCCATCTCCTGTCGCGTCCAAATCGTAGTCGTTGTAAGCCGAAACGAGATCGTCCCGAACGGTAGGGATCATCTCTGGGGGCGTTAGCAACAACTGATTTTTTCTCCTGCACTTTGCTGCTCATCATCTCACCTCAGCTTGCATTTTCGTTAAGAACAACAACGAGCCAATTACTTGCCAGCAGCTTTTGGTGGCTCTTTTTTCTTAGAACTGGCAGCTACGAGGGCAACGATAATCGCCACGATAACAACAATAAAGATCACCAGGAGGTAACTACTTATTAAATTTTGGTTTGGTGTATTGACATTGACCGTGAATAACGAGGTTTTACCAAAGGCATTCGTGATAAAGGTCAGTATAGCATAGCCTGAGATGACGGCAGGGACGACACCCCAGATACGTTCGGCTGTACCAGCCGGTTTGGGGGCTACTCTCCGACTCACCATATATCCCAGGATAATAAAGAGAACAAAGACCAGGCCCGTAGAAATAGCCAGGCGTGGGTCACTTGCAGAAATCGTAGTAGCAGGTTGAGTTGCAGCGGTGCCTGTCAAAAGGGCCTGGGCAGCACGTGGTAGATTGACGAAAACAAACTGGGCCACCCCAAGGCTACCGAAAACGAGAAATAATATACCAGTAAGTATAAAAGCTAAAGAGATGATCTCTCGCCGCCAGCCGCGTTGAAAGCCGAACACACCAAAAGCAATGATGGCAAGAAAAAAGCACTGCGGGGCTGTGAGTTGCCAAACCATACTTTTACCCCTCTACTGCGTCAAATGCAACACGGACGGAGCAGGAATATATCCTACGCCAACAATATGTACGTACACAACCTGAAAAATACCACATCACATTCTCCTGAATTTCCTCTCTTGCATTCAATGATACCACAGGTAAACTCCGAATCCTAGAGGGCAATAACACGTAGTCAAGCGATATATTATGCTATATCATCTTAAACTTAAGTTACGGCCTGCTATGTATATAGTTGCAGAAAAGCCTCGCCTCTCCCCAATCATCCTAGCAACTAGCGTTGCTCATGGCGCTGGCGTTTTTCCCTACCACTGTTCTCACTACTTTAAGTATATACTTGCATGAAAAACACTAGTTAATCCTATTTTTGGTACACTAGAACAAATATACGCAAGAGCTTATGAGGCAAGGTGTAAAGGGCGTTGAGATTAGTTTTTTAGTTGTGGCTATAAGCTGAATATGATATAATGATAAAGGTAGGCACAAAGCAAATTATAAGACCCTCCACTTGACTTTATATACACTTCAATCGATATCGCCTTCTGGCTATGTCTAACTTTTTGATGAGGACTCATTATGGAACTTGGCAATATTAAGCCGGTCAGTATTGTTGAACAAATGACAGGGGCGTACCTTGACTATTCAATGAGCGTTATTGTTAGCCGGGCACTCCCTGATGTGCGCGATGGACTCAAGCCGGTGCATCGTCGTATTTTGTATGCAATGGATCAGATGGGATTGCAATCGACAAAGCAATTTCGTAAATGCGCGGGTACAGTGGGAGAGGTTTTAAAAAATTATCATCCTCATGGTGACGTCGCTGTGTACGACTCGTTGGTACGTATGGCACAACCCTGGTCAATGCGTTACCCCCTTGTACTGGGCCAGGGAAATTTTGGTTCGCAGGACGACGATCCACCTGCTGCTATGCGCTATACCGAAGCTAAGATGGCAGCTATCGCCGATGAACTTTTGCGCGATATAGATAAAAATACCGTCGATTTCAAACCAAACTACGATAACCAGACCGAAGAACCAATAGTTATGCCTGCCCGCTTGCCCAATCTGCTCCTCAATGGTTCAACGGGCATTGCAGTAGGTATGGCTACCAATATCCCGCCCCACAATCTGATCGAGGTCTGTAACGGTATCGCTTATCTGATCGAGCATCCCGATGCTACGACTGAAGAACTTTCGCGCATCGTGCGTGGTCCAGATTTCCCTACGGGAGGCATTATCCAGGGGCGCGAGGGTATTCGCAATACCTACGCTAACGGACGTGGCCGCATCGTTGTACGGGCCCGTACGCATTTTGAAGAAGCCGAACGTGGACGCATCAATATCATTGTTACAGAGCTGCCCTACCAGATCAACAAAGCCGACCTTGTCAAAAAGATCGCTGAGCTAGCGCGTGACAAGAAGATTGATGGTATCTCTGAGATACGTGATGAATCTGATCGCAGGGGCATGCGCATTATGATTGAGCTGAAGCGTGATGCCAATCCTGATAGCGTGCTCAATTCGCTGTTCAAATATACGGCGATGCAAAGCGCCTTTAACGCGAATATGCTGGCCCTGGTTGACCAGCAGCCGCGCACACTGACACTCAAGGCCTTCTTACAGCATTACATCACCCATCGCGAAATCGTATTGACGCGGCGCACACGCTATGAACTGGCCAAGGCTGAGGCGCGTAAGCACATTCTTGAAGGTCTGAAAATCGCGCATGACAACCTGGACGCTGTTATCGCAACGATTCGCCAGTCGCAGGTAGCCGAGTCTGAGATTAATGTGAATCTGCAAAAACGCTTCAATCTCTCGGAATTGCAGGCAAAGGCCATCCTGGATATGCGCCTGGCACGCCTGGCTGCCATGGAACGCCAGAGAATCGAAGAAGAATTGCGCGATGTGCTCAAAAACATTGATTACTATCATATGTTGCTGGCAGATATCAACGAGATTCGCAAGCTGATTAAAGATGACTTGCGCGAACTGCAAGAGAAATACGGAGACGCGCGCCGCACAGATATTGGAGAGGCCGAGGCTGGCGAGTTCAAAGATGAAGACCTCATTCCGAACGAGGAAGTCGTGGTGACTCTGACCGAGAAAGGCTATATCAAGCGGCTCCCCACCAGTACCTATCGTGCCCAACGGCGCGGTGGCCGGGGCATCACCGGCATGGCAACGCGTGAAGACGACACGGTGCGCCAGTTGCTGGTGGCTCACAGTCATGATGGGCTGCTCTTCTTTACCGACCGGGGACGCGTCTTCCAGCTCAAGGTCTACGAGCTGCCCGATGTCAGTCGTACCGCTAAAGGCGAACACCTCATCAACCTGATCTCCATTGAACAGCGCGAACGGGTAACCGCGCTTGTCCAGGTGCCCAAGGGAGTGAGTCGCGACTTCATGATTGTCGCCACGAAAAAGGGCGAGGTCAAGAAAACGGCAATGGACGAATTTGAAGTGGTGCGTCGCTCTGGATTGATCGCTATGGATCTGGAAGAGGACGACGAGCTGATTGGCGCCAAGCTGGTACATGCCGATAACGATGTATTGATGATTACATCGCAGGGCAAGGCTATTCGCTTCCCCGTGGCAGAACTGCGGTCTGCCTCGCGTACCAGCGGCGGAGTGCGTGGCATTCGCCTGGCAGAAGGTGATAGGGTCGTTTCACTTAATCTTGCATTACGTGATAGCGAATTGTTGTCCGTCACCGAGAAGGGCTATGGCAAGTGCACGCCTATTGACGATTATCCCACGCAGAGCCGTGGCGGTAGCGGCGTCATTACATTGAAAGTAAACGGTAAAACCGGTTCAGTCGCGGCGGCACGCGTAATCGATGCACAAGATAATGATTTGATGATTATCTCAGCAGGTGGCGTGGTCATCCGTATGGATGTGCATAACATCATCCGAGGCGGACGCGCTACGCAGGGCCGACGCATGATGAACCTTGGTGAAGGTGATACGGTTGTGGCTGTCGCAACGACGAATGGCAAGAAGTTGGGTACTGCCGAAGACGAAGCCAATGGCAATGACGAGGAAGCGGCGCTGAGCGAAGATCAGGACATAGTAGAAGGGGTACTCGTTAGCGAGCAAGATGCAGAGGAAGAGGAAGAATAAGTAAAATGGATCATGCCGCATGTGAAGGCTGCTAACAACCTTCACATGCAGCATGATCCATTTTATACCAAAAGCTGGTGGCGCAGGCCCTCACCTTCTGACCATTCCTCAATGAGTTTACCGGCGCTTACACGAAATATCTGGATCATAGTTCGCGTCGCGCGTTTGCCGGTTGGTGGGATGCCTTCGTATATGCCCTGGTGAGTACCACGCCAGGTTGTACGCACAGCCACTTTATCTTCGGTAGCGATCAGGTCTTCTATGGTGACATTCAGATCTGGAAAGCCAACTCGCAGTACGGCGATATAGTCCTTGACGCCCTGGATACCAGGGAATTGGTCGGGTGTCGAGCGATCGACGAAATGGGGATCAAAAACGTTGTCTACCACTGCCAGGTTGCCCAGATTAAATCCCTCAGCGAAAAGGCTGCGGATTAGCTCTTGATTCTTCTCTGCCGACACTATGGTCTCTCTTTCTTAAATCACCTGGTGGGCGCGTTTTTTCGCCGCCTCCGGCGGCGAAGTGTTTTGTAGGTGCTGCGGATATGCCAGCCTGCGGCTGGCATATCCGCAGCACCTACAAGATGATGTGTTGTGGGAGCCTGCGGCCCAGCAGCACCTACAAGATGATGTGTTGTGGGAGCCTGCGGCTGCTATAACCGCAGCGCCTACAAGATGGTGTGTTATAGGAGCCTGTAGCCGATGGGCCGCAGGCTCCCACAACACATATTTCATCCTTGAACTGCCGTATGGCAGCAATACGCCGAGAAAGACGAAACTAACAGAGTAGTATTAACTCAATACAGAGTCCAGCAGTCGTTGAGATTGCTTTGCGTATTATTGGCGCCACTGCCAGCATAGATATAGGCCCGCTGTTGCGTAGCATCCCAGACCATGGCTCCATTAGTACGCCCTGGAATAATACGTGTACCACTACTATCGAGGGGTGTAATCAGGCCCCAGGCATTCTGTACAGGGTCATAAACCCACACACCATAGTAGGGCACGGTCTGACCCGCTTCCCAGCCTCCCGTCAAGATAAGCAAGTTATCTCTACTATCCCATGTGCCCAGAGCTCCCTGCCGCGGACCAGGCCTGCCGGTCCCAATACCTGTACTGGCAGGTATCACCGCTGACCAACCACCGGCCGGTGTATACATCCAGAAATCGTCCTGTTGCAAACTGTTAGCGTCCAGTCCGCCAAAGACGTACAGGCGGCTATCATGGGAGTCCCATACCATGGTTTGATAGAGGCGCGGTCCCATCGCGGCATCCGCCAATCTTTGCCAGCCGCTACTGCTACCGGGCGTATATGCCCAGAAATCTTTCAAGAGGCCACCGGCGTTAATACCACCGAGCAGCAGCATACGCTGCCCATCCCACACAGCGTTTGAGGAGCGCGCACCGGGACCGCCTGTACACTGGAGAGAGGTCCATGTTTGCGTGCTGGGATTGAATGACCACAAATCGCCAAAATAGGCATGATTGGCGTCCGTGCCTCCATAGAGCAGGGCCTGCTGGTCAGTGCTATCCCAGACCATGGCAGCGTTCATACGGGGAGCCGGTATTGGGCCACAGCTTCCAGGAGCAGGAGTAGAGCTAGTAGGCTGGCTCAGTTGATTCCAGACTCCTGAGTTTATATTATACGCCCACAGGTCATTCAAGATGTTGCCTTTGTTATCGCTGCCGCCAAAAACCAGCAGGAGATTATCGCGCGCATCCCAGACCATACTATGTCCCGAACGTCTTGTCGGAGGTGCATTACTGACAGAGGCCGCGCTGGCATCAAAGTTACGAAAGGAAAATGTAGGCGTAGGGTCCGGTACTACTTGTGTGGACTGCGGAGTTGCCGTAGCAGGCACGCTCGCCGGCGCTACATGTAAAGTCAGCGTAAATGACTTTAACACCTCTGACGGCTCCTGGGTTACCTGCGGCGTCTGAGGAGCTAAACTACCTGTCAAGGTCAGTATCGCAGTAAAGGTATTGGGACTCGGCCCGATATTTTGTGTATTCACAGTTACCGTCAGCACATCCTTGTGCCCGCTTTTCAAGGCGTTGTCCTGGTCAGGTGAGACCTGCAGCCAGCTATTTTCACTCGTGCTCGCCAGCCAGGAAATCGTTTGTCCGCTGTTGTTAGTAATTGTGATCTTCTGTGATGCAGGCTGCAAGACGCCCTGTACAAGTGAGAATTGCGTTTCCTGCAGGCTGACATCAACCAGCCCCAGACCTTTCTTTACCTGCATCATCACAACGATATCCTGGGCCAATACACCCTCACCCGTGACATGAACGTCGCCAGAGGCGAATGAACCATTCTGCATATTCGACGTATCGCCGTTGAGCGTAAAAGAGCCAGATTGCCCTGGATGGAGCAGTCCTCCCTGGGAAGAGAGCGTAAGCCAGTTGTAGTTACTGGCGAGTGTTGCCCTCCAACGCAAATCGATGCTGCCGCTGTTATGAATCGTTACTACCTGTTGTTCGTCACCACTTAAAACGACGCGATGCGTGCTCAAGCTCATCACAGGGCAGATACCCATAACACAGGGATTGGTAATATAGATGCCACCGATAGCGCTGCTCCCAAGCAGCAACACAATCAATAAGGTCAGGAGAGCTATGAGCCAGGGACGTTTCCGGCGTGGCCGGAGCTTTTCGCCTGCCAATTCTTCTACGCTTCTGCGCTCAACTGGCTCAGGAGAGGTCTGTGCTATGTTTATCGCCGTTGCTACCTGGCTGAGCGTCAGCACCTTACCTGTATGGTCCTGCTCCTGTTTAGCATCTTCTGATCGTGCAGCGACAGGATCAAGTATGACGGTATCAGCACTATCTCCATCGTGCTCCATGGTCTGGGTAGTATAGTTTTGCTCATGGGCATTTTGCGAACTGGCAGAAACTTCCAGGGCAGCGCGATATGCCTGGGCAAAGGCCTGCATGTCTTTATAGCGTTGCGAGGGGTCTTTGGCCAGGGCCCGCAAAATAACCGCCTCCACCTCTACCGGAATAAGCGGCTGAAACTGGCTCAGTGGTGGCGGTGGCGCCTGGATATGTCCATGCATGATCGAATAGAGGTTGCCATTGAAGGGGGGAGTACCGGTGAGCAGTTGATAGCAGGTGACGGCCAGCGCGTATTGATCGCTGGCGGCACGTGGTTGTTCCAGCCACTGCTCTGGTGCCGTGTAGAGAGGTGTGCCAACATAGCCATGAAGGGAGGCGTGGGTATAGCCCTCCAGCAGGGCTGAGACGCCGAAGTCGGCCAGCATAAGACGGTCAGAGCCATCCAATAACAGGTTAGCAGGCTTAACATCAAGGTGAATGATACCGTGATCATGGGCATATTGCAAGGCAGCGGCAGCCCCTTCCAGATACGGCAAGACCTGTCGAGGCGTCAGAACAAGCTCCGATGCTGGCGCGGCTGAGCCTGCATCATGCTCAACTTTCTCATCCTGCTCGCTCCTGGCTGCAGAGGTGGGCGCTATCTTCAACGAGCTGGTCTCATCACTTAAAATAGTATCCTGGCCGGATATAGATGCTGGCGCGACTTCCTCTGCTTGTAGTCCGGTCAAGTCGGAGGTTAGTTCGGTCAAGTCGGAGGTAGGAGTCGTTGCCGGGTCAATTTCTTCAGCTTCATGAAGAGCAGATACTTCAGACTCTCTCTCTCCACCTGGAAGGGGAGTTTCTTGCTCGGGGGAAGAAGGCACAAGAGTGTGAGTTTCATCGCCAGCAGGCTCGCTTCTCTGTTTGTCCTCTGACTCTCCCGCCTGTTTGTCCTCGGGATTAAGTTCCTCGGAGGGATTAAGTTCCTCGGAGGGCTTATGCTCCTCAAGTTCTTTAGCTTGCTCGAACTGCTCGACCTCTTTGCCAGGTTCCACGTCCCTGGAGGCAGCTTTATCGTTGGAGCGGTCCTGAGTGGCGGGAATAACTGTTGGCAGTACTGAATAGGGAGGAAGCAAGGCGGAACAGAACTTTTGTAGTGAGCCATGGGCAGCGTACTTCATAACGAGGTAAGGACGACCTTCCCCCACGACGCCAACACGCAGGACAGGCAAAATATTTGGATGATCGAGGGTCGCGATAGCCTGGACTTCACGCGCAAAGAGTTCAGCCGCGCGTCCATCGGCGACGTGCTCGAGGGCCATGACTTTGACGGCAACACGACGGTTCAAAGGAGGGAGCTGCTGGGCTTCATAGACATCGCCGAAGGTGCCTGAGCCGATCCACCTTATCACCCGGCAATCGCCTAAGACCGCATCCTCTAATAAATATTTACAAAACTGGCAGGTGAGCTGCTCTTCAGCCTGTACCGCTGACGTAGCGGAACTGCCCGCCGGAAGCGCGCCTGGGGATGAAGAAGTATCCCTGACAGGCGCGGCTGCCGGAGCAGGCACGCCCATATTGTTATGCGGATTTCTGGGATTTAAACAATGCCGCATTGATCATACCTCTACTGGATAAAGATAAGATTTATTCGTTTAATATACGTAAAAATGGCGAGATTTTTAGCAAGCGTAACAGATAGCGAGGTCATTGAACAGGTAATATTTCACAATTTTTTTGTGAAATATTACCACCACAGCTCAGTTCACACGCAACATTCTATTGGCAGCCATCTCACGACGCACACGACGTCCCTGGCGAACTTGTTGAGCCGCCAGCCGGTCTTTCTGCGCCTCCAACTTGATCAGTGGGAAAGGCCGGTGAAATTGCTGGTCGAACTGTTCGGCCTTTTCTTCGGAGATTCTGGCACGTTGCTCATATGAGACGGCCAGAATTTCGCGTTTCTCTCCGTCAGATATATCGCTCAGAAGCAGATAGGCCAGGGTAAAATCCGGCTTTCCCTGCTCTGCATAGGCGAGTGCGCAAGTCAATCCATCTGCTCCCTGCGCGATATCTTGCGTGGCATGAGCGGTGAAAACATCGTTTTTTAGCAATGACGTATAGAGATCAGCAAACGTATTGGGCATAGTTGACAATCTTTCAAAGACAAACAAATAAGATTAAAGCATGATAGTAAGCAGAGCTACATATACACTTCTTATAGTACCACATTTCCGCTGAGCATGCTTTTGCTTCGCTGTCTGCGGCGCTTCTGAATGATGTGAGGTGGTGGGCGGTGCTGCCGCTGGCAGCACCGCCCACCACCTCACATAAAAAGATGATCGATTGTGCTGAAGACGCTCGCTGAGCGTCTTCAGCACAATCGATCATGGGTTTCAAAAATTTACTGCGTGCTGTACAGGCGAATGGTGACGGTCCTGGTGACGATTTGCGCAATAAAGTGGTAATGGCTATCCAGCCAGTGCTGGGCGGAGGCAGCATGCGGCGCAGTGCTCGCGGAAATACGTCCGACGATGAAAAAGACGCGGGGATGCTTAGCTGCGAAGTTGGTCAGGACCGCCGGGTCCACCGCTTGCTCAGCATTTCCCAGGTGATTGGTGAGATCGTAGTTAACCCAAGGGAATAAACCAGGAGAGTCTGCCGTAAAATGTGCTGGACCAGGATAGGTCGTAAGGTAGTAGTTGAGAGAGACCTGGCAGCCCTGGTTATTATCATAGCAAATGAGGCCATCATTGGTTTGATAATGCTGCTGCAACCAGGCCGAGGTTGTGTTCCAATCTTCCACTTGCGGAGTACTGTAATAGAGAGGTACATAGTGCAGGGTAAGCAGAAGTAAGCCCAGGACGAGCACAGCCTGAATCAGACGCCAGCGGATGACCACCACACCCAGGCCAACAAGCAGGACAAATGGCGGCACAATTGTGACAAGATAACGGCTGGAATATAGGCGTAGCGGCCCCTGAGAAATAACGTAGCTCAAAATAAGTGGCACCACAAGCCAGCAAAGCAGGGCAAAACCCACCGGCAACAACTGCTGCAAACGGGATACACGCGTGCCATGAACCTCTTCAACGAAGGTCAATTTGCGCAGGAGGCGCTCTCCCCATGGCCGGTAAACAAAGGTCACCGCCAGCAGACCCACCAGGCAGATAGCCAACAAAAGGGCCAGATAGATTTTGCTGTTGGCACCGATGTTTGCGAAAATCCGGTAGATATCTAACGGTTGGGGAATGGGCAGCCAGCCAGTCTTTGAACCGTGCCGACTGGCATAGAGTAAGGGTGAGGCCAGGACAACGACTGCTCCCACGCTGATAAGCAAGCCACGTAACTGTTGGCGCGCGGCATTACGCCATGGCCCGGGTAGGAAAAGCAGACCGGCGTAAGCGGTCACTTGCGCGACAAGGATAAGAAAACTGAATAGTTGAGTGTAGATGGCGAGCACCGTGAGCAGGCCAAAGCAGAGCCAGCCGCGACGCGGGTGGGATGAGCCGCTGAGAATAGCAAAGAGGGCATACCAGGCAAGACAAATAAACAAGAGTTGCAGGGCATAGGAGCGCGTCTCCTGGGCATAGACGAGCTGCAGGTTATTCAGCACATAAATACCGGCCGCGGTAATGCCAGCTAGCAAGCCAAGGAAACGGCGTCCCAGCAGAAATACCATGATTGAACTAAGGGCCGCGAACACCGCTGAAGGAAAACGCACCACGAATTCAGTAGGGTTTAAGCCCAGGAGAGAGGTAAGACTTAGCCAGAAATGCAGGAAGACGTAGTACAGAGCCATATTGGGCTGCGTATTAGCAATGATTTGCAGGAGTACAGGTAAAGATTGGCGAGCCCGCTCGACGGACAAAATTTCATCAAACCACATACCCAGCGAGCCCAGTCGATAGAGGTTGAAACCCAGGGCAATGCCACATATAAGGAGACAAACTATCCAATAGTAGGAAGAGAAAAATTGCACAATACCCGCTCCAGTTCGTTGCGAACGAGATAATGCTGGTATAGCTTTCTGGGCGTCGACAGCGAGAGGATCTTTAGTATCCTTGTTTGACTGCAAATCTCTACTCGTCGAAGTCATTACAAACCTCCTGGCACACTACGATAAGCTTATATTTCAATGATAACATTGATCATCATATATTCAGGCCCGTCATGCTTGTGCTTGTTGTATATAAACGGATAATGATGGTGCGGGTCACAATCTGGCCAATACAATGGTAGTGTCTATCCAACCATATGCGAGCTGTCCTTGCCCGGTAGGCAGCCTCATCATTGGGCAAGCGCCCAACAATGAAAAAGAGGCGCGGATGCCTGGCACCGTAAACCGCCAGGACGCTGGGATCTACTGCTGCATCAGGATTTGCAGCGCTAAAGCTACGCCATGAAAATGCTCCCGGTGAGTCAGCGCTAAAATGAGCCGCTGTGGGATAAGCCTGGAAATAATACTCGATCGAGATTTGGCATCCCTGCTCAAGGGTGTTATCATAGCAAACGAGGCCGTCGTTCGCCTGGTAATGCTGTTCGATCCAGCGCGCAGTAACATTCCAATCTTCCACCTGGGCGCTCCTATAGTAGAAGGGCACAGCCGAGAGAGCCAACATAAATAGCAGCAGGGACAGGATAAGTCGCACGCTCAGCCAACGCAGAGCAGTTACTCCCATGCCTACCAGCAAGAAGAGCGGCGGCAGAAGTGTTACCAGATAGCGAGAAGCAAAGAGACGGATTGATCCCTGTGAGACAGCATAACTAACGATCAGTGGCACTATCAACCAGCAGAACAGTGAGAGACTCATGGGCAAAAAATATTGCATCTGCTGCCGACGTTGCTCACCCATATCGGCATGAGAATTGGTCCCCGTAGGGACCTTCTCCCCAAAAAACCTATCCGTGAGAGGCAGAGATGCTCCCCTGGGCAGATAAGAGAGTACAGCTACAAAGAGGGCAAGTCCGCAGCAAAGCGCAAGCACAAACAGGTAGATCCTGTTTGTGCCACTGATAGATAGCAGCAGGCGTGCCACATCTAAAAGTTGTGGGACAGGTAGCCAGTTTGTCCTGCTGACATTCAACTGCCGCAGCAGAGGAATAATGCAAAGAAAAATGCAGCTCAGACTGATAAGAAATGCGGGTATTTGCCTACGGACCTTGCTTCGCCAGGGCTGTGGCAAGCAGAGCAACCCGCTGTACGCACACACTTGAGCCAGTAGAATTATGAGACTAAAGAGATGCGCATAAATCGCCAGTGTAGTCGCCACAACAAAACATAGCCACCACTGTCTCTGCCGTGATGCAGCTGTGAGAGCCAGCAAGAAGGCATACCAGGCAAGGCAGATAAGCACAAGTTGCAGGCTATATGAGCGGGCCTGCTGAGCATACACAAGTTGCAGGTCGTTCAACATATAAAGGCCGGCAGCTATGCAGCCAACCAGGGGACTCAGAAAGTGTCGACCAAGAAAAAATATACTCAGCGTACTGAGAGCGGCAAAAATAGCGGAGGGCAGGCGTACCACAAACTCTGTCGCAGCTAAGCCCAACATGCCTGTAAGGCTTAACCAGGCATGCAGCAACAGGTAGTACAGTTGCATATTTGGCTCAAGGCCGAAGATGATGTGCCAGAGGAGCGGCAATGGTTGGCGAGCCAATTCAACAGAAAATGCTTCATCGAACCAGATGCTGGGGACGCCCAGGCGATAGAGATTGAAGCTCAAAGCCAGGATCAATAGACATACGGGAACTCCCCAGTTCCCGTTCCTGGCGGAGAAGAGCAACCTTAATTGTGCATACGCCTGTGGAAAGCGCATGCGCCTGGCACGTACCTTGTGTATTCCATTGTCTATGCTGACCTGGCTAATCGTACTACTTGTTTGTGTCATCTTCCTGGTTGCACCGCCTTTTCTGCTGGAGAGCCGCTCCCTGCTCGCGCTCTTCACGACGCCATTTCCATGCAAACATAAACATCTCGCGGAAGGCGCGCGCAATCACAGCAAGCTTTGCTCCCGTGGCTCGACCTCCGCGCCTGGGCAAATGTCGTACACCGAGCTGCGTATAGGTATAGCCAGCACGGGTAAATTTATACAAAATTTCGGTATTAATCATGGCACCGCGCGTCTCCAGCCGGTGTTCATAGAAGAATTTGGCGCGGTAGAGCTTGAAGGCACAATCGATATCACGCACGCACAGACCAAACACTACACATACCAGCATTTTCCAACCCCAGGCATTGAGTTTGCGCACCCATGTATCCTGGCGGTTTACGCGATACCCCAGTACTGCGTCATATTCATCGATGAGCTGAAAGAAACGCTCCAGGTCAGAAATATCAAATTGACCATCGGAGTCCATAAAAAAGACCAGCTCATTGGTGATAGCCTCGAAGCCTCTGACGAGGGCAGCGCCATAGCCCTGGTTGACCGCGTGGTTGATGAGGCGTATACGAGAATCACCAGCAGCAATCTCTTCAACAATACTGCGCGTGCGATCTCTGCTGCCGTCATTAACGACAATAACCTCAAAATCTTCCAGCCACTGCGACAGTGTATTGACAACGCCGTGTACAGTAGCAGCAATGGCCACCTCCTCATTATGGGCTGGCATAATCACCGAGAGACTATGTTTGGTAATCATCTTGCTTCCGTCTGACTTTGAGCATATTTGCTGAATGTCGTTAAGCATGGCTGGCAAAGAGAGAAGGATTACTTCTAGCACGGGCCGATTGGGAACACTGCATTGAAAAACGTATATGCTCAAATACTTGTAACGAATATAGGAAAACCCCGCTATAGCGTTGGCTGTTAGCGATACAAGAGTTCCTCTGTCTTGTCTAATATGAGAGCCAGGATACAGCACAAAGAGTTACCATGCAACTGTTAGCCACTATGGTGCTAATCTGGTATAATAGCCTGGCAATCATACGTGGAGGAGAAGGAACGCATATGCCCGAATATAAAACATTACAAGGGTTTAGAGATATTCTGCCCGATGAGCAGGCTTACTGGTTCTTTGTGGAGCAGACAGCTATTGAGGTAGCCCGCATCTACGGCTACCGGCGCATTGAAACACCTATATTGGAAGAGACAAGCGTCTTCCACCGTACCGTTGGTGAGGGCACCGATATCGTAGAGCATGAAATGTATAATTTCGATGACCGCGCCGACAAAGAGGGTAATCGCACCAACATTGCCTTGCGACCTGAGGGAACCGCCGGTATAGTCCGGGCATACCTGGAACATGGCATGTTTAAGTTGCCACAACCGGTCAAGCTCTTTTACTTTGGGCCATTTTTCCGGCGCGAGAGGCCACAGGCTGGCCGTTTTCGCGAACACCACCAGTTTGGTTGCGAGGCACTGGGCGACGGTGACCCGGCTATTGACGCCGAAATGATAGGCCTGCTCTACCAGTTCTACACGACGCTTGGCATGAAACATGTGCGCGTGTTTATCAATAGTATTGGCGACAACAACTGCCGCCCACAATACATCGAGATATTGAAGGAATACTACCGGCCGCTGTTGAGCGAGTGCTGCCAGGATTGCCGCATGCGCTTCAATAAGAATCCCCTGCGCCTGCTGGACTGCAAAAATCCAGTGGACCAGCAGAAGATTCAGAACGCACCTAAAATCTCAGACTACCTCTGCGAGCCATGCCGCGAACATTTCGCAGCCGTACAGCAATTCCTGGAACTGTATGAAGTGCCTTTTACGATTGATCCACTGATTGTGCGCGGCCTCGACTACTATACACGCACAGTTTTTGAATTCAGCTCAGATATCGATAAGCTGGCATTGAATGGCGGTGGTCGCTATGATGGCCTGGCGGAAATACTCGGCGGCAACCCGACTCCCGGCATCGGCTTTGGAGCGGGCGTAGAACGCATCATCGCCGAACTCAAGAAACAGGGCATTACTCCTCCCCCGGAGGAGCGGCTGCATGCCTTTGTCGTCTACTTCGGCAAAACAATGGAGCTCAAGCGGGCGGCGGTACAACTCGTCGCCGAACTGCGTCATGCCGGTATCAAAGTAGAGATGAGCTATGGAGACCGCAGTCCCAAAGCGCAAATGAAGCAGGCTAACAGTTCAGGCGCAGCCTATGCCCTGCTCGTTGGCGAGAACGAGCTCGCCAACGGGGTTGTTTCCGTGAAAAACCTGCAAGCTGAAGGAATAGAACTCGAACAGAAGCAGATTGACGTGCCGCGTTCAGATCTGCTCGCGTTTCTGAAGAGTTCAAGATAAACAATGTAAAATGGAGGGTCTGGCACGACGTACCAGGCCCTCCATTTTACATTGTTTATCAGCTTATCCTCATGAGGCAAGCCAGACCTGGACTGTAATATGGCCTAGCTCTTCGGTTCCACCGGCGGAGACAATATATCTGCCGTTGGGCGACCAGGCCAGCGTGCGTACGGACTGGGGATTCTTGTTATAGGTGTAGAGCGTTGCACCTGTGCTTGCATTCCACAACTGGATGGTATTACTACTACCGCTACTGGAGGCAATGCGCCTGCCATCAGGTGACCAGGCCAGTGAGGTGACCCCACCCGCTGTGCCACTATACGTTAAAAGGTGTTTGCCCGTCATGGGATTCCAGATCTGCACATCCTGACCAGATGAAGCAATAGTTTTGCCGTCAGGTGACCATTGGACATCCGATACGAAGCTCCCACTGTTGGCATGTCCATGATAGATTGTGACCGGTCGTCCCGTGGTGGCCTGCCATACCTGCACCGTCTTATCCTGGCTCGCTGACGCCACATATTTGCCATCAGGCGACCATGAAAGTGCATCCACAAAATCAGTATGACCACGATAGGTGGCAACCAGGTTACCGGTAGTGGTATTCCAGACCTCGATAATATTGCCGTAACCACCATCGAAGGCAGTCGCCATGAGCTGCCCATTGGGCGACCAGGCCGTTGTCCACACGGGACTGCCCCCACTAAGAGGTTTGTTCATATTCGCAGGTGAGAAGGCGGCGCTAAGGAAACTGCCTGTGCTGCCATTAGAAGCAGCGCTGCCAGAAGGGCTGTAGCGAAACGCCCGTGATGACTTCGGTGAGTAGGTGAGCAGCAAACGCCTCCTGGTGACATCCCAGATACGTACCTTGTCGCTTGAAGCCGCGAGACGCCTACCATCAGGCGACCACGACACGCCATAGGCCGGCACATAGCTGTTGCTGCCGCCATCTACCACGCTGTAATCTACAACCTGCCCACCCTTGGGGCCAAAGGTATGGGCGCTATCGTTACTGGCCGCGGCAATATGCTGGCTATCGGGTGACCAGGCCAGCGAATATACATCAAAAGGTGTTTGATAGCTATATATGACCTGGCCGATATTTGGGCTGATTTTGATAGGTGTGGTACTTTGCGCGGTAGCAGCGGCCGCGGAGGTAGAACCACTACTCCCCAAAGTTGTTGACCGATTGTGCGCATTGCTGGCGATGTTAAAAATAACAGCCATGCTGCCAACAAGCACTATAACCACGGCAATGGCAGCAAACATAGCAAAGCGTCGTTGGAAGGTGCTTCTCAGCCTTAAACCAGGAACTGCGTCTTTCATGCTAACCCTGCTTTCTAGCGGACTTTCCGGCGTATTTCCTCCCTGTTGCCGCCTGCTGGATTGAGTTGCAGCAGCTTGTCCGCTGTATACGATCCGTTCCCAGGCACGCTCTAAAGAGTGCGCATCCTCTTCCGGTGTGTCTGAACCATAAAAGAGTTGCAGATGCTCAACAACCTGTTGCTCCGGTGACATATGCTGCTGCAAGGGTTGATTGAGTTTCCTGCTAAGAGACTCAATTTGCCTGTCAACCTGTTCAGGAGTAAAAAAATCGTTTTCTTGTTCCATACAGTCTTCTTCCTCCCTACCGGTGCTCATAGATGCTTCGCAGCAGATTCATGGCTCGTGAGAGCATAACCCGAATAGTACCTTCGCGTTTCCCTAACTTTGAAGCAATCTCTGCACAGCGCATGTCATTAGTAAAACGGAGCCGCATTACCTCCTGCTGCAGCGGTGAGAGCCTTTGCAGGTAGGTTTGCAGATGTGTATATTCTTCCTGGCGCAGGGCAGCCTGCTCAGGCGCTAAATTATCGTCATCATAAAGGGTCTCTGCCACTTGCTCCAGTCCAACACTCTGACGACGTACTGAACGCCGGTAGTGGTCGACTGCTTTATTGCGAGTAACTCGCCAGAGCCAGGCCACCTGTTCTTTCTCGCTGAAAACCGTGAATGGATTATATTCCAGGGCCGCCAGAAAGACATCGACCAGCACATCTTCAGCGTCCTCCTGTGTAGGGGTGTGCCGACGCAAATAGGCAAATATCGCTGGCGCATAACGCTGATAGAGCAGAGCAGTGGACGACGGGCTATCTAATGATTTATTAGATTGTTGTTGCATTGCGTCCCTTTGCATTTTTGAGATCTCATCTAATTCATCGCTGGCAAAAATAAAAACGTTACAATTGAGTTTATTTACTCAATTGTAACGTTAAACTTTCAATAAACCTCAATGGGCTATTGTCCATACGGCCTGGGTATGTGGTACAAGCCTGGTAATATCTGTGGCCTCTGAGGAGGGATCGATATACAAGGGCAGAACGACGGTGAAGGTGCTGCCCTGGCCTGGTGTACTCTGGACGTCGATGTGTCCTCCATGCCGCTCTACAATCTTACGTGAGATATAGAGGCCAAGACCTAAACCAACGTGCGGACCATTTTGCACCTCAACGCTGGGGACGCGGTAGAACTGGTCAAAAATCTGCGGCAGCATCTCCTCTGGAATGCCCACCCCCATATCACGCACCGAAAGCATTGTTTCATAGCCAGCCTGCTGCAAGGTTACTGTAATGGGAGAGCCCCTGGGCGAGTACTTGCGCGCATTGGATAGCAGATTGATGATGACCTGGCTAATACGGTTCACATCCACCTCGACCTCGATGGGGTCACCAGGAATCTCAAAAGTGAGCGAGGGACCGGCACCCGCGGTATATTCGTCAATTAAATGGCGGCATAGCTCAACCAGATCGCAACGCTTACGATGCAAGACAAACATGTTTGTCTCAATGAGCGAGGAGTCAAGCAGGTCATTGACAAGCACCTCCATACGCCGGATCGAACGCTCCATATCCACCAGCCCTACACCGACAACTTCAGCCGCATCAGGCCGTTTAACTTGCCGGCGCAGTAATTGGGTCATACCCTTCAAGCTGGTCAGGGGCGTTTTTAGCTCATGCGAAACGATACTGAGAAACTTATCTTTGGCCGCGTTGGCTTCTACGAGTTCGCTGGTGCGTTTCTGCACCATGCGTTCGAGGGAGCGCGCATGCAATTCTAAAGTAAGCTGCTGCGCTTTAACCTGGCGGTGCAACTGGTGGGTTTGCACGGCGCGCTGGAGAGCAGCGACAAGATAATCACGATCAATCGGTTTTTGAATAAAGTCATAGGCTCCACCGCGCAGAGCCCGCACCGCGAGGTCATGCTCGCCATGACCGGTAATAAGCAAAGTCGGCGTTTCTGGTCGCAACTCTTGAATTTTGGCGAGCAGGGCCAGGCCATCCATGCCTGGCATCTTAATATCGCTCACAATAGCGTCGAACTCATGTTCACCAATCCGCTCAATAGCCGCTTGAGCTGAGTCGCATGTATCAACCTCTATATCTTCCATCCGCAGGTGCAGCGCCTGGGGAAGTGCTTCTAACAAGGCTATATCATCATCAACAATAAGAATATGCGCTTTGTCCATGCGTTACATAACCTTCCTTCCCTAGTGATCGTGCGGTAGTTGAATTAGGAATAAAGCGCCTTTCCCCGGGCGATTTTCCACTGTGATTGTGCCTTGATGGTCTTTGATAATACCATATGTGATCGAGAGGCCTAGACCAGTGCCCTTGCCAACTTCTTTCGTAGTAAAAAAGGGATCGAAGATGCGCTTTTCCAGCCCCTCAGGTATACCTGGACCGGTATCAGAGACGGTGAGATCCACCATGTCGGGTTGAAGCGTACAGGTGATAGTAATAACTTTGTCCGCCACCTCGGCCAGGGCATCTCGAGCATTCGTGAGCAAATTGATAAAGACCTGCTCTAATTGGATCGCATTGCCGATAACAACGACATCCTCAGGAGGAATTTGTAGTTCGACTTTGATCTGGCGCAAGCGCAATTGTTCTCGCATCAAGGAAAGTGCGTTTTGTATAACCCGGCTGATAACCACCGCTTCGCGGCTCACCGGAGCGACACGCCCAAATGTACGCAGGTGGGAGATAATTTCCGTGGCCTTGTGCACCTGTTGCATAGCGCTGTGTAGCTCGTGCAACATCGACTGCGGGTCTGCCTTGCCCAGTTCAATCAAATCAATGACATTGCCAACGAAGAGGCCAATATTGTTGAGTGGATTATTGAGTTCATGAGCCACACCTGTAGTAAGCTCACCTAACGTTGCCAGCTTACCGGCTTGCACAAGTTGTTCCTGCTTCTCGCGTAACTCCTGCTCGCGCCGTTGCACCTCCTCAGTCGTCTCCTTCAAATCACTCATGATATGAATCATGGCCTTGCGGCTATTTTCTAAGCGCAGGTTGGACTGGTGCGAGTCCTGGAGAATATGCATAAGCGCACGGCGCGAGTTATCCAGGCGCTCGGTTTGCCTGGCCAGTCGCCGACGATCCTGTTCGTAATCGGCGAGAATGTGAACCATGGCTTTACGCTGATCGTTCAGTTTGTGATTGACAGTATTAAGGTCACTTAGAATATGCATAAGGGCACGACGACGCTCTTCACTTTTATACACACGCATCTCCAGAGCCTTCTTCTGCTCTAGTAGTTGCTTGTACTCTTCTAGCAAATCTTCCAGGACCATCTCTTCAGGTTGATGGCCATCTTGCTCGTATTTCTGCTGGAGACCGCTGCGTAGAGTAGAGTGATCTCCATTGACGTTAAAATGGGTACCAGTGGTAGATAGCGCGACCGGTACATTCATCTATTTTGTCCTCGACTGACCCTATCCTGTTCCCGCTTTAAGTTTTCTATTTCTTTCTCCAGGGCAATCATCTTAAGCTCACGTCCTACCACCACTTCTTCGAATTTCTCCAGATCTAGAATCTTTTCCTGTAACTCTGCCTTCGATTGTTGCAGGTCACGTACTACCTTTTCATATTCACGCATATCGCGCAGGATACCAATAGCGCCAATCACTTTGCCGTCTGTATCGCGCAGAGCCGAGGCGTTGAGCGTTGTAGGAATCACCTCGCCCGACGCACTGCGCGGGTTCAAGCGTGCATTACGCGTGACACCGCGCTCAATCACCTCGCGCAGGGCCGCCAAAAATTCGCGCGTCTCCTCTGGACTGATAAAACGTGAGAGCGACTGCTCCAACACCTCGTCAGGTAGGAAACCCAGTAGAGCATAAACGGCATCATTGGCCTGTAAAATTTTCCCTTCCAGATCGGACACAAATACCGGGTCCGGCGCGTTCTTGATCAGACTATCCGAGTATGCCAGAGCCTTATCCAGTTCGCGCATGTCGCGCAGGATACCAATGGCACCAATCACTTT
>JACZCU010111106.1_pt1 | contig 26165 bp, 13 predicted proteins | sample 8641851 | NCBI WGS metagenome assembly JACZCU01 (sample SAMN15324605, study PRJNA640507) | soil metagenome | isolation source: monocropping sugarcane control | place: China: Luxin town, Laibin City, Guangxi Province | collected 2019-07-25 | depth 10cm m | reverse complement strand
GCCTGCGCTGGTTGGCGAAGCCTTCCTCAGGCTTTGCTCACTGACGAGAGTTTCCGCGAGAACCCACACTCCCAGTACAAAACGTTCAAAGGCTGGGCGGCACGCCTGCCTGCGTGGTTGGCGAAGCCTTCCTCAGGCTTTGCTCACTGACGAGAGTTTTCCGCGAGCATCCACACTCTCAATTACAAACAAAGGCTCGCTCCTGCATTCAGGAGCGAGCCTTTGCGTTTCACGGTCATTGCACAGTGATCGGTGCGGTGATGCTCGCCGCGGGCTCAGTGCCGGCGCCCGCGAACGAGATGGTCATCGTGCGCGATCCGGTGCTTTCGGTCGCTGGCAGCGTCATTGTGGCGGTCGCGGTTCCGTCGAGTTTCGTCGTCGCGGTTACGGTCACAGTTCCCAGTGTGAAGGTAATGGTCTTATTGGCCAGTGCAACGCGATCCTGCGTCGTGACGAGACGTGCGGTCACGGTTACCGGAGTTTCGCGCGTCATGGTCGACGGGCCGGTATAGCGCAGCGCGGTGAAGAGCTGTACGCCGTCCGCAACGATGTCGCGAATGATGCCGCTGCCGCCTGTTGCCGTGTCGAACGCCGTGATCTCGACCACCGCAATCGCTGAGATATTGCCGTAAATCTCAGCGGGAGCAACGATGATCCCGCCTTGTTTCACGATCGCTGGCTGTTTGATGATCGAGGTCGGGACCGCGACTGCAATGTAGGTCGAGGTCATTTCCGGATAAACATTGAGATTAATGATGTCGATGTCGCCGGGCGGCGGGGGCGGAGGATCCGGCACCGGCGCGCGCAGACAGAGGTTGTCGAGTGCCGGCGAGGAAATGCTGGAACGATCTGCCTGACACAACTCGAGCGGTTGCATTCCTTCGTAGAAGTAACCGTCGAACGTGTCGGACTGGAAATCACCGGAGGTGACCTGGTTCATCCAGTCCCAACCCGCAAATGGGCGCGTATCACCGACGGCCGGTTTGACAAGATCTTCGCCGCCCCAGATCGAGAACTGCGTCATCTCGTACAGAAGGACCGGCATGCTCGCGCTGCGCGGCCAGTAAGAAGAATCGCCTGCGAACGAGGCCGTTAATTGCGTCTGTGCCGACGGTCCCGGATGCGTCATTGTGGCCGTTGCTTTACCCGTCGCGTCTGTCGTTGCGGAAACGGAGGTTGTGCCGATCGTGAACGTCACTGTGCGGCCGGCGAGTGCCGTACCGTTCGCGTCCTGCAGTACGGCCGAGACAGACTCGGGAGATCCCAGGCTGAGGTTCGATTTACTCGTGACATAAAGCGTCGACGGCTGGCCGATGTGAATGGCCTTCGTAATCTCCTGTGCTCCATACAGCGCGCTTCCCGCGTGAGTCACCGTTAGCGTGTACACGCCATCGGCAGCCGCGACTGCGGTGAGTGAGGCCTCGCCATTGGAGTCGGTTTGCATTTGCGTAGCCTCACCGTCGAATACGAACGTGAGCGTTGCTCCGACGACGGGTGTGTTGCCGATATCTTCCGTCAGGCGCGCACTGAATACGAGGGAATCCAACGGCGCGCCCTCTAATGCACCCGTGTAGGTGATGGTCGTTGTCGGCCGGAGCGCCATGTTGATGGTCTGTACGTCACCAGGTGCCAGTGTGACGTTTGCAGTCGTCGTGACATACCCGGTGTTCGCCACTGTGACGGCATAAGAGCCGGACCGCACGCCTAATGCGAATTGTCCGTTCGCGGCCGTCGTGGTCGTTGCGCCGTTGGACAACGTCACGGTCGCTCCACTGATGACCGCGTTTGTGGCCACATTGCGCACATACCCGATGAGAGTCGGCTGGTCCGCGATTTCGAGATACGCGAGGATGCGCCCCGTCGCGGCATAGCCATTTCCGCCGCCGGAATCCAATTGCATCTGAACCATGTCCGTGCCGTGCGGTGTGAGCGTCGCGGATGCCACTCCGTTCGCATTGGTCGTGGCATTCACGATTTGGGTGTCGAGGACGAACGTGACGGTCAGACCCGCCACCGGCAAGCCCGTGACGTTATCGGTGAGCAATGCGGTGGCCGTAAAGGGCACATTGAGCTCACCGCTTACTGGTCCCGTATAGGCGAGCGTCATTGTCACAGGCAGATCGATATTCTGCCCGCCTGACTGACCGGGCGTCAGCGTCGTAGCGCCGCTATAGTTCGTAAAGTAATTAGCTTTCGAGGCGTTGACGGTGTATGTGCCGGAGCGCACGGAGAACGTGTAGACACCGGAAGCGTCAGTGGTCGTAGTCGCACCGTTTCCGACGATCGTCACTGTCGCGCCGGCGATCGGGTTCAGTGTCACTGCACTGCGAACGGTCCCCGAGAGGGTAGCGGCCGTCGCGATTGAGATTGAAGATGTGGTCTGCGATGCGGCATAACCACCGGATGCGGCGAAGTCGATCGTCAGATTCGTCGCACCGCTCGTCGCCGGCGTGATGGTGACGCTCGCGACGCCGGACGCGTTGGTCGTTCCGGTTGCAGACTGAGATCCAAGGGTGAATGTCATGGATCGGCCGGCGACTACACCGCCGCCGACGTTCTCATTCAAGCGTGCGGTCAGTGTCAGCGGAACGTCGATTTCACCTGACGCCGGGCCCGTGTATGTAATCGCTGTGGTGGTCTGCAATGAGAAATCAAGCGAGAGGACCTGACCTGGCGTCGAGGTTCCACTGACCGAACCGGTGACGTATCCGGCCTTGGTCGCCGTGATCGTGTTGAAGCCGGAGTGGAAGGACAGTGAGTAATGTCCAGACGCATCGGTCGTCGTCGTCTCGCCGGACGTGAGGGCCATTGTGACGCCGCTGATCGGCTGCGACGTTACCGCGCTCCGCACTGTGCCGCTAACGACTGCAAGAGGCGCGATGACGATGGTCGTGTTGCTCTGCGCGGCCGCGTAGCCCGTCACCGCCGGTGTACTGACGGAGAGTGCGATCGTGCCACTGACCGCGGGTGTGATGGTCGCGGTAGCCACGCCGCTCGCATTCGTAGTGGCGGTTGTGGTCTGTGTGCCGAGGGTGAACGTCACCACACGACCGCCAAGCGGTGCCGAAGTCGCGCCATTGAGCAGCGTCGCGGTCAATGTGAGCGGAACGTCGATTTCGCCCGACGCCGGTCCGGTATACGTAATCGCCGGCATGACCAGCAACGTGAAATCGACCGTAAAGACCTGACCTGGAGTCGAGTTCCCACTGACCGAACCGGTGACGTATCCGGCCTTTGTTGCCGTGAGCGTATTGAAGCCGGAGTGGAACGACAGTGAATATTGCCCCGACGCGTTGGTCGTAGTCGTCTCGCCAGTCGTGAGCGTCATCGTGACGCCGCTGACGGGCTGCGACGTGACCGCGTCACGCACGGTTCCACTGACGAGCGCGCGAGGTGCGATGACGATGGAACCGCTCGTCTGCGCGGCCGCGTAACCCGATGCCGCCGTTGTACTGATGGTCAGTGCGATGGTGCCGCTGACCGCGGGAGTGATACTCGCGGTTGCGACGCCGCTCGCGTTCGTGGTGCCGGTCGCGGATTGTGCGCCGAGGGTGAACGTCACCTGGCGGCCCGCAATCGGCGCGCCTGTCACGCTGTTCGTGACCGTCGCGCTCAATGCGAGCGGAACTTCCAGCTCACCACTGCCTGGGCTGTTGTTCGCAATCGCTGGCAGCACCAGCAGATCGATATTCGCGGTAGCGGATCCGCCTAACGCGACCGTTACATTCGTGGAGCCCGTCGCGTAATTGCTCTTCGCCGCGGTGACGGTAATCGTTCCGGATCGCGTAGTGAGGCTGTATTGACCGGATGCGTTCGTCGTGGCCGTGCCGCCGGTCGAAAGCGTAATGGACGCGGCGTCGATCGGCGCGAGTGTGACGGCATTCCGAATGGTCCCGCTCACTGTCGACGCGGCGACCGGAATCTGCGTCGTCACCGTGGAACCGGCCCAGCCGCCAAAGGGACTGAACGTCGCGACGAGAGGCTGAGTGCCGCCAACCAACGGGGTGAGCGTCACTGTGGCGTAGCCGTTCGCGTCGGTGGTTCCGGTCGTGAATTGTGCGCCGTTGAGCGTGAAGCCAACGAGTCGTCCAGCGATCGGAGTGTTCGAAGGAGTATCGATCAGTCTCGCGGTCGCGGTCAGCGGCACGTTGATTTCGCCGGTCGTTGCGCCCGCGTAGGTGAGGGAGGTCAATGCGACGAGATTGACGTCGGTAGTGACCGTCTGTCCCGCGGTAACGCTTACGGGTACGCTGTTCGTCACATAGCCGACCTTCGTCACATTGAGCGTGAACGAGCCGGCCGGTGAGCTGAGGCTGTATTGACCGGAAGCATTCGTCAATGTACTTCCGCCACTGGTCAGAGAAACCGTGGCGCTATTGATCGGAGACGTTGTCACAGCACTGCGGATCACGCCCTGAACGGTGCCTGTGCTTGCAATTGTGATCGGCGTGGTGATTTGTTTTCCGCCATACCCCGCGGCGCTTACAAAGGTGGTCTGCAGGTTTACAGTACCGCCGGCGCTCGGCGTGAGCGAGGCACTGGCGACGCCGTTGCTGTCTGTCGTAGCCGATGTGCTCTGTGAGCCGAGTTGGAAGGAGATGAGTCGTCCGCTCAGCGCGGTCCCTCCGAGTCCTTCCGTTAATCGTGCGGTCACTGGCAACGGGGTCTGGACGGAGCCGGTAGTCGGGCCGGTATAAACCAGGTTCGTGCTGACCGGCAGGTTGACGTTGGCCGACAGCACATCACCGGCAAGTACATTGACCGTCTGATTGACCGTGCTGTAGCCGGTCTTCGACGCCGTAAGCGTGTATTCACCGGATGGCGTACTGAGACTGTAGACGCCGGAGGCGTTCGTGGTCGTCGAATTTCCGCTCGAGATGCTGACTGTGACGCCGCTGACGCCGCTTTGCGTAACGGCATTACGAACCGTTCCGGTCACCGTCGCAACCGGCGAAACATAGATCGGCTCGGAATGTTGTGTGGGGGCGTATTCGCTGTCGCCCGCAAAGGAGATCGTCAGTGTGAAGTTTCCTGCCGTCGTCGGGGTAATGGACGGATAAGCGAATCCGCCAAAGTTGGTCGTGTAGGTCGCTGTCTGTGAGCCGAGCGTGACGGAGATCGTTCGTCCTCCGATCCCCACGCCGTCGCTCGTACGAGTGAGTTTCACAGGGATCAGGAAGGAGACATCGACTTCCGCGTCGCCACCGCCGAAGTAGCCCAGCGTCGTTGGGGTTGCATCGAGTGCAACCGTTCTTTGCTTCTGATTGGTCTGACCAATGGTATCGGTGACCGTGAGTGTGACGACGAACGATAGAGCCGTTCCGCCATAGGTGTGATTCGTCGTCACTCCGCTGCCTGTCGCGGCGTCACCGAAATTCCATTGATAGGAAATGATGTCGATGTCGTCATCGGACGAGCTCGCGTTGAACGAGCAGGTTCTGCCGCTGCACGAATACGTGAAGTCGGCCACGGGTGGCGCATCGCCGGAGACGGTCACTGTGACGACGTCGCTGTCGATGCTGCACGTACCGTTCTTCGCACGTACCCAGAACATCGTGGTGGTATTGACGGTGGTCGGCAAAGGCGCGGCGGTCGTTTGTGTCAGAACGAGCGTATCCGTCGTTCCGATGCGTTTGTACCACTCGTAAGACGTGGCGCCTGACGCAGCCGCTGTTAAGCCCGCCGGCTGACCGGCAATGACGGTGCGATTTTGGGGTGAGGTCGAGAACGCGAAGCCGTCGCAGAAACTCGAGACCTTAATGAGCTCGGGACGTGCCATGCCGTCCTTGAGCGTTTGCTCGTACAGTGGGCCGAGACCGCCGTCGGCATTTCGGTGGCGAATCTCGCGCACCATCCCGTTCGGATGGTATTTGATGTTATCCGCGTACCGGTTCGTATCGCCCGGCACGCCGACCTCTTCGACGCGGTCGGCATCGTAAGTGAACGACACGGTGCGCGAAGGCTCCGTCAGAAGTGCGCAGCCGGTGCAGGACGGATACGTAAGCGTCGACAGATGGCCTAACGGGTCGTAGGAGTAAGACTGGTCGAACGTTTCGCCGGTGCTGACGGCGGTTTGTTTTCCTGACGTGCGCCCTTCGGGATTCGTGTAATAGAACGTCTCGAGTACCGTGATGTCCGAGCCAAGCGAAGTGTCTCGATTGTGGCGCAGGGCAGTGGCGAGTTTGCCGAGCGAGTAATCGCCGGTCGCGGCCGAGTTGTTGGCCCGATCGTAGGTGAAGAATTTGAGCTCGTTCGCACCTTCCTTGACGCGCGTGACTCGCCCGGCTGGATCGTATTCTGTAGTGAGTGTCGCGACAGGCGTGGTTTTCGTGATCATCAAGCCGCGCGAGTCGTAAGTGTAAGACGTGGTGCCGGACTCGGGATGCGTTTCCGAAGCGAGCACGCCGCGGCCGTCATAGACGAACGTGCGCTCCGGCTGCGTGGCGTTTCTCACCTTCACGCTGGCCAGGTGATTCCCGACGTCGTAGGTGTAGTCGGTCGTCACCGCGGATCCTGTGGCATTTTCTGTAACACTAATGAGTCGTCCCGCCCGATCTCGCTCCTCGGTCACCGCCACGCTCTGCGTGCCGGTCGGCGTAGCAACGTTGTACGTGCGGGTCGCCGTTCGAGCTCCGACATAAGAAAGCGTCGTGATTTTCGAATCCGGCGCGGTAATCGTTCCGACACGACCGAACGCGTCGTAATTGCTATAAACCGTCTTGCGCGCTGGATTGAACGTCGAGCCGATCATCTCCTCGCGCTCGGAGACCGATTCCTGCCGGCCTGCCGCGTCGTAGGTGACCTGACTGGCCGCCCATTTATTATCCGGCTGCAGTTGTTTTTCGATCGTCATCCGGCCGAATCGATCGAAGATCCATTGGCTCTCAGTACGAAGCGTGCCGGATTGAGCGACCGCCCCGACGGTCGCGAGTGCACTGTCGCTCGCCGGCGTATAGGTAAAGTCGGTCACAATGCCGTTCGGGCCCGTGACCTTCGTCAGACGCCGGGTACGGTCATACGAAAACGTTGTGGCCAGCCCGGACTCATCCTTGAGCGAGCGCGTCAGGCCGGTATTGGCATCGAGCTCAAACTCGGCGAGATAAGACGGCATGTTTGCGCCGGTTGCGCCATTGACCGCGCGCGAGGTCTTCAGCTTGCCGTACTGGAACGTATGATCGACGCGCGACGTGTACGTGTTGTGCGCGGGCAGCGTCATCGTACAGAGCGCCTGCTCACATACTTCAGAGTTACAGAGTGTTTGATGATCGCCGCCAAACGTTTCGATCCGCGACGCATAGCCGGTGGCTGAGTCGCGCGTTAAAACCTGGAGGAAATCATTCGGCCCGGGCTGGCCATCGCTGCGAAGCGCGGAGCGTTTCCGATGCAGAAATCCCGTCGCGGGATTGAAGCAGGCCTGCGTATACGCGTAGGCGCCGCCTTCTCCGATGTAGGAATCGGTGAAGGTGCCGAGAATCCACGAATCCGTGGCATTCAGCATCGTGAATCCGAACGCTCGCGTCCCGTTCGGATTCAGCGAATAGGAGCCGACCGAAGCGCCGGTCCATGTCGAGGCATTGAACCCGAGGGTGTTGTGGTTGAAGCCTGTGTACGTCTGGCGGCTGTTTCCGCTGGTGAAGTTGCCCGACGTAACGATGTAGCGGTAATTTCCAAGACCGTCAAAATTCGAACGATCGACGTCGGCGGTTCGCGATGCGTCTAACAGATAAAGTGTTCGGTCGGACTTGAGACGACGATTGCGTTCCTTCGCGCAAGGATCCGTCAAATCGCAACCAGCGCTCGCATTGACCTCGGTGTAGTCCAATTCATATTTCACATACGTCCTGGTGTCCGGCAATGCGGAGCAGGAATTCGTCTGTGGATTACAGTCGTATGTCTCGGTAGACAGATTGCGGGCCGTAGTCGTTCCGTCGGTAGCATTCGAATTGAACGGCAGTCCCAGGAACGGACCACGAGAGCGATTGAAGTAATTCACGACTTTGGAGTCGAGGCGCCAGTCACCGGCGAATTTCGCGTAATTCTCGACCGTGGTGGCCGTCGCGGCGGGCGGTGTCGATAGCGCATAGCGCGTGTAAGAAACGACCGTCCCGTTAGGCTCGACCATGCGTCGCTCATAGACGCCGGTCGAGAGATCGACATCGCTGAACTGATAGTTTTGATACGTCCAGCGAAGCCTGCCGCGCGTCGGCAGAATAGCCTCAGTCAGCGTGCCGACCGAATCATCACACTCGGTCGGCTGGTTATACGTAAACTGCCACGTTTCACCGCTGGGAAGATCGATGCGGGACAGCAGCCGCGCCGGCGCATACATACTTTGCTCTTGCGTGAAGCACGGCCGGCGTAACTGAGTCGGGTCGCCATCGACCGGATTTTGGTTCGCGTCGAGGGTGTACGCGTCGTATGTGACGTTGTATGTCGCCGTAGCCGCCGCATTGGAGGCGTCCGTATCCAGGCGAAATGCCGAGAGCACGAGTTTATCGACGACATCCGGCAGGACGCCAGGGCCGGGCTGAAAGTAAACGTAATGAGACCGGCCCAGACTGTCGGTGACGTGCCAGTCCATGACGTCCGGATATGTGGTGCTGGCCTGATACTCGTATTTAACCCAGTTTGTGGTGGGCTCGCCATTGGCGTTCAATGACGACGACGTGCCATAGACGTACTGCAGACGATAGCCGCCATCCGCCGTCAGGATGTAGCGTTGGCGCACGCCATTGGGATATTCCAGTACTTTGGCGGTGCCGCTGTCTTTCATGCGGATGTAGGTGCCATCGCGCGTGTAGCGCACGCCCGTGGTGACAGGATCACAATTGGACGTCACAGTGGCAGAGCATTTCGGCTCGTGGAGCGTGTCGAAGAGGGCGTGGTCGCTGCCGTCGCGGCTCTGATAGCGCCACAGTGTGCCAATGGATCCCTCTTCGGCGTTAGGCGTGGGCGGAAAGAGTTGCTCTTCTCCCATACGCCATCCGAGGCCGGCGTTATCGTTTTGTGGAAAGACGCGCACCGTGCAGCCGCCAGTGTCCTGACAGCGTTCATGCGTTTCCCACAAATTGCCGGAGTAATCGAGCTCGAAGGAGTAGGAAACGTCGGAGGAAACAGGATAGCTGGCCAGATGAATGGCCAGATTGAGATTGCCATTGAACAGATTGACGGTGTCTACGCCGTTGAGCTGATAGACGGAATCCGGCTTGAAGCCGCGCTCGTTCTCCGGCGGCAATTGTGCGAACGCAGGCGCCGTAAGAGCGACAGTGGCGCAGAAGGCGAGGACGTTCTTCAGTACAGTCTTCATTGCGCCACCCGCATATCGAGAACTTTGAGCGTGACCGGATCAATGGCGACAAGGATGTCGCCCTCGGCGAAATTAAGATTGGGCACCATGACTTCGCCGACCGGCTGTAATAGTCCCGACGATGCCGTGACGGATCCATCCGAGAACGAATCCGCGTCGCTGTTTGCGCCGTCGTCTGCAGGCACATACCACGCGCCCGTCCCGGGCCGGATGAGCCAAACGATGACGGATTCGTCATCGACCGTGAGTGAGCTGGAGGCCCCGCGCGTTCCAATGGAGATCGCACTGGACGGCAGTGTGTCGCGTTGCAGTGTGCAGCCTTCAGGAACCGCGAACGAATAATCGCCAGAGTCGAGATCTGCGACCATCCAGACGGCATTGCGTTTGGTTGGCCCGCTCAGTTCCTTGCGCACAATCCCGTCGTTATCCTCATCGACCAGGATTTCCGCATGATCGGTGATCTTCAACCGATACCCATGCCACTCATGCACGACACTGAACCACGCCGTAGTCGCGCCAGGTGTCACCTGCGCCACAACAGCCTGTTCCTCGAATGTAATGACCGGATCGGCGAGCGCCGGCATTGAGAGCACACCGAGCACGGCTAACGCTGCAAACAGTCTGTTCATGAAATCTCCTCGGCAGATGCGGTGTGACGACCGCTCTTATTCAGGGGACAAGTACGATCTGTGGATGAAGCCGTATTCACGATCGATGACGATCGTGACCGTCCTTTTCTCGCCACGTCGCGAGAACACGAGATGTTGCGTCGGAGTCGTGGACGGTACGCTCTTCTCGGATACTTGTTCGTCGAGATCCCATGCTTTGCGTGCCCACTGCAGCATGCGTCGCCGCGTAACCTCGGATTCGCGAACTTTGGGATCGTGGGCAGGCAACCACTGGACGCTGTAGAGTTGGTTCTTGACGAATTGCACGTAGATCTCGCCGATTTCTTCTGAGCCGGAGTTGCCGCAGGGGTCCGATTGTGAGGCGACCGTGATCCAGATCCGTTGTGGTTCGCTTCCGGATGGGTATTGCTCTGTTCTAACGGACAGACTCACTGCGTCAATGCCGTACGTCACCTTCAGCGCTTCCTCGGTAAACGTTTCGGCGATTTGTACTGCGCGCTCGGCCACAGACGCTTGCATCGCAAACGAGAAGAGCAGGCAGATGCAACCGACTGCATATCTATTTCCCCGGTGGGTCGGTCTTGAAATCATCTTCATTCACCTTGACATGAGGGTCGCCGATGAGCACCACGCGAAAATCGCTGGGATCAACTCCACGATCGGCCAGTTCCGCACGGACCGCAGCGACTGCATCGCCCACGGATTTCCCTTGTTCCATGAGGGTCACGATCATCGTGGTCATTTCCGCCAGAACCATCGAGTTAACCTGGCCGGCGAATCCAACGAACGCCTGACCAGTGGACGACGAGTTAATTCCAAACAGCTTGGCATAACCCGCCGAATCGCAAGACCCCAGTAGAACGAGGGTGTTGTTGCTCGTGACGTTCTGAAGCCAGTCTGAATGTGCATCGTCGAACTTCAGTCCGGGGCCCGGGGTAAACGCGTGACCGATGAACAGCGAGATTCCTTCCGAATCGGTTAGCCCGGTTCTGAAATCCGATGGGGATGCGTTCGGATTCATTTGAATCCGCTGATTCACGATCCGTGAGCCAAGTTCTGTTTTGAGCTGATTTTTAATGACATTCGCGGTCGGGAGCTCGGATTTTGCACCGGGATTCGTAAATCCGATGTAGGTGTAGAGTCGTGCTTTCGCGCCGTCCGGGTCGAAGAAGGTCACCGGATTGTTCCGGGTGTATACGTATAGGTTCCAGGATTGAGGCTGACTCGGATCCCAGTCTCTGCCTGGATCGGCAGATAAGAACCGTCCTGCCGACGGCGAGTAGTAGCGGGCGTGCATGTAGTCGAGCGGGTCGGAAGTAATACCGCCGGCGAAATCACGTTCGTGTTCCGTGAACCTCATGCGTTCACTGTCCTGATTTGCGGCGGTGATTTCGCTGCCAAACGGCTGGTAATCATGACGGGCGACCGTGGCGCCGCCGTTACCGGTAATTAAGCGTGGCGTTCCGAGGTGGTCGGGATGGAAGTGCAGCGTTTTGGTGGGAGTGTCGACTTCGGCCGCAACTAATTTTCCATCGCGATAGATGTAGTCTTCCGTCCACCACCAGCGTTCGCCGCCGGTCATGCTCTTGTTGTAAGCGCGAAGCACCTGGCCGCCTGTGTCGCGTACGGTCCATGAGGACGTCGTTTCTGTAGCGCCGCTGATCGTGATGCTTGCAAGCCGCTCGTCACTCGCCGTGTACAGATATACCTTGCGCTGATTCTGGACGACCGATTCCTTCATCATGTCCAGGGCGTCGTACGAAAAGATGTCTCGGCCGACATAGGAGGTCATGCGACCCGCGGCGTCGTATTGACCGAAAACGTTATACGAGCCGGTGGATTTGAGACGGTTCGTGGCCGAGTCGATCCCAATTGTGGCTGTCGTTCCGTTCGTCTTGACGCTATCGAGATTTCCATAAACGTCGTACGTGAATTCCTGAGCGACGCCGGAAACAGTGGATGTTTTTAACCGGCCGAAGGCGTCATAGCGAAATTGATCCTGGTTCGTGCCGATCTCAGTAATGTGTCCGGAATCGTCGTACGCGTAAGGGCCGAACTGAAGGTCGTTCGCGTTTGCCGCGACGCGCTCATGGCGTTGTTCATTCACGACAGTGGCGGGACGCGCCGGCGTTGCAGGAGGCGGCGATGAGATCGAATGACTGGAGAGGATCGTCACATTCGCCACGCGCGGATCGCTCGCAAGAATCTCCGCTGATGACGAATTGGCGACGACCACGAAGCCATCAAATCCTTGTTCCGCATAGGGCTCGACTCGTCCACGGACGGTGGCCGCAAGAGTTTGCGCCACTTCGCTGACGTCCGCTCTTGACGAAGGCGTCACTGCGACCCGATATCGCACGGACGGGAATTGAGATTCGGCCGTCAACGCGATCGTTGAAATGCAGGTGACTGCTGCAAAGGACAAGAAGCCTCTTGGCCAGTTCACACAGACCTCCAATGCATCGATCCTGGCGAACGACGCGATGGCTTATTTGATGGTTAAACGGAGAAGCGGACTTACAGTGTACAGCATTACCGGAACCGATGTCAGGACCGAATTAAGGTTTTTCGTCGTTAGAGGCTTAAATTCATATCGGACTTCACAAGAGCAGAAAATTGCCCACGCAATGCGTCAAGCTCGTCGCACTGCGTCCGATGGTTTCGTATGAATGAGATATACGGAATGCGTTCGCGTTTCGTTGGGGCGATTGTTGTTTATCAGCCGCGTTAGACCCCGGCGCGTTGAACGCTTCGATCGCTCTCTACAGAGTGTTTGTGTCAGCACGCATTGGGCGACGCATACGGCGTATCAGCCATTTTGCGATGTTCGGCACGTAAAAAAGCACAACATAGACGGGTACGGCGACACGGAGGTGCTGGAAGAGGGCGTCTTCAAACGTTCCCAGGTGCGCAAAGGATGAAGACGCAAACGTATTGATCGCGTGAGCTCCGGTAACTTGACAGAAGACGGATACCGGCAGATTCAAAATCCCAGCTACCCACGCACTGCCCCGCGCCCCAAGAGGGGACGGAACGAGATAAATGTAGCCAACGGTTACACCGAGCACGATTGCATAGGCCACACGGTGACAAAAGCCGATGAAGGATTTCACGGCCAAATCTTCTCCAGCTTCGTACCTTCGTAGTTGACGTCGCCGGGAGTCAGGATATAAACGCGGATATCGTTATCGGCTTTGCCATCGACCTTCCGTCGCCAGGCGTTCTGTAGGAACATCGGGAACGCCTCGTGTGCCGTATTCGCAACGGCTGAATATTTCGAGTTGATCTCCTGAATGTTGGCGAAATACGGTTCGATTGCGTGGCCGCTCTCGTGCACTAACGTTTCGGCGAGTCCGAACGTTGCACCGCCCATCGTGACCGTGCGCATGCCACCGAGCTTGCCCGGATCGTAGTAGATGTTGGCGCCGCCACCTGCCAGACCCTCCGTATAAGCGCCATTGCCTTGCGCTGCTTTCGCGGCGTCGGCAATCAGTGTGAAATGGTCTCTGCTTGCAGCCATGAAACCAAGCGCATGAGCAGCCGGGCCAAAGTCCTCACCGAGTGCAAGCGGACTGGTACCTGGCTTGAGCGTGATGATGCCGTCCTTGTAATTGACCTTTGACCACGCTTCACCGAACGCTTCCTGCGCCGCGGCCAACTGATCTTTGCACGGGTTGCCATCCGGGTCTTTCACACATTCACTCAGAATGATGTCCTTCCCGGTTGGATCGGTGTAGCGCATCGGGTTGTTCATTACGTACGAGTACCGATTCCATCGTTGCGGGAAATGTGGCGAGCTTTCGGGGATCACCGGATCCACCGTCAAAAACCGCCCCATGGACGACGAGTAATACCGCGCGTGCATGTAATCGAGTGGATCGGAGGTGAGCGCGCCGGCGTAGTCGCGTTCGTGGCCGGTGAATTTCATGCGCTCGGTGTCTTGATTGGGGGCGGTGATTTCGCCGCCGAAGGGCTGGTAATCGTGGCGGGCGATGGTGGCGCCGCCGTTGCCGGTAATTAATCGCGAGGTGCCGAGGTGGTCGGGGTGGAAGTGCAGGGTTTTGGCGAGTGTGTCGACTTCGGCCGCGAGGAGTTTTCCTTCGCGATAAATGTAGTCTTCCTTCCACCACCAGCGTTCGCCGCCGGTCATGGTTTTGTCGTAGACGCGGACGACTTTGCCGGCGATGTCGCGCACCGTCCAGGACGATGTCGTTTCCGCGCTGCCACTGATCACTACGCTGGCGAGCCGTTCGTCACTCGCGGTGTAGAGATAAACCTTGCGCTGACCTTGAATGACGGATTCCTTCATCATGTCGAGCGAGTCATAAATGAAGGTATCGCGGCCGAGATATCCGGTCATTCGTCCCGCGGCGTCGTATTGCCCGAGGATGTTGTAGGTGCCGGTTGATTTAAGGCGGTTCGTTGCCGAATCCACGCCGATCGTCGCCGTCGATCCGTTCGTCGTAACGCTTTCGATATTGCCGTAGACGTCGTAAGAGAAATCCTGTGCGACGCCGGAAACAGTGGCCGTTTTCAGCCGGCCGAACGCGTCATAACGAAATTGATCCTGGCTCGTGCCGATCTCCGTGATATTGCCGGAGCCGTCGTACGCATAAGGTCCGAGCAGGAGCTCGTTAGCATTCGTGGCGATATGTGTCGGTCGCTGTTCTGTTGCTACGACAGAGGGCCGCGTTGATGGCGGCGGCGGCGTTGCAATCGGATCGCTCGCTAGTATCGTAACGTTTGCGACGCGTGGATCGTGCGCGAGAATCTCTGCCGCCGATGGATTCGCCGCCACGACGAATCCCACGAATCCTTCTTCGGCATAAGGCTCGATTCGTCCGCGCACTGTGGCCGCCAGGATGCGTGCAATCTCCTCGGCATCCGCACCGGAGGAAGGTGTAATCGCGACGCGATATCGCACGACAGGGACCTGAGACTCGGCCCTCAATGCCATTGACGAAATACACGCGACAACCGCAAAGGACAACACGGTCCTCAGCCAATTCACAGAGACCTCCAATGCGTCGATCTTTACGGATCGACTCGATGGTTTATTGATGGCCCAATGGAGAAGCGGATGGACAGTGTACCGCACGTTCCGTCATTGCAGCCACAACCATATGGAGGTGCCGAGAGCGCCGTCTCAGTTAGGCGCAATATGACGCGAGCCGTGTCTGTGAGTTTCGCCCGCGTCGACGATTCGCTGGCTGGCGACGCCGACGAGTAATCCGATGACGATCTCGTTGCCATATTTGCGAGCGACCTTGAGGAAATGTTTCTTCAGTTTCTTCCCGAGTTAGTTCTCGACCGAGTCAGGCCGGGGCAATGGATTGCCCGGTTTTTGCAACGCGCGCCCAGTGCCGATTTCATGTCCAAACAATGCTGTGGCGCTGCGCGGATTTTCGTGTAAATTCGGTGCTTCCATCCACGTAGTTTCGACACAAATCCATTAGGAGAGAGTGAATGCATCGAGTTCTCAAAGGTGGGTTCCTGTTCCTGGTGTCCTTTCTTGCGCTGTCGGCGTTTGCCGGGAAGAAGCCGCCGTATCAATACTTCGCGGTCGGAAATCAGAATGACGTTGTGACGACGACGACCGCCGGCACGGTGTTGATGGGCGGCGGCACGGATGTCGATTCCGCGTTTCAATGGATGATCGGAAAGTCGGGCGGTGGTGATTTCGTCGTCATCCGCGCGACCGGCACCGATGCCTACAATCCTTATATCTATGGTCTCGGCACAGTCGACTCCGTGGAAACGATCATCATCCCGTCGCTTACCGCGGCGAACGATCCGTTCGTAGCCAATAAGATTCGCAACGCGGAAGCGCTGTGGATCGCGGGCGGCGATCAGGCGGATTACACGAATTTCTGGAAGAACACACCCGTCGAGGACGCGATCAATTACGTTGCGAACACCAAGCATGCGCCCGTGGGCGGCACAAGCGCCGGTCTCGCAGTCCTCGGACAATTCGTATACACGGGCGGATCGGGCTCCGTGACCTCGAGCCAGGCGCTGGCCAATCCGTACCACCAGTACATGGTTTTCGATCGCGACTTCATCGCGATCCCGATCCTCAGCAGCGTCATCACCGACTCGCACTTCGTCACGCGCGATCGTTTCGGCCGCACGGTCGCGTTCCTCGCGCGCCTCATCAAAGATGGCTGGGCATCGTCGGCGCGCGACATCGCCGTCGATGAGGCGACGGCGATCCTCGTCGAGGCGAATGGCGCCGCAACACGCGTCGGCAGCGGCGCCGCGTATTTCATCAGCTCGAACGGTATGCCCGCGGTATGCGTCTCCGGCACACCGCTCACGTACACCGGCCTGCCCGTGTACAAGGTGAGCGGCGCGGCAACGTTCAATCTCGCCACCTGGACCGGCAGCGGCGGCATCGCATACACCGTGAGCGTGAACGCGGGCGCGATCAGCTCGAGCAACGGCTCTATCTATTAATTAATGTCGTGGGAGGGCTTCGGCCCTCCCGCTTTCAGCGCAGGCGCTGCGTTTCGAGCGTGAAGTACTGCAGCGCGTCGTCGTCGATCTGCACGCCGATGCCGTGACCAGAAGGAACGGCGATGAACCCATCGGCATCGAGGACGACGGACGGCGTGACGATGTCGCGTGTGAAGTAACGCGACGTCTCGGACGTATCGCCGGGAATCGTGAACGCTGGCGCGGTCTGCAGATGAATGTTTACCGCGCGGCCGATGCCTGTCTCGTCCATGCCGCCGGACCACACCGGTACGCCTCGCGACGTCGCGTACTCCGCGATGCGCAACGCTTCGACGAGACCGCCCACGCGGCCTTGCTTGATGTTGATCACGCGACAGGCGTTGAGATCGATAGCCGCGCGGGCATCGGCGAGCGAGTGAATCGATTCATCGAGGCACAGCGGAGTCGATAGCTTCTTCTGTAGCAGCGAGTGTTCGTAGATGTCGCTGTACGAGAGCGGCTGCTCGATCATCGTCAGGCCGAATGCATCGAGCTGGTGAAGATGCTCGGCATCGTCGAGCGTGTAATCGCCGTTCGCATCAGCCATCAAAGCGATGTCGGGGAAATGCTCACGCACCGTGGCCACGCGATCGACATCGCAGCCGCGCCGGATCTTCATCTTCACGCGGTGATAGCCGCTCGCCACGGCTTCGCTCACTGCATCGAGCAACTCCGCTTCTGTTTCCTGAATGCCGATGCTGATGCCCGAGGGGATCGATCGCACGGATTGATCGAGCAATGCGTGCAACGGAAGCCCTTCGCGTTTCGCGATGAGATCGAACAGCGCGTTCTCGATCGTGGCTTTCGCCATGAAGTGTCCGCGCACGCGGCGGAAGCGCTGTTCGAGCTCCGCCATCGTGATGTCGGATTCAACGAGCGGCAACAGAAAGTCGTGGATCACATGCGAGGCCGTGAGCGTGGTCTCGGACGCGTAGTACGGATCGGGATCGGCGACGCATTCGCCCCAGCCGACGACGCCGTCGGATTCGATGCGCAGCAGCAGCGTTTCCTTGCTCGTCCACGTCGCGCTGCTGATCGAGAACGGCTTCACGAACGGAAGGCGCACGTGCAACTGATCGATGCGATCGATCGGGCCGATGACGCGTTGCTGCGCGTTGCTCAAAACGGCCCCCACTTCATCAGCACGGGCGGAATGAGCAGCAGGAGGCTGAGGATGATCAACACGATCATGAGCGGCAGAAACCAGCGCGCCCATTTTTCCCACGGAATGCGCGCCATGCCGAGCACGCCCATGGTCACGGCGGAGGTGGGGAGGATCGGGTTGACGAACTCGCAGAGCTGGAACGCGTAGACGGTGGTCTGTCGCGACACGCCGACGAGATCGGCGAGCGGTGTCATGACCGGCATCGTCAGTGCGGCTTGCGCGGTGCCGGAGTGGAGGAAGAAGTTGATGACGGCTTGTACCGCGAACATGACCCACGCGGCGACGAGCGGCGGCAGCGGCGCGACGACATTCGCGCTGTAGTAGAGCATCGTGTCGAGCACCGCGCTTTCGCGCGCGATGATGAGCAACGCGCGACCACACGCGATGATGAGCGCGACGCTGACCATATCTTTCGCACCGGTGACGAAATGCTTCGCGACGTCATCGCCGCGCAATCCGGCGACGATGCCCATCAACAATCCCATCGCCAGAAACAGCGCGCCGATTTCCTCGATGAACCACTGCTTCTCGAGGATTCCCCAGATGAGGATCGACATGCTGGCGATGAAGAGCAGCAGCACTGCCGCGCGACGTCCGGTCCACGACTCGACTTCGCCATCCGACTTCCACGCGCTGAGATCGCGCGAGCGATCGAGCTCATACACGATGCTCGATTGCGGATTCTTCTTCACGCGCGCGGCGTAGATCATCACCCACGCGATCATCACCGCGGTGCCGATGAACCAGGTCGCGACGCGATAGCCGAAGCCGGAGTAGAGCGGCAGGCCGGCGAGACCTTGCGCGATGCCGACGGTGAATGGATTGAAAAACGCGGCAGCGAATCCGGCCGCGGCGCCGAGGAACGGAATCGACATGCCGACAATCGAGTCGTAGCCGAGGGAGAGCGCGAGTGGAACGAAGATGAGGATGAACGGAATCGTCTCTTCGCCCATGCCGAAGATCGAGCCGCCGAGGGAGAAGACGATCATCATCACAGGGATGAGCAGCTTCTCCAGCCACGGCCGCGAACGCAGCGCGACCGTCAGTCGCCGGATGCCGAAGTGAATGATGCCGGTTTCCTGAATGACGTTGAATGCGCCGCCGATGAGGAAGAGAAACGAGATGATCATCGCGCCGTCGGCGAAGCCTTTGATCGGCGCGACCATCAGCCACTGCGGTCCGAGATACACCTTCTCGATCTGGTGATACGTGCCAGGGATCGTGACCTGGCGGCCATTCTTCTCGACGTGCTGATAGCTGCCGGACGGCACGACCCACGAGAGCGCGAGCACGATGACGACCAGCGTGCCGACGATCACCAGCGTGTGGGGCATGCGAAACGAGCGCGGTGCGAGAACTGCGGTTTCGGACATCGAGTCGCCCTTCCTCTTCGAGTTGCGTTCGGAGCTACAGCGTCGGCAGCAGATCGGCGAGGAGCGTGATGCGCCGGCCGAACGAATCGAGATCGACGTACTCGCCGCGGATGTGCATGCCGTAGCCCGCGGGTCCGAGTCCGTCGATCACGGGAGTCGATGTGGGATCGGCGATGAAATTCGGGAACGAGATCCCGCCGCGATCTTCCTCGACGTCGAGACGGAATCCGCGCTTCGCCGCGAGCTCGACGGTGCGTTTGACGAACGGCGCACCGGGACCATGCGGATCGACGGGCGCGACGTTCATCCCGACTTTGAACGAGATCTCCACTTCGTGACGCGATGCGACGTGCGAAGCGAGGCGTTGCAAATCATCGAGCATCGCTTTTCCATCCGCGGCGGTGAGAAAGCGAAGCTCTCCTTCCGCGACCGCGCGATCCGAAACGACGTTCAACTGACGCGAGCTGCCGAGCATGTCGGCGTGTTGCGCGAGATGATCGACGAAGTCACCGCTGCCGCCGACGATGCGGCCGACGTTGACGGTCGGGCCGTTGCCTTTCTTCGACGCTGATTGTGCGAGCGAGCACCATTCCGCGGCGGCGGCGAGTGCGGAGCGTCCGCTCCAGTATGCGAGCCCCGAATGCGACGCGCGTCCACGCACGTCGAGTTTCCACTCCGTCATTCCGCGACGACCGGCGACGAGCGTCTCGCCATCGGCAGTCGATTGTCCCGGTTCGAGCACGAGCACCGCACGCGCGCCGCGACTCCAGCGTTCCGCGGCCTGACCGGAGATCAGGCTTTCGGATTCTTCGTCAGGCACGAACACGATCAGCAGATCCGATGGCAGCGCGGTGCCGCGTGATGCGAGCACGTCGAGCGCGCCGCAGAGCATCGCCAGCCCGCCCTTCATGTCGTACGAGCCGGTCGCGAACAACGTGCGTCCTTCGATTTGCGGCACGATCGCGGGAAGCACGGTATCCATGTGACCGAGCAGAAGCAGATGCGCGCCGCCGGTTGATGCGCTGCGCGCGATCAGCACCGGCTGCGGTGCGCCGTGCGCATCGTTTTCCTCGACGATCTCGACGGCGAGTCCATGCGGCGTGAGCGCGCGCTCGAGTCGCTCCGCGACTTTGCGAATGCCCGATGCATTGCCGCTTTCGGACGAGATCGCGCAGAGGTCGTGCAGCAGTTGCTCGCTGTTCGAAAGAATCTCGGCGCTTGCGCTCATCGGCTGGCTTCCCGGCTCACCGTCACGGCTTCCGCAACCGGCGGTCCGACCGGCACGCGATGCGCCATGTCGAACACTTCACCCGGAAGCACGATGTGCAGACGCATGCCGTGCACGCCGAGGAGCTCCTTGCCCGCGGTTGCGGCGGCGTGGCGCTGAATCGATGAGCCCGTGGGATCGAACACCATCGCCGAGCCCGCGCCAATCACGACGAACGTGTCATCGGGACGAACCCAGATCGCGGTGTCTTCATCGACGCCGACGCCGATGTGGCCGGGATGTTCGAGCAGCAGCGAGATCAAACGATTCTGTCGCTGGCGCGCGATGAAATGCTGATCGACGATCACGTCGCTGCGCAGAAAGCCGAGACCTTCCACCGCCTCGACGGAGTGCGTTTGAATCACTTTGAAATCGCCTTCGCCGGTGATCATCATCTCGCTCTGACATGCGGTGCCGGCTGACGTTCCGCCGACCACTGCGCCGTTGAGATACGCCTCGCGCAACGCGTCGAGCACCGGCGTGCCCGCGAGTGCGTTGATGATGCGCACCTGATCGCCGCCGCCGAAGAAGATGCCGCGCGCGCGTTTCGATGCGGCCACGAGCTCGGGACGATTCGCATCCTCTTTCGTGACGATCGGAAGCACGACGACATCGGTGCTGCCGTACTCCTTCGCAAACAAGTTCGTGTAGTACTCGTTGAGATCCGGCTCCTGCGACGCCGTGGGAATCACGACGATCGGCGCGCTTTTGCCGCCGGCGAGCTCGATGAATTTCTCCATCGCCGCGCGCGGCTTGTCACCGCCGCCGATCAGCATCAGATGGCCGTGCTTCGGTTTTTCCGCGGCGACGAGGGAAGTGGCGAACAACGTCAGAACGACAACACGCAGCAGAACTTTCATCTCGATCCTTTCGATGACACGACCTGCGATTTTTCGCGAAGACTTTCTTTCATGACGGCCAGGAGCGAGCCCCCGGCAGATTCGATGTGATGACGGACGGCGCGCTCCGCGGCATCGGGATCGCGCGCTTCGAGTGCGCGCACGATCGCCTCGTGCTCGATCGGATCGGCATCATCGCGCTCACGCACGGAGTCCGTTGCGGCGCGCGGGATGTTGCTCCACAGCATCGTGGGAAACGCCGACCACAACTGACCGAGCGTGCGGATGAGATACGAGCGGCGGCTGGCCGTGAAGATGAGCGAGTGGAACTGGCGATTGAGCTCGCGATATTCGGGGAGCTCGCCCGGCATCGCGAGCTTGCTCATGCGTCGATGCAATGCTTCGAGCTCGCGCACTTCGTCGTCTGTGATCGATTCCGCGGCGTAACGCGCGCTCATGCCTTCGACGAACACGCGGCACGCGTAGAGATCCTCGACGTCTTCGACCGTGAACTGCACGGCGCGCACGCCGCAGTACGGAACATGCTCGAGGATTCCCTCGGCCACGAGTTGTTTGAGCGCCTCGCGCACCGGCATCTGACTCGCGCCTTGTTCGCGCGCGATGCGTTCCTGGCGCAGCCATTCGCCCGGACGAATGCGTCCTTCCAGCACATCGGCGCGAACGGCGTCGGCGATGAACTGGGCGCGCTGCCTGTGCGAGGCTTTCGGATCGGCCATATCGATCAGATATTAGATATTTGATTTCGAAACGGCGTCATGCTGCGCCCGCTTGAAGGCGGAGTCAAGAAGATGTTTGGGATCAGCGGCTCAGCTGTGCGAGGAGGGCGCGCGCGGTGGCGATGTCATCCGCGTAGCGTTGCGGCGGCGCGGTGTCGATGAACTGTCGCAACGCATCGCGCGCGACGTCGTTGCGACCCGCGCGACTCGCCACGATCGCGAGGTTGTAGAGCGAGTCGTACAACCTCGGATTCGCGCGCACGGCGCGGCGCCACCACTCGATCGCGAGATCGTTGTGGCCGCTCTTCGCTTCGATCACGCCCATCAGATTGAACACGATCGGCATGCGATCGTTGAGCTCGAGCGCCTTCGCGAGATTCGCGCGCGCGGCCGCAACGTCACCTGCGCGCATCGCGACGACGCCGAGGTTCTGATACGCGGTGGCGTTCGTTGCGTCGATCGACAGCACACGATGAAACGTGTCGGCTGCGCTGCGAAGATCGCCGCTGTCCGCGAGCGCGATGCCGTACGCGTTGAGGATGTCGGGATCGTGCGTCGATGCGAATGGCTGCAGGATCTCGAGTGCCTGTCTCGCGTGACCGTTCGCGCTGAGCAGCATGCCGAGGCGAACTTTCATCGCATCGTTGGCCGCGCCGGATTGCACGGCCTGACTCAGCATCTCGATCGCTGCCTGCGGATTCTCGTCCTGCTGCAGCATGAACGCGAGCATCTCCTGCGCGACTTTGATGTTCGGACTCGATTTGAGAATCGCGCGCAGAGTCTCGATCGCTTTGGCGAGCTGACCGGTTTGGTACAGCGCGACGGCATCGTGCAGCTCGTTGTCGACGCCGATGAGATTCTTCGGATCGTCGGCGACCGTGTACTCCTTCGCCTCCGCGGTGCCGGAGATGTAGCCGAGACTCATCAGCAGCGCTTTTTGTGAAGGGTCGACGCTGCGACGCGCGGCTTCGCGATTCGGCGCGGCATCAGCGAGACGTTTGCGCAACGCGAACAGATTGCGGCGATCGGTGGACGCGAGGTTGTTCGCTTCGGCAGGATCTTTTGCAAGATCGTAGAGCTCGGGCAACGGCAGATCGATGTACTTGCGGCCGTCGTGAATCAATCCGACGAGCGGCGCCCAGCCGCGATTCAGCGATGCGGAGAGCGATTCGAAGTAACTGTCGGTCGCGGGTGTGTTGCCGAAGAGATCGTGTCCCGGAAGACCGGACGGAATCTGCGCGCCAACGCGATGCAGAATCGTCGGTACGAGATCGATGTGTCGCGCGCTGGTGTTTTCTTTTTTCGATGCGCGATCGGGATCGAGGATGAGCAGCGGAACTTTCAGCGTCGATTCGTATGCGAAGAGTCCGTGCGTTTGCTCGCCGTGATCGCCGAGCGCTTCACCGTGATCGGCGGTGACGATGACGACGGTGTTCGGCCGCGCGTCGAGAATGGGTTGCAGAAAGCGCGAGAGCTGATCGTCGACGTATGCGATCTCGCCGAGGTACGGCGCGTCGCGATATTGATCGCGGAACGGAGCGGGAGGATCGTACGGCGCATGCGGATCGTACAGATGTACCCAGAGAAACTTGCGCTCCTGTGTTGATTCGTACCACGCGCGCGCCGCGGCGAGCGTTTCTTCCGCGGGCCGCTCCTGCACGACGAAGTCGAGCGGATTCGAGGCCTCGCGATACTTGTCGTCGTAGACATCGAAACCCGCGTTCAAGCCGAAGCGCGAGTCGAGTGGAAACGCGCTGACGAACGCGCCGGTCGCGTAGCCAACGCTTTTCATCATCGCGCCTAACGTCGGATGTTTCGCGTCGAGCACGAAGCCGGCGTTGTCGCGAAGGCCGTGCTGATAGGGATAGAGGCCGGTGAGGATGTTCGTGTGCGACGGCAGTGTGACGACGTTGTGCGCGTGCGCGTTGGTGTAGACGATGCCGCGCGCGGCGAGGCTGTCGAGATACGGCGTCTTCACGCGCGTGTTGCCGGCGAAGCCGAGGGAGTCGGCGCGCAGCGTGTCGATCGTAATGAGGATGACGTCGGGCGCACCGCGGCGATGACGTTGCCATGCGATTGCGCCTGCGATCGCAACGATCGCGACGATCGTCGTAACGATCGCGATGAGTTTCGTTCGTGTGGTCATCGTTGGAAGCGTGCGTCGCGCGGAAACTGCTCGCGTCCTTTCGCGGTCCAGTAGCGTACGCCGTTGGCGTCGCCGAGAATTTTCATCGTCTCGACGATGGCCGCGTAGCTCTGCGGAGTCGGTGCGCGATCGATAAGTTGAAAGACGAGCGGTGTCGCATCGTTGCCGCGCCCTTCGCTCACGAGCAGCACGATGAGACTTTGATACGCGCGGGGATCGGTTGGTGCGAGCTCGATTTCCTGACGAAACGCCGCTTCCGCTTCACGATCGCGTCCGAGTCGTGCGAGCAGATCTCCGCGGAGAAACGCGAGTCCCGCGAATGCTGGTTTGTTTTCCGCGATGACGATGCGCGCCGCTTCATCGGCTTCCGCGAGCGCTTCGGCATCGCGGCCTGCCTGCTTGAGCACGCGTGCGAGCGTCACGCGCGCAGCGGCGCGATCGCCCCCGGTCGTTGCACTGCGCGCTTGTTTTTCTGCGGTCGCGAGATCGCCGCGCGCCAATGCGACGCGCGCGAGAATCTCGTGCGCACGCGGCGCGTCTTTCGAAAGAACGAGCTCGGCGTGTTGCGCGGCGTCGTCGAGATGTCCAGCTTCGAGTGCGAACTCGGCCACGGCGATCGCGAGCACCGACGATTGCGGATTCGTCTTCAATCCTTCTTTCGCCGCGGCGATCGCTTCGTCGCGACGTCCCATGCGCCAGTACGTTTTCGCGGTGACGTCCCAGACGTCGGTCATGGTGGGATGGCCGCGCAGGATTCCCTGAAATGCGCTCAGCGCTTCTGCATCCTGTCCCGCGCGAAACTTCGCGAACGCGGTGCGCAGATCGCGGAACGTTTGCTTTTCGTCTTTCGGATCGGGGAGCGATGCCGAATCCGTTGCGGGTGCGCCACTGCCGATGTATCCGAGTGCCGCGAGTTTCGCCGCTTCATCCGGCGCGATCGCGGCGGGCGATGCGGCCGGAACGATCATCGGTGCGATCGCTTTTTTCATCGACGCGTACGTGCGGCGATCGTCGTCGATCAGATTCTTCGTTTCGCCGGGATCCGATGCGAGGTTGTACAACTCGGGACGCGGCGCCTGAATGAAATGCTTCGAGCCATCGATGAGCGAATGCAGATCGCTCCAGCCGAAATGCAGACGCGGATAGAACGTCTCACTGTAGACCGCGCGCGGAGTGACTTCGCGAAAGATCGGCCGCGCTTCGACGCCCTGCGGCAACGCGATCTGCAACTGATCGAGGATCGCGGGCATCACGTCGCGCAAACCGACCGCTTCGCTCACACGTGATGCGCGCGATGCGTGCGGCAGCTTCACGAGCAGCGGCACCTGAATGCTTTCGCGATAGAGAAAGATCCCGTGCTCGTCCTCGCCGTGATCGCCGAGACCTTCGCCGTGATCGGAGAGGAGAACGATCAGCGCATCGTCGTAGAGTCCGCGCGATTTCAGATCGTCGAGAAAACGACCAACGATCGCATCGGCCGATGCGATCTCGGCGTCGTACGGTTTGTATTGCGATTGATACGGTTCCGGCGCGTCGTACGGCGCGTGTGGCTCGTACAGATGCAGCAGGAAGAAGAACGGCTGCGATGCGTGCGTTGCGAGCCAGTCGCCCGCGGCCTTCTCGGTTTCGACGCCGCTGCGTTGAATGCCGCCGAGGGATTGATCGGCGCGTTGAGCGATGCGGTCGTCGAAGAAATCGAATCCGCGATTGATGCCGGTCTCCGCGCGCAACACGTAGGCCGACACCGCGGCACCGGTTGCGTAGCCGTTGCGCTTCAGGATCTCCGCGAGCGTTGCGTGATTCGCGTTGAGCGAAAAGCCCGCGTTGTCGCGAACGCCGGTATCGGCGGGAAGCAATCCGGTGAGGATCGTTGCGTGTGAGGGGAGTGTGAGCGGCGAGTGGCTGTACGCGTGCTCGAAGACGATTGCCTCACGCGCGAGCGCATCGATCGCCGGAGTGCTGACGCCGCGATAGCCGTACGCGGGCAGATGATCGGAGCGCAGCGTATCGATCGAAATGATGATGACGGGTGTGCGTGCGGCGGTCTCGGTTCGAGCCCGGCCGCATCCGAAAAGCGTTGCTGCCGCCAGACCGAGGATGACCCACCGCATTGGCGCGCATGATAACCGCGAGGCGAGGCGCCGGCGCCTTCGCCGCCGTTCATCCAATGCCGCGGGCGTGGCGCCCGCGATCCAGCCGACGACGGC
>JACZCU010061876.1_pt1 | contig 26176 bp, 36 predicted proteins | sample 8641851 | NCBI WGS metagenome assembly JACZCU01 (sample SAMN15324605, study PRJNA640507) | soil metagenome | isolation source: monocropping sugarcane control | place: China: Luxin town, Laibin City, Guangxi Province | collected 2019-07-25 | depth 10cm m | reverse complement strand
CGCCGCCTCATGCCAGGCCCGGTAGGCTCCTGCATACGCCCAATCCACGGTCAAGGCCTGACGAATCAGGCGAGCGATGCCATCACGAAGATCGGCACGCGCAGTGCCTTTGGCCTCCCATGTGAGCAGGGAGACGTCTTGCAAGAGTCGATCCATCAGAACCAGCAAGATCTGCCGTTTCGACGTAAAGTGCTGATAAAAGCCGCCCACAGCCACCTCTGCGGAACGCGCAATATCCTCAATAGAAGTCTGTTCATAGCCTCGCTCAGCAAAGAGCGCCAGAGCGGACATCAGCAGGGCCTCCCGTTTCCGTCGGCTCCGCTCTTGCTGGGGAGCAGGAGGAAGCTGTTGCCCGGCTAACACATCGGGACGCGCACGCGGTGTCCACTCCTTCTCAGGCTCAGACTTCGGCATGCACAAACTCTGTAATCTGGTGGGCTAAGACCTCTGGCTGATCGACCGGCACAAAGGCGCGGCAGTGGGAAAGGAAGTGAAGCCGCGCATCAGGAAACGCTTGTTGGAGACGCCTGGCAAGACGCTCCGGGAAGAAGGGATCATCTTTTCCCCACAGCAGCAGGACCGGATGCTGAAAGCCAGAGAAACTACGAGCTGCTTCCAGGGTGTAGCGATTGGAGACAGCTTGCAAGAAGCGGGTCATGTCACGGCGCGCCCCTGGAAGATGAAGCAGAGGATGGAAGAAAGCATCGAGTTCCTCCAGCTCTGGGCGACGATGGGCAAGGGCTGCAACAAAGAGACGTTGAGCGGAACGAGCGCGAAGCACCCACGCCAGGAAATTGGCGAACCCTCTCCCAAAGACCCGTGCCCCGTAATGGAAGGGGCTGACCAGAGGCGGGAAAAACTGCTCAAAGGCGTCACAATTGGTGAGGACCAGACGGGTGATCCGTTGGGGATAGTGTGCAATCACCAGTTGACAAATGGCTCCCCCAGTATCGTTGCCGATCAAGGTCACCTCGTGGAGATCGAGTGCTTCCAGAAAAGCAGCCACGAGGTGAGCCACCCCAAGGGGGCTCAGGTTGGCATCTGGATGCATAGGGTAAGAGTGGGCACCTAAAGGAAGGTCTGGAGCAATGCAGCGAAAGTGTGAGACGAGAGGAGGAATCACATGACTCCAGAGCAGACGGTTCGCCAGTAAGCCGTGAAGGAAGACGAGCGTTGGTCCAGTTCCCTGATCAGAGTAGCAGACCGTTCCTTGAGGAAGGGAAACCTCAAGGATCGCGCTAGGCGGAACAGCAGTAGCCATAAGCACCTCCGAATGAGCCATGAAATAGAACCTGAATTCATATTCTATTATAATCGAAAAAAGAGATGGTTGTCAAGGTCTGGGAAGCGAATGACAGGACTTTTCAAAAGTCCCAGTCCAGGTCAAAGCACCCAAGCGAGCGCCTCGTCGGGGTGAGAGACGAAGCGCCGGCGTTGGCGAGTGACGTTAGGAACCTGATGCACATCCATCAAGGAGAGCACCACGAAGTTTCGCACGGCCGGCATCTGAGCCACCGGCGGGAAGCGGACGCCGCAACCATCCTCTCCTAAGGTCACATCGCGGCGCCAGTGGAGCCGATTTTCCACGGCCCAATGCCTGCGAATCACCTGCAAAAGACGTTGGGGACAACACCGCTTTTGCGTCAGAGTCGTCCAGCCATATGCATTGCCTCACCAGGAATCTGACTTTGCATGCTTCAAGAAACACACTCTCTGCGGATCAAAGTTGCGTTTTCAACCGGCCCACTACCGCACCGATTTCCACTGGCCAAAAAGACAGGAAGCCCCTATAACGCGAGTGAGGCCTTCATCTATCTTGCCATGACCAGGATCATGATGGCCCGGCTGGCTCGTTCCCGTCCCTAAATGGCGCCTTTCTGCACACACTCTCAAACAATAAAGACGTCAGGCATAAGGGGATGAGCTGGTAATGCCCCTGGGCATTGTCCCTTTATGTTTGCCGTTTTTTTATTGCCTCTTGTACGTCTATAGTAGAATAGGTGAAGTTTATCAATTCAGAAACACGAATACACCAAAGGAACCAATAATGGCCAATTCCTGCTTCGCAAGTTCAGAAGGCAGATACGTACTCTTCACTGAGGCATGCGTACGGGGCTGGTTAGCTGCCATACGCGACTTTCCACGACTCAAGAACCGTGAGGAAGGCACAGCACAAACACCGCAAGAGTGCGATGCAATGCGCTTGGAAGTCTGTTGTGTTCCTGCTGAAAACGTTGCCTATCAACAGCTTGTCAGTACAGCCTGAGTCGCTGCCTATTTAGCCTTAGGGCAAGTGAGTGAACATGCAATTGTGGTTATGGCTTCTGTTCTCAAGGCCATGCCCAACGATGAGGCACTGGCACTCAGACGACGTGGCTTTGAAAGCGGCGAAGGACGAGAAGAATTCGATAAGGCAAACACGCAATTTTTAAGCCGTCGATAATGTAGGTGATAGAGCGCTTAGTTTAGGATGCTGAGCCATTGCCGGGACGACTTTCAACCCCATTGCCTGGGAGCACTCATCTTTTGGATGGGATAATGTGTTTTGTATGAAAGAGGGCATGCATGAAGTATAGTGTCGATATTCCTAATGGCTGGAAAATGAACTTGGCGGAGGTCTCGGACCCCGTGCAAGCCTATGAGACGATGACGAATGTGGCGAAGGCCGCTGATGAGACTGGGTATGAGTCCGTGTGGCTGGTTGATCACTTTCATACGATTCCTACGCCAACACAAGAGGTCACGTTTGAGTGCTGGATGTCACTGGCTGCCATGGCGCGCGATACTAAACGCGTGCGCGTGGGCCAGATTGTGACCTGCAATAGTTATCGCAATCCTGCCTTACTCGCCAAAATGGCAAGTACCCTCGATGTCCTCTCGCATGGTCGCTTGAACTTTGGCATTGGTGCGGGCTGGTACGAGCATGAGTATAAAGCGTATGGCTATTCCTATCCCGACGCGCCTGAGCGCCTGCGCATGCTGCGTGAAGCGCTCCAGGTCATTCGCGCTATGTGGGAGCAGGAAGAGGCCCATTTCGAGGGCAAATACTACCAGGTACGTGGCGCGATCAATCAGCCAAAGGGCGTGCAGAAGCCACATATCCCGATCCTGATCGGTGGTGGTGGCGAGAAGGTGACGCTCAAGCTGGTCGCGCAATATGGCGATGCCTGCAACGTGCTCGGCGACCTAGAGACGATAAAGCACAAACTGGCAGTTCTCAAGGAGCATTGCGAGACGGTCGGACGCGACTACGCGACTATCCACTGCACGACTGGCACAGTCTGCTCCATCGCCGATAGCGATAAAGAGGCCCTCGCCCTGCTCCCTGCACATGTCAAGGGCCAACTCAGGGATACCTCTTTGGTGGGCAGTCCTGAGACGATTCGTCAGCGTATTGCCGCGCTGGAGGCCGTGGGCATTCATGAGCTTATCATCGATTTCCCGAGTGCAACCGACCTGACTCCCCTGTACCGCTTCGCGCAAGAATTCATTGCTAAGTAAGCAGAGGTATGACCATGGGTGCGCCTGTTCGCTTATCGAGGAGTTGCTTAAAGAGCCGTACTTGAGTAGTGGTAGAGGGGTAAGCGGCCTGCGTCCAAAAGTGGCGCTGCTAGAGGTGGGAAGCCCGCTGACAATGTACCGGATGGGTCTAGCCAAAGGAGCCATCGGGCTACCCCTGCAGCCTATGCTGATGAATGGGGAAGATTTGACCCCGCGAAGGAACCTGTATAAACGTCGTTACTACCGAAGAGGGAAATGGCTGATACCCTCTCGCCAAAAGGCACAGCGGCTTGCCCATTGGTTTCTTAATCCAATGAGCGCTACTTCATTGCCCGCCCGGCGTAAAGCAGGCAGCTAAGGGTTGCAATCACTTCTCGATAGGAAATCAGGGAACGCTCATACCGCCAATGCTCGCAAGCGAAGTATCAACGGACGGGTAGGATTGCGTATCCCGCGAGTTGTGCTGATAGAAAAATGTAACCGCTACAAAAAGCGTGGCAAGCCAACCCACCGAGCTGAGTTGCTCAATGAGAGTGACTACACGATCATTACCACCTATCAGCTCGAATGCCGAGGCATGGTCAATTACTATCGAAATGCCTACAACTTACACACGCTGAAATCCCTCAAATGGGTAATGGAAGGGTCACTAACAAAGACGTTAGCCCACAAGCACAAAACCTCTGTGGGGAACATCTATGAGAAGTACCAAACAAAGCTTACAGTAGATGGGAAGACCTACAAAGGACTACAAGTGACTGTACCACGCGAGGGAAAGAAGCCGCTGGTAGCAACGTGGGGAGGTATACCTCTGACCTGGGATATCAAGGCACCGCTGGAAGATCAACCACAACGCCACTACTGGAACAGCCGGTCCGAACTCGAAAGGCGACTCCTGGCTCAAATCTGCGAACACTGTGGAGCGACGAGACTCACTGAGACTGGACTGCACCCCTGAGAGCGGTTCATCCGCACTCTCGCTGCTGATAAAGGACGCGCTGGCGCAAGAGATCAAAGTTGGCACGCCCATACATGCTACGCTTGAGGAGCTTGAGCCGGTTGATATGTCCTTCCAGCGGTCCATTGTTCCACTTGAGCGTTAAGCCTGCTTGCACCGCGACTTGATCTTGACGAAGCTTGCGGACGAAGGCCCGCCATTCAGCCATCCCGCTGTCACGATCAAGTCGCAGTTTGCGCATCGCTAAAGGCGCGGGTGAGGTCGCAGGCAACGTCAGGTGGATTTGCTTGAGTGCTTTGCGATGGTGCGACAGGACCCGCTCGGCGACGTCGGCGAGATTTCTGACGACGTGGAAGCGATCGGCCACCTGTAGCGCTTTGGGCGCTCCCAGTCGCGCTCCACGGGCATACTCCCCGCTGCGATCACGGCTAATCACCTGCACACTTGGATGCGTCCGCAACCAGCGTGCCAGCTGGCGCACGGAGCGATCGGGCAACACATCGATCGTTCGCTGCCGCTCTAGATCAACCAGGAGCGTGCCATAGGTCTTGCTTGGACGCAAGGCGAAATCGTCGACGCCAAGGATGCGCGGGGTGGCTGAGGGTGGGAGCGTCGTTGTGCGCATGAGCCGCAACAGGGTGTCCGGGTTGCTGGGCAGTCCGAGCTTGGTAGCCACGAACGCTCCCACTTCTGCGCCAATGGCAAATCCCAGGACACGCAGAGCATCGGAGAAGCGCGTCGTGCGCCGTGCATACGCCTGGGTGAGCTCAGGAAACGCTTCGGCAAAGATTTTCCTGGCACACGAAGGATTGGCGCAGTAGAACCGCCGTACACGCAGCACGACCTGGACCGCTTGTCCTCTGCATGGCAGATCCTTGACGGTTCGTCGATAGTGGCTTTGCACGTGGCTGGAAGCCTGTGAGCAGAGCGGACAAGAGGAACCGGTCGCTGCTGCATCGGCTTCCACTGTAATCACGTTATCAGTCACAGTGATCTTCTCAATCAGCAGGTTAGGTAGGTTGGGAAAAGGGATGGGAGAAGTCATGCGTTTCTTTCAACTCAGAAGATTTTGGGAGATTTGGCTCTTCTATTATACCACCTCTTTCCCCTTAGCAGCGAGAGTGCGGATGAACCGTGAAAAAGGGCAAGACGCAATTCTACTTTGAAACCTCTGGCATTGAAAGTGCGATGAAGAAAGCACAGGAACTCGCATGCGAGAAATATGTGGCCCTGCATGGGGCCAGCTCCGTCCAACAAGCCTTGCAGGCAGGCCTGCTCGACGAGTTTCATATGGCCGTTGCCCATGTGCTGCTGGGGGAGAGCGTGCGCCTCTTCGATCACCGGGGCGCAAAGCCGATTCACCTGGAACACATCCGCACACTGGAGACACCGGGAGCCACTCATCTCTCGTTCCGCGTCGTGAAATAAGGCCGACTTCGGCACGCAGACACATGTTCCAGGCGTTTTGGTGACAATGTGCGTGTCATGCTGCCGTCTTTCGTGCCGCGCACATTGCCGCCAGAAAGGCGTGCAAAGAGTTGCGTGCGAAGCCCAACGGCGTCGCAGCACACCAACGATTCTGATAAACGAGCAGCAAAAGGATATGCTATGAAGAAGGTCCAGTCAGCCGATGGCACCACCATCGCGTTTGACAAGCGTGGGAAAGGACCGGCGCTCATCCTGGTGGGTGGCGCGCTCGAACACCGAGCGCTAGACTCAGAGACTGCGCAACTGGCTCCACTTCTGGCAGAGCACTTCACCGTGTTTCACTATGATCGTCGGGGACGAGGCGATAGCACTGATACGCAGCCGTATGCCGTGGAGCGGGAAATTGAAGACATCGAAGCCCTCATCACCGAAGCGGGTGGATCGGCGTTCGTGTTCGGTATCTCCTCCGGAGCAGCCCTTGCTCTGGAGGCAGCCATCAAGCCGGGTGACAAGATCAAGAAACTGGCCATGTACGAGGTCCCCTGCAATGATGATGAGGCCGCCCGGCAAGCCTGGAAGGAATACAGAAAACAGCTTGCGGAGGTGCTTGCACAAGGTCGGCGATGCGATGCGCTCGCGCTCTTTATGCTGTTGGCGGGGATCCCTGCCGAGCATCTTGACAGGGTTCGCCAGCATCCCCTGTGGCCAGGGGGGGAAGCGGTCGCGCCCACCCTGTCCTACGATGCCGCTGTCATGGGGGAAGACGCCTCGGTGCCCACCGAGAAAGCCGCTAGCGTCGCTGTTCCTGCACTCGTCATGGATGGCTCCATGAGCTATCCGTTTATGCACATCACAGCAATGGCACTTGCAAACGCTATCCCTAATGCCGAGCATCGCACGCTGGAAGGTCAGACGCACAAGGTCGAGGCGTTGGTGTTTGCTCCCGTGTTGGTGGAGTTCTTCAATGCCAACGCAGCCGTGCTCGGCGAGCAGGACGAGCAGTTCCCCAGGTGAGGAGGGGCAAGCTATCGTGACGAGGGAAGAAAACATCGCGCTGCGCGCCCTGGCTTGCCCTGCGGTTCCAAAGGACGTTGCGCGCACCGGGAGGAAGGTGGTCGATGTGGTCCACCTTCCGCATCCAGACCCCAATGATCGCCAGGCCCGTGGCCGTATGGAAACCATCCAGGTGGAGGTTCCAGTGTTACTAACGGTATAAAATGGGTCTGGCATACGTTTGGTGAAACGATGAGTTTGTTTTACCAGCAAGTTCTGCCGGTATGGTATACTCAACGCTGTTGGGAGTCGAGAAAGGGATTGCTTGTCTTGTGGGAAACCATGATTTTTTGGCCGGGCAATGACGACCTTGAGAATTGGTACCGACGCCCGACAGGTGACAAGGCTGCAAGCGCAGGACAGAAGAAAGCAGTCGCCTTTGAAGGCAGCGTTCAATGAGTGATGGTATTCCCTACAACTCCTTGGGGTCATGGCCGTATGAAGAATACGATTGTTTATCTCATCGGGTATGCTGGGACTGGCAAATATACCATTGCCAAAGAAATCGCCGTGCTCACCGGTGCGGTGATCGTGGATAACCAGCTGATCAATACTCCGGTCTTCAGTGTGGTCGAAGTTTCCGGGAAAACGCCTTTGAAAGCCTCGGTCTGGCCAAAGATCGAGAGCATCCGCAGGATCGTCTTGGACACGGTTGCGGAATTGGCGCAGCCGGAGGCCAGCTTTATCTTCACCAACGAGCTCTATGAGGGAAAGCCGATGGATCGCCGCTGGTATGAGGACGTCGCACTCCTGGCGACAAAACGCCAGGCGAGGCTTGTGCCAGTGATCCTGCGCTGCGAACCAGAAGAAATATGTCGTCGCGTAATCTCCCCGGAGCGAGCCGTGCGTTTCAAGGAAAGAAGCGCTGACAAGACGCGAGAGAAAATATGCACCTACCAGCTCTTACGCGTTGACCATCCCAACTGCCTTGAGAGCTTACACGCACCACCAAGGGATGCAGTTCCCACACGTAGCCATGATACTGGCTGATGCCACCGACCCAGCCAAGTACTGTCCCGTCCTCATCGAGGGCTACCCGGCTGATGCGCCCAGCTTCAAAGGATTCTCGAACTTCCTCTACAGCAGATTCCAGGTCCGGCCACGCTTCTGGCCAGTTGGCAGCAAAGCTCTCTACCAACAACGCCGCCACCTTGCGGATAGCCAATTCATTGTCAAAACGAAGATCAACAATGTGCATGTCTGCGTTCCCTCTTCTGTTCTTTGTCTAAGGATAGCACATACAGGCGAGGACTTGGTACATGCACAGCACTGCTAGCAGCAGCTAGAATGATCCTCGACCTCTCGTTCATACAATGGGTGGTTCCCAAGACCACTGCTCATGGATGGCATCCCTTGATTGATGCGCGAATCTTTTTCAAGCCCAAGGCCTTCCTAATCTAAATGCGTAGGCCAATTCCTGGCGTGAGACCCTGATTACCTGGTCAGGCATAAGAATGTCCAGATTTACCCATATTGATACGACGTGGGCAAGGCTGTCTATCCTTATGCCCGACCATACACTGGTCACAGTCGCAGAAGGCGCTCCGCGTTGCCGTGTGCGATCCGCTCTTTGTCGGCAAGGCTTACCGGGAGTTGATCCAGGAAGGTGCGTGCCTGCACCATCGAGCTATAGGGGTAGTCGGCTGAGAACATGATCCGGTCGACACCCACCTGGAGCAACAGGTCGAGGAATGCTGGGATATAGTTGAAGCCACTGAATGTGTAGTGGAGGTTCTCACGGAGATAGGCACCGATCGGACGATCCAGTTTCGTCACTTGTGGAGGCAAACCGAGATCGAGTCTGGGCAGCATGAACGGAAGCGTTTCACCCAGGTGGCCGATGATCAGCTGCAAGCTCGGATAGTGGTCGAATGCTCCGCTGAGGATGAGGCGCAGGACATGGATCGCCGTTTCAATGTGCCAGCCCCAAGCCGCGGTCGCTAGCCCGAGCGTCACCTCCGGCGCATAGTTTCCTGTGTAGGAGGCTGCGATCACCGGCTGCGGAGGCGGTGTCGGATGGAGGTAGAGCGGGACCTGGAGCGCTTCGGCACGCTCGAGGATCGGCCAGAAGAACGGATCATCCAGGTAGCGGCCCCGGATGTGGCCATTGATCAGTGCTCCCTTGAAGCCGTATGCACGGATCGTGCGCTCCAGTTCGTCGGCGGCGGTATTCGGAGCCGCGGTCGGCAGCGCGGCGAACCCGGCGAAACGGCTTGGATGACGCCGCACCGCCTCCGCGAGATGATCGTTCGCCTCGCGGGCGAGCGTCACCGCCTCGGTCTCATCGAGTTGCTCCACGCCAGGAGAGGTCAGCGAGAGGACCTGCACGTCGATCCCGGCAGCATCCATGTCCACGATCCTGCGGTCGTCGAGATCGCACAATCGATTGAGAAGCTGAGCAATGCCCGCCGTCACCTGGGGATGGGCGTGAGCCGCTTGTGCTTGGTCCTTGAGTTGGCGCCCTGGACCTTCCATGAAGGCCGGGGTCGCGTAATGCTCTTCAAGCGTGATCGTTCGCGTCGTCTTGTGATTTCCGAGTTGAGACATAGCAGTTCACCTTCGTTCTCCAATGTTCTCGTTACCGGCATCGCTCATTATCCCAGAGACGAGAAAGTCAATAATCTGCTCGCGTACGTGTGTGAGTGCTGTAGCAGAAGAGAAGTTCCTCCCTGCTAATAACGACTGATACAAAGGGAGAGCGGCGGTAGAAGACCAGCAGATCTGCTCGACCAGCACCACCATGACGACGACATCAAGATCGGGACGCAGCAGCCCGGCTCTGCGTGCCTTGGAGAAGAGTGCCTCAAACCGCTCAAGATCAGTTGGCTCAAAGTGTGAGGCAATCTTCGCAAAGGTCTGCCAACCCTCGGCCTGTTCCCAGTTGATCATCCGCATGACATGAGAATGTTCGACCATATAATCAAACAAAGCGCCAAAAGTGGTTCTGAGGAAGCTCCTCCAGAGATTCGCGTCGGAGGTGATGGTTTCATCTTCCAGCAAAGGGGCGAACACGCGCGCCAGGAGTTCGCCCATGTCCCTGTCAGCACGCTTGAGGACCTCGGCATAGAGGCCGAGCTTATTGCCGAAGTACTGAAAGAGCAGACTTTTGTTGTAGCCTGCTCGCGCTGCGATGGCATCTACTGATGTCCCATCAAACCCGTGCTCAGCGAACACCGCTTCTGCTGCGCTTAGAATGGCCTCGCGTGTTCTTTGGACATCATAGACGCGCTCCCGTCCTCGTTTCCTTCCCGGTTCTGACATCCGTTGCTCTCCTTCTGGTTTAAAATCTAACCGGTTAGATTTTAAACCAGAAGACTGAAGATGTCAAGAGGAAAGATCGTGGTCTTCCGTATGTCAAAAGCGGTCTGTCCTGGCTACTTGGGATATCCGTTCTAAAAAAGTGTCACTTGTGGCTCGATCAGTTCCTCTTTCTTGCCATCCACACACTAGCCAGGTGGCGAGAAGGTTTCCTCCATGATGTTTCCCTCCCAATTTTAGAACGGATATCCCAAGTAGCCAGGACAGGGGTTGGAAGCCCGCCACACACAACACCTCCACTGTAGGGCCGGTAGCGGCATGCTTAGAAGCGCCAGCGGGTCGCTCCATATGGCTCAGCCGTACCAAGGGCAAACACGGTCTCAGGCGTAACTTCGTAAACGTCCCAGGGGGACGGACCCGCGCTCGGCGCGCTATAGTCGGCAGTGAGAGAGGCTGTGCCGTCGAGCACCGTTGCTGGCCATCCCTGAGATCGGTACGCCTCGGCAATGCGGCTTGCCCTGGCTGGATCGGTCACCTTCATCGCCTTTCCTTCCACAACAAGGTCAAAATCGTGCGTGGCGATTGTGAGGACACAGTGTGAGTTGTGCGCGAGATTCTGCGCTTTGCGGGTGGTTGCTCCAGCATTGAAGTAGAAGGCGCCATCCACCCAGAGGGCTCCCAGCGGCATTACATGTGGCCTACCGTCTGGACGCACTGTTGCCAGCCAACAGGTATGCCGATCAGGTCCACCCGATCCCGGACCCTGGGTCATACCTTGCTCCAGGCGCTCGGCGACTTTACTCCACGGGATCGAAGGCGCGCCATAGCCATCGAGATTCCGCTCAGCCTTTGGCTTCCTCTTTGCTGTTGTCATTGTTCGTCTCCTTTTTCAGAAGTTCTGCAAGGCGCTCGTGGGAATCATTGACTCCTTCTTCCATACCGCTTTGGAGCATCCCATCGCGGTCAGCGACGGACTGGAAAACGGATTGAGAAGTGAGCCTAGTTCTCTCTCCAGGCAATTCTTCAAACGTAAGCGTTTCGAGAATCACATGCCCCTTTTCTGGCAGCCCCTCAAACTCAAAGGTGTCAATAATGCGCTGGGGCGAGAGAACTTCGTGATACACGCCATGAAAGGCAAACTCATTGCCGCTTTGATCCTTGCTGATATATCGCCATCTTCCACCGTTCCTCGGCTCAAATGTATCGAGCGTCATGGTTAACCTTCTTGGTCCAAGCCACTGGACGTACAGCTCTGGATCGGTGAATGCCTTAAAAACAAGTTCTCGCGGCGCATCGAATTCGCGCGTGATGAGTATTTCTTGTTTCCCTGGTTCCGCAGTAATTGTCGTTTTGTTCTTGTTTGTCATTTCTCTTCATTTCCTTCCTTTCAACTGCGAGAGCTGGGCCGGTAACAAACGCGCATCACCCCAGACGTGTACGTCTTTGTGCTTACCAACTCCAAGTTGACCCTGTCCGTGAACACGCCTTTCCCCTTGCCTATAGCGACAGGATGGCCCATAAGTACGTACTCATCAATTAAACCGAGTTGCGCAAACGTTTGCGCAGTGCGAATGCCGCTAGGCACGCCCAGGTCTTTCCCAGGCTGCCGCTTGAACTTTGTGACTGCTTCAACCAGATCGTTATCTCTCTTCACCAGAAGCAGCTCTGAATTCTCCCACTCAAGTTTTTCTTCCCTCTTCGAGATGACGATACTGTGTATGGTATTCACGACATCCGCAATTGCAAGCTCGCCCTTCGAAGCCGAAGGATTTTTGGCCGCGTTTGCCCAATAAGGTATCATCCCGGAAGCCGTCAGATACCCCATAAAACCAGCACCAGTTCTTTTTAATAGGTCTACGATATCATCGTTGAGCTCCTGATCTGGCGCCTGCACCATCCAATCCAACTCGCCGTTCGGCCCGGAAAAGAAGCCGTCACATGTCATTGTCACGTAGAGAAAAACATTTCTCATCGTGTCCTCCACCTGTTTGTTCATCGCATCACCTGCTTTCTTGTTGACTCTTCGCGAGCTTCTCTTTTTCACTTTCGAGCACTTTGTCCAATGCCTCAAAACGCTCTTCCCATCGCTGCCTCATTTGCTGAACCCATGCTTCAAATTGAGACAGGGTCTGTGGATTGAGGCGGTACAGGTGCTTCTGCGCACGTTTTTCCATCACCACTAAGTGTGCCTCACGCAAGACTTTGAGATGCTGCGAGACCGCTTGTGGACTGACAGGAAATTGCTCGTTGATAGCGGTAGCAGATAACTCGCCGCGGCTGGCAAGTATCTCTAAAATGGCCCTTCGTGTCGGATCGGAAAGCGCAACAAACATATCCATGGACATATTTTAAACAATTTACTTAATTAAGTCAAACGTTGAATTCATTTTCGCCAGGGAAGCGTCAGGACTGAGAACAAGATCCAGAGTAAAGAGCCGTTATGTGGTAGACTGACGGTCATTGAGCCCATCTTCAGAAGGAGTGAACCATGAACTGCCCTCACTGTGCGTCAACGACAACCACGGAACGGACCAAGAACACCTCGCTGGGCTATCGGACGTTCTGCTGCGAGAGCCATGCAAGCGCATCTTCAACGAGCGCACCGGAACCCCCTTCAACTACCTGGAATATCCTACCGATATCGTGCTCCTCGTCGTGCTGTAGTGGCTGCGGTACAAATTGAGCCTGCGTGACGTGGCTGAAATGTTTTAGGAGCGGGGCTTCGAGTTTACCCATGAGGTGGTTCGAAACTGGGAAACGCGATTTGCCCCACTTTTGCTGATCAACTGCGTGCCAAGCGACGAGGGCAAGCAGGACGATCTTGGTACGTGGATGAAACCTATGTCAACGTCAAAGGGACGTGGTGCTACCTGTATCGCGCCATCGATCGGGATGGCAACCTGGTTGACTCAATGCGGAGCCGAAAAGCGAGACATGGAGGCAGCCAAGCGCTTTGATCTGCGTAAGCCGTCGATGTGGTAGGCCACAGACCGGAGCGGGTGACGACCAATGGGCATGACTCCTACCCGCGTGCGATTCGTGAAACCTTTGGTAGTGATGTGCTTCACCGGACTAACCGCTATCTCAACAAGGGAGATGGTAAAAATCAAATGATTCACTATGATAAACGAATACCTCCGGCCATTCCCAAATTACGAGAAAGTTCAGCTGGTGTCAATCGCCAGACTAATCAGGCCGGAACTGTGTGACTTTTGGGAGCAGACTGCGAGGCCTGGTTGGGTGAGCACTGGAGGATAGGACCTCTTTCCAGAGGGAACTTTATTTACAACTCTCGGGAGAAGTCTACCAGATGCGGAGCGGTTTTCCCAGGCGACGCACACTACAGTCGCACTTGTTGAGAGCCAGAGGAGGTCATCACTGTGGAAAAGCGCGGAAACCTAGCGCGCGTCCACGTCCCCTTGGAGTCTGGCAGCGACGCGCTCCAGGCTAGCAAGAGTCAGGCTTTCCGTCACGCTGTATTCGATCAGAGCAGGCCTGCGAGACCACGCACGTTGTTCAACGGGATGCAGAGGTCTCGGCACTCGCCGTGTACCAGGAGGTTCTTGCTCAGCCTCAGGAGTTGGCGGTGCGGATAGCTGTCTTCCCAGCAGTGGTTGTAGGAGGGACTCCAGGGCCGTGAGGCGCAGCTCGGCCGATCGCTCCCGCTCCTTTAGCAGGGCCAGCGTGAGCTGAGCCATCTGCTCCTGAAGAGTCAGCATCCTGGTTTCTAAGGAAGCCAGTCTTTGGATCTGGTCTGCTTCATGCATGTGGGAGAGGGGGAACGAACCTGCTGTGGAAGCAGGTTCTCTTTCATTTTCAGGCCCAGAGAGAGCTGGCACTTGAGAGGGGACAGAAGAAGGAGAGAGTGCATCTACCAAAACAGAAGACTGAAGTGGGCGGCTATGCAAGCTGGCTACCTGGTGCAGGTCCTCCTGCGTCACACATTTGATGCGGGCATCTGCCGGGTGGGCGGCCAAAGGAATAGTGGCCTGTTTGAGCCAGTGACAGAGTGTTTTGGGATGAATGCCGAGCAGACGAGCGCCGTCTGCGACAGAAAGAAGAGTCATGATCGCGTTTCCTTTCGAGAAGAGACAAATCGGCAAACAAGAGAAACCACCGTTGCGGGAGATTTCCCGGAACTCCGACACTTCCAGGAAATTTCCTGGAAGTGTCGGAGGAAAAATGATGGACAGCAAACATTGGCGAAAAATGGCGAAGAAGCCAGGATTAGCCAGCTGATCACAACTACGTTTGGTGTGGTAATAGCTGGCATGACTTTGATGGCAGCGTCGCCCCCACGCGGCATCCCAGAACCCGACAGGCATATGAAGAAGAGGGCCAGATGAGCTGTGCAAGCAGATGGCGCACTTCTGGGACGGGGAGGCGCGAGCACGACAGGTCGAGCGGGAAGCGGAGAGGGAGCAGGAGGAGATGGGGAGAAACGCTCCGTTGCACAAATCCCTGTCAAGTAGGCGAGAGCCACTAGCACCAGCGTGATGTGCCTGTACCGGCCAGTGAAACTGCGGACCTCATAGTGATCCAGTCCCAAATCTTTGGCATTTTCAAGATTCTCTTCGATCTGCCAGCGTGCGCCAATGGCCGCAACCATCTCTGGCAACGTGGTCCCTTTCGGGGCAAAGACGAAGGAGTACGCTTTCTCGTTGGGATCAGTCAGGCTGCGACGAATGAGCACCCAACGACACTCATCATCTTCCCAGCGATGCAAGATGGGAACGTACGCCCAGTCGAAGAGCCTGGGGCCTTTGCTTCCCTCACTCATCGAGAGGCGCTGCCAATCCTGGGCCTGAAGCAAGAACGTTTCCACTTGTGCTGCTTCCACCCGCCTGCGAACCCCATCAGGAGTCAAGATCCCGACTGCTTCATTGCAAGCGACCGCCAGCCCGTAAGGGTATCCACAGTCTTCCAGCCAGGTGCGCAGGTCCATGTTGCGCGCCACTAGACCGTGCCTGCCACCACCCAGGCAATCGGTATCTGGGCATCCCACAGACGCGCCAACATGCGTCTGGCCAGTTCCGGTTTCGTCTGGAAGCGAACCGATACTGGGATACCAGCCGCTTGACACCGATCACGGTCCTCTGTCCAGGCCAGGGGCAGGTAGAGTTCGCGGTCAATGAGCGTATGCCCTCTGGCTGTGACAGAGACGAATATGTGGAATAGATATGTCAAGGGTTATCAAGTTGGATTCTCTCCAGTTCAGCAAGACGCTTCTTGAGTTCGCCGATTTCTTGTTTCAGCAAGCGGATAGAAACATTGCGCGCATCTTGCTTCCCTTTTGCTGCTAACTGCGCCTCCAGGTCTCTCAGACGTGCGCGCATCTGATCGAACTCGCTTGTACTCTGGCTGCTGGGTTCTGCAATGTGGGCAGTCACTTTTTTGTTGAAATGAAAGGCTGCGCTCGGAATAGGAGGTGGAGAAGGGACCTCTCCAACAGGGGAGCCTTCGTCCCGCCTGGTGAGATCTTCGACCAACTGCTCCGGCAAGGGAATCGGGACAGAAATGTGTAAGGCCCCGGGTCGGTTTTCGATGACTTCAGCCAGCTCTGTCTCGATGTAGGCGGCACACTCGGCACATTGGAGCTGATGATAGCAGACGCGGAAGTTGGGATTGCCGCACATGCGGGGGTGTCCCTGTTCACTGTCCGTCAGATAATAGAAGACACAGGGCTCCCCACGGCCAGCGGCATCCGTATCTAAAAGGGCATGCACGGTCCTGTCGAGCGGATTGGCTTTGCGGTACATACGTCCCAATTGGTGGAGATTTTCCTTCAGATACCAGGGCAAGGTCCTGTTCGGATTCGTGTGCCCCAGCAGTTTGCCAATATCATAGGGCGTCATTCCCATCGCCTTGAGGTAGTACGAGGTTGAGGATCGGGCTCGATGGGAGGTAATGGGCCCAATGGCATCCTTGTACGGTTTCCCAAGCTCGTCAGTCAACCCGGCTGCCTTGCAGAGCAATGGAATGAGATGATCGGTGATGTAGGCTTCGCCGATCTTTTTTCTTCTGTATTGAAACAGGTACTCAGTGAGTTTTCCCGTCTTGCGGTCTTGGAGCAGGGGCTGATTTTTGGGTCGGACGGCTTTCCAGGCTAAGATAGCCTCTGCTGTGTACTGCGGGATGGGGGTCCAAAAACTTCCACGATATTTGTTACTTGGAACGTGCAGGTACCAAAGAGGCTCTGCCTCTTCAAGCTGGACTCCCTGTTCATCAACCATCTCTGGTGCCCACTCACTGCGCACACAGTCAAGCGGTAAGCGGCGAATTTCATCACTGCGACGACATCCTGTGACCCAGACCAGCGCCACAGCTCGCTGCAAGAGTAAGGGATAGGTCGTTCGAGGAGCTGCCTCTTTGACCATCTCTGCATTGAGCGTGCATGCGGTCCACACCAATTTGAGCCAGGCCTCCTCCTCAACGTTGCGAGGATTCGGCTGAATTTGGGTCATCACCTGTTCTGGTGTGGCTAAGAGATCAGCAGGGTTCCAATTGATTTCAAGAAGCGGCTCCAGGCGGCCATCAATCTCATAGGAATACTTTTGAAGGCCTCGAAAGAAAGCTCTCAGACCCTGAAGACGCGCGGACATACTTGCAGGCTTTAACGGCTCTCCCTGCCTTTTTTCTACCTTCTTGGCCAACCGCTGCCGGATCAGCGGAGAGGCGTAATCGAAGACGGTCGCTTCGTTGCAGACGTAAGCGACATAGGCTAAAGCGATTTCCCTTGTCCATTGGCTGGGTTCAGTGATCTGAGGGTAATGTTGAGCTAACCAGCGACAAGCCATTAACACATGACCAGTGATCTCGGTTCGATGGTGTTGAGAGAGGGGGGGTTTGTTGCCAAAAAGCCCGGACCCAGGCGACCCATCGAGGATGGATGTCCCGGACAAATTCATCCTGAAACAGCATCGTGGCTGGCCTGGTTTCTGTCTTCTTCAACCCGTCGTCAGAGATGATAGCTAGATCAATGAGAACACGGTGGAGCTGTCCAAACCGATGCTCTAGGTCTTTTCTGAGGTTCAAGGCACATGCCTGCTTGAGCACGGAGGCAGTTAGGGCCTCTAGAGAAGGATGGTGATTGACCAGGAGCACCAGGATCATGACATGAATGAGATCCTCCTGGTTTCTCCCTCTCTCCGAGTACCCTGTTGCGAGCCATGGTCCCTTCACGCTGTCAATAGCTGCCTGCACCAACGCTGGGCCAAAAACGATCTCGCCGAATGCCAGGACTCGCAGTGGCTTTTCTCTTGTGAGGTGAAGCCGACCTGTCAACAGATAGGCAGCAAGATGAGTCAGGATGAGATCTGGGCTGGCGCTGCTTGTATGCCCAGGTTCTCTTCTCTGAGCTACTTCCTTTGGCCGCGTGGGAATAGTCTGTATCACCGTCTCCCACATACTGCTCGACCACCCCCAGTACAGAGTGTTCGTTTGCAGCACATGCCTTAAAAGATGACCAATGAAATGCTGGCGCGACACACGACTCTTGGGGCGCCACCGTTGAAAGAGCATGAGCACGTCAATGAGCGGTTTCGTGATACGCTCAAGGAGCGCCAGTTGTTGCTCAAATGCCCTCCACTGCCAGGAAGAGAGTGAGAGCAAGTGCTCAATCCCCTTTCGTTCCTCTTCTGAGAGGAGAGGATTGCGGTCAGGGTAATCAACCGGCGAAATCGGCATGTGCCACTGGAGCTTCTCCTCCCGGCTGGGAAGAGGTGCAAGGTTAGAAGACATCTGGAGCCTCCATCCGTTTCTTTCGCTGCTCAAAGAGCATCTCTAGACGTTGCCACTGTTGCTCGTGTATCTGGTTCACTTGACGGGCAAGCTTCGAATCGGCTAGGTGTAGGTAGATTTCGGTACTGGCAGCCGATCGGTGTCGCCCATAGCGGCTGACCTCATACAGGTCCAGACCATTGTCCATCAGGTGGGTCAGCATCAGATGTCGCAACTTGTGGGGGGTTAGCAGGGGCAAGCCGAGCGCATCCCTGATCTCATCGAAGATCTTCGTAATGGACCACTTACTGATGGGCCGTCCAGCGTTCTGGTTTGATTCGGAGAGAAAGAGCGGGCCAGCATCCTCAGCCCCATACGCCGCAACCAGGCGAGCGCGGTCCTCCTGGAGGTAGTCTTGTAGGATCTTCCAGGTGGTATTGGAGAGCACGATTCGGCCTGGCATTTTGTTCTTGGTCAGTTCGTGAGGAATCTTGATAGTATGGGTACGCTCATCTATGTGATCTTTTCTGAGAAAGGTGACTTCTTCTCGTCGCAAGGCACCATCATACAACACCAGGATCAACGCCTGGTTACGGAGCGACATGGTGGCAAAGACATACAAGAGGAGATCAGCGAACTGACTTTCGCTCGGAATCCAGGCAGCTGATGGAGCGTAACTGACGAATCCCCTTTCCTTTCCACGCACCCCTCGCGGAACAGGATTCAGCTGATCTCGTCGTTGGCGAACCCGGATGCACCAATCGTAGAACACTCGGATGGTGCTCACACGCCGGCGGATCGTATTGAGGGCAAGTTTCGATCCGGTGACGTAGGTAATATTCTCTCTCGACGATGTATGTCCTGAGCCACGGCGCGCAGGACGACTCCATAGACCATCAACATAGCGGGCGATCTGACTTTCATCGGCTTCAAGAACGGCGGGAAATGGGAGGGAGCTTACGGCCTGGAGGAAATCTTCGAGATCCCGGCTGTAGTTGTCGATAGTACTTGAACTTCTCCGCACCTGAGCTAGTTCCTCGATAAAGGCACGGGTAACCGAATTGTGCGCGACAAGCGGGTAGCACTCCCATCTTATCGTCTGCATCTTCACGCCTCCTTCGTGTGTAACTATGCAGATTCTCACATGGTCAATAACTACGTTGGCTCTGTGCTCTCAAGGCTGTGCCTCCCGTGCAGGAACGCCCATTGTACCCTGCCGGTCAAGACCAAGGCGAGCGCGCCCGCACCCCTCACCCTTCCTCCTGCGCGGTCTTGACTCGGCAGGGTCAGGGGTGCGTACCCTGCACCGGGAGTCGGGGACGCGGTGCAGGCCGCGGCAGACGTTGGCGTGCACACAGGCTGCGGCAAACTGCACACGTCCAGCAAAAGGACGCATCGGGGACCGCTTGGGCGACTCCGTTGGCAGAGGCCCCGGCTTCACCTGCCCTTCATCCTACTACTCCCTGGTAGCATAGCACATCCTATTTCTACTCCACTTATCATCTAGAAAGACACCCACCTGACAATTCTCGACCTGTCCGGTGGTTCCGCAATACTGCACCCCGACGCCTGCCGACTTCTTCCCTTGTTTGGGAAAACTCGTTTCGTCGATGACCACAATGGCGGACTTGGTGCCAAGATGCTCAAGGGCATACGTGCGCAGATCGTCGCGCACGCCATCGGTATCCCAGACGGCGCTGGAGAGCAAGCGTTTCATCCCATCGGGGCGTGCCTCTTGGGCGTGTTCGGCAAGTTGCCAGCCGTTTTTGCGCGAGGTGGTACTGAGGATCCCGTGCAGAAACGCGAGCGCACGACGACGCGGTTCGGGCCGAGCAAAGTGCGGAGCGATCCGGGCATGCAAACGATCCAATTCCTGGGTCCATCGCACACCATCCGTGACGGTCGTCTTGGTTTCCTGTGCTATGGTGGGGGAGTGATGCTTCAAGTTCTTCTCCTTTCTTATGAACCACTCTGATGGTGAAGTTGCTCTTCCAGAGTGTCACATCGTGAAAAGGAAGGACATGAAGCTTTTTTGCTTCTTCTTAGACGTTTTTATTGCTGTGTTTAAAAGTGCGACTGTAGTGGCGAAGAGTGAGCACTGGTGATGCATGACCTGGGAAAACCGCTCCACATCTAGCTTCTTCCATCAATATTCTGTAAATTGAGGGAATGTGACCTTACTATCTAAGTAGCTTCATAGGGGCAAGTAGCCAACTACCCAATTCTGAAATGAATTGTCGTAATTTTGATGAAGGTATACTCCTCTTGTTGTATCTGCATCTAGGTACAAGCTTGTAGCTTTCTGCATTAGTTTGAAGTAAGGATTGCCAAGCTGTACTGATCGCTGGCTGATGATGCTTTTCCCTAGAATTGTTCGGGTGACAGGTAGGCAAACGTCCCTGTGAGCGTTTGGGGAGCATTTGGAATAGAGGTGTCACTTGGTGTTCTTATCCCAAGGTTGGTGAGCATTGCGTCACACTTTCCCCTTCCAGCCTTGCTTGAGGGTGGGAGAAGAACAATCGTTTTACGACACTAAATTGTCAAGAAAGATAGGGCAGCGATTTATCACTTTTCCATCAGCAAAGGTTGAAGGTTGAAAAGGTGCCAGGTGAAGTCCTTGACATGATCGAACGAATCTACTACAATACTAGTGTAACCAAATGGTTGCAGATTAAATGCTTTCAAAGGTCAAGGAGTTGAGCGATATGAAAATCTCTCTCGCGAGTGTCTTCGTAGACGATCAGGATAAAGCCCTGAAGTTTTATACGGAGGTTCTGGGCTTCCTGAAAAAATCCGACGTTCCGGTCGGGACATTCAAATGGCTCACCGTTGTCTCGCCTGAAGAGGCAGACGGGGTCGAATTATTGCTTGAGCCAAACGACAACCCGGCAGCCAGGACATTCCAAAAGGCCCTTTTTGAACAAGGGATAGCTGCAACGTCATTTGCTGTTGATGATCTTCAAAAAGAGTACGAACGAATGAAAAAGCTGGGTGTGGTGTGGACCCAGGAGCCAACACCAATGGGACCAGCAACTGTCGCCGTCTTTGATGACACGTGCGGGAACCTCATCCAACTTGCTCAGGCACAATTGCGCTAGCAGAAAGGGAAAGCGATAAAATATACCGTTGAGACTGTCATCAATGTACCGAAAGAAAAAGTTGATGCGCTTTCTGGTAACCCTGACAACAGAAAGAAATGGATGCAGGGACTCAAAAGCTATAAACCTGTGAGCGGCACCCCTGGGGTACCGGATGCAAAGTCGCGGCTTGTGTTCAAGACAGGAAAAGTAGAAATTACCATGATCGGGAAGGTCATTGCCAATAACCTCCCTGTTGCATTGAGCGAAACCTTTGAAGCTGAGCATGTGTTCACTACCGCAACAACTCCATTCCTTGCCCTGTCTCCCCAAACGACAAAATATATTTCAGAACAAGCATTTCAATTTAGGGGAGTAAAGAATAAAATAATTGGTTTTTTGCTGCAAGGAGCATTCAAAAAAACAAACACGCGAGCACACAGAAAATTTTAAGCGGTTTGTGGAAGAAGGTGCAGAGGGTTGACACAGCCTCCCTTTTCCTTTTATTGTTGATGAACCATTCCCGGACAGAGAGCGAATGAGATGAGAAAGATTGCTATCGAACGGAGTATTTGGATCGCTGCCCCGCGCGAACGTGTCTGGCAGGCGGTTACTGATCCCGCACAAATCGAGCAGTGGTTTGCCCCAGGTACCTCCTTTTCACAAAACGGGAACACGATCTGTGTGCGCATCGGCGAAAGAGAGATTGAGGTGGCTGTCATTGAACTGGTCGATCCGCCACGACAAATTACCACTCGCCATTTACCAGATAGGTTGATCACGACAACCTACACGCTCGAAGAAGAAAATGGGGGCACGCGTTTCACGGTCACTGAGACCGGGTTTGAAGCGCTCCCAGAGGATGCACGTCAAGAGCGTATTGAGCAGAATAGCAAGGGCTGGGAGATGGCGCTGGAGAATTTAAAAGTCTATATTGACGGCAGGAATCTCCCGCGTCCAGAAGGATTTTAAGTCGCTGCACGGCGTTATAAGCAAGGGCTGGGGTGATGTGACCGCCGAGGTCTCTGCACCAGCAATGAAGAACGTGAAAGCCGATCTTGTGAGCAGGAGTCTAGCATACTGATGGATGCGCGCATTTTCGCCGCACTCGCTGACCCGACGCGCCTGAACTTACTGGTGAATTTGGCGGAGAACGGCCCGAAGACAGCGACCCGGCTTGCAGAAGAGTATCCCATCACACGACAGGGGATCCTCAAGCATCTTCATCTTCTCGAAGATGCAGGGTTGGTTGCTGTCCATCAAAAGGGGCGCGAAAAACGCTATACCCTGACTCCTGAACCCCTAAGCGATATTGATGAGTGGATCAAGGAAATCAGCGCCACATGGGATGAACGTCTGTGGCGGCTGAAGACCTTGCTTGAAAACGAGGTGGAGGGCTCGTAACGAGTACCTGATCCGACAGGAGAGATCGATGGACAAAATCACACGAACGAACTTGGATACCCTTCGCTCTGAAGATAAAGAATTGCAAAACAAGGCATTTTGCTCTGTGCTGGAGGCAACAGACAAACCTGTTGACTGGGCATACGACGTGTGGGATGAGATGGTGGCAACCTTAAGTCACAAAGATAACCATCAGAGGGCGATTGCAGCCCAAGTCCTCTGTAACTTGGCCAAGAGCGACCCAGAGAACAGGATGCTCAGGGATTTTGATGCTCTCCTCGCAGTCACGAAGGATGAGAGGTTTGTCACCGCAAGGCATTGTCTGCAATCCATATGGAAAGTCGGTGCCGCCGGATAGAAGCAACAGCAAAAAGTAGTGGACGGTCTCACGGGTCGTTTCAAAGAGTGCATCACGGAAAAGAATTGCACCTTGATCCGCTACGATATCATTCAAGGTCTTAGGAAGCTCTACGATGTAGTAGAGGATGACAAAGTAAGGGAGAAGGCATTGGAGTTGATTGAAACTGAAGAGGACATCAAATACCGTAAGAAGTATGCACATCTCTGGAGAGGGAAGTGAAGTATCTTCTCACATGAGACGGGTTTCGCGTCCGCTAGTGCAGCTTCAAGAAAGCTCTTGTACAAAGAGGAAGAAAACATACTTGCTCCAGTATTAGGCTTGCTGACAATATGTACCACGTGAAGTCCTGAACGGTAGAATAGATCAGTTTTAGTAAACCCTTCTATTTATCTCACTAACTGCTGTGAGAAGAACAAGATAAGAGAAGTTTTTTCTGATCGCGCGTGCTATACTGAGGTAGCAGACGCGCGCGTTGATGCTCCCGTGCAGGAGATATTCGATCAGTGCTGGGAAGACGGCCGCCGAGATGCTCGCGCATGTGCGTCAAGTCAGAGACATGAGGAGCAGAAGCATGAGCATTATTGCTGAGGAAAGAATATCGGACTCGCCTTATGTAGAAACCATTACGCATGGTCGAACTGCGAGCGATGGTTCTCCTATCCGTCCCGCCGAGATCCATTGGCACATGGTCCTGGTGAGACAACATGGCAACATCCAACTCCTGGTCGTCGGACCATGGACCAGCGCTGGTGTGATCTCTTACACTGAAGGCGCTGAGATTCTTTGGATCAAGTTGAAGCTTGGCACATTTATGCCCCATATGCCCACAAGGGACTTCCTGGATGTAGAGACGATCCTGCCTACAGCGGCGGGTCAATCCTTCTGGCTGAATGGGTCGGCGTGGCAATTTCCTGACTATGAAAATGCGGACACGTTTGTAGACAGGCTTGTGCGTGATGATGTGCTGGTATATGATCCAGTTGTGAACGCTGTGTTACAAGGCCACCCGCAAGAGATGCCATCCCGCACGGTGCGGCATCGTTTCTTGCGAGCGACAGGCTTAAGCGCCACCCACATTCGGCAAATGAAACGTGCCCAACATGCACAGGCCCTCTTACAGCAAGGGGTTTCGATCCTCGACACCGTTGATGAGGCTGGCTATTTCGATCAGCCGCATCTGACCAGATCGCTGAAGCAATTTATCGGGTATACGCCTGCTCAAATCATCCGCTTGAGTCAGCCTGAGGTATTTGCCATTTGATACAAGACGGCCTCCTTGTGCTTGAGGTAGTATAGGGATGTTCTCACAACAACCTGATAACTCAGAACGAAGGAGCATTGATATGGGAAAGGTCTCTACAGGGTACTCAATGTCGCTGGATGGTTTTGTTGCAGGGCCGCAGACCAGGAGTTGACGCTTTCAGGCTGCGTAGATCATCATCTCTTTTATTATGAATGTGCCATTAGATGAGCACAAAGGAGCAAGAATACAGATGGATATGAAACTTGAACTCGTGCCGGTTCCGGTCTCTGATGTTGACCGCGCCAAGGTATTTTACGTTGAAAAGGTCGGATTTCACGCAGACCATGATGTCCAGCCTGGGAACGGCATGAGAGTGGTCCAACTCACACCACCCGGATCGGCTTGTTCAATCGTCATTGGGACTGGTATGGGCGAAATTTCTGAAATGCGGCCTGGAACGGTCAAGGGGCTGCATTTGGTCGTAGCGGACAGCCACAAGGCCCGCGAAGCGCTCGCGAGCCGGGGTGTTGAAGTGGGTGAGGTTGACGATCTGGGGGGCATAAAGTATGTCCACTTCAGTGACCCTGATGGCAACACGTGGGCATTGCAGGAAATGCCAGCTCATCAGTAACGAAGGTTTTCTGGCCGCCGAAACCGGACAGAGCCCCAACGTGTAAAGGCAAACGTTCTCAAGGTGGAATGGGCCTCATTCTCCGGATTCGCCACAGAGAGGACAGAACGCATTGAGTAGTCTCCGACAGCTTGCGAACCTGGAGAATGGTGTGATTTTCGCGGCTGAGAACGTTTGCCTTTCCAAGCTGAGCGCTAAGAACTGTTACGATGGTTCTTGGCCTTGAACGACAAAGAACCATCTGTTCTACGACATCACATTGTCAAGAAACGACGACGTTTGATCCTACCATTGACACATCGAGGACGAGAAAAGTATGAGTAAAAACACTTTCAAAAGTATCGGGGCCGTCTTTGCAGGACTTGTCGCCGGTCTCGTCTTATCGCTCTTAACCGACTTCCGGTAGGGGCTCATTGAGCTAGCTTACCGTAACGTCTATGTTGTGCTTGGAAGCTCTATCGAAGCCACACTGGCACCGAATCGCCCGATGAAACGTGCGCTCGCGCTGGGTGTGGTGGGCTTCGTTGTGAACATCCTTGGCGCAGTCGCTACGTGGAATATGAACCTGGCACCGGCCAGGTTCACGTTGGCGCTCATCGCGCTCGCGTTGCCATACGCGTGGTTGGGCGGCAAGCTGCGATTAAGCCTCGGAGCGAAAAAACCCTAATCGGTATGCCCCAGGCTGGGTAATCCTGTAACTATTCTAAAGCACCTTCTCGGACGCAAAAACCTTCGCAGCCTGTTGAAAAAGCCTTTAATTGATGAGCATATCTCCCAACAGTCCTGTCTTTTACGCTCAAATGTTGCGTGCAAAAGATAAAATGATGAGATTACTTGGACTTTTTCAACAGGCTGTTTCGGTTTTTGACATACCTCAGCCATTCCTCGCGTTCCCTTTGCGCAAACCTCTCATCTCCGGCCGTGAAAAAGAGCGGCGTGCAACGACACTCATTACTCAAATTGACAGGAGAGCTGGGAGATCTGAGGGCATGAAAGCTCCCATCTCTATCAGAGTCTTGAGTCCAGCAGAGCAAACCGGGGTAGAAGCTGAATTGCGCTCATCAGATGCTTTTACCCTACGCCGATGTCAAATCCTATTGGCCTCTCATCCAGGGCGCGCCCTGCGGAAATCGCCCGGAACCTGGGATGTGCTACTCGAGATCCGTGCGTAATGCGATTCATGCTTTTGAGCAGAAGGGCTTGGAGTGCCTAAAGCCTGAGTCTTGTCGGCCAAAAACCGTGCAAGCGCAGTTTGACCAGACCAAATGTGAAGCGTTGCGAGCCCTGTTGCAGGCATCCGTCCGCGGACGTTTGACAAACCAATCAGTGTCTGGACCTTAGCCTTGGCGGCACAAGTCTGTCAAGAAGTCAGCTTGACCACGAGCCAGGTGAGTATCGAAACCATCCGACTCGCCCTCAAGCGTCTTGGGATTGGGTGGCAGCGGGCGAAAAACTGGATCACCAGTCCCGATCCGGAGTATGCCAAAAAGAAAAAACGGCGGGACGCCTTGATCGCCCTAGCACAGCGCAACGGATGGGAGGT
>JACZCU010334886.1_pt1 | contig 26361 bp, 23 predicted proteins | sample 8641851 | NCBI WGS metagenome assembly JACZCU01 (sample SAMN15324605, study PRJNA640507) | soil metagenome | isolation source: monocropping sugarcane control | place: China: Luxin town, Laibin City, Guangxi Province | collected 2019-07-25 | depth 10cm m | reverse complement strand
CCATCTTGCAAGAACGGCTGGACGTGTTGCTGGACCATGTCCAACGCGGCTGGCAGGATGGCGTAGCGACCGACTTGGGCAATACTCATCCGTTCGCGCTCGCTTGCGGTTGTCGGCTTAAAAAATAGTTTGGGCGCAAAGGCGTCATCAGCCAACCGGCAAAGCAAACGATTCTCGTATTCCAATGCGGCATACATCTCAATGCCCAACCCCGTTACGGAATGGTAGTATCCGTTTGGGTCATCATCCCAAAGCATCGGGTGAATGCACTCGTTCCAGTTGGCGTATCGTCCAACCTTTCGATACAGGTATTCAATCTTTCCCTCACCTGATGACGTTGAGCCGTCAATGTCGATGATGGAATGAGTGATGCGCCCTTCGTCCTCATCGTCCTTCGGGAACTCCCGAAAGTAGAAGTGGGCCACCCGAATCATCTTGGATTGTTCGGTGTAATAGTAGGTTCCGTTTTTGAGCAGGTCTTGATGGAAGCTCCAGTTTTGATAGAACACCCCCGTTCGGGTGAGCGGGTGGGCGTTCATAATGCATCGCCGGGTGAACGGAACATTCCAACCGCGTTGACGCGCAATCTCCGGGTTTTGAATTCGGCTGTAAAGCTGGTCAGGCGAGTATTCCATCACGATTGCCGCCCATTCCCATTTGTTGGAGTTTGACTTAGCGAACTCGGGAAGTAGGAGCATCTTTGCTTCGATGGATTCAGTGCGCCAATCCAGTTCATCGTCAAAGAGCTGCGGTCCAGGTCCAAATAGAACCATCTGGCCGATGCTCTGTTGCGTTGTGGAGTCCAGATTTAGGTCTTGGTGTTGCAGCCAATCGAATTGCTCCGTAACCACACCGCTCCAATCATTGATTTGATCGGGAGAAATACCGCTGAACTGATCCTCCTTTAAGACCATTTCCATGATTTTGTCTGGGTCTAGTCGAACCGTTGCCAGCGTGGACTCTTCGGTAAGAACGTCATAAACCATGCCTTTTGCTAGGCTGAAAAAGTATTTTGCAATGCGCCAGTTCACGTTGCACTCGTCAGCTCGACCGGCAGCAATTAACGCCTCCCGATTATATGGCGGATTACCATCCAGCAACCCTTTCAGGCGTGCGCGTTTCCAATCCCGTATCGTCTGGTCCTTGTAGATGGCTCGGCTTACAATGTCTCGGACTTGGCTCGCTTCCTTCATCCGTGTTTCTGGCACTGAGCCATCATCTGACGAGAGAGTTGCGAGTCCCTGATAGAGGTTCTGATAGTCAGCAGTCGCCATAAATTACCAACGCCCCTTTGGGCACCTTTCTGTTTTGAGCCAAAGCTTGATAGACGAACACCCGCAACCTCCACACCGAGGTATGCCTAACCCTGCAAACTTAGTGAAATACGGGCACTGAGGCGTTTTGTCGTCGCCAGTGCATCTAACGTAACGCGCCTTGAATTCTTCCCACGTAGTCACCGGGGCACCCGCTTTGATCCACTTGAGCATTGAGCCTGCGAATTGCAATGCAAGCTTTGTCCAGCTCGGGCCAGTTTCGGCTGGAGCATCAGGAACATCGTAGCACCCAAGCGGCGTGCCTTCGCAGAAACCTTGCTCGAAAACTTGGTCCCAATTCCAAGGGATAGGAAGTCCGCGCTTAATGCGTTCATCTTTAGCCTGAGCCTTGCACCAATCCCACATAGGATGGGAAATAATGAAACCCTGATCCGGGTCTTTGTATCGGCAAGTTCCGCCAATCGGAACAGTCCCGCGATTGAGTGGGCGTTTCACGCTTTTTGCTACGTTATCGTTAATGGTTGTGATACGCAATAGCTTCTATTGACTCCGAGCGGCTTTAGGGGGAGTATCACGTTAACGCTAAAGTTTGTAGATATGGCCACGACGCTCCCCGGAGTTGATACACAGTGTTGCACGACATGCACTGATCCAATCAATGTCAACGTGCCTGGGCCACAGGGTCCAGCCGCAGAACCGTGCACGCCATGCACAAACGGGATTAACGCTTTTTCAACTATCGTCGGCGGTGCTTCGGTCATTCCAGCCTTTGGTGATTCGGTAACGATTGAACTAGCCGAACCAGCGGGAAGCCTCTGGGTTGGGCAACAGCAAATAGTATTCCTGCAAACCTATGGCTATTACGAAGTTGTAGCCATACCTGACAATACTCACATTACCGTCCAGAACCTTGGCTATGACGGCAACGTGGACGGTGACGGTATCCTGACGTTTGCGGCTGGAACTCGCGTTTCACCGGGAGGAAAGAGCGGAACAACCGGGGCTTCTCCAGGTGGTGCGTTCCTAATCGCTAATAACCTTAGCGAAGGAGATCCTCCAACGATGCGGGCCAACCTTGGGCTTGGGACTGCCGCAACTTCGGATGCTGGGGATTTCTTTGCGGTAGCGAACAACCTAAGTGAAGGCATTGCGGCAACCATGCGGACAAATTTAGGGCTTGGGTCTGCCGCAGTTGTAAACACGGGCGTAACGAATGGCACGCTTCCACCAATCGACACGACCTTTACCAATGGAAACGTTGTCTTTGCAACGGTTTCCGGATTGCAGACAAAGAGCGCATCTGACGCGCTTGCCGCTTTGGGGTTAACAGGTGGAATCGTTGGTGCCTATGCGTTGCTCCAAAACCAAAAGTCATCTGGTTCAGCTAGCGGTGCGTGGTTTAACAATACTTGGGTTGTTGTTCCGGTTAACACCGAAGTGAGCGATGCCGGAAACATCGTATCCTTAGCAGCCAACGTGTTTACGTTGGGAACTGGCGTTTATCGCATCAGAGCCAAGGTTCTAGGCTACTTGGTAGATCAGTTTCAGGCCCGACTATTCAACATTTCCGACGCCGCTGTTGAGTTTTACGGAACTTCGGCAGACGCAAACCAAACGGATAACGCAAGCGGGGTTTCTTTCGTTGAAGGCCGATTAACTGTGGCTTCGGGACCAAAAAATTACAGGCTTGAGGCATTTGGAACGACGACAAACGCAACGGATGGATTCGGGAGGGCAACCGGAATTTTGGGGACAACCGAAGTTTTCTGCGAATTAGTGATCGAGAAAGAAGTGTAATGGCGATTTCGTTAAAGAATGCATTGCTTGATGGCCAACTCTCGTTTGAGAGGGGAGTTGACACGTATCAAGCGCCTGTTCGAGTGCCCAGAAATCAATGCTGCCTGTTGATTAACAACACGACCCGCCAAGACTTCATCGGTCCGCGTCCAGGGATGCGTCAGATTCCGCTCAAATTCGTCAAGTTTGAGGACGGAAAATACGTAACTGATACGGAGGTCAAAGACGGATTTCAAAAGGGTTACTTTCAATCGTTTACTGGTTACGTTCCAGATTCAGGACCGTCGCACCTAGTTTTCTCAATTTCTGGAAAGTTATTCCGAGTTAATGCGCTAACCGATGGAACAGTCCAAGAAGTTGCGGTTCCAAACCCAAGGCCAACTAACCGCCAGCAAGTTTGGTTTCAGCAAGCTGAGATTTTCTTGGTCTGTCAAGACGGCCAAAGCAAACCCCTGATCTACACAGGCGGAGACGCACGCGAAAGCGACGTTGACGGCACAGGCGGGACCGACCCTGACGGAAAGCCGCTGAACGAGGTTCCAGTAGGCACTTGCATGGCTTACAGCGGTGGTCGCTTATGGGTTGCGCTTCCAGATGGGCGTGTGTTTGTCGCCGGTGACGGGGTCTATGGCCCAACAGGAACAGCGGAGTTTCAACAGCGCGATTCGGTGCTAAAGTTTACTGAAAACAATTACCTTTCCGAGTTTCCTGGTTTCGCGGTGCCTGCCAACATGGGTCCGATTCGTGCAATGGTTGCGCTTGCAAATCTCGACACAAGTCTTGGCCAGGGACCGTTGCAGGTATTTACTCCGTCCGGTGCGTTCTCCATTCAGGCTCCATTCGACCGAACACTTTGGGCAACCGTAACAGATCCAATCAAGACCGTTTCCTTGTTTGACCAGGGCGCACTATCTCCTGTCGGTGTGACGCTTGTCAATGGGGATGCGTGGTATAGATCGCTAGATGGCATACGCTCTTTTTTCATTGCCCGACGAGACTTTGGAACATGGGGAAACCGCTCCATGAGCTACGAGGTGATTAAGCACCTAAAAGACGATGATTGGACGCTCCTAAACCACTGCTCAATGGCGCTGTTTGATAACCGTCTCATTACGACCTGTTACCCGCAAAACGACTCCGATCACGGCATTTACCACAAGGGCACCGTTGTTCTCGATTTCATTCCGCTTACTTCGATGGCAGGAACCGAGCCACCTTGCTGGGATGGGCTTTGGATCGGGCATGACATTCTCCAAATCCAGACTATCGAAAGCGAAGGTGTTAATTATTGCTATGCCGCAGTCTTGGCTCCCGAGGATAACGACGGAAACAGGAACATTGAGCTTTGGGAGTTAACGCGCAACCTTGGGCGCGACGTTGACGAATCTGGAACGACCGAGCGCATTGCTCGCGTCAACGAAACTCCGCAGTTAGACTTCCAAAACAAGCTTGAGCAAAAGTCCCTGGAGGCGTGCGAAATATGGGTGGATAAAGTTCACGGGCAAGTGGATTTCACATTGCTCTATCGTCCCGATCAATATCCGTGCTGGTTTCCATGGAAGCATTGGCAGATTTGCGCCAAGACCGAACGGTGCGCTTCCGAGATTACGGATGGATGCCTGACTGGGTTAAACTTGCGAGAGCAATACCGGTCCCGCATGAGCGGCCAGAGGCCACCCGATTTTGTTGTTCCGTTCACCAATGTTCCATCGAATGTCGGATACACGTTCCAAGGAAGATTAGAAGTTCAAGGCGATTGCGAAATCACAGCAATCCGATTTGTAGCTAACCGCATCGTTGAGCCGATGTTTGGAAACGAGGAACCAGACCAAGCGGTTTGCGAGGAGGTTATTTGTTGTCCCCCATCTGACGTTCCCCCAGTTCCGGGTGGCGGCGGAGGTGGAGGTGGTGGTGGCGATAGTCCGAATAATATTGGAGCTTGCTGCATAAACGGAGTTTGTTCTGTTACAACTCGCGCCCTGTGCGCCTCTGGCGGTGGAACTTTCCTTGGAAAAGACACTACTTGCCTTGAGGATTCCTGCTCTGCAACACCTCCGCAGCCTCCAACACCAGAATGGCCAACCCCCGATCCATACACATGCGAAGGTCGCGCCGAGTGGGGGCCTATCGAAGTCAAGGACCAATCAACAGGATTGTCGGCTTTCGTTGGAATTACGCCTGGAGGGTTAGACCCAAACGCTTATCTTGCAGCCTTGGGGGCACCGGGATGCCTTGAAGCTTGGTGCGCCGAGGTCTGGTCGCAGTTCTTGGCTAGCTCGACTCCATTTTCTCAGGCGAGGCTAATATGGGAATTTGTTAATCTTACGGGAAAGAACTACGTAGGCTGGCAAGTATTTCCAAATCAGCCCGGAGGTTACATCTCTATGATTGGATTAGAGCTTTCGATTGTTGTTGAATACTGCCCAATGTAAAACTATGCCAACGCCGATTCAACTTATACCCGGCACATTCCCGTCTGACTGTTGGCCGTCTCCGCAAGAATACAATGTTGCCATATTTTCTCTGGCGCGTGCTTTCTTGGATGAGAACTTTCCCGGTATCTACGTTGGCCCAACGTCTAGCCCTCCGCCCGTAAACCAACGTGATCGCGTTTGGGTCAACAGTGACAACCAGTTGCTTTACCAGTATTTTGGTGGCGCGTGGAAACGCAAATATCAGTGGGCGGCAGGAAGTCCTTTCCTGATGCTGTGGACAGGTTCACCAACCGACCTGAACACGGTTGACGGTGGAAGCTCGGGAGCAGTTGGCGATTCGACGGGTCCGCTCTGGGAAATCGTTTCAACTTACGCCGGAAGGGTTCCTGTTGGCGTTGGTCTTGTTCCAGGTTCAAACCCAGCAGCTACGATTACAGCGGTTGGCGACACACAAGACTCTCTCGGAAACAGCGGTGAATATAAACACGTCCTTGTTCCTGGTGAAATAGCCCACATGCACGGCGTTGGAACTGATGGAGGAATTGACGATCCACCAACAATGCTTGCGCGTGCGTGGTCCAGTATAAAGAATTTCACGCGCAGGATCAATGACTTGAACACGTCGGGGTCCAGCGGTTGGCACGATGATACGACTTCGCTACAGTCTGGAACGATGGGAACAACGGAACCGTTTCAAGACACGAACTTTCCGAACAGCGACGGGCATCTAAATATGCAACCTTACATTGGCACGTATTTCATACGTCGCACGGCAAGAATCTACGTTTTTCCTCCCTACTAAAATGAGACTCACGCTTGCTGAATTTAAGACGAAGTATAATTGGGCACAGGTTCTCAACCTGTCGGTGACTGACGCTCGTTGGTTGCAATACTTGAATGAGGCAAGCGAGAGATTGCTTAACATGGGAATGTGGGTAGGCACCACAGCCCGATACGCAGTCTGCACTAAAAGTGCGTGCCTTACGTGGCCGAGGCAGTTCCAATCCATCATCGCAATGGACGTTTGCGATAGGCCAATAACCATTCGCTCGCAATGGCATGAGTTTCTCGAAAACGGACCAGGGCTTGCCCGAATCAAATGCTGCACAGCTTTCAACTCCTACGACCGCGGAAGTGGGTTCGCAATGTTCGATGACATTACCGTTAACAGCAAGATCCGCCTTTACACCCAGTTCTCTACCGACGCTGGAAAAACGGTTACGATTCGCGGTCTAGACGAAAACCGACAACCTGTCCTGACTTCGAGCGGTAACATTGAAGGCGAAGTAATGACGCTCACTGGAACCTACGTTGATTCGGTGACAACGTGGAGCCGTCAGGCAATACGGGAAGTCATTAAACAAAAGACAAAGGGATTTGTTAGAGCCTACGCCTACGATGCAAGCCTTCCGGTTCCTCCTGCAAGCCCAGGACCGGACGATACGCCACTGACCCCTCTTGCGGTTTGGGAGCCTACCGAAACGCTTCCCGATTATCGACGTTCATTCATTCCGGCGCTTTCTAGTCGTAGAGGCGGGTGCTGCAACGATGGACTTGTTCCTCACACTGACTGCGACAAGACCAAGGTAACGGTAATCGCCAAGATCAAGTTCATCACGATTGAGAACGACCTTGATTTTCTACCCATCGGCAACGCCCCTGCACTAAAAATGGCGATGCTTGCCGTAATGAAAGAGGAGCGCGGCGATTACGATGGTGCTCGCATTGCCATGCATGGGTCGCTTGATCCCGTGCGTCGTAGATACTTCGGAGGTGCGATTCCTACACTGGAGGAAGAGTTGGACAGTTACCAAGGCGCGGGAATGGTGAACACTTTGCGGCTTGAAAGCGGCAACATAGCGGGGGCTCAAATACTTAACCTAATATAATATCATGGGTTTCAGCTTATTCACCGACTTAATAACTCCGACGCGTTACAAAATCCCTGATGCTGCCACGGTTGACATCAATCAGGAGCAGTTGGCCAATGTTAAGTCCAACGCCGAAACTTTTGCGTCCGCCAAGGAACTCGCGCAGCAATACAACGATTTCATGGCCGAGCAGGTAAGCAACCGACTTAAAGCCAATTTCCCGCAATTTGAGGGATTGCAAACGGCTGGCGCTGACGTAATTGCCAAACGACTTGCTGGGGTGCTTTCGACAAGCGATGCTGCTGGTGTCCAAAGGCGTTCCGCTGCTCGCAGCCTGGGTCTTGGTGTAGCTGGTTCCCCTGCTGGCGGAGCACTCACCTTGCGCGACTTGGGTCTTTCCCAATACCAAGCTCAAAGCCAAGGGTTAGCGGAGTTGGGAAACTTTACGCAAACCGTTCTCGGTGCCAAAAATGCACCGCTTTTCGATTTTTCGAACGTGTTTATGACCCCCCAGCAGAGGATTGCGATTCAGTTCCAAAACAAAACGAATCAATGGAACGTCCAGAACCTTCGTAATCAAATGGCAGTTCAGCCAGATCCGTGGGAGAAGGCGTTAGCTGGATTTGGTGATTCGCTGCTTACACTAGCTGGAAGTGCCGCAACTGGAGGGGTTGGAAACTCCAACAGTCCGAGTGGAGGGCGGAGCAACTTCAATATAGGTAGCTACATGCAGCAATCGAATCAGATGGCTGATAGTGGAGGGGGATGGAACTCGCCAAACTTTAACACAGGAGACGCGCAAGCCCTGGCGCAATACGGGCTTTATTGACCTATGGCAGAACAAGGCGATTTACAGGCACCAGCATGGTTGCAGAGAAATTGGCAACCAAGGGAACCTTTTGATCCTACGCCGTGGCTACAAGAACGCTACAGGCGTCAACAGGATGCTCAAATCCTTCCATTAAAGTTGCAGCAGATGGAGCTTGCGAATAAGGCCGCCCAACTCCAAATCGAGCACCAAGGAATTGAGAACGATATTGTGAACTTGGATATGAATGCCTATCGAGATGACCTGTCTCGCATTCGAGCATTCAGGGAAGCTACAGGTGGCGACCCGTTAAAGATGGCTGAAACCCCACCGCCTGCTTTGTTTAGCGCAAAAGGCCAGCAGACCTTGGCTAATCAAATCAAGCAGGCTTCTCAGGTTGGTTACGTTCAAAGGCATCAGGATTTGGAGACTGCCAAGTTTGCGCTCGCCACGAAAGCAGCAGAGCACGGCTACTCCATCCCAATGACCACCGATCCGGTTACGGGTCAGCCTTCATTTGATACCCAGGCTATCGCAGACACATTCAGCAATTCTGCGCTGAGGGATTTAGTCGGAAAGGCGTTCCTGGCTACGGCAAAAGGAAGCGCCCGAGAAGCCGACGTGAGGATGCTCAACGATGCAAAATCCGCATTAGCATCAGCGCAAGCGTCCAAAGACCCAAACAAGATTGCCGCCGCACAGCAAAACCTTCAATCGGTTATGGAAGCCATGCCCGGACAGTCTGTTACGGTTTTCGACCCTAAAACTGGTCAGCCGGTAGTTCAAATGGGTAAGGCAACTTCTGTCAGCGGTGATTTGACCACGTCCGCAACGACCGAGGAGCAAAAACAAATTATGAACAGCGAGCAGACCGTTGGCGATCTGATTCGCACCAGGGAACAGCTCAACAACAATGACGTTGCTGGTATTTGGCCGACCGTAAAAAATCAGTTCTTTGACAAGCTGATGGGCAACGTGGCTCCTGATTTTGTTAGCAAGGAACGTGTCGCTGGTCGGGCCGCAATTAACTGGTCACGACAAGACGTAATCAACCAGATGCGCCAAAGATACGGAGAGCACGCTGTTGAGAGAATCTCGAACATGCTGCCCAGCACCAGCATGAATGAATCGCCGGAAGATGCTCGAATTTTGGCAGATGCCGCAATTAAAACGATTGCACTGGATTCCGCAAAAAGGGCTTTTAACCTTGGAAGGGCACCGGCCGAGCACGTATTGCGGGCGATTAGCCGAATCCCCAATGACGAACTAGACAAGGAAATCAGCAGTGGTTACATACCTCCCGCCCTTGCGATTGCCGCGATCAAGATTCGCAAGCTGCCACCCGGACAGATGCCAGAAGGATTGCCGTCGAAACAAACCACTGGGCAAAGCCTAACCGTTTCACCCGATTCAAGTTCGTCACAAGCCCCAGGAAAGGTGACGTGGGAGCAGCTATTCAAGCTATACAAGAGCGGAAAGTTGCGTGATCTTTCACCTTCTGAGGGCACAACCGGAGAAGAGTAAATGGCAGAATTAAGCGATGCCGAGTTTCTGGCGAAGTGGGGAGGCGTTGACACGACCCCTCCAGCTCCGATTGCCACAAACATTATTCCATTAACAACAGCGGCTGTTACAGAGCGCAATGCACCACCTGTAATCGGAGACACGCGAAGAAGGCAGCAAGCTTTAGGCGAGCAACCAGGTGTTCCGTTTCACGAAGAAGGGCTTCCGACGTGGACGGATTTGATGGCCAAAACAAGGTCAACCGAGGACGAAAAGCTAAGGTATCTTGCCGCTAAGTTTGGGGCGGAGAACGTAAGGCTTAACTCGTTCAAGGAGCCAGTGGTTAGGATCGTAAACCCAGACACCGGAAAACCAGAGGATTACCCAATGAATCCTCACCAGCTTACGCTTAACAGCTTGACTGGGCTTGCCAAAACAGCACCCGAGATTGCGGGTGCGCTTCTCGGAGAGGCGTTGGCCCCTGAAATTGGTGGGCATAAAATCATCACAACACTTTTGAAGGCAGCTACGGCAGCAACGGGCATGGAGGCCGGGGGTGCCGCTGGACAGATTGGGGCAGAGACTGGATCAGCCATCGCCAATCAATCCACGTCAAACCTTGATGTTTCCAAACCAATCGCAGAACACTTAGCTAATGTTCCTTGGGATTTCATTGCAAATCTTGGCCTTGTTGGACTTGTAAAAGGCGCTCAGGCTGCAAAAGGGATAGGATTCCCGAAGGCTTTGGGAGGTTCAGGGATAAACATTCCAAATCCCGTTGCGGGAACCCCGTTAGTAGCCCCGGCGCGCCCTGAATTTACAGCCGAAGGGGTAGCGGCAGCACAGCGGTTGCAGGCGTTAACGGGTATCAATCCTGAGCTTAGGCCATCCGAAACCACCGGCATACCTGTAATGGCCATGCTAGAGCAATACATGGAGCGCAAGCCTGCTGGCGCACAACCCATGATTGCCGCTGGCGAAAAACGCGAGGCTGCGTCCAAGGCAATTCAAAATTGGATGGTGGACCCATCGACGTTGCCAACTGACGAAGCAGTCGGAAAGGGGGCATTGGACGCCCTAAAGCAAAGCGTTGAGCCATACCAAAAAGACGTTGAACTTGCTAAGTTCGCCAAAGAAGCCGTTGAGTCTAGGCTTCCGGCCATGAACGAGGCTGATCGAGCAGCAGCCGCTAAAATTGCCCAGCAGCAGCTTGAAAAGGGGCAGCAGTCTCTAATCCTTTCCAAGATGCGAGTTGCGGACATTCCAGAAAAAGGAGTAGACTTGGCTCCAACCGGAGAGGCTTTGCGGTCTAAGGCAATCGCTGCGCGAGACGAGTTCAAGGCCAAGGTGAACGCGCTTTACGATAAGTTTTACAATAACCCACTGGCAAAAGCTCCGATTGTTAGCGGAGATACGCTCAAATCTTCGATTGACGCTTTAAGATCGGACCTGCCAAAGGTTGTGAGGGGATCAGAAACGATTCCTATTGATACGCCGATAAGGTCACGACTTGATGAGCTTTCAGCAAAGCTCGAAAACGGAAAAGTATCCATTAACGATTTGAAGCAAATCCGAACCGATCTTAACGACGCAATAAAGACAGGCGAGGCGATCCCGGGCGTCAAGGAGGGAAGGCTTAAAGCTACCGAGGCTGCGGTTACTGGTGCTATCACAAAGGGTCTTGCCGAAATCGGAGACGCGGACCTTTCGGCGGCATGGAAGAACGCAACGACTTTTTACCGAGATAACGTGGATAAATACACGTCAAAAACCCTAGCACCATTGTTCAAAGAAGCAGACCAATCCGCTTCTGTTGGGAATGCCGAGTTTACAAAACGGATCGTAACGAATCCAGACGCATATACCGGACTGAGAGAGTTTTACGGGCTTCGCTCTCCAGAAATGGGAGTTTTGCGCGAAACGGTTAAGAATAAAGCTCTTTCGGATTCGTTAACTCCGGGAGGAATGGTTGATGGCAATGTGCTTGTTCGACAACTGAAAGGGCTAAAAGACTCCAATCCTCAACTGTTCAAAGATGTTTTTGCAGACAAGGGAAACGACTTAATTGCCGCATCGGACCAGCTTGGAGAGTGGCAAACAAAGGTTCCAGTTGAGGCAGTTGACAAGCTTCTAACAGCCAGCGGTAAACCAGCGGCAAACACAGCCTACCTTCAAGGCAAGATCGTCGCACTTCAAACCGCTCAAAAAAGGCTTAACCAAGAATATCAGAATCAGGTCATCGCAAAGTTTATTAAGGGAGATGCCCCACTGAGCGAACTGCAACCAGATAAGTTTGTTTCTTCCCTGCCGCAAGCCAAGCTTTCGGACGTTAAGGACATTATGGCCAGGATTGAAAGTGAAGCCCCAGATGTTGCAGAGCAACTACGCCGTAAATCAGTCCAGAATCTTCTTTCGGAAGCTCGCCGCGTGGCAACCCCGACCGACACGATGGCAAAGCTGAAAGGAGAACCGGGTGATTTAATTAGCGGTATAGGCTTATCCAATGCTCTCGGAAAAGGAGATCAGCTTGAGAAATACAAGGTTCTTTTAGGTGATCTTTACGAACCGTTGACGGACTACGCCAAGGTTGAACTTTTGGGCGAGGAAAGAAGCAGAATTGCTCGCGGGGTTGGTATGCTGGCACCTGGGTCAGCAATGAACGCGCTAGTAAAAGCCTTGACCCCGTGGGAAAGCGGGAGCAAGGGGCCTGGAATGGTTAAAGAACTTTCAGGGTTGGCGAGAGACAAAGTTTTTTCTATCGCCATGTCGTCCGATGCGATCCGTAATTGGCTGGCTTCTCCCTACGCATTAAAGGATGCTTCCGGTGCGATTAAGCTGGCGCTTGTTTCCGAGCCGTTCCTCAAAGGAATGAAAGAGGAATTTCAAAATGCTGACACTCTTGCCAAAACGCTTTCAATTCTCAAGGTGGCATTCGGGACGGCTTCCCAACAGAAACAGCCACAACGTCAACAAGGTGGACTTTTAACCGACGAGGACATAATCAAAAAATACCAAACAACCCATTAAAATGAAACGCGACATTAGCCGAGATTTAATGACGGTAAATCACTTCCCCGGAAAACAGGCACCGCCTATGGGTGAGGGCGTCAGAACCAACATGCCGCGCCAGAAAACTAAAAAGTCTATGGCCGGTTCCAGACCTGACTATGCCAAGAACTACGATTCGATTACGCCTTGGCCTTACTTTTGACTCGCACCAACAAACGTGTCAAACTTAGTAAACCGATTGACTAATTCGACTTATGGAATACCCTGATCCTCGTTGCAGCGAATACGAAAAGATGGCGGCAAACCCTGACAAAATGGGAGGCCACGGCCAACCCAATGGACGCCCGATGGAAGCGCCGCAGGAGCGAGACTCCAATCATCCGATGGGAACCGACAAACGCGCAGGACTGCCAACTGATCGCGTTGTTCTCGGCTAAAGACTGTCTAGGTTCGAGTCCTAGTGCGACGGCGAAAACCGGCGCATAGCTCAATGGTAGAGCGGTAGGGTCAGCGAGGCTCTAAACTCGCTGGCCCTGTTTTACGCAGATTGTTCTGGCTGGTAAAGGTTCTCTTCTGCGTAAACACGCGATTGAATCTGAATCTCCTGGTCCCACATTGACAGCATCCTGTCCCCGCGTGGCCCGCGTGTTTGCATTCCTAGCATTCGGGCTACGTGCACCATCGTAGCGAAGGCGTCCGCATCGTCTGGAGAGCAACCTAGACGCGGCTTCAAGTCCTCTTTCTTTTCAAGGCAGTATTTCTTGTTAACGTAATCGTATAGGCGAGCGCAAAACTGCTCCGCCTCAAGCTCGCTAATTCCCCCGATGTGACCGCCCTTGACGAACGCCTGAACTGAGAACCAAAGCTCAGTGATTTTCCTGTCGTAAACTTGATGGGCTGGACGGTTGTCCTCTTCTGATGCGTCTAAATCTGTAGGTTTTCCACCTGATTCAACGGCAAGAATCTCGCCCCACTCTTGGGTCATAACCGCCGCTACTCCGCGCCCTGTTCCGGTTGCTTCTACACCAAAACAATGCGGCTTGATTTTGAGGCGTTCGACGTGCGGTTTAATGAAGTTCCAGATTTGATACTCAGCAGGAAGCTTCTTGCCATCGGAATCCACAGCGTCAACGAGAATCGGAATCGTGTAGCACTCATCCCCTTGCACTCCAAGTTTTCCATCGGCCTTACGCCCCATGCGTCCAAAGCGTAGCTTGCAAGCGTCACCGCCGAAAGCTGGGTCCACGGCACCGATGGGCGTTGTTGGCCCCGAGAACTGAATCGTTCCGCGTGCGTTTCCTTGCTCGATTAGTTCTTCCGTTAGCACCGTTCGCAAAAAGCCTTCCGGTGGCCAGAATCCTAAGTCTTGGCTGTAAAACTCTGCTGTGCGTTGCCGTGTTGGGTCGCGCAACGACCGTTGCCAATCTTCCCAAGTGTAGAGGAATGGGTAGAGCGTCTTTCCTGCCGCCACGTTAGGGCTTTTGGCTCCGCTGAAATGGAAGCAGTGACCCGCAGGCAACTGAAACTCAGGGACGCCTTGAGTCTCCCAAACCTCTGAGTCCTTCGTAATCGACTTCCATCCGTTAACCGGCTTACAGATACGCGAGAACGGGTCAAAGTGCGTGAGTGGACCGTTTCCGATGCTAACGACGATTAGCTCTCGGCACCCCTTTTGCATGTTTGGGATTGTTCGGAATATGGCTTCGGGTGTTCCGGGCGCTTCGTCAATTACAAGCATGATGCGCGGCGTGTGAAGCCCTGAAAGCTTTGTGACTGCGTTCTGAATCTCCCCCTGCTCTACGGCTTGACCAAATATTGCGTGCTTTGAGTCCGATTTCTCTGCCCGTAGCTCCAGTGTAGAGTTGAGCATGTTGGGTTCAGGCAAACCGGCTTCACGTATTGCGTCCTCCGTAGCTCTGTGAAGCTCTTGAATGATAGGCCAAACGCGCTGACGCATCTTACCCTTACTTGTCGTGGTGAGCGCCACTGCCGTATTAGATGGGTCGGCTAACCAATAGAAGTATGCAAATGTTCCTGCGTCAGTAGTCTTTCCGCCTGCCGCCGCACCAATCCAAGGAATGTTACGAATAATCGTGCCACCAATGCGATCCCCGTAAGCATCATCACAAAGCGATTCAAAGCGTGCCTGTCTCCAAGGGTTCCACGTCGATTCGGGCTGTAGAATCGCAATGCACCGACGAAGGTGCTCAATCGCAGGGACTCCCGTATTTCGTCTGTCACGCCAGCAGAGCAGTTCAAGGTGCCAATCATCCAATGGAACGCTGGCAACTACGCCATATTTGTGCTCCCAGCCACGGGCGACTTTCCTTGGTTTATTAGGATCAACTGCCTTTTTTGTGTAAGCCACGATGTTACATTTACTCTTGACAATAGTCGCTGGCTAGGATGAAAGTTGGGCATGACCGAGCCTGTTGGTGTTCCACCGGAAGTTTTGCAGACGCTTGCCGTTCGCTGGCTTGAATCGTTCGAGAAATCCGCACGCTCCCAAAACAAGCCTGGAGTAATGAACCTGTTTGATCCCGGTGCGCTTATTTGCGGTTCGCAAAAGAACGGCCCTCTGGATCAGTTACAATCCAGGCATTTCAAATTCGAGATGGACGCGGCAAAGATGATCCCGCACGCGCCTTGCATTCTCGTGGTTGTTCAGTGGCACGCTGTTTCCGACATTCACGGTGGACCGACCCGCAAAGGGGATGCGACATTTTTCTTGGGCATGGAAACTGTGGACGACAAGAAAATCTTTGTCGCTTATCACGCACACTTTAGCCTGCAATGATTTCGTTGTTTCTAAAGCGTCCAGACGTTTCAACGCCCCCGATTGTTTACCAAACGCCTTGGTCTTGCGGTTACTACAATTTTCCAAAGCGTTACAAGGTCCAATACTTCAACCCTGGTCTTGTTGATTGGCAGTCAACGCGATGGCTTGTCACTCGACGCAGGCGTTACGCCTTTACCCCAGGAAAGAACGACATTAGCTTTTGGCGTCTTTCACCAAACAACGAATTGATTTCCGAGCACCCGCTCAAGATTCCAACGATTCGAGTCGATGAGCATTGGGAAGACCCAAGGGCGATCACGGTAAACGGTCAGCTTTGGGTGTCCTACTCCAATTTCTACACACGCTGCCATTGGGTCCATCAGGGAATCGTGCGCGTTAACAAGCTTTTGCAGGCATCGGATATTTGCCACCCGGTTTACGGCGACAATGGGCGATCTATTCACGACAACATTGGCCACGAAAAGAACTGGCTTTGGTTTCTAGACCGAGAAGGCCAAATGCGAATGGTTTATTCAGCTTGGCCTCACACGATAGTCAAGTTTGACTCAACGGGTTACGCACACGAAACCAAAGGCAAAGGCTTTCGGTGGACTAAGGGCGCTGTGCGAGGCGGGACACCTCCGGTTTTCGTTGAAAAAGACGGCCTCTATTGGACGTTCTTTCACTCCAGCGTTGAGCTTGGACCTAATCCACCAAGACGGCGCTATTTCATGGGTGCCTACGCCTTTGAGCCAGAGCCACCTTACCGCATTCTTTGGCGTTCATCCAAGCCTATACTCCAAGGCAGCGAGAAAGACCCACGCGAGCCAAGTGCCCCGCTGTGCGTGTTTCCATGCGGTGCGATTTTGGACAATGCAACATGGACGGTTACATTTGGGGTTAATGACTGCGCTTGTGCGTGGATTAAGATTCCACACGAAGAACTAAAGGAAGGCTGCGTTAAAGTTCGATGAGATCATTCTGCATTACGCTGAAAGATTCCGCACGCTGGCCAGCACGCGAGGCGCACTTCGCTGAACGAGGGATTACGGTTGAGAAGTTCCGCGCCTTGGATGGCCCGCGCTCTGGTTTAGCAACGGGGTGGACCTACGAGATTGACCATCCCAAGAGCGGCTACAAGATCGGACCAAAGATTATCGGTATCGCAATGTCGCATATCATGCTTTGGACGGCATTGCGCCACATGCCAGAAGATTATTGGATGGTGCTTGAGGATGACGTTTTGTTCGACGCCGATTGGAAGCCGCGCCTTGAATCAGCCTTAGCGTCTGCGCCTGCCGAGTGGGATATGATCTATAGCGGTTCATGCAACTGTTTCGATAAGCCAAAAACGCACATCGCTGGTGATCTTTACCAAGTCAAATGGCCGCAATGCACACACTGCTACGTAGTTAGCCGTAAAGCTCTCGACACGCTGTTGGATACCAACGTCAGGATTTGGGCACCATTGGATTGCGCGTTGGTCTACGAAAGCTTTCCGAAGTTGAATGTTTACACGATACTACCTCGAATTGCCGCCCAGGACGGCACAGATATTTACCCATGAGTGAACCACACCTAGGCGGTTGCTGGCCGCAAGGCGACCCGTACACAATCATGCCTGACGTTTGGGAACGTCTTATTAAGGAATACGGAATTAAGTCGGTGCTCGACATCGGTTGCGGTGCCGGTCATTCGCTTAAGTGGTTCCACGAGCACGGTCTGGATTCGCAAGGAATTGAAGGCGATACGGCGGCAATCGAGAAACAGGTATCGCCTCCGGGGTTAATTAAGCCGCACGATTTCACTAAGGATTACTATGGCCCGATGCGCGACTTCGATCTTGGTTGGTGCGCTGAGTTCGTGGAGCACGTTGAGGCAAAGTTCGCACCCAACTTCCTAGCCACTTTCCGGCACTGTAAGATTGTTGTCATCACTCATGCCATGCCAGGGCAAGCGGGATACCATCATGTTAACTGCCAGCCTGACGGATATTGGGAACGCCTAATGGACCAGTGGGGATTTGACCACATCAAGGCAGAGACGGAAAAGTTGCGAGCCTCAGCCGTGACGCCGGTCCCTTGGGGGCGAAACTCCTTGATGTTTTTCAAGCGCCGGGAAGGTTCTGTCAAGACTCCCGCCGAGCCTTCGCAGGAAGTTTTAGACCGTATCTCCGCCGTCATTCCTACACTTGAAGGGTGGGCGTCGGTAGAGAAAGGCACTTCGATGGCTAGGCTGATAACCCAAGAGCGACCAATGCTTATTGTTGAGATTGGCGTATTTGGCGGTAGGTCACTTATCCCGATGGCGATTGCGGCTGATGCCTTGTGCGACCGTAACCTTGTTGTTGGCATTGATCCGTGGACGGTGGATTCGGCTATTGAAGGCGAGCACGCCAGCCAGGAGGTTGAATGGTGGGGGAAGAACGTCAATTTGGACGCCATTCACACCGGCTGCATGGCGGCTATCCGTGCCGCTCGCGTAAACCACAGGATTTTAATAATGCGCTCTACAGCAGACCGGGCGCTGGCCATGTTCCAGGAGCGAGATAATCCTACCCCGATTGACTTGCTCCACATCGACGGCAACCACAGTGAGGCGGCAAGCACCAGGGACGTTCTCGGGTACCTGCCGCTAGTTCGTAAAGGCGGCTGGATTTACTTCGATGATTCGGATTGGGCAAGCACCCAGAAGGCTGTAGCCTTGGTTGACCGGCAATGCGACCGCATGGAAGTTGTTGGAAACTGCTTACTGTTTCGCAAGCTATAATATGAGCCTATTCAAACGCAAGTCGGTTACTCAGATCAAAGTTATCCACTCAACTTCGATGCGGCTTGAGCAGTGGAAGTCGTCTCAGGAATTGGTCGGATACGCCCAGAAGCTGTTTTCTACTCCTGAGTTTCAGACGCTTTTGGGTGTGCTGCGAAACGAATGTCCGTCTAACTTTGGCCTTTCAGGCGGAACACACGACGATCACATTGCCCATGCTTATCGCGGAGAGGGATACAATCTCGCGCTGAACAACCTTGAGTCACTTGCCACCATCGAAAAGAGCAAACCTCAGATTGAAGCTACGTTCTCCCCTGAGCCACCAATTCAAATCGTTCAATAATTTATGCCAGCCACCCTAGATCAACCCGTCATTCCAGACGAACCAAACGCAATCCATGACCCACCCATCGGCCAACCCGTTCTTGATGACTCAAACATCAAAGCGATGGCTGCGAAGTTCAAAGAGAATTGGAGCCAAGCGCCAGCGGACGGAAAGGTTGTCACGCCGAATACTGGAGCGGTTCCTGATACTGGTAGCTCAAAAACTGGACCAGGAGATAAGCAGCAAATACAGGGAGAACCTGCGAAAGACACTGGCAAACCCGGAGAATTGGATGATGTGCCAGCCCTCGCCCCGAACACATCTCCAACCCGAGAGCACTTCAGGCGACTCGAACAAGCAGCCGGGAGCTTCAAAGAACGCGCCAAGAAGCTCCAAGAGGAAAAGCTCACGTTTGAAACCCGCGCCAAGCAGCTTGAAGATGAGCTTAACAAAACCAAGGCATCACTTCCTCCAAACCTTGAAGAAATCCAAAAAGCTCTCGCGGACGCCAAGCGACTCGCAGACGAAAACAAAAAGCTCACGGAAGTTGTCGAAACAACGAACCTCGAACGCTCTCCACGCTTCCAAAACTGGTGGAAAACAGAGACAGCCAAGCACATCAAGGTTGCCCAAGCACACGTTCCGCCGGAGCACAGGGAAGAGTTTGCCAAGCTGTTGCTAGCGCCAGCCTCACCAGAACGCAACGCGGCCCTAGACGCCATTGTAGAACCCCTGCCACCAACTTCACGGCGACTCGCCACCGGAGCCCTAGAGCAAATTGAAAGCCTCAAGATTCAGCGCGAAGAGGCGCTCACTCAGGGCAGCGAACGGTGGAAGGAGTTGCAGGCCCATGAAAAGGCCGAGGCCGAAAAGGCTCAAAGCCAGCGGCAAGTGCGTTTGCAGCAAGTTTCCGACGAGGCGGTTAAGCGTGCGCGTTCGCTTTCGGCGTTCCAGCCTACGGGAGACGCGGCTAAAGATTCGGAAATTGCTCACCGAGAGGCGTTTGTGAGGGCTGTTGTCGCCGGTAAGCTGGACGAGGACACCATGCTCAACGTGCCTGCTGCTGCCGTCGAAGGGCTTTATTTGCGCGAAACCGTAGTTCCGTCGCTAAAGGCCGAGATCGCCAAGCAAGCCGAACTCATCAAACAGCTTCAAGGGTCTAACCCGAATCCTGGTTCTGGACACGGAGCATCATCTTCTAAGGCTGAGAACAAATCGGAGAAAGAAGGAACATCGTTCGCCGCTAAGATGCGCGAGCTTTGGCCCGGTAAGTAAGCTTTAGGGCGCACATTCTTGCTCGGTCTGTGCCGCCCACCGCTGGCATCCACGCCCCCCTCCGTGGGTGCCAGCTTGTTAATTTCTATGAGCACTAGCGCAAAACACTTCTATCGTTTCCACTTTTTGAAGTCTGAGACTTGGCTAAATGTCAGGTTGGTAAGATTGATTCGAGACAAGACAGCCTGCACAATCTGCGGATTCGCTAGTATTCACAACGACGCTCACCACGTTAGGTATCCCGAAAACATTTGGGAAACCTCGGTAAATGATTTAGTTACGCTTTGTCGCCCATGCCACGAATCAGTCCATGAACTCTTTGGGCATGAAATCCCATCTAATTGGAGAGATGTTCGAAAAAGTGTTTTAAAGCAACGAGGAAGGCATATTTGCATCGTATGCGGACCATGCAATACAACTTTGGTGCCTCTAAAAAATCTAATCGGTGGACCGACCATGAACAAAATGAAGGTTTGTCGATTCATTAGACACTCCAAGCTAAAACCAAGAGTCTGCGATACGTGTGCTCCGATAGTCCTTAACGCTTTCAATTGCGAGCAGCCATCCTCAGTATCATCGTTAATAGCATTTTCTCGCAAAGCGTTAAACTTGACGGTGTAAGCCGTTGCTGTTATATATCCCACAACAGCGTTTCGCAGGGTCGCCCCCTGCACTTCGGCTCTAAGGCAGGCCGTAACTGTCTTAACTGGTGACATAGCCGCCCCTTGCGGCATCTCGGACCCCTCACCAATCCGGGAATAAACCAACGGGACGCCCCGTAGACGCGGGACTAATTGCCCGTCAATTCCGAACTTTGTCACTGTTATGGCTTGCGAATCACCATTTGACGCATTCCGTCTCGCTACGGAATCGTTGCCCAAAGATATTTACGTCCGCGCCTCCTATCGGTCCATCTTCATGAACCTGATCCCGAAAGGGACGTTCCCGACCGGAGCTGGCCTTGTCCGGTCCACTTTCACTGTTGGCCGCTCTGAACCCACTACTGATGAACCGGCATTTGAGGAAGTGACGATTACCCAAGGCAACTCCTACACCGGAGCTTGCGGAACCACCTACAACGAATTGCCTGTAGGTTTCCAAGAAGGCACCTACAAGCCCGAGAAATTCGGCTGGCGCGGCCCCATCATCTGTCAGGATGACTTGATGATTAACTACAACATGGAGAACTTCTTAGCTCTCTATGTTCCCGCCATCGCCAAGAACACAGAGCGCACCATCAGCAACCGTTTCGCTTCGATCTATACCAGCTTTGTGCCGAAATGGGTGGCAAACACCGATTTTCACTCGGTTGATGGCGATACGTCGCCCCCGCCGCCCACGTCGCCCGACCTGACACTGGATAAGTCCCTGTGCTTCCTCGACCAGGAGATGCTTGACCATCTGGCGGCTACTCTGAATGAGGAAGGCGCAAGCGACCCAGATACCAACGGCTGGATCAGCCTTGGTGAGGATGGCCCGATCTACCCGCTTTACATCGGACAGGAAGCTTCCGCTCAAATCCTGCTCCAGAACGCCGAATTACGCCAAGACCGGCGCTTTGCTGACATGGGCGAAGGCGATGCCGCGATGCTGTTCAAGCGCATTGGCGCAACCAAGGTCATTCGTAACTTCCGGCACGTTATCAACCTGTTCCCGCCGCGTTACAGTTACGACGAAGGAACCGGCGCATACGTCCGCACGCCTACCTGGATCATGCCTAACGGCACCAAAGGGCAAGTGGCGGCAGTCAACCCTAACTGGCGCAGCGTTACGGCCAGCCCTTACGAGGGCGCTTGGGTGCTGAGTCCGTGGGTGTTCACGTCTGAGATTCTGCAAAGCATCTCCAGCGCGGCTGGCCTGAACTGGTCGCCAAAGAACCACGTTGGCGAGCTTCAATTCATCGTCGGCGGTAAGAACATCTCGACTACGGATTGTTACGACCCCTTGATGAAGCTGGGGGCGCACTTTGGAGAATACTGGCAAGCTCCTAAACCCATCTACCCAGTGTATGGGGCCTTTATCTTATTCAGTAGGTGTCCTGGAAACACCTACCCATGCACTTCGTGTTCTTGATGTTAAGAAGAATACTGGTTCTTTCTGACAGTGTAATTTTCAAGGTTCTTCCGCTGGTCTCCAATCGGCGGAAGATCCCCTTCAAAAGCGGCTCTTGTTCGAGAATGAAGGGTTCCGTGAACGATCTGAGAAATAGTGGTTTGGGAAACTCCAAAACGGAGAGCGAGTGCTTTTCCGGTTGTTGTTGGTCTCAGCCTGATTATTTCAAGAATGTCAGCTTCCCCAAGCTTAAATCCTTTGTGGGCGCGTCCTTTCTTGGCCATATCTTCGCCATTTTGTTTATGCGTGCCGACAAACATGTGGGCCGGATTAACGCAGGCGGGATTGTCTCCGCTAGGACAGTTGTGGAGAATTTCAAGACCCTCTGGAATCGCTCCATTGTGGATCATCCAGCTAACTCGATGGGCGTAGGTTTGCCAGTTATGCCCAGCAACCACAATTTTGCCGTAGCCTTTCCCATTCGTTGCCCCCTTCCAAAGCCAGCAGCCATCGGGCTCTTGGCTCTTTTCAACCTTGCTCCAAAACCTTTCAAGAATGGTTGGAGAGAAACCTTGCGAGATGAGGAACGCGATAGTAGCGTTGGGGTGTTCGGTAGCTTGCTTCATAAGTTACTGGACCGCGCCTCGGGGCTACTAACCGCCGAGGTATTTTCATTTCCACGGTTCCCAACCCTAACCATGTCCACCCCTTAACTCAATCAAAATCCTATGTCTGACATCGTAATTCCATCAAATCCGGGTCGATTCTATTCTCGAACGGCTGTTAACAACAACTACACGATTCTTCCGAGTGACGAATATGTTGTGGTTTCAGTGACAGCAAAAACACTGACGCTCCCTGCTGCCGCTTCCGTTCCCGCTGGATGGACCGTGCTTATTGGCGTAACCGCTAATGGCACCGTATCCACGACTGTAGCTCGGCACTCTGGCGATACGATTGGCGGAGCAGCCGGTAATCTCACGGTTACGTCAACGACCGGCCAAGTTCGCCTCATCAGCGACGGCGTGAGTAATTGGGAAACTGTTCGCGCTGGTTCTTAACACCTATGGCACAGCCAACGATTCTAGGCGAAGGAACAGAGCCTCGCGTGAAAGACGCGCGCTGGCGACTCTTAGTAAAAATCGTTGGCGCGGCATATAACAACGCCACAAATCCAAACCCGGCGAATATACCCACTGCTAAAGATACGCGGTGGGTGCTTCTAAGGAAGTGGAACAAAATCCTTACCGGGGAATGATAGGAAAGGATTAAATATGCCTAGCTTTTTTGGTGAAGGTAATCAGCCAAGGGTAAAAGATACACGCTGGCGGATCTTGCAAAAGATCCTCGGTGCCACCATCGACAACGGAAGCGGAGGTGGTGGTGGAGGTGGATTCGCATGGATAACGTGGCAGGACACAGGACCAAACCCAAGCGGACCTCCATCGGACGCAACAAAAGCTGGCATGGTTAGATTTCGAGACGGAAATCCGCCTGTAGTCTGGGACCCGGCAATTCCAGGTTGGGTTTAATTATGAAATACTTTTTTTCTGTTTTTGCGTTAGCGATCTCGCTCTCGCTTCCAGTTCGCGCTGCTACAGGTCTTAGCTCGGTTCTAATGACCAATCTTAACCAGCGTTCTTTCACGGTGGATCTTACCGCCGCGCCTACGAACATGGTTAAGTTAAACCTCAAGCCTCCCGGGTCTCCTGATGGTCCCGGTGACATTTGGACTTTTATGTCCACGAACGTGTTCAACCTGTGGACAAACGAGTCTTTGATTTACCGCCCGACTCAGTTACAGGTTCAAATGAACGTCACGAACCTTATCTCGGCCAACAACCTCACGGCTTCCGGTGGATTCCTGACTGACCCTAGCGGGGAATCGCTTGCGCTTGGTGCTAACTGCGTTTCGATTGCATACCGCACATACATTCGATTGGCTTCTCTATCGAACGATCCAACCCTGACAACGGTCCAGTTGCAGTCAGGTGAGCCGGGTAAGTGGCTAGTGCTAGAGAATCACCAAAGCGATGGACCATCGTTTACCGTGGTTGACGACTCCGCCGTTTGCGACATTGGCGGAGGTCACATCAGGCTTGCTGGTGACTGGACGCCAAGCCAAAGCGGAGAAACACTGGAGTTGATATGCAATGGAACAGACTGGATTGAGCGAGGTAGGTATAACCCAAATGTCCCAGGTGGAGGAAATATCGCCATAAACCCCACCGACACTCATGTTCCGTATCGTTCAAGCTCAACGACATTTGGAGACTCGCCGATTGTTTCCTCTACTAATTCTCTTTTGAATCAGGTTGGAATATATTACGGAAACGGGGCATCGAATTACTGGAATGCCTTCTGGTCAGCTTCCGGTTCTGGTCCTTTAACAAACGGAGAGGTGATCGTAGGGTTTAACAACATTGCAGGCGGAGATCCGATTTATCACGATCACTTTCTAGGAACCTACACCACTTCTGCCGCAACAACAGGTTCATACAGTCGATTGCACGAGAATGCCACTAGCTCAAAGCTTGAGCTGGCAAAGGAAACATCAGGAATAGGCAAAAACAGCATAGAGTTTAATGCTCACAGCGGGTTGCTTGACGGTGTTATAGGGTCATTTCAAACGATATGGGTTGATGGATCATTGAGAACCTCCATCCGCCCAGGAGTAGCTAACGGAACTTCTGCGTATTTTTTAGACACCGGAACAAGTCATAGCACAGGAAACCTAATAGAAGTCGCAAACAACGGAACAAACAAGTTTACTGTGGCTGCGTTATCTGGCTACACCGGAGCAGGCACACTCTTCCTAAGCGACGACGGAACCTACAAGTCTGCCGGTGGCGGTGGAACCACAATCAATCCAACCGACCTCTACGTTCCTTACCGATCAAGCTCTACTACATTCGGTGATTCTCGACTCCTGATGGACGACAACGGCCCTACGCACCGAATGTATTTCACGAATTCAATCGTGCACGGAACTTACTCAACTACTGGAGCAGGTTGGTGGCTTAATGGAGATTTGCTACAGTCACAGAACAACATTGCCAATCAGGTTCAACTTTCAGACCCATACAACCTTCACGGATTGTCTGCCTATAATGTAGCAACGTCATCGGCATCTAACCCGGAACAAAGCTCTCCTAGCGTGGCGTGGATAGGACAAGGATGGAACACAAACGCTGCTGCAAACCGAGAAGTAGGCTTTGGTTCTCAAGTAGTCGTGCACGCTACAAACAACGAACCTAGCGGTGTTTGGACGCTTACATCGCACATCAATGGAACCGTTGTTACGAATGCCACGGTGTCTAGCGCAAGCGGGTGGGCGGGCGCAGGAACTAAAGCCCTAACTGATGATGGGACGTTTAAGACGTTTAGTTCCAGCGGTCCCGTAACAACAAGCGGACTCACCATGTCCACCGGCAAACTGCTCGGGCGCACAACGGCTGGAACTGGGGCGATTGAGGAGCTTACAGTAGGGAATGGACTAAATCTCTCCTCCGGTGTTTTAAGCGCCACGATTCCAACCTCTGCCGCTTACGCCTCGACAATCACCGACGACTTTTCCACGGCTGGAGATTTCACAACGCTTCTTACCGGAAGCACTACCATTGCGGCCTCCAATCAATCCAATGGGCGCGGAGTTGTGCATGAGTTCTTTAACAGCGCCTCGACAAACGTCAACATCATCCTGCCTTCGACCTGGGCCATTCAGGTGGGCGCGGTCACGAACATTCTAGCCCCGCTAAAGTCGGCCACGCTCTCGATGAAGTACTATTCGTTCATCACCAACACCGTTGCTCTATGGTCAAGCGAATAGCTACCTTCTTGATTTGCGTATGGTGCTTGGAGTCGAATGCGGCCCAAACAACCCAGATCCGCGAGATGTTCCAAGTGCTCGGGACGCTTAGCAGCGGTTCGCCTGGAACCAACTTCCAAAGCGTAACCGGAACCTTTTATTGCCGACCAGTGGGGCCACTCGTCACAGGCCTTTCTGCGCCTGGTTGGAGTGCAGACCCCCAGGGCGGGCAGCCTATGGGCTACCTTGACCTGACCGCAGGTGCAGGTCTGAACGCAAAAACAAACGGTGTGGCGGGTGCCTGGTTTAGGTTTAAGGCATACCCGAGCGCGCAGTGCCGGTTGATCGCGTGTTCGTCAGCACAGCCCAATTCACTGGTCAACACTCTCTCGGTGGACGGATCTGGAAATCTGATACAAACCATGTATCGCGGCTCGACGGTGACAAACGGAACGGTAGCACTCAATACGTGGTACTACCTCGCGCAAGCGTGGACCAGCAGCGGAACGACCTTCACGAATCGCTGGTACTCCATGCCGCTCGGCGGGTCTCTTACGCAGCTTGCGACACAAGGCCCGTTCGACCAGTTCGCAAAACTCACGACTGTTCGCTTTGGGGCTGAAAATGTGACATTCAACGGCCGCATGGGTGCGGCT
>JACZCU010044782.1_pt1 | contig 26371 bp, 40 predicted proteins | sample 8641851 | NCBI WGS metagenome assembly JACZCU01 (sample SAMN15324605, study PRJNA640507) | soil metagenome | isolation source: monocropping sugarcane control | place: China: Luxin town, Laibin City, Guangxi Province | collected 2019-07-25 | depth 10cm m | reverse complement strand
TGTGGCTGCACACCCCGCAGCACTCTAACCTAGGAAGGCACCAGAGGTAGCGGGACGACCTGAAGCGTTACATTGGCTTTTATAATAGTAGTTTATTGGTTCCTAACGTGGTAGACAAACAGGTATCTACAAGGCTATAATTCTAGGAAGAAAACATTGTACTGTTCAACGGCGAGCAGGAGGAATCGTTATGCGTGTTCGTGTGATAGGTGCTCCTATGGATTTAGGGGCAGATCGACGGGGTGTCGATATTGGAGTCAGTGCCATTCGTTATGCCGGTCTGAATGATCGTTTACGTAGCCTCGGACATACTGTACATGATGTAGGTAATGTTGTCGTTCCCCAACCTGAAAGCCAACCGCTTGGTAATCCCAAACTGAAATACCTGGAGCCTATCGTTCTCGTGGCCCAGGAGCTGGCAAAGATTGTAACAACGTCCCTGCAAGCAGGCGAATTTCCTCTCGTCCTGGGAGGAGATCATAGTATATCTCTTGGTTCCGTTAGTGGCGTGGCCTCAGTACATAAAAATGTAGGCGTGCTCTGGATAGACGCTCATGGCGATTTTAACACCGACCAAACTACGCCTTCCGGGAATATACATGGTATGATCCTGGCGGCGTCTGCAGGTATTGGTGATACACGCTTGACTCACGTGGGCGAATGGTCCCCCAAAATCTCTCCACAAAACATCGTTATTGTTGGCGCACGCGACGTGGACAAAGCTGAAAAGGAATTGCTCCGTACTCATGCTGTTCATGTCTTTACCATGTCTGATATCGATCAACGCGGTATATCTGAGGTAATGCGCCAGGCCCTGGCCATCGTGGGCCAGCACAATGATGGCATTCATCTGAGCCTCGACATGGATGCCCTGGACCCCAAAGAGGCCCCTGGTGTTGGTACTCCTGTGCGCGGCGGCTTGACGTACCGTGAAGCTCATCTCGCTATGGAAATGATCGCGGATTCTGGCAGCCTGGTTTCGATGGATGTAGTAGAGGTGAACCCTATCCTTGACCGCGAAAATGCCACCGCACTGCTCGCGGTCGAACTGGTCCTTTCGGCCCTCGGTAAAAAAATTCTTTAGGAACGAAGTTGTTCCATACCAGGTTTCCAGCGTCGCTGCTGCTCGCAAAGGGAAGCGCGAACGGAAACAAGAAAAGGAGGAAAGGTAGGTAGCCGAGTCACTACCTGCCACACAATTATGGATGCAAAAGAACTGTTTATGAACGGCGAGTTTGTCCCCGCCGAACGTGGCATGATTTCTGTACGTACACATGGATTTGCCTATGGTACCGGCTGCTTTGAAGGTATACGTGGCTATTGGAACGAGGAAGATCAGCAGGTCTACCTATTCCGCCTGCGTGAGCATTATGAGCGGCTACTATGTTCGTGTAAGATTCTACAAATATCACTCCCCTATAGCGTTGATCAATTGATAGATATTAGCCTAGAGCTGGTCCGGCGCAATGGCCAGCGCCAGGATGTCTACCTGCGACCCGTCGCTTACAAAGCCACCCAGACGATCGGCGTGCGCCTGCACGGGCTGGAAGACCACTTTATTATTACATCTGAACCACTGGGTAACTATATTGAAACAACAGGATTGCGCTGTGGCATCTCAACATGGCGCCGCATTGATGATAATATGATTCCGGCACGCGCCAAAATTACAGGCTCTTATGTTAACTCTGCTTTCGCCAAAAGTGAAGCCATGCAAAATGGCTTTGACGAGGCCATCATGCTTACTCACGATGGGCATGTTTCTGAGGGCAGCGCGGAAAACATTTTTTTAGTCACCAATGGCGAACTGGTCACTCCCGCTCCGACCGAGAACATCTTGCTGGGCATTACGCGCGATACGATCATTGAACTGGCCCGGCGCGAGCTTGGCCGCATTACACGCGAACGCCAGATTGATCGTACTGAGCTCTACAATGCTGATGAAATATTCTTGTGTGGCACAGGCGCTCAGATCGCCCCAGTTATCAGCGTTGATCATCGTCCTATCGCCAATGGGCAGATCGGCCCGATTAGCAATACACTCCAGCAGCTCTACTTCGATGTAGTTCGCGGTCGCAAAGAAGAATACCGCAGTCAGTGGTGTGCACCCGTTTACGCCAGTGTCCCTGAGCATTCAAACGTGCTGGATTAGACAGATAGATTTAATGTCAAGTTATGATTTAGGGGCTGTGCTGCCGTCGGCAGTACAGCCCCTAAATCATAACTTAACATGAGCCACTTCATTCTACCAGGGCTGGTTCGGCGGCAGGAGTTGGATGCGCAGCGGGAGGAGGTACCTCTATCTTTGGCTTGCCACCCGGCTGGCGGAACCTTTCACCAAAGCGCATCCAGGGTTTTTCTACTAGAACGAACATAAGGAAGCAGAAGGGAATAATGACCACCAGGACCCAGCTCCAGTACATGGCGAAAACGATAGCAGGCTGCCAACCCTGCAAGTGGTAGCCAACATTGCGCATAAAGATCACAATCAAGGGTAAATGCCACATGTACATGCTATAGGAAATCAGGCCAATCCAGCGTAGGGGATTCCAGGCAAATGGACGTTGTAGCTCAACGGGTCCATAGAGAATAGCCATAACGCACAGGCCGAAGCCGATAGCGAAACCAAGCTCATTCAGCCAATCAAAGTAGTTCAGCCAGCCCTGGGACCTGGCAATACCGTTGAGGAATGGCCAGCTATTGTAGATAACGTAGTCAAAATGCCATAAGACCATGAAGACAAGCCCCAGGATACCCAGGCCCCACAGCCAGAGGCTGAAGCGATGAAGGGTGGCGGTAAACGGGTGGTCAGCAGCTACGTTGCGTGAATAGACGTAGCAGAGGCTGATCAACATACCGATAGCGAAATCTTCCAGGTATTTGCCGGAGGTTCCATAGATAAAGAACAGCGCCGTGTTTAGATCCGAGCGAGGCACTAGAAACGAGGTCAAAGGATGGCTGATAAAATACATGCCATAATAACGGCTGAACAAACCCCAGGCAACTACTCCCACAAGACAAGTGACCAGCTTCCATAGCCGCCATTTCAGCGAACCGCGCTTCACCACCAGGCTTATACCCCAGACCAGGAGAGGTAAAAGCAAGTAGTACTGCCATTCAACGGCGAGTGTCCAGAAGGGACCATTGATCTGGTGATTGGTTTTATTGGTCGAGTCCATGAAAAAGGTAAGAAACAGGCCCAGTTCGTTCCAATGTGCACGCTGCAAATATTGGCGCTGCGAAAATAAGATAATGAGGAACAAACAGACATAATACGCAGGAACGATGCGAAATACCCGTCGCAGATAGAAGAGACGAGCCGAGGGCCAGGTACTATCAAACAAGAGCGCTTTAGCGTAGGGCAGGAAAAGCAAAAAACCTGAAAGCACAAAGAAAAGAGTCACCCCCGAGGCGCCAGCTAAAGCGAAAGAGCTAAAGAGAGGATGCGTTGGATTAGTAGGTACCCAGATATGAGTTTCGCGAGCTGTCAAGAGACTGATGTGAAAGGACACGACCATCAGACAGGCCAGGGCCCGCACACCATCGAGTACCGCTATACTGTTTTTGGGCTTACCATCCTCCAGTTGATGTGAGAGCCATAGACCTACCCCCTGTGATCTGCTCTGAAATCCCAAATAGAACCGTTGGGGAGGTGACGCCGAGTTCTTCACAGGTATATATATTCCTCTCTCAGATATGATAGCAGGAGCCAACAAATGCAGATTAACAAAATAATGCGGATACCGGACCATCCCGCGAGGGCCGATAAATCGGCCCCTACGGATAGCCGGATTATTTTGTTAAAAGCCATATGTATGCTCAAGGCAGCCTTATGTATTGTAAACTACATTCTCTCTTAAGCATTAACGTAGGATGAACCTCAAAAGTATTAACAAGAAAGAGAAATATGCAAAAGGTACCTTATACATAAAATAGCGAGCCGGGGAGTTTCCCGGCTCGGCTCATCCTGAAGTAGTCTCTGATTAGCGTTATGTTCGTCCTCCTACACACGGGAGGACTCATGCTTGAGCCACGAAGGATTCGCTAGTGGCTCAAAGCGTTCAAGAAGGAACTCGTTGGCGTCCCAAGGCCCGTCACATCGTCGTAGCCAGGGGTCGTCTGCAAGCTGAGCGTCTGGTTCAGGGTCCGCAGCCGGTAGGCCAGCCCGGCGCTCGGATCCACGCCGTTGACGTAGTTCGTCCGCACGACCGCCAAGGTGGATGCCGGGTTCACGATATCCGTAAAGGATGCGGAGCCTGCAAGGCTGTAGAAGACCGGGTTTGCGAAGCCATGCGGATGACCAGCAGCCTGGTCCGCCAGCGCCATGATGCCAGCCATGATGGGGCTTGACAGGCTGGTACCGCCGATGCGATACTCCGAGTACTTGACCGACCCGTCTGGGAACGTTTGGGTCTCGCCGATCAGGTAGCCGGTGTTAGGATCGGCAATGGCGGCAATATCAGGTACTGCCCGACCAGTGCGTCCCTGTGCTGTGAACACGGAGGTTGGCACGACACCAACCTGGTAGGATGGCTCGGCGAAGATCTGGCTGACGCCACCACCTGCGCCGTAAAGCCAGGGGCCCGGCGGGGTCGGTGACCAGGCTGTGCCCGTCCACGAGGAGGTGGTAGTGCCCCAGCCCGTTTCGAAGAGATAGTTGTTGTTGGCACCGACCGCCAGGCTGGTGCCGCCAACGGCTGTCACAAACGGGCTCGAGGCGGGCCAGTCCGTGGTTCTGTAGCCCTCGACGAGTGACTCATCGCTGTTATCGCCGGATGAGAAGTAGATTCCTATCCCCTCGCTCACCCCCTGGAGGATGGTGTCTTCAACGGGCTTGATGTAGCCAGAGGGCAGCGCCTCGGTGTTGAAGCCATACGAGTTGGTGACAATCTGGGCCAGGTGCCGGTCGACCACATGATTGAGGGCCGCATCGAGATCCTGGAAGTTGTTCGGTGCGCCGACGTAGACGATGTTCGCAGCGGGCGCCATACCGTGGACGGCTTCGACGTCCAGGGTCTCTTCACCGTACCACCCTTGTGGATTCTGCTTGAGGCCACGTTCAGGATGATTATATGTGCCAGGTGCCACAACTTGCGTGAACTGGTTGACCTTCATCGCCGGCAGTCCACGATTGCTTGACCACTGGTTGACATCCTGGACAATGGTGGGCGCGGCATAGGCGTCAATGATCGCCACTGTCTGACCGCTGCCATCGTAGCCGGAGATACCGTAGGCGCCTTTGATCTGGTCAGGCGTGTAGCCGCACGGAGCGTAGGGAAGCGTGCCAGATCCATACGGATTGGTGAATCCCACTGCCGGCTTCTCGCCCCAGTACGTCGAACATGGTTGGGCGCTCACAAAGGCGGCCGGTGGTGGGGCGTCACCGCCGGTATGGTTGGTAAATACAAACTGGGCGCTATCATCGAGACCGATAACGCCATTGACGATACCAGAAAGAGAACTGGGGATCGAGACATTCGAAGAGGGTGACCGTACGGTCAGGCCCTGAAAGTTATACATCCCGAAACTGGCACCGAATGCTGCCTCTGCCTGGGCAACCGTGCCCTCAGCCGAGACGTAATGATTGTTGGTGGGCGTATACTCGACGTTGAAGCCCTGGCTACGCAGCCAGGACTGAACCGCACCAACCTGCGCCTGCGATGGCGCGAATTGCTGGCGGAATTGGGCGGGTGTGAGGTAATGCCCATACGATGAGCTGTGCGGGTCCGAAACCGCCTGGGCGAAAGCCTCAACCGCGGATGGATTGTTCCAGCCGAGGTAGAGGCGGAACCCAACAGTGGCACTGGGATCAGCCTGGCCTGCATAGTTTTTCGAGTTCGCCCACGAGGGTGCGCTTCCTTGTAGGGTAGTGCGGCCTGACGATGCGGCATGAGCTGGAAGCATAAAGCTACCTACTATTGCAAAGCCGACGAGTGCCAATGCAGCAAGAATTCCGAAAAGGCCTCTTCTGTTTATCAAGTCCTTACTCCTATTTTTGTGCTTCTGCTGTCTTTATTGTTCTTTGTGCCATAACTTCATATTGTGGCAAGTTTTGGTCACCCCTTACCCCTACGGGGATGACCATGTTTCCTTCTCTGGACAGGAGGCTCATCAGGTTCTCTTAGCTTATACCAGATTCTCTCTAAAGTCAACTTTTGAAAAAATCCGGCTCTCGATCCTTTAGGGTAATTGACGAGAGAGGGCCGATAAAGCGTTAAAACATAAGTTCGGCAGGCTCAAGGCGCTCTATGAGCGCCTTGAGCCTGCCGAACTTATGTTAACAGAAGAAACAAAAGAAAATGATTAGCGCTTCGTATACTGTTTGGCCTTACGAGCGCGCTTCAGACCGGGCTTCTTACGTTCCTTCATACGTGGATCACGTGTGAGGTAGCCTGCTTTACGCAGGGCCTGTTTCCACTCGGGATTGGCACGCAGGAGGGCGCGAGCCACACCATGGCGAATAGCGCCAGCCTGGCCGCTGGTGCCACCACCGACAACACGCACCGTCATATTATAGGTATTGCCCAATTCGAGCAAGCGGATGGGGCCATTCATCGTCGCCATATGCGTATCACGGGTACCAAAATACGCCTGGGCTGGTTTGCCATTGATAGTGATACTGCCATCACCATTGGGAAACAGGCGCACGCGGGCTACAGCCGTCTTGCGCCGTCCCATACCATAGTAATACTCACCTCTGATGGTATCGGCCAAGGTTGATTCTCCTCTTCTTTATTCGGCTTCAGCAGTCTCAGCGGACTGCTTCAGCAATGCCTGCGGGCCTGTCCAGGGAATAGGCTTCTGGGCCTGGTGTGGATGTGTGGGACCGGCGTAAACCTTCAGGTGGGACATAACATCTTCGCCCAGGCGATTATGCATAACCATACCGCGTACGGCATGAATTAAAGCCCGTTCGGGGAAGCGACCCTCGAGGGTCTGGCGCAGCGTCGTCTTTTTCAAGCCACCAGGATACTGCGAGTGGCGATAGTACACCTTCTGCTCCAGGCGTCTGCCTGTAACAGCGATCTTTTCGGCGTTAATGACAACCACAAAATCGCCACTCTGCAGATGTGGTGTAAAGGTTGGTTTATGTTTGCCACGCAAGATTTGTGCGATCTGCGAGGCCAGCCGCCCCAATACCTGACCCTCAGCGTCGATGATATACCATTTTGGGTCCAGCTCAGCGGCCTTGGCACTATATGTCTTCATCATTGTATATCTTCCTTTCGACCCGGCTGACCATAGGTAGACGTGTCAGCGTCGTTGCCGGATCGCATTCCAAACCTCTCCAAACGAAGTCAGGCTCCCGCGAGGGATACCCTTCCGCCAAAATTCAGAGTTTACGGAAGAGGGTCCTGCAAGGAATTCCTCTTGCCAAACTCAAACTGCTCAGGATAGTCAACCCGCACCAGACACAGCCCATGTGGTGGGGCCGCTGAACCAGGGTGCGTCTTATCCGCATGTTGCACAATAGCAGCAAACTCAGCGAGACTGAGACGTTTCTGCCCTACCAGCAACAGTGTTCCGACCATTCTGCGAACCATCCCCGTGAGAAAGGCGTCCGCAGTAAAATCACAATAGATAAGTGCTTGCGCATGTTGTGCATCTTGCCGGATGCACTGTGCTTCTAGCATGGTACGAACGCAGGAATGGGGTCCAGGCTTGTTTGGATTTGTCTCATCGGGACTGCGTCCAAAGGCCCCAAAGTCCTTGCGCCCCAGCAATTCCTGGCATGCTCGCTGCATCAAAGCTACATCTAGCGCCTGCGGGCGAAAGTAGCTGTAGCGCGCGAGCAGCGCTGACGGTGCTTGATCGTTCCAGATTGTATAACGATACGAACGGCTCAAGGCACTGAAGCGAGCATGAAAGTGTTCAGGAACCTCTTGAGCCCAGCGTATCGCTATAGTATTGGATAAAACGGCATTCAGTGCGCGTCTCCATACCTGAGGTGTCAAGTGGAAGTTGCTACGGAAGTGTATGACCTGTCCACTTGCATGTACCCCCGTGTCTGTACGACCTGCACCGGTAACCACCGATTGCTCACCGGAAATACGGGCTATTGCACCTTCCAGGACACCCTGTATCGTCTGACCGTGACTGGCGGGTTGACGCTGAAAGCCATGATAATCGGTGCCGTCATACTCAATACCACACGCAATATTCATATGTTAAAGTCAACGAGTCCTTAAGAACCCTACATGCAGTTAAGTTATACCAGGGAAATTTGTGCCATATCGGCAGCATCGCCCTTACGTTTACCCAACTTGATAATGCGAGTATAGCCGCCAGGGCGACCAGCATAGCGCGGCGCCAATTCTTCGAACATCTTTTTAACCACCAATTCATCTGGCAATGCACTGAGGATTTTGCGGCGGGCATGCAGCTCGATAATCATTGACTGATAGGCCGCCTGCAAAGCCTTTTCGGCTTCATCCTCATTAGAGATGATGCGGAGCAATTCTTCGCGGCGTCTCTTGAGTTTATCCTCCAGGAACTTACGCCCCTCATTGGTCAGGGGGGCCTTGCTCAGTTCGGCCCGTTCCTCATTGGAGGCAACTTTCGCCTTCAACGAGAAACGCCCACGGCGGGCGAAGGCCAGAATCTGAGAGGCTTTGTCCTGATCGGTCACAACGGAACTCAGGTAGTTTTGCGCCTCTATGCGGCCTTTGACGGCCGTATCTATAAGCTTTTCAGCTTCAGCACGAATGGCGCGCGCACGCGCCTCCGTGGTCTGTATTCTATCATAGCGAATGAGACCGGCCATCAAGTTACGCCGCGCTGCACGGCGGCGTGGCTCTGGCATACTCATACGATTACCGGCAACTCGGTGCCTCACCTTAGTCCTCCATTTCGTGATCGCCGTCCATGTCGGCTCCGACGGTGCTTGTACGTGGATTTGGCAAGAAATTACGTAGTAGCAGGCGCTCACGTAATTCTATCAAACTCTTTTCACCGAAGTTACGCACGCCCAGCAGGTCTTCCTCGTTCATCGAAAGAACCTGACCGACCTTGGTAATGTTGCTGCGCTTGAGGCAGTTATACGCACGTACCGAGAGGTCGAGTTCTTCGATGGGTGTATCGTAAATCTTCTGAGGTATGGGCAAGCTGCTCAGGGGTGGCTTTTCCTGCTCGCTAGCCATCACAGCACGATAGTTAGACAGCTGTGTAAAGTGGCGAACCAGGATATCGGCACTCTGGCGCAGAGCCTCATCCGGCGTGATTGTTCCATCGGTAGTGATTTCAAGAACAATCTTATCAAAGTTCGTCATCTGCCCTACACGCGTATGCTCAACAGTGTAGTTCACTTTTTGCACAGGTGTGTAAATGGCATCGACTGGTATCACCCCGATAGGCTGATCTTCTTTCGAGTCGGCAGGAACATAGCCTCTTCCCGTCTCAACAACCAGCTCCATCTCGAGGTGAGCGTTGTCATTGTCTAGTGTCGCAATGTGGAGATCGGGATTGACAATCTCTACAGTACTGGGAGCTATGATGTCTGCCGCCGTGACTGCACGTTCACCGCTAACTTCCAGACGCATCGAAACAGGATGATCTGAGAAGGAGCGCAGGCGCAACTGCTTCACGTTCAACACAATATCCGTGACATCCTCCATAACGTTAGAGATGTCTTGAAATTCGTGCTGCACACCTTCAATCCGAATAGAGGTCACCGCTGCACCGGGCAGCGAGGAGAGCAGGACGCGACGCAGCGCGTTGCCCAGGGTCATGCCATACCCACCCTCTAAAGGCTCAATATCATAGCTCGCATAGTTACCCTGTGTTTTTGTATTTTTTATGCGAGGCAGAGTAATACTTTCTTGCAAGGTTCCAACCTGCCTTTCTTAAGGCTTGCTCCCATCCGCCAACGTCAGCCACCCAGCGCACACTAACGCTGATAAAATTCGACCACCATCTGCTCCTCGAAGGGCAGTTCAAGGTCGGTGCGTGACGGCAACGTAATCACACGTCCCGACATTTCATTAGTATCCAAGCGCAACCATGCAGGTACACCTTTTTGAGCGAGCAGTAATGCGCGGGTCTTGAAGTACTCAAGGCCTTTACTGCGCTCACGCACGGAAATCACATCGTTTGGCCTGGCAATGAAGGAAGGTATATCGGTCTTACGGCCATTTACGGCAAAGTGCCCATGGCAGACGAGCTGACGGGCCTGTGCACGTGAATCGGCAAAGCCCAGGCGATAAACCAGGTTGTCCAGGCGCATTTCCAGCACCTGCAACAGATTCTCGCTGGTCTTGCCAGGACGGCGCGCAGCAAGGTCAAATTCTTTTTTGAACTGGCGCTCTAAGACACCGTAAGTACGACGAACCTTCTGCTTTTCGCGCAACTGCAAGGCGTAACCAGAAGCTTTACGTGGGCGACCACCGCCATGTTGTCCTGGGCGAGTATTGCGGCGCTCAAGTGTGCATTTCGTCATGCACTTGTCGCCTTTAAGAAACAGTTTTACCCCTTCCCGCCTGCACAATTTGCATACGGGACCGGTATAACGTGCCATTTATTTGAATCCTCCTCACACGCACAGTGTAGGTTATACACGCCGCCGCTTGGGCGGTCTGCAGCCATTGTGCGGAATAGGTGTAACATCGATAATTGAAGTGACGGATAAGCCAGCGTTTTGTAGTGAACGAATTGCTGCCTCACGACCGGAGCCAGGACCCTTCACATATACTTCTATCTGGCGCAGACCGTGTTCCATGGCCTTGCGGGCCGCTGTCTCAGCCGTAACCTGTGCGGCATAAGGAGTGCTCTTACGGGAACCTTTAAAGCCCTGTCCACCAGCGCTGCCCCACGAGATAACGTTTCCATTGGGGTCCGTCAAAGTTACAATTGTATTATTAAATGTTGCTTGAATATGGGCTTGCCCACGCGGAATGGACTTGCGCTCACGCCGCCTTGGTTTGCCTGTTGGTTTCTTTTTGTCTCCAGCTGCCATTACTTGCAGTACCTCCCGGCGTTACTTCTTAGCTACGGCTTTTTTCTTGCCGGCCACAGTTCTCTTTGGTCCGCGACGTGTGCGCGCGTTCGTCCGAGTGCGCTGGCCGCGTACCGGCAGATTACGGCGATGACGCATGCCACGATAACAACCAATTTCGATCAGCCGCTTAATGTTCATGTCCACTTCGCGGCGTAGATCACCTTCGACCTTGAATTCGCGGTCGATCACCTCACGCAGGCGATTGACCTCTTCTTCGGTCAGGTTTTTGACCCGGGTATCCGGGCTAATACGTGTTCGCTCCAGGATCTTGCGGCTCGTAGTGAGTCCGATCCCGTAGATATACGTCAGCGAAATCTCCACGCGCTTCTCGCGTGGGATGTCAACGCCGGCGATTCTAGCCATCTTTCCCTCCATTTGATGTAGAGGCAATCCCTTATGGTTTGCCCTGGGTACCTCCAGGGGCACCCCTACATTTGCCTAGCCCTGTTTCTGTTTATGCTTTGGATCCTTGCTACAGATAATCATCACAACGCGGTTGCGGCGAATTACCTTGCAGTGATCACAACGCGGTTTAACTGAGGCACGCACTTTCATAGTTTGCCCTCCTCGTAATTGCAATAGTAATGCTTAAAGACAAGGTCGTGGAAACTGGCGTTTCCCCTGCACCTCGTCTATCCTGTCTATTTCTGTTCGAAAAGATACCGATGAGAAAAAAGGAAGGATGAGGAAGCCTCACCTCACGATCTCACACGCCATGTAATGCGGCCTCGTGTCAGATCATAGGGTGACAGCACAACTTTCACCTTATCGCCAGGCACAATACGCACAAAATTCATTCGAATACGTCCTGAGAGGACGGCCAGGACCTGATGTTGCTCATCAATTTCTACTTTAAACATGGCATTGGGGAGGGCCTCAATCACCTTACCCTCTACTTCGATCTCGTCCTTTTTTGGCATGGCTTCCTTTCTCTATCGGTGAAGATATACTTTTCTTCTACCTTTTCGCTTGCTTTTGGGTTGCTTCAATCGGTATCCAACCAGGATACCAGATCAGGTCGCAGCTTTTCTTCCTTGACCGGGTCTGTCCATCACGTACCTGGAATAATCTCAGGCGCGGCAGCCGTTACGCGCTTGCGCGATTCAGGTACACGTATACATCGTTTTCAATATTCATCCAGGTATATACCTGAACACATTGATGATTGCACGAGCTATAAAATGGCAGCAGTTGTAACTGCTGCAGCCAACTACGAATTATAACACAAATATATTCATATGTCGAGAGGGTATTTTCTCCCATTGCGGCTGTTCCTACTGTGTCAGGATATCGGCATCGCCTTCGGTAATTGCAACTGTATGTTCGAAATGGGCCGAAGGACTGCTATCAGCAGTAACCACTGTCCAGTTATCAGACAGGACACGCGTCTCCTTAACGCCCATATTCACCATCGGCTCAATGGCGATAACCATGCCTGGTTTCAAGACAAGGTTAGGATAGCCTTGTTCGATGTAGTTGAGAATCTGCGGGTCTTCGTGCATACTCCGGCCCACACCATGACCACCATACTGGCGTACAACGGAAAAACCTGCCGCCTCAACGAACTGTTGGATCGCGCGACTGATATCGTGTATGCGGTTGCCAGCGCGAGCGGCAGCGATGCCTCGATAGAGGGCATCTTCTGTTACCTTAAGCAGGTGTTCCCGGTCAGCCGGGATTTTTCCTACAGCTACCGTGATCGCCGAGTCCGCATGCCAGCCATTGTACAAAGCAGCGAAGTCGATACTGATAATATCGCCCTCATGTAGTACCCGCTCACCAGGTATGCCGTGGACTATTTCTTCGTTTACAGACGTACAGAGCGATTTTGGGTAACCACGATAGCCCAAAGAGCTAGACCTGGCCCCATAGCGCTTTAATGCCTCCGCGCCCAGGTGATCTATTTCGCCAGTCGTAATACCAGGGCGCACAGCAGTACGCAATTCTGCCAGCACAGTGGCGACGATGTGGCCCGTCTCACGTATTTTTTCGCGTTCCTCTTTTGATTTTATGATGGGTGCCACTAGAATTTCTCTCACTACAGAGGTGTGAATATCACCCCTACACTTTTTATTGTTTGTTGCTGCGGACATGGCAGCCGTAGCTGCCATGACCGCAGCAACAAACAAACACTTTGCCACCGGAGGTGGCGAGAAGACCCCCAAATAGTTACTGTTTGTTTTTCATAAAGGCTCTGATCTGGTTCAAAAGAGCATTTTGAACTTCTTCGATGCTCTGATTGCCATTCACCTCTACAACTTTATTTTCAGCCCTATAGAGGTCGAGCACGCGAATGGTCTCGTTGAAAAAGGTATCCAGGCGTTTCTGCACTGCCTCGCCAGTATCATCCGAGCGCTGGTACAATTCACTGCCGTCCAGGTCACATTTACCTGGCACTTTAGGTGGATTCGTATGAATGTTATAAACGTGCTGGTTGGCGCGGCAAATATATCTACCAGATAGTCTTTTAACCAGTTCCTCCCTGGGAACCTTGAGATAGACCACGAGATCTATATGTTTGCCGGCTTGCGCCAACCCTTTCTCCAAAGCTTGTGCTTGTGCAATGGTGCGCGGGAAGCCGTCCAGCAACACACCTTGCGCACAATCCGGTTCTGCGATACGACGGAGCACCATTGCTACCGTCAGATCATCGGGGACCAGTTCTCCGCGATCGAGGTACCCCTTGACTTTGGAACCTAGCTCTGTTTTCTCATCAATAGCCTTACGGAAGAGGTCGCCACTAGCAACATGACAAATTCCGAGAGCCTGACTGAGCTTCTCTGCCTGGGTTCCTTTCCCCGATCCTTGCGCACCGATCAGGATTATATTCACGTTTTTCATTCCTCCGTTGGAAATCCGTTAAGACGCTTCATTGCGCCCAACGATCATTCATAGCGATGGCGGGGGCGCATAGATTACGTCCCCACTCATGACAGAAAACCAGAATAGTTACGCATCACCATTTGAGCTTCAAGCTGCCGGATTGTATCCAGGACAACACCTACTGTAATCAGCAGAGCGGCAGAACTCAGCAGCTGGTTGCCGCCAACTTTTGCGAAGAATGGAAGTACGGCCACAATACCCAGGAAGAGCGCACCCGCTAACGTGATACGATTAAGAATCGTCTGCAGGTACCGGCTGGTAGGTTCTCCTGGTCGATAACCAGGAATAAACGCGCCTTGCTTCTGCAAGTTCTCAGGAATGTTTTGCTGTTGCCACATGACGTAGGCATAGAAGTAGGTAAAAGCAAAGACTAACAAGAAAAAGATGGCCCAGTAATACCATAGGGTTGTATTGGCCAGGTACTGACCAACCCACGTGGCAGCAGATGAAAGCCACTTAACATCGCTTGTAACCAGGTACTGTGAAAGGACAGCAGGGAAGATCAGCATAGACTGTGCAAAGATGAGTGGGATCATACCCGCGCTGTTTACCTGCATGGGAATATAGGTTGTCTGAGCTGAGCCGACCAGCATACCACGACCAACCATGCGCTTGGTTGGATACTGCACTGGTACACGTCTCTGGCCCAGGTAGATGTAGACAATACCAATGATGGTCAGCAAGCCAATAATCAAGAATACGGCAATACTCACAACGCTACCAGCGGTAGAGGTGCTGGCGAGATAGCCCTGCCGGATTAACTGCGGGAGACGGGTGACGATGCCAGCGAAGATGATCAATGAGACACCATTACCAATACCATTTTCTGTGATGAGTTCACCCAGCCAGACCAGGATCATCGTACCGGCGGTCAATGACATGAGGATAGCCAGCGTCTCCAACCAGTTTGGGCCAAATAGGCCGAAGCTATTGGAGTCGAGAACGCCCGCCTTCACGAAGATGGCGGTCTGACCAAGAGCCTGCAAGAAAGCCAGGGGGACGGTAATCAAACGTGTAATCTGACTGAAGCGCAAGCGACCCGCCTCCCCTTGCATAGCAAGGTTTTGCAAGGCCGGGATGATTGGTTGCAAGAGCTGCATCACAATCGTGGCAGTAATATAGGGATAGACACCCAGAGCGACAATGGAGAATGTCTGCAAAGACCCACCGGAAAAGACATCGAGCAGGCCGAGTAACTGGCCCAGGTTACCACTGCTATTCGTATTGAACAGCTTTATCAGGTTATCTCGTTCCGCGGCTGTTAAGGGTACAGTAATATTGGCGAGGATGCGGAAAATCAGTAACATCCCCAGCGTGAAGAGAATTTTATTGCGTAGATCGGGAACTGTCCAGATACTCCGCAGTCGTTCCCACATGAAAGCCTCCTTTTACGAAGTGCCGAAGCACTCGTGAGAGGACACCAGGACTTACGCCCTGGTGCCCTGACCCTGCCCGGCAGGTGTCTTCGCTTGTTCGTCTTTACGCCGCTTAGTCTTTTCGTAGACTTTTGTTGGAATGATCTCCACACTACCCCCCGCGGCCTCAATCTTGGCGCGAGCGCTGGCGGAGAACTTGTGGGCATGCACAGTTAAGGCATGCTCTACTTCACCATCGCCCAGAACTTTCACCAATCCACGACCCTCGGCAGGTGTCAGCAATTTCTGTGCTACCAGATGCTCAGGCGCCACATGAGAGCCAGCCTCAAACGCCTCAAGATCGATCAGGTTAATAATAGTATATTCCTTACGGAAGGGTGTATTGCTATTGCCCAGACCACGTACAAATGGCAAGCGCTTCGACAGGCGTGTTTGACCGCCGTCAAATGCACGATGGACGTGGCCACCTGTACGAGCCTTCTGTCCCTTTGTACCACGGCCTGCAGTCTTACCACGGCCAGAGCCATGACCACGACCGACACGCCTTTCATGCTTATGCGAACCAGGAGCTGGCCGCAAATCAGAGAGTTTCACTGACAGTCTCCTCTACCTGCACCAGGTGAATTACCTTCTGGATCATACCGCGCACAGCAGGATGGTCTTGATGTTCGACCGTCTGCTGGAGCTTGCGAAAGCCAAGCGCCTTGATGGTCGCTTTTTGATCCTTCGGATACCCTATTGCGCTCTTAACATATTTTATACGCAATGTTGCCATTGTTTTTCACTCCTCTTAGCGGCTATTACGACGGTCGCCCGAGCCGCCACGACGCTCGCCTCCTCGGTCACCCCCGCCGCGGCGCTCGCCTCCGCGCTCACCGCCGCCACGGCGCTCACCACGCTCACCGCCACGACGGCTAGACGCAGCCCTGTTTTCACGCGCCTCTTCTTCACGGGCAGCACGGGCAGCAGCCGCTTGCTCTGCGGCAGTTGCGTTGGCAACAGCAATCTGTTCAGCACGTTTCTTGCCAACAATTTCAGCTATCGTCTTGCCGCGGCGAGACGCCTCGACTTCGGGCGTGCGAAGTTCGCGCAGGGCTTTCAGGCAGGCATTGACTGTATTTGACTTATTGGTGCTGCCAAGCGTCTTGGTCAGGATATCGCGCACGCCTGCTGACTCCATAACCGCGCGCACAGCTCCACCAGCGATAACGCCGGTACCGGGTGCGGCAGGTTTGAGCATCACTTCAGAGGCGCCGAAGCGCGTAATCACCATGAAAGGAATGGTTGTTCCAGCTAGTGGCACCTGGATCAGGTGCTTCTTGGCATCTTCTACACCTTTACGAATGGCTTCTGTATATTCGCTTGCCTTGCCCAGGCCGCATCCGACATAGCCATTGTGATCACCAACAACTACGAGCGCCCGAATGCTGAAGCGTCGGCCGCCCTTGACTACCTTGGAGACACGGCTCACCTGGACAACTGTCTCCTCCAGGTTTAGTTTTGAAGCATCTATTCTTGGCATCTTACTCCTCGCGGCCTTAAAATTCCAGGCCTACTTCACGAGCGCCTTCTGCGAGAGCGGCCACTCGTCCATGATAGGCATAGCCACCACGGTCAAAAACAACACGACTGACACCCTTCTCCTTCGCGCGCTGAGCAACAAGTTTACCCACCTCGCGAGCAGTGGCTACTTTTCGATTGTCCGCAATTGGCGCGAGTGCCTCAACTGGCGATCTCTTCTCGCCTTTTACTGCCTTTGGCAGCACCGTCTTGACCTGTGTGCCAGGCTTACCACCTTTGCCAACGGGGCCACCCCTGGCGGGTGCTTTCTGAGTAGCTTTCTCAGCCTTAGCCCCTTTACCCCTGCCAACTGGCTGCGCCTGGGCAGCCATCTCAACTGCCTCAGCGGTTTTGCCGGCGGCCGGCTGGGCTGCACCTGCGGCTTTTTCCTGTTTCGAAGGGCCCGGCTTAAAATTGCGCAAGTTTTCATCGAGCGACGAAGCGGCAACAATTGTTCTACCGGTTGTATCGTCAATGATTTGCGCGTAGATATGGTATCCACTGCGGAACACATTCAATCTCGGGCGTGCCGCTGAACCTTCAAAATGGCTTCGCATCCGCTGGTGCCGCCGCAGCCGCGCGTTATTTGCATTGAATTGTTTAATCATTTTTTATTTCTCTCAGTCAGTAGACTGGCGGTATAAGGGCGCTCTTTGAGCTACGTGGTCGGCACTACGTTGCTCATATCCTAACCCTCACTCGCGCCATTACCTTACTTCTTTTTACCGCCGACTTTACCAGCTTTACCAGCCTTACGGCGAATAGCTTCACCGGCGTAGCGAATGCCTTTGCCTTTATATGGCTCTGGCTTACGAATACGGCGGATGTCAGCCGCGATGGCACCTACCAGTTGCTTGTCGATACCCTGCACACTGATCTTAGTGGCTTTAGAAGCGGGATCAATGCCATCGACGGTAAGGGAAATGCCTGCGGGCGGCCGCACCTCAACCGGGTGAGAATAGCCTACCTGCAACAACAGGTTCTCGCCCATTTTAGCGGCACGATAACCGACGCCATGAATTTCCAATTGTTTTGTATAGCCAGTCGTCACCCCTACAACCATATTGTTGACAAGGGAGCGATAGAGACCATGTATCGCCTTGTGCTCTTTGCTATCCGAGGGACGCGAGACTGTCAGGGTCCCATCTTCCAACTTCAGAGACAGGTCCGGATCGATCTGATACGATAGTTGACCTTTTGGGCCTTTGACGGTCACAAGGTTATCATCGGTCCAGTTCACCTGCACCTTGGGCGGCACGGTGATTGGAGATCGTCCAACACGAGACATATTAAACCTGCCTTTCTACCAAACGTAGCAGATGACTTCGCCGCCCAGGCCCTGCTGATAGGCACGAGAGCCAGTCATGAGCCCTTTAGGCGTCGAAAGAATGGCTACTCCCAGCCCATTGCGGACACGTGGGATATTAGCTTGCTTTGTATAGACACGAAGGCCGGGTTTGCTAACGCGCTTTAACTGCGTCAGCACCGGTTTCTTATCCACATAGCGCAAGGTAAGACGAATAGTGCCCTGTGGATTATCCTTCAGGATCTCGATATCTTTAACGTAGCCTTCTTCTTTTAGCACACGCGCAATTGCCAGCTTCAATTTCGAGGCCGGAATCAGTACGCGAGTATGCCGTGCTGCGGCCGCATTACGAATACGTGTGAGCATATCCGCAACGGGGTCAGTCATATTCATGGAAATCCTCCATAACTCCGAAAGACTGAAAACGCGCATTGCTACAAGTTGCCTGCAATTGACAACTTATTATAATACGTCTTCGTCCCTTTTACATATTCGCGACTACCAGCTCGACTTGGTCACACCGGGCAGCTCACCGCGCAACGCACGTTCGCGGAAGCAGATACGGCACAGACCGAATTTCCGAATGTAAGCACGAGGCCGCCCACAGATATGGCAGCGGTTATGCTGCCGCACCTTAAAGCGTGGCTTGCGCTGCGACTTCACAATCATTGAAGTTTTTGCCATTTCGCCCTCCAGCGTTATCTCTTAAAGGGCATGCCCATCAATCTGAGCAGCTGTCGCCCCTCTTCGTCGGTGCGAGCTGTCGTCACAATACTTACTTCCATACCGCGCACCTTATCAACTTTATCGTAGTCAATCTCAGGAAAGACCAGTTGTTCTCGCAAACCTAGAGTATAGTTGCCACGGCCATCGAAAGCCTCGGCAGAGACGCCCTGGAAGTCGCGCAAGCGCGGGAGGGCTACATTCAGCAGTTTGTCGAGAAACTGGTACATATTGTCACCCCGCAGAGTGACCATGCAGCCAATCTGCATACCTTCACGCAGTTTAAAGGCGGCCACAGAGCGCTTGGCCCGAGTAATCACCGGCCGTTGTCCGGTGATTGTAGCCAGGTCTGCAATAGCGGCATCCATAGCCTTGGCATTCTGGATAACCTCGCCCATACCGATGTTGACCACTACTTTATGGACACCGGGCACCTGCATCGGGTTTTTGTAGTTAAACTCCTTCCGCAGGGCTGGCACAACCTCTTGTTGATATTTTTGTTTCAACCTTGATGCCATGATGTTTAACTACTCCTCGTCCGATCTTCAATGACCTTTTGACACTTTTTGCACACCCGGACCGGACGCATTTTCTGATCAGCGCCCATAGGACGGCGATCATGTCCGACGCGGGTTGGCTCATGGCACTCGGTGCAAATGAGCATCGTATTTGAGACGTGAATAGGCATTGCCTTCTCAATCACGCCTCCCTGGCGGGTCTGGCCTTGCGGGCGTACATGCTTCTTGACCACATTCAAGCCTTCAACAATAACCTTGTTGATCTGTGGCAAGGCCCGCGAGACTGTTCCCTGCTTTCCCTTATCCTTACCTGTGATAATCAAGACGGTATCACCCTTCTTGATATTCATCTTGGCGAGGTGGAGAGGCTTTTTCTCTTTTTGTTGTACTGCCATCTTTATTCCTCCACCTTCCCCGGCCACCAATCTTATGAGGCGGCTCTACCAGAAGGTGTTTCCAAGAGTACTTCCTCGTTAGAGCACTTCAGGCGCGAGTGAAATGATCTTCATAAAGTTTCGCTCGCGCAATTCGCGGGCAACCGGCCCAAAGATACGCGTGCCACGTGGATTATTACCTGCGGCAATAATCACAGCTGCGTTCTCATCAAAGCGAATATGCGAGCCATCGGGGCGAGCATATTCCTTAGAGACACGCACTATTACGGCGTTGACAACTTCACCCTTTTTTACCTGACCGTTAGGTGCAGCTTGCTTAACAGAGGCTTTAATTATGTCGCCAACCTCTGCATAGCGTTTGGCTGAGCCGCTGAGCACACGAATGCACATAATCTCCTTTGCACCAGTATTATCGGCGACTTTCAGACGGGTCTGTGGCTGAATCATCCCAGCATCTCCTTATTCTTCCGCAGCTTCTTCTTCGGAAGATCCTTCCGCAGCTTCGTCGGACTTCGCAGATGAGAGGTCAGGATCAACGCCGGCCAACAATTCTTCCACTGGCACTATTCCGCTTGTCTGCTTCACGATCTCCACCAGGCGCCAGCGTTTTAGCTTGCTGAGCGGACGGCTCTCCTCGATGCGGACGAGATCGCCGACCTGGCAAGCATTCTGCTCATCATGTACATGAAATCGCTTCGTCTGCTTATACGTTCTTTTATAGATCCGGTGCTTTTTTAAAGTCTCTACGACAACGACGATCGTTTTATCCATTTTGTTGCTTACCACGCGCCCAACTTTTTGTTGGCGGCGACCCGTTTTCAGGGTCTTATCCTGCGTGGAGGTAACATTAGACTGTGTCATTATTCACCCTCCATCTGTGTCAGGCGGTGCAGCAAACGTGCAATATCCTTGCGAGTCTGCGCGAAGATACGATTGTTCTTCACTTCACCGCGCTGCTGCTGCAAGCGCAGATTAAACAACTTCATGCGCAGTTCCTTCAGCTCACGCGATGCCTCGCCAGCATTATATTCAGCAATTTGTTTACGGCGTTCATTAAGCTTCGACACTTTCCGCCTCCCCTCGTGTAATAAAGCGGGTCGAAACCGGCAGCTTATGGCTGGCCAGGCGTACTGCTTCTTTGGCGATCTCTTCAGAGACCCCGCCAATTTCGAAGATAATACGTCCGGGTTTCACAACGACTACCCAGTGATCGACAGCACCTTTACCGCTACCCATACGGGTTTCGGCAGGTTTGGCCGTAATCGGTTTGTCCGGGAACACGCGGATCCACACTTTACCACCGCGCTTCATAAAGCGGGTGAGCGCGATACGCGCGGACTCGATCTGACGAGCCTCGAGCCAGCACGGCTCGAGGGCCTGCAAACCAAACTCGCCAAAGGCCAGGGTATTGCCGCGTTGAGCAGCCCCTTTCATGCGACCGCGATGTTGTCTGCGGTACTTTGTACGTGACGGTGCCAATAACATGGCTTAGAATCTCCTCTACTCGCTCTGAGTCGCACCAGTATCTTCTGGTGGCGGCTGTGTTGCAGGCGTCTCGACCGCTTCGGTTGGTGCGACGGGTGTTGGCTGTGTTGCAGGCGTCTCAACTACTTCAGTTGGTACAACTGGTGTCGTCTCTGGAGCAGCCTGATCCGTAGGAGCCTGCTCGGCTCGTGCGGGACGCTCGGCCTGCGAACGAGATGATCGTTCGCCCTGCTGTCGCGGGGCACGTTCACCCTGTGGACGCGGTTGACGAGGCGGACGCTCGCCAGCCTGGCCCTGTGGTCGCTCTCCTTGCGGACGCGCACCACGCTCACCCTGTGCGCGTGGGGGACGTTCCCCTTGTGGACGCTGTGGCCGCTCCCCAGCCTGACGGGGGCCACGGTCTCCACCTGCTGGTCGCTCTCCTTGCGGACGCGCACCACGCGGACCACGCTGTCCACCCTCACCACGACGGCGGTCGCCACCCCGGCGGTCGCCACCTTCGCGGTCGCGTGGAGCAAACGATGGCTGTGCAGCAGCTTCCTGCTGTAAATCGCCGATGTCGCGGCGCTTAGTAGGAAGTATATCCCCCTTATAAATCCACACTTTGATGCCGATAACACCAAAGGTTGTATGAGCCTCTGCCAAACCATAATCAATATCGGCACGGAGTGTTTGGAGGGGAATTTTGCCCTCTACCTCTTTTTCAGAGCGGGCAATTTCCGCTCCACCCAGGCGTCCACCGATAATGACTTTTACACCTTTTGCGTTTGCACGCATCGACTTTTGAACCGCCTGTTTCATAGCTCGGCGGAACGAGACACGCTTCTCCAACTGTTCAGCGATGCTGCGCCCAACAAGGTAGGCGTCCAGTTCGGGTTGGCGGATCTCCAGGATATTCAGGCGTACGCGCTTTTTGGATTTCGCCTCAAGCGCGGCACGCAGCTTATCAACCTTTTCACCGCTCTTACCAATGACAATGCCCGGCTTGGCGGTATGGATAGTCACCGTGACCTGATTGGCCGCGGCACGCTCAATCTCTATTCTCGAGACCGAGGCATTGGCAAGCTCTGAGTTGATGGTTTGCCGAATCAAAAGATCTTCGGCAAATATATCTTTGTAATCACGCTCAGCGTACCAGCGGGATTGCCAGCCTTTAACGACGCCGAGCCTGAAACCGATGGGATTTACTTTCTGTCCCAAAAGTGTTCTCCTTTAATAGCGGCCGACGTCAGCCGGATCATCTGATACAACTACCGTAATATGGCAGAAGCGCCGCAGTATACGAGCGGCCTGACCACGCGAGCGCGCTTTGACACGCTTGATTCGAAATGAATCATCCGCCACAATATTCAGAATATACAGATCATCAGGGTTGAGATTATAGTTATTCTCCGCGTTAGCCGCAGCAGAAGCTACCACTTTGCTGACAGGTCGCGCCCCTGCATTGGGCAGGAACTGGAGAATAGCCAGGGCATCAACCACTGACTTTCCCTTCACCGCGTTGGTTACGAGACGCATCTTGCGCGGCGGAATGCCAATATCTTTTGCAATAGCCCGTACTTGCATCTTGTACCTCTAGCGGACCGAAGTGGTCTTTTCACTCTTGCCACCCGCATGACCACGGAAGTGTCGTGTGGGGGCGAACTCACCTAACTTATGGCCTACCATGTTCTCCGTAATGTAGATAGGCACATGGGTTTTCCCATTATGGACGCCTATGGTCATGGCCACCATTTCTGGGAAGATCATTGAAGCACGCGACCACGTCTTAATCACACGGCGGTCGCCACTGCGCTTCATGGCCAGAACTTTTTTTCTGAGTGACTCATGAATGTACGGCCCTTTTTTTCTGGAGCGCGACATTTACTTCCTCCTCCTACCAGCATTGCGACGCCGAACGATGAAATGATCCGTTCGCTTATTCCTACGAGTTTTGTAACCCAGAGCAGGTTTGCCCCAGGGGGTCTGCGGCTGTCCACCAATTGGTGCACGGCCTTCACCACCACCATGAGGATGGTCGCGCGGGTTCATCACGGATCCACGTACGGTCGGGCGGCGGCCCATATGGCGCGATCGTCCGGCTTTACCGATACTGCGGTTCTCGTGGTCGATGTTACCCACCTGCCCAATCGTTGCCATACAGAGAATATGCACACGACGCTGCTCACCTGATGGTAAGCGTAGCAGAGCGTAATCGCCCTCCTTGGCCATCAACTGTGCGCCTACGCCAGCACCACGGACCATTTGAGCACCGCGTCCTCGCTCTAGCTCTATACAGTGAATGGTGGTACCTGTCGGGATATTCTTGAGTGGCAACGCATTGCCCGGCTTGATATCGGCCTCTGGCCCTGCTGACACACGGTCACCGACTTTGAGTCCCACGGGAGCAATAATGTAGCGCTTTTCACCATCCAGATAATGCAGCAACGCGATACGCGCCGAACGATTTGGATCGTACTCGATGGCTGCCACTTTGGCAGGCACGCCCAGTTTATTGCGCTTAAAATCAATAATACGATAGGCACGCTTAGCGCCGCCGCCGCGATGGCGCACAGTGATTTTACCCTGATTATTGCGACCAGCGTGCTTATTTAACTTGACGGTCAGAGATTTCTCTGGCTTTGTCTTCGTAATCTCCTCGAATGTCGATACTGACATGCCTCGACGCCCAGGAGAAGTTGGTCGGTACTGTCTAATTGGCATCTCTCAAACCTTACGCTTTTAATGCGTCGATCGTGTCTCCCTGTCGCAGGGTCACAATCGCCTTCTTCCACTCGCGGGCCTCTTGAGGTCGAGGAGCGGCACCTTTACGCCGAAACATTTTTGCTTTGCCAGGCAAACGCACGATGTTGACCGAGACAACTTTTACGTTGAACATGGTCTCAACGGCACGGCGTACATCAATTTTATTCGCTTCTAGCGCCACCTTGAAGGTATATTTGTTCTGCTCTTGCAGTTTTACCGTTTTTTCAGTAATGACACCGTGGCGCAGTATCTCTGTGATTTCCACAGTCCTAATCCTCCTCGCCTAGGCTTCTTCGCTAGCGGTCGTTTCAGATGCCGCGTCGTCACTATCCTCTGAAGCGGTAGCGATTTCAGAGTTGTCCTCTTCGTCACTACTCTCTGTAGTGGTAGCGATTCTAGAGCTGGCCTCTTCGGCGCTTACGCCTTCACCGAACACCATTTCAAGCCAGCGCACGGTCTGCAAAGGCATAATAAGACAATCATGTTTGAGCAATTCCACGACATTAATCGAGGAAACATGCTGCACTTTTGCAGAAGGAATATTACGCAACGAAAGCACAATGTTCTCATCTCGCTGTGGCAACATCATCAACACCCGCTTGCCATCCACAGGCAATTTGTCCAGGATCGCCACCATATCTTTAGTGCGCGGTGCCTCTAATGCAAGATCGTTGAGAACAATCAACTTCTCATTCGCTACTTTATCCGAGAGCGCGGAACGAATTGCCAGACGGCGCATCTTTCGCGGCACATCGTGATGGTAGGGATGTGGTTTTGGACCAAATACGGTACCACCATGGCGGAACTGTGGCGCACGCGTACTTCCCTGGCGGGCACGACCTGTTCCCTTCTGCCTATACGGTTTTTTATTACCGCCCGATACCTCAGCGCGAGTCTTCGTCGAAGCAGTGCCTTGACGGCGATTCACCAGTTGTGCGGTCACAACCTGGTGGAGAACCGCCACATTAGGAGTGACTCCGAACACCTGCTCGCTCAGTTCGAGCTTTTCTACGGCCTCACCGGCCATGTTATACACTGTAGTCGAGGGCATTTCGGTTACCTCATCACATGCTTCTTAATCGTGAGCAAGCCGCCATTGGCACCAGGTACCGAGCCCTTCACCAGCAGCAGATTGCGCTCAGGATCAGCTTGAATCACTTGCAATTTCTTCGCAGTCACACGCACATCACCCATGTGACCTGCCATGCGTGTACCCTTTAATACGCGACCAGGCGTTGTACCGGAACCAATCGAGCCAGGAGCGCGCGTACGATCTGACTGACCGTGAGTTTTGGGTCCACCACTAAACCCGTGGCGCTTGACTCCACCCTGGAAGCCTTTACCCTTGCTGGTACCAACAATGTCGACTGACTCACCCACGGTAAACAGGCTCGCATTAAATTCCTTGCCCAGTTCCAGTTTCTCGGCAGCCACGCCGTCTTGCAGCGCTACTTCGCGCAAAACTTTGAAAGGTCCGAGTTCCGGCCCTGGTCGGCGCTGACGCTTTTCCTGGACCCTGAGTAACTTCTGTATCTGTTTATCTTTTTTCTCTGCAGCGGCTTCTGGAGCCGTCTCTGTAGCAGTAGCACCCTCTGACTTGGATTTACGCTGTTCTTGCTGATGCGTTTGCAAGCGTTTGCGCTGCGCTCTTAGCAAGGGCAAGCTATGTCCAAGATGTCCCAAGGTGGGACGAGTAGTATGCTTCAGAGTTGTCTGCTCAAAACCAATCTGGACAGCTTCGTAACCATCATTGGCAACTGTCTTAATCTGGGTCACAGTGCAAGGACCTACCTCTATCACGGTGACAGGTATAACAGTGCCATCTGGCCCGAAGACCTGGGTCATGCCGACCTTTCTGCCCAATAATGCATTTAGCATATCCTATCCTCTTTTCCCAAATGTAGGAATATGATGTATCTATCACCCCTGCGGGGGATGTAACACCGGAAACCTACAGTTTGATCTCGATATCCACGCCTGCGGGCAGATTCAAACGTGTCAGGGCTTCAACGGTTTTGTTCGTCGGATCAATAATGTCTATCAGACGTTTATGAGTTCGTATCTCGAATTGCTCACGTGAGTCCTTGTCGATAAAAGGTGAACGCATCACTGTGAATTTATCGATCTCGGTTGGCAAAGGCACCGGGCCTGAGACACGCGCCCCCGTCTGCTGCGCTGTATCGACGATCCGCATAGCTGACTGGTCAAGTATATGATGGTCGTATGCTTTCAAGCGGATACGGATACGCTGTTTCGTTCCTGCGGCCATTTCTATCTCCTGTGTAGGGACTACAACACATGCATTAAAAGCGATGTGCCGCGTCCCCACAATTGCGAAACTTAGTTCTCGATGCGAGTGCAGATGCCCGCACCCACCGTGCGTCCAC
>JACZCU010127900.1_pt1 | contig 26384 bp, 27 predicted proteins | sample 8641851 | NCBI WGS metagenome assembly JACZCU01 (sample SAMN15324605, study PRJNA640507) | soil metagenome | isolation source: monocropping sugarcane control | place: China: Luxin town, Laibin City, Guangxi Province | collected 2019-07-25 | depth 10cm m | reverse complement strand
GGGCTCTTAGCCCGCCGAACATCAATGACCGGCGGGCTGAGAGCCCGCCGCTCCACTAAAAAATCGGCTTTGCTGGTTGCAACGCCGCGGGCAAATGAAAATCGCGCTTGATGCTCTGCTCGAGACACGGCGTCGTGAAGCACTGCAGCGGCAACTGACGCGGCTCCGCGTTGAACGCCGACGATCGCGCACGCGCGAAATGCATCTTCAATCCCGGCCCGCCGTACTGCAGCAGTGCGATGTTCAGCAGCTTGTTGCGCTCCGTCGTTTCCGGCAGCGGCTTCATGAACACGAACACCGCGATGTGCACGATCGCGATCATCGCAATCGCCGTCTTCCAACGCGCGCCGAACAACACCGCGATCGCCTGCGCCGCAATCACCGCAAACGCCGCGAGGAAAATCAGCAGGTAACCCCACGCGCCGAAGTGATTGAGCATGTAGAAACCCAGCGCCGGAAGAATCCAGAGCACGAGAAAAATCGCGCGTTCGAACCCGAACGTGATCCGCACGCGCTTCAGAAATGCGAGCAACACGAACGGCGTCGCCAGTCCCATCGCGATCGCGCCGTAAAACAACACCTTCGCCGATTGATAGCGCAGCATGCGCAGCGAATTACTCAACGAGGCCGTGCGCACTTCGCGCGGCGCATCGGCCGCGGGCGGACTCACTTTGTTCCACAGCGACACGCCGAGCTCCACGAGCGGCCAGTGAAACCGCGGCTCCGCTTTCTCGTACGTCACGGCGCCAAAGGTCGAGGAGTCGTAATACTGCTCCATCGCCACCTGCAGTTTGTACACGCTCTCGAAGTAACTGATGTCGGCCTGATCCCAATACTTCGCGAGCCGCTTCGCATTCGGCCCGGACCACAACGACACCGCGAAGAAGAGCACGACGATGGCGACGCCGCGCTGCCACCACTTCGGCACCGAACGCCATACCACCCACAGAAACAGCGGGAAGAGAAACGCGAGCGTCGTCTGCCGCACGGAACCGCCGATCGCGAGCATGACCGCGAATCCGAGGAGCCACGCGAAGGAGCGTCGCTTCACGCTCATCCACGCGGTGAGTCCCGCGGCCGTCGCGAAGAATCCTTCCGCCGCGTACGACAACGCGGTCGTCGAAAAGTACGACGCATCGAGACTCGTCGCATAAATCACCGCGGCGATAATGCCGATACGGCGATCGAACATCTCTTTCCCAAGAAGGAACGTGAGCGCCGTTGCAAGCGACGTGGAGACGATGCCGACGATCATGAACGCGGCCTGCAGATCGCCGGCGATGAGATAGACGAGACGCACGAGCGTGCAATAGCCGATGAATCCCGGCGGATGCGCGGTCAGCGTGTACAACACGCCGCACGCGAGGCCGTACGAATCGCCGTGAAAAATGTGGTCCGTACGAAACGGAATGCGGTAGAGCGCGGAGAGCACGAACAGCGCGAATGCGATGAGCCAGTCCCGGCGGCGTTCCGTCACGCCCGCACTGTACCTTACGATTGCGCGCGTGTACCGCGTCGCACTCGTGGCGTCTCACGTCATCCAGTACCAGGCGCCGTTCTTCCGCTTGCTCGCGCAGGAACGCGATCTCGATCTGCACGTGCTCTACTGCTCGCGCGCGGGCGCCGAGACGTATCACGACGCGGAGATGGGCACGACGCTGCGCTGGGATCTCGATCTGCTCAGCGGCTATCGCCATTCGTTCCTGCGCAATTTCGGGAAGGGTGAAGGCTACGAACGTCTGATCAATCCAGGCATCGTCCCGGCGCTGCTCCGCGGCAACTACGACGCCGTCATTTTCTTCCTCGGCTGGGGCACCATCACCTCGCTCCTCGGCATCGCCGCCTGTCGCATCAAAGGCACGCCGTTCTTTCTTTTCGGCGACAGCAGCTTCCCCCCACCGCCGCGATTTCTGCGCGACACGTTTCTGCGCAATCTTTTCCGGATGACCGAAGGATTTCTCGTGAGCGGCGTCGTCAACGCGAAGTACTACGAACACTACGGCGCCGATCCTTCGCGCTTCTTCCTCGTGCCGTGGGCCATCGACAACACGCGCTTCATCGAAGGCTCGCGCTTCGCACCCGGCGAACGCGAAGCGATGCGCGAACGCTTCGGCTTTCGCGACGACCAGCTCGTCTCGGTTTTCTCCGCAAAACTGATCGCGCGCAAAGATCCGATGACGTTGTTGCGCGCCGTCGATCGCATGCAGCATCGCGATCGTGGCGCGATTCTCTTTCTCGGACACGGCGAACTGCGCGCCGAGCTCGAACAATTCGTCCGCGAGCGAAACATCAACGCGCACTTCGCGGGCTTCGTGAATCAAACCGACTTACCGAAGTACTACGCCGCGGGCGATGTGTTCGTGCTGCCGACGCTCGACGATCCGCGCGGCACCGTCACGAATGAAGCGATGGCGTGCGGATTACCGGTGATCGTCACGGACAAACTCGGCGCGGTCGGCGACATCGTGCTCGATGGCGACAACGGCTTCGTCTTCCCCGCGGGCGATGATGCGATGCTCGCGCGTCAGCTCGATGCGTTGATCGAGAATCCGTCGATGCGCGATCGAATGGCGCAGCGCTCGCGTGAATTGATCGATGCGTGGGATTACACGCGCGGCGTGCGTGGCGTGATGGAGGCGCTGCGCGCGCGATGCTGACGATCGCGATTCCGACGTACGGCCGCGGCGCGGTGTTGTGCGAGACCATCGCGATGCTGCTCGCGCTCGAGCCGCGCGCCGATGAGATCGTGATCGTCGATCAGACCCCGTCGTATTCGGACGAGGTCTCCGCCAGGGTGCGCGCATTCGAAACGAACAATCACGTGCGCATCATTCGTCTCCCACAACCATCGATCACGCACGCGATGAACACGGCGCTTCGCGAAGCGCGTGAACCGTGGGTGTTGTTTCTCGATGACGACATCATTCCGGATGCAAATCTCGTCGGCGCGCATCTCCGCGCGATTCGCGAATCGAACGCCACCGCGATCGTGGGACAAGTGCTGCAGCCCGGCGAAACGCCGCAGCATTTCGATGAAGCCATATTGCGACGCGGCTTCATCCGCGATCTCGAGTTCCGCTTCAATCACGACACCGCGACGGATGTACAGAACGTGATGGCCGGCAATCTCTGCGTGAATCGCGAGCGAGCCTTAGCGATTGGCGGATTCGACGAACGCTACACCGCCGTCGCCTATCGCTTCGAAACCGATTTCGCGCTACGACTCATCGCCGCCGGCGGCCGCATCCGCTTCGAGCCCGCCGCGTCAATCCGCCATCTCAAAGCTCCCGGCGGCGGCGTCCGCATGTGGGGCGATCACCGCACCAGCGCCTCACCAGCGCACTCGATCGGCGACTACACCTTCGCCAAACGCCACATCCCCCGCTTCTGGACCTACGTCGCACTGCGCTTGAGAAAGAATGTGCTGACGCGCTTTCATTTGACGCACCCGTGGACAGTGCCGGGGAAGGTGATAGGAGAATTGAGAGGATTGATTGGGGCGATGAGAGACGAGAGACGAGTGATGAGTGATGAGTGATGAATGATGAGGTAACGACCGGCGTCGCGAAAGGCACGTCGTGCGATGTGACGTCATGGCATACGGCGCACCTCTCGCGACAAGTGTCGTAACCTCATCATTCATCATTCATCATTCATCACTCGCTCCGCCGCGGAATTAACCCGCCAGCCCCAACACGTTCAAGCTCCCATGGTCGCCCTGGCCGTTTTCCTCGCCGTCCTTGCTCCGGCATGTGCGTACGCGCTTGTCGACTGGCGGCGTGCGTGGCTGCTGGTGATCGTCATCGGCGCGCTGCAGGATCCGGTGCGCAAGCTCACGCCTGGCGCGCCGGTGTGGGTCTCGTTTCTCGTCGTCGTGCTGTACGCGTGCGTGATCTTTGCCTCGCGTCACGCGCTCCTCGCGCACCTCGCCGATTTCTCGCGACGCTTCGGCGCGATCTACACCGTCATCACCGCGTTCATCTTTCTGCTGCTGCTCTCCGCGCTCAACGGCGTCTTCACCTTCGGCGTGGCGAACTGGCGCGTGCCGCTGATCAGCCTCTTCACGTACCTCGTGCCGCTCGTCGCGGCGCTGTTCGGATACGCATGGCTGCAACGCGAAGAGGCGATCCTCACGTTCTTCAGACTCTACGCGGCCGTTACGACCGTCGCGTTGCTCGGCACGATGGCCGAGTACTTCCGCGTGCAATCTCCGCTGCTCGGCATGGTCGCGTTCACAGGCGATTACATTCGCCACCTTCCGGGCATCCAGATCCGCCTCCTCTCCGGCATCTATCGCGGCCCTGACATCATGGCGCTGCACGCCGCGACGCTCACGGCGATCGCGATCGCCATGGCGTTGCGCGCGGGCGTCGGACGCCTGACGATCCTCTGGGGCGGACTGGCGATGTGGGGCTTTATCAACTGCATGCTCGCGGGACGCCGCAAGGCGATCTACTTCGTCGTCGTGTTCGTGGTGACGTTCCTCTGGCGCTACGCGCGACGCGTGCGCACCGCCGAGATCTTCGCGCTCATCGTCGTTCTCGGTGCGCTCTACGGCATCGTGCGCAATCTCGCGGCGGGCGAACAAACGAGCGTCTACGCGCGCGGCGCCGTCGCGTCGGAGGCTGAGCTCAAGCAGCGATTCGAGGGCGGCGCACTCGATACCTTCCGGCAATACGGGCTGATGGGCGCGGGCCTCGGCTCCGCCACGCAAGGCGTGCATCACCTCCTCGGCCAGAACAATCTCGGCTGGCAGGAAGGCGGCCTCGGCAAGCTCGCCGCAGAGGTCGGCCTGCCCGGCATCCTCGCGCTGCTCGTGCTCGGCACGCTCGTCTTCCGCATGCTGATGCGATTGACGTACATCGGCGATGTGCCCGGCTGCTCGCAATTCATTCGCGTCACGCTCCTCGGACTCGTCGTCGCGAACGGATCCTCGTTCATCGCCTCGGCGCAGGCGTACAGTGACGCCGTGCTTGCACTCACGTTCGGATTCTTCATCGGCTGTCTCTTCGCCACCGCCGCGCTCGACGAGCGTTTGCCGAAGACCGAGAGCGCTCCGGCGAATGCGAATCCGTCCCTGGCTCCCGCAACCGCGTGAAGATCCTGCACGTCGTCCCGACCTACTTCCCGGCGCGGCGGTACGGCGGACCGATCGTCGCCGTTCACGGGCTCTGCAAAGCACTCGCGGCGCGCGGACACGACGTCGAGGTCTTCACGACGAACGTCGACGGCGACGGCACGAGCGATGTTCCTGTCGGAGAGCCGGTCAATGTCGATGGTGTGCATGTGCGGTACTACGCATCGCCGTTTCCCCGTCTCTACTGGTCTCCGTCGATGCGGAACGCACTCCATGCGGAGACGCGCAACTACGACATCGTGCACAGTCACGCCGTGTATCTCTGGCCCGGTATCGCCGCGGCCAATGCCGCACGCAACGTGCGCGTGCCGTTTGTGATTTCGCCGCGCGGCATGCTCGTACCGGAGCTCATCGCGCAGAAAAGTCGCTTCGTGAAACGCGCCTGGCTGCGATTGTTCGAGCGACGCGCATTCGATCGCGCGGCGGCGATTCACTTCACGTCGCAACTCGAATGGGAGGATGCGAAACGTCTCGCGGTTCTGCCGCTGCCGTCGCCGTTCGTGATTCCAAACGGCATCGATGTCGAGGCGCGTCCCAACATCCCACGCGACGAGCGCACGCTCGTCCACCTCGGCCGCATCAACTGGAAGAAAGGCCTCGAGCGCGTCATCGAAGCGCTCCCTTCGTTGCCCGACACACGATTCATCATCGCCGGCAATGACGAAGAAGAGCTCACGCCGAAATTGCGCGCGCTCGCTTCTTCGCTTGGCGTTGCCGATCGCGTCGAATTTCCGGGACCGATTTACGGCGCCGCGAAAAACGAACTGCTCGCGCGAGCAACGCTCTTCGTGTTGCTGTCGACATCCGAAAATTTCGGCAACGCCGTGCTCGAAGCGCTGGCGATGGAGACTCCGGCCGTGCTTTCATCGGGCGTGGGTCTCGCGGAAGACGTCGTGCGCGCGGATGCCGGTGCGATCGGTGTCGAGGCGATCGCATCACTGCTCGACGATCGCGAACGACGCATGCGCATGGGCCGCAACGGCCGCGCGCTCGTCGAGTCGCGATTTGCGTGGCCGCGCGTCGCCGAGGAGATGGAGCACGCGTATCAGGCGCTGGTGCGATGAGACTCGAAGACATCACGCCGCTGATCCTCACGCGCGACGAGGAAGCAAACCTCGAGCGCACGCTGCGCCAACTCGCGTGGGCTAATGAAGTGCTGATCGTCGACAGCTTCTCGACGGACGCGACGGTCGCGATCGCGCGCCAGTTCCCGAACACGCGCATCGTGCAACGCGCATTCGATTCCCTCGCGGGTCAATCGAACTTCGGTCTGAGCGAAGCAACCACGCCGTGGGTGATGCTGCTCGACGCCGACTACTTCGTCCCCGATGCCTTCGTCGATGAACTGCGCGCGCTCGAGTTGTCATCGAACATCCGCGCGTATCGCAACGCATTCACGTATGCCGTCCACGGTAAGCCGTTGCGCGCATCGCTTTACCCGCCGCGTGTCGTGCTCCTGCATCGCGAGCACGCGAAAGTCTGGCAGGACGGTCACGCGCATCGCGTGCTCGTCGACGGCGAGATCGGCGAGTTGCAATCGCGCATCATTCACGACGATCGCAAATCCTTCGCGCGCTTCGTCGAGCGCCAGAAAAAATACATGCGCGAAGAAGCGCAGAAACTCCGCGACGCCGATCCGCGATCGCTGTCGTTCCCGCATCGACTGCGCAAGCTCATCGTCATCGCACCCTTCGCGGTGATCATCCACTCGCTCTTCGTGAAGGGCTTGCTCTTCGATGGTGTCGCGGGCCTGCGCTACACGTGGGAACGGTTTGTGGCGGAGTTGATTTTGTCGCGCGAGATGCTGCGGCGAACATAGTGGAGCGGCGGGCTCTCAGCCCGCCGAAATGATTTCCGACCGGCGGGCTCTCAGCCCGCCGCTCCACTCAGACGCGTTGCACCATCAAATCGCCCATCACCAGCAAATCCATCTTCGTTCGCAGGAAACAATCGAGCGCTTCGCTCGGTGTGTTCACCACGGGTTCGTTTTCATTGAACGATGTGTTCAGCACCATCGGCACACCGGTGATGTCGCGGAAGGCTTCGATGAGGTGGTAGTAGCGCGCATTCTGCGCTTCCGTCACCGACTGCAATCGGCCGGAGCCGTTCACGTGCGTCACCGCCGGAACTTGCGGGCGTTTGTCTTCGCGGATCTGATAGACCTGCAGCATGAACGGGACGTCGTAGTCCGTCTCGAACCACTCGCCCACCGCATCGCGCAACACTGACGGCGCGAACGGGCGGAACGATTCGCGACGTTTGATTTTGTGATTGAGGATGTCCTTCATGTCCGCGCGGCGCGGATCACAAACGATCGAGCGATTGCCTAACGCGCGCGGCCCCCATTCCATGCGTCCCTGAAACCAGCCGACGACATTGCCTGCGGCGACTTGCTCCGCGGTCAATCGACACAACTCGCGCTCGTCTTTCACGCGATGCAGCACGCAATGCGCGTCATCGAGATCCTGCCGTCGCGCGATGATCGCCTTGTCGACCGCATCCGCGTCGTACTCCGGTCCCCAGTACGCGTGATCCATCACGAACGAGCGCGGCTGATGCAACTCTTCGTTCCAAACCCAGTACGCCGCACCGATCGCGCCACCCGCATCACCGGCCGCGGCCTGAATGTATTGCTCTTTGTACGGCGAGCGATCGAACACCATGCCGTTCGCAACGCTGTTGTAGCCGCAGCCGCCGGCGAGACAGAAGTTCGGAATCTTCGTCTTCGCATGCAGCGCATTCGCAAGCGCGAAGTACGCCTCTTCGAACATCGCCTGCATCGACGCGGCGAGATCCTTGTGCCGCTGCTCGAGAGGATCCGACGCATCGCGCACGGGACCGAGCTTCTCGATCAGCTTCTCCGAAAACACCGGACCGATCGCCGGCGATCCACCCTGCCACACCATGTCGAGGCCGCGCGAGTGATGCGTGAAGTAGTCGAGATTCAGCGCGAAGCGGCCGTCCTTCGAAACCTGCACGATGTCGCGCATCTCGGTCATGAACGACGGCTTGCCGTACGGCGCGAGGCCCATGACTTTGTACTCGTCGCCGTAGTGCGGGAAGCCGAGGTACTGGGTCACGGCGGTGTAGAAAATGCCGAGGGAGTGCGGGAACCCGATCTCGCCAAGGACTTCGATCTTGTTCCCGCGCGCAACACCCCACATCGACGAAACGAAATCGCCGAATCCGTCGATCGACAGCACCGCGCTTTCTTCGAACGGTGAGACGAACGCCGCCGACGCGAGATGCGCGCGGTGATGCTCGACGTGATGCAACTTCGGCTTCAGCGAGTCGAGATGAAACGCCTCGACGAATTCCGATTTGATGTCGCGAATCTTTGCGCGATTCTCGAGACGCCGCTTCACCGCCGACATCGACGGCCGCTTCGCAAGCAGGAAGCGCACGCGCTGCAGCATGCGCGCGTTCGGATCGCGATTTACCGCGATGTGATCGACCTCGTTCAGCGAAACGCCCGCTTCGCGGAGGCAGTAATCGATGGCCGCGCTCGGGAAGCCGGCCCAGTGCTTGATGCGGCGGAAGCGTTCTTCTTCGGCGGCGGCGATGAGCTTTCCGTCGATGAGAATGCAGGCGGAAGCGTCGGCGTGATGTGCGTTGATGCCTAAAATGATCATGCGTGCGCGTCGTTCTCGTGAATCGCTACTTTCAACCGGATCATTCTGCAACAAGTCAGATCGCGTCCGACCTCGCGGCTCATCTTGCGTCGCGCGGATTCGACGTGGCGGCGATCACGAGCCGGCAGCGGTATGACGATGCCCGCGCGAAACTCGCCGCGCGAGATTCGTGGAACGGCATCGCCATCCGCCGCGTGTGGTCGACGCGATTCGGCCGCGCCGGCCTGGCCGGTCGCGCGATCGATTACCTCAGCTTTTATGCCAGCGCGTTCTTCGCGATGCGCGCGGAGCGCGATGCGGTGATCATCGCGATGACGGACCCGCCGATGCTGTCCGTGCTCGCGACGCTGGCGTCGAACCGCGTGGTGAACTGGCTGCAGGATCTCTTCCCCGAAGTCGCCGAATCCCTCGGCATCAAGGCGCCGAGGGTTCTGCGCACGATTCGCAACTGGTCGCTGCGTCGCGCGAAAGCCAACGTCGTCCTCGGCGATCTCATGGCCGCGCGCGTGCCGAATCCAACCGTCATTCACAACTGGGCTGATGCGAATCTGCATCCGATCGCGATGCAGAACGATCGCTTCGTCGTCGGCTACTCCGGCAACCTCGGACGCGCGCACGAGTTCGAAACGATTCTCGGCGCAATGCGCGAACTGCCCGACGTGAAGTTCCTTTTCACCGGCGGCGGCGCGCAACTCGAGCGCGTGAAACGCGAAGCGACCGCGAACGCGGAGTTTCGTCCGTACGCGCCGCGTGAACAGTTGAGCGAAAGCCTTTCGTCCGCGGACGCGCATCTCGTCTCGCTGCAACCTTCGCTCGAAGGATTGATCGTGCCGAGCAAGTTCTACGGAATCCTCGCGGTGGCGCGGCCCGTGATCTTCATCGGCGCGCGCGATGGCGAAGTCGCGCGATTGATTCTCGAGCATCGCTGCGGCGCGGTCGTCGAGCCCGGTGACGTCGAAGGATTGAAGCGAGCGATTCGCGAAGTCGCGAGCGATCCGGAGATGGGTGAACGCGGCCGTGCGCTCTATCTCGCACGCTTCGCACCGCAACACGCATTCGCCGCGTGGGAGCGAGTGTTGGAGAATGCAGCGTCATGACGACAGGAAGCCGGCGCATTTCGCTCGCGATGACGGCGATCGTGTCGGCGCTGCTGCTCGCGTTCGTGCTCACGCATCGCGACGTGCTGCTCGATCCTGTCGCGCCGAAAGACGATGTTGCGCGAATCGGTCATTGGCTGACTCAACATCCAGCCGATGCGATTGCCGCGAGCGAGCTTTCGGATCTCGCGCTCGATTCGAACGTGCCGCAACGTCGCGCGCTGTGGCTCGCATCGTACGAGCACGCCGCACATCTTTCGCCGCTGCGCACGAATGCCGCGGCGGGATTCGTGCGCGCGGGACTCTTTCACTGGTACGAGCTCGATGATCGGGATCGTCAACGCGTGCTCGATGTCGCCGCGCCGCTGATGGGACGTCCGCGATTCTTCGAGCGGCTCTACATGCCGCTGTGGAGTCTCACGCACAACTTCGCGTATCTGCGCCGCGTCGCGCCGAGAACGTTGAGCGCTCTTGTCGGGTTGAATCAGCTCGCGGTTTCCCGCGGATTGTTCAGCGAGTATCGCGAGTTGCGCACTGCAATCCGACAGCGCTCGCTCGCCGAGCTCGAAGCCGCGCGTGCAAACGACGTCGAACCGAGCGAGTTGTTGAAGTACGCGCCGCAAACGCCAAACGCGTCCGATGTGCCGATCGCGAAATCGATTCTCGAAGAGCTCGATCGCCGCCCGTTCACGCACGATCAGATCAATGGTCGCATCGAGCCGATGCTCACGTTCGCGCTCGATCACGATCTCAAGCCACTCGGCGGAATCGAGCCGCTGCTCGAAACGCGCGGCACGTTGCGCGATGTCACGCGCGCACGCGCCGCACTCGCACTCGGCAACGCCACGCTTGCCTCGCGCATCGAGATCACGACCGAGATTCCCGGACATGCGGAGTGGACGCCGTATCACCTCGAGCGCGCAATTCACGATGCGCGCAGCGGCGATGCCGGATCCGCGCACGCGCAACTGCGCAAAGCGGAGATGCCGGGAAACAACGCGCAAGTCGTCGAGGCAAAACTGCAAGTCGCGACGATCCTCGGCGATCGCGCCGCGATGAACGCCGCGCAGAACGAGCTCGCATCATTCGCATCGCAGCCCGTCGTGTGGACCAACACGTGCGGCGGTAACGACGTTTGTGACTGGGCGCGAACGCAGCGCTACGTCGCGAATGGCGAAACGATGCGCATCGCGATGCTCGTCGCACAGAGCGATGAGACGCCGCCCTACGTCGAGATCTACGTCGACGATGCGCTCGTTGCGGAAGGCGAAGTGCGCGTCTCGAAGACGTTCGAGATCAAGCCGGGTGAAGGCGTGAAGACGATCGACGTTCGTCTCGTGAATCGCCTCACGCGCAACGGCATTCAGCGACGCGTGCGTCTGTCGTGATCGACCGATGCCACCGCGGCACCGGCCATCGCGCAGAGCGTCGCCGGATTCGCCGGAATGAACAGATTGAAATCGAAGAGCGCGTGCACCGCGGCGATCGTGATGCTCGCGAGTACCGCGGCCTGAAACGCGCGGCGACGCCACGAAAGCTCGCGTGATTCGGCGCCGAACGTCATGCGCACGAGCGACACGAAACCGATGATGAGCGTGGCGATCGCGATGACCGCACCAATCGTTCCCGCCGTTGCAGCGATCTCGAGATAGTCGTTGTGCGCGTGGTGATACGTGAGCTCGAGCTCCTGCTTCTGATCGATCGCGACCACGCGCTCGAACGTGCCGAGGCCGCTGCCGAGGAGTGGGAAGCGCTGCCAGATATCGATACCGGCGCGCACCGCGATGCGACGTCCGTGCAATGCATTCACTTCGATCTCCGTCGGCACGAAGCGATGCAGCGTGCGCTCGGGGCCGATGAAGTACGCGAGTGCGGCGATGAGAATCAGACCGCCGATCGATGCGAATGCGAGTCGCGCGATGCGTCTGCCTGGCAGCAACGCGATCGTCAGCAGCAAGCCCGCCGCCGTCGCGAGCATCGCGCCGCGCGATTGCGAGAGCAGCAGCGCCGTCACGCACGCCAACGCCGACACGATCGCGAACGATGTACGAATCACGCTGTGCTGCACGATGTTCGCGAGGCGCCGCAGCCACGGCGTATCGCTCTTGCCCGCGGTACGCCAGTCAGAGGCCGCGAGAAACAACGCCATCGGCATCACGATCGCGACGTAGTGCCCGTAGTGATTCGGATTCACGAACGTGCCGGTGACGCGATGAAAAATCAGCTTGTTCACCCAGCCCCAGATCTCGTAACGACCGAGTGCTGCTTCACGAAATCCGTACAGCGCCTGAAACAACCCACCGATGCAAAGTGCGGTCGCGAGTGCGCGGCGACGCGTTTGTGTGCGCACGAGCAACGCCGCGATGAGAAACGTCGCGAGCAAGGCGACGAGTCGCAGCAACTCGACGAGCGTGAGTTGAGGATCGACGGTGATCGGATGATTCGCGCCTGGCTGCGCACCAGCAAACGCCGCCGCGCGCGAGGCGCCATTCCAGATCACGGCCGATTCGTTCGAGAGCGTCGCAAGCAATGCCCGCGGCAGCGGCACGAGTTGCAGCGCGCAGACGGCGAGGAACAGCAACGCACCGTTGCCCCAGAAGAACCAGGGACGCGTCGGCAGCGCGGTGCTCGTGCGATCGCGCGTCGCGTAGAGACGAATCAACGCCGCGATCGTGACGAGCGCGAGTGGTACGCCAATCAGCGGCAGCCGCGCTTTTTCGATGACCGATCCGAACGGCAACGGCAGGAAGATCAGCCACATCAGGAACAGCGCGAGACAGCCTGTTTCGGCCATTGCGGTCCATCGTTGCGCCTGCATCGGTGGCGGGGATTGTAGCGCCGAGGTGGGTCAGTTTATGAGCTTTTCACACGCGACCGACGCGTAATCCACGGCTGCTAAATAGGTTGCGTGCTACACTGCCGCGTCCGAAAAAGCGCCAGGCGTGGAGGAACCGTTGTGGGCGGAGTGAGCCAGCGCGTCCTAAGGGTCGCATTCGCAATCATGATTCCAGTAGTTGCGCTCGCGCAGCAGGACCAACGTCTGCGCGATCGTGACCCTCGTCTCGAAGGCTCGAAGAAAGTCACGGGCGAGTTGCAGGAGACGAATTTTCACTGGGGAGCGTTTTATCTGCTCTCCCGCTTCCGCATTTCCGACGTCGGCTACACGCAGTCCTACGTGCCCACCGGAGATACCGGAGGTTTGTCGCTCAGCGTCGAAGCACCGCACCGGCTGTACTTCGTGCCGTACAAGAAGACGATCTTCACGGCCGAGCTCACTCCGAGCTACAGCTTCTTCAATCAGAACAGCGAAGACCGGCAGATCAACTACCTCGCGCGCGGCGACGCGCACTTTCTCTTCAACCACCTCTACCTCGACGTCTACACCCAGCGTGCGAATCAGATTCGCGCGCACGTCGCCGATGTGAACCGTCTCGCGACGGTCGACGAACGAGAAACCGGCGTCGCCGGCGAGCTCAAATACTCGAGTCGCACGAGTGCGATGTTCTCCGCGCGCTATCGCGACATCCAGTATCCGGACGATCGTTATCAGCCGAAACTGCCGAACGGTCTCGAAGTGCCGGTGTATCTCCTCGAGCGCAACGAGCGCAACATGCGCCTCTCGCTCAATCACCGCACGTTTCCGCTCACGTCGCTCTTCGTCGCGGGCGAAGTGAGCGACTACGGCTTCACCAACGCGGCGTATCTCGACAGCAAGCGTCTCTACTACGGCGCGGGCTTCGCGTACGACAACGGCCGCTCATCGCTGCGCGCTGAAGCGGGTCCGATGAAACTCGATTTCGACGATCCGAACGAGCGCGACTACGACGGCTTCTCCGCGACCATCGACGCGAGTCGCGGCACCGGACGCTGGAACTACTACGCCAGCGCGGGTCGCGACATCGGGTTCTCCATTTTCGACAACAACGGCTACTACGTCGCAACCTCGGCGAATACGGGCGTCGAGTACGCGGCCACGCGTCGTCTGTCGCTGCGCTCCGGCATCGTGTGGGAACGTGACGCATACGACACGGTCGTCGCCGGCGTCCGCCGCAAAGACGAGTATTCGTTCAGCAGCGTGGGATTTTCTTACGGAATTCGACGCCTCCGAACCGGCCTCGACGTCGGCTGGTACGAGCGCGATTCCACGGCATTCGGCGATGAAGAGTCAGGAATACGGTATGTCCTGCACTTGTCGTACACGCCGTAGGCATTCGGTTCAAATAACATTTACGGAAGTCGGCAGGCGCGAATTCACGAGCAGGTGACGCGCACGACGACATGGACATCACGTAAACGGCATTACCTTCCGCGCGGTCCAATCGGTTTCGAGGGAGTCCGCGCTGCTCGCCTGGCAGTCGAGGGCGACAGCGGATCGGTGGTCGTTTACCTGGGGAAACGATGAAGCTTCGTGCACTCTTGATCCTGGTCCTGGTGGCACTGGCGGCCTCGCTGGCTGCGCAGGAACTGCCGATTCTTTCGTCCGACGCGCCGGTCGGCGCTCGCGACGTCCTCGACCTGAAAGTGCTCGAGGACACCACCATCAGCGGCCGTCTCGTCGTCGGCGATGACGGGCAGGTCGCGATCAACATCATCGGCAAGGTTCAGGTCGCGGGTCTCACGTCGACGCAGATCGAATCGAAGCTCGAACAGATTCTCGAAGCGAATTTCCTTCCGAAAGCGACGGTCTCGGTGCAGGTCGTCGAGTTCTCCAGCAAACCGATTTCCGTCGTCGGCGCGGTCGTTCGTCCCGGACGCATCGGCGCCACCGGCAATACCACGCTCATTCAGGCGATCACGCAGGCCGGCGGTCTGACCGCGAATCACGGCAAGGAGTTGTACGTTCTGCGCACCGCGCGCAACGGTCTCTCCGAGCAGGTCGCGATCAACATCGACGAGCTGATGGTCACGGGCAACGCGGACCTCAACATCCCGCTTTCGCCGAACGACCTCGTCAACGTTCCCATCGATACGCCCATCACGATTTACATCCTGGGCGAAGTCATGAAGCCCGGAAAAGTGCAGTTCCGCAGCAGCCAGACTCCGACGCTCCTGCAGGCCATGGCCGATGCCGGTGGTCACACCGATCGCGCGTCGCGCTACGCCATCATCAAGCGCATGGAAAATGGCCGCGAGAAGCAGATCGAGGTCAACTTCAAGGCGGTCATCGCGGGCAAGCGGTCTGATGAGGTGTTGAGAGATAACGACACGGTCGTCGTCAAAGCGGCTATCTTCTAGCAATAGAAGAACGGACGACGACGATGGATCTCAACTCCAACCAGCCCGAAATCCACCTTTCGCAATACTGGAATGTGATCCGGAAGCGGTGGCAGATCGCCGCCGCGATTCTGCTCGTCGTGATGATCGGGACGTTCCTCGCGTCCTGGTTCTCGAAGCCGCTGTATCGCTCGACGATTCGCATTCAGATCGAGCGCGATAGTCCCACCGTCACGGTCGAAGACATCTTCGGCATCGCTTCCTCCGATCAGGAGTTTCTGCAGACGCAATACGAGCTGCTGAAGAGCCGCGGTCTCGCGCTGCGTGTCGTCGACGATCACAAGCTCTACAACGATCCCGAGTTCTATCCCGCGGGCATCACCGGCAGAACTCCGGAAGAAGTCGCGCGAATCAAAGAAGGCATCGCCGCCGGACTTCTCGGCGGCGTCGGCATCGCCGAAGTGCGCGGCACGTCACTCGTCGACATCTCGTACGTCGGCGCGTCCCCGAAGCAGGCACAGAGAATCGCCGAAGCATGGGGCGATTCATTCATGCGCATGAATCTCGCGAAGAAACTCGAGAGCGTGCAGCAGGCCAGCAACTTCCTCACGCAGCAGATCAGCAGCGTGAAGTCGGATCTCGAAACGAGCCGCCAGGAGTTGCAGCAGTACGGCGAGAAAGCAGGACTCGTTGCCGTCGGTCAAAGCGGCGATGACGCGACCACCGCGAAGTTGATGCAGCTCAATACCGAAGTGACGAATGCGCAGAACGCGCTGTACGAAAAAGAAGCGGCGTACGCGTCGCTGCAACGCACCGCGCCCGAAGCCGTCACATCGAACGATGCGATGGTCATTCGCTTGTCCGAGGATCTCTCGCGTCAGCAACGCGAGTACGCCGACAAACGCTCGCAGTTTCTCGAAGGCCATCCGGTCATGGTGCAGTTGCGCCAGTCGATCGAGAAGACGCGCTCCGAGCGTGCGAACGCGGTAGCGCAGGCGTACGAGAAAGCACTCGAAGCAGCGCGCGGCGAAGTTGCGGCCGCGAACGCGCGCATCAGCTCCACGCGCAACGCGTATTCGGCGCAGCGCAATCAGGCGCAGAGAACGAACATCGATGCAGCGCGCTACGTCGATCTGCGCGTCGGCGTCGAAACGAAGCAGGCGCTCCTCGCCTCGCTGCAGAAGCAACTCAACGAAACCGAAGTCACCGCGCGCTTGCGCGGCACGGCATCCTCGAACATTCACTGGATCGATCACGCGCCGCTGCCGGGCGGACGATTCAATCTCTCGATGAAGAAGAATCTGCAGAGCGCATTTCCGCTTGGACTGATTCTCGGCCTCGCCGCGATCTTCTTCCTCGAGTACATGGATCGCTCGATCAAGACGCCCGAGGAGTTGGAGAAACATACGAAGTTCGCTTCGCTCGGTGTGATCCCCGCGGCGAGCACCGTCTCGCGCCAGGGCGGCTACACGTACGGCAAAGTACCGGCGCGCTTGCGCGCCGTCGAGAACGACGGCGACAAAGGACCGGGCATCGAGCTCATTCCGCACACCGATGCGCGCTCGCCGGTCGCGGAGTCGTATCGCGCGTTCCGCACCTCGCTGCTCCTCGCGTCGGCGAACTCGCCGAAAGTCATCGTCATCACGTCATCGTTCGCACGCGAAGGCAAGACCACGACGTCCGTGAATCTCGCAACCGTGCTCGCGCAGATGGGCAAGCCCGTGATTCTCGCGGATGCCGATCTTCGCCGCCCGCGTCTGCAGAAGGTCTTCCGCGGCAAGATGAACCTCGGCCTGGTGAACTACCTCGCCGCGAACATTCCGCTCGACGACATCATCCAGCCTACCGACGTTCCGAATCTCTCCGTGATTCTCTCCGGGCCGATTCCGCCGAATCCGTCGGAACTGCTCGCGAGCGATCGCATGAAGCACCTCATCGAAGAACTGCGCGGCAAATACGCGTTCGTGATCTTCGACTCACCGCCGATGCTCGCGGTGACGGATGCCGTGGTTCTCGCCGCGAATGCAGACGGCGTCGTGCTCACCGTGCACGGCGGACAAACGCCGCGCGAGCTCGTGCAACGCTCGGCCGAGAAGCTTCGTCAGGCAAACATCCCGGTCCTCGGCGCAATCCTCAACAACCTCGATCTCAAGCAGTACGGCTACACGTACCGCAAGAGCTACTACGACTACTACGAGGCGTCCGAAGAGGAACAGCAGGCTTCGCGTAAGACCAGTTGATGATCGACATTCATCATCACGTTCTGCCGGGCGTCGATGACGGCCCGCGCGAGTGGGACGAAGCGGCCGAGATGTGCCGCATGTCCGCGGACGAGGGAATCGAAACGATCGTCGCGACGCCGCACGTGTTGCGCGGACGCTGGCGCACTTGGTCTCCGGCCGAGTTGCGAGCGCGCCTCGAAGAATTGCAGCAGCGCGTCACCGCTCCTCGCATTCACCTCGGCTCCGAATATTTTTTTGCGCACGACATGGTCGACGTGCTCGCATCCGGCAAGTCGATCGTGCCGCTCGCGGACGGCAAGTACGTTCTGTTCGAGCTCGCCGCGAACGCTGTTCCGCCGATGCTCGAGCAGCCGCTCTATCGCGCGCAACTCGAAGGATGGACGCCGATCCTCGCGCATCCCGAGCGCAATCTCGTGCTGCAATCGCGTCCCGATCTCGTTGCGGATCTCATCGGCCACGGTTGCAAGATGCAGCTCACGGCCGGAAGTCTGTTCGGCGAATTCGGTCCTGAGGCGAAGCGTGCGTCGGAACAATTTCTCGATCGCGGGATGATTCATTTTCTCGCCACCGATGCGCACGACACGAGCAAGCGACCGCCGCGCATGCGTGCTACGGTCAATCTCATCACGCAGCGCTACGGTGCCGGTCTCGCGAGCGCGTTGACCGTCGAAAACCCGCGCGCGGTCCTCGAAAACCGAGCGCTTCCGTACGATCCCGATCCCCTTCCCGAGCCTCGCCACGGATTTTTGACGCGGGTTCGGGCGTTTTTTACGCGATAAAGGCCTTAGAATCGAGCCAGCCATGAAGAAAACAGCCGTCGTCGCAGTGCTTTTGGCCGCGATGTCGCTCGGTGCGCAGACGAAACTCGTGCAGCCGCAGCAGAACGCGAATGGAAGCATCCAATACACGCCGCTGACGTGCGCGCGCGGTGGCGAACTGCCGCTGATGCAGCTCAACGTCGAAGGCAAAGGTGAGTTGCGCGCGTACTTCCGCCGCCTCAACACCACGGACTGGTGCTCGGTCGAAGGTGTGAACGAAGGCCCGCTCTCGCGCGTCGTGCTGCCGAAATTCGATCCGGGCGATGAGATCGAGTACTTCTTCACGCTCATCGATGGCCGTCGCGTCGTTGCGCGCAGCCAGCGCATCTATCGCCTCAAAGTCACGAACGAATGTGAAGCCGCATGGGCGCGTCACGTCACGCGCTTCGCACTGAGCTGCGGCGACGATCCGGGCGGGATTCCGTCGTCGATCGGCGCGGGCTTCGCGGTGAATGATGAGTTCATCGACGGCGAGCCGCCGTTCAGCTCTCCCGATCGTCCGGTCGATCGTGATGGCCGCACCATCGAGCCGCCGCCACCACCGCAACAACCCTGATTTCCGATCAAGTGCAGCGGCGGGCTCTCAGCCCGCCGGGAATTTGACAAACGGCGGGCTGAAAGCCCGCCGTTTCACGTTCAGTGTGCTTTCGCCTTTTTCACTTCTTCCGTGAGCACCGGGAGAATCTGGAAGAGATCGCCCACGATGCCGAGGTCGGCGACACGGAAGATCGGCGCTTCCGGATCCTTGTTGATCGCGATGATGTGCTTCGACGACGACATGCCGGCGAGATGCTGAATCGCGCCCGACACACCTGCCGCGATGTACACGTTCGGGCTCACAACGCGACCCGTCTGTCCGACCTGATGCTGATGATCGATCCAGCCCGCGTCGACGACCGCGCGTGATGCGCCGACCGCACCGCCGATCGCATGCGCGAGATCGCGCACGTACGAGAAGTTCGCCGCTTCCTTCAAACCGCGACCACCGGCGACGATAATGTCGGCTTCCGAGATCATCATCTCGCCTGCTTCCGGCGTCTTCGTCTCGACGATCTTCACGCGATTGTCGGTCGAGGCCGTGACGTTCACGACTTCCGCCGCACCGCCACCCGCTTCCTCAGCGGGGAATGCATTCGGACGCGTCGTTGCGATCGCGGGAGTTCCGGTCACATCGACCGTCGCGAACGCCTTGCCCGAGTACACGGGACGACGCGCGCGCAACTTGCCATCCGTCCATTCGAGACGATCGACATCCGACGCAACGCCGACATTGAGACGCGCGGCGACGCGCGGGGCGAGATCGCGGCCATTGGACGTCCCTGCGAATAGCAGGACAGACGGCTGCACATCCTTCACGACCTGCGTCACCGCGGCAGTAAACGGTTCCGTCGAATATTCACCGGCGGCGACGACGTACACCTTCTTCGCGCCGTAGCGGCCTGCTTCTTCCGCGGCCGCGGCATCGGTCGCGAACGCGACGAGATCGCCACCCGCGGCTTCCGCGAGCTTGCGACCGATCGAGAGTGCTTCACGAGACGCCTTCTTCAGCTTCCCGTCTTTGAGTTCCGTGAATACGAGCACACCAGCCATGTTCGTTTCTCCGCCTTACAGCGCTTTCGCTTCGCCTTTGATGTAGTTGACGATCTCTTTCGCCGCGGCAGCGGCATCGGAGCCGTCGATCTTGCGTCCGCCGGACTTCTCCGCCGGAAGGTCCAGCGACACGACGACGACGCGCTGTTTGAGAATGTCGTTTTCGTCGAGGCCGAGATCGGAGATCGACTTCGTGTCGATGGCGATCTTCTTCGCGGCCATGATGCCTTTCAGCGAGGAGTAGCGCGGCTCGTTGAGACCTTTCTGCGCGGTCACAACCGCCGGCAGCGGCGCATCGAGCACTTCCTCGGCGCCTTCGATCTCGCGATGCGCGGTGAGCTTGCCGTCCGCGACTTCGAGATGCGTGACGACGTTCACCTGCGGATAGCCGAGGAGCTCGGCGACCATCGGACCGACGAGACCGTTGTCCGTACCGACGCCCTGCTTCCCGAAGAACACCACATCGTGCGGGATCGATTTGATCGCGGCCGCGAGCACCTTCGCGATGCCGAGCGAATCCGCGTCGCTCGATTCACCTTTCACGTGCGTCGCCTTCGTGGCGCCGCGCGCGAGCGCTTCACGCAACGCCTGTTGCGCGCGCTCCGGGCCGAACGTCAGCACCGTGACGTCGCCGCCACCCGATTTCTCTTTCAGGCGAATCGCTTCTTCGAGTGCGAACTCGTCGTACGGCGAGACGATGAACTTCAGACCGGTCTCGTCGACTTTGTTTCCAGCCGCGATCTTGATGCGCGACTCGGTATCCGGGACGTGCGAAATGCAGACGACGGAATTCAAGAGGGAGTCCTCCGACAATGATTGCGTTGATTGTCTCTGTTGCTTTTCAGGCACCCGGGACGGGCGCCGGCAGCACGGCGATCCGGCTGCGAAACCGCGCGCATTCTATTGAGGAGGCACGTAAATCGCAATCGCACAGCCGGCGAGAATCGAAACCCCTGACAGCATGTGCAGAGACGGAGGACGGCAATGCCGATGACGAGGCCGTACGAGGTGGATGGCAATTCGACGAACGGGCGCAGACCGTTTCGCAACGTGACGGATTTCAAGCGCGCCAAAGGCCACGGAAACGGCAACGGCAATGGACGCTCACAGCAGCAGCCACCGCAGCGCGCCACGCCGCCCGAAAGCACGAATGCCGAGAATTTCTATTACCTCAAACAGATGAACTCGAAGACGCCGATGGTCATCGTCATGACCGACGGCGAAGAGATTCGAGGATGGATCGAGTGGTACGACCGCGCGTGCATCAAGGTGAATCGCGACGCCGCACCGAATCTGCTGATTCAGAAGCACTGCATCAAGTATTTGTTCAAGCAGGAAGAAGAGTAGCCGGGGTGTCATCCCGAGCGTAGCGCGAAGCGGGAATTCGAGGGATCCACTGCCGACACATGCGGAGGTTCCTCCACTCCCTTCGCTCGGTCGGGATGACACGACAGAGGCAAACACGCGCGCTACTATCGCCGCGTGAAACCTCTGGCCATCACGTTAGGCGATCCCGCGGGCATCGGTGCTGAGATCGTCGAGAAAGCGCTCGCGCAACTCGATGTTCCCTATCGCCTCTTCGGCGAAACGCACGAGCCGATTCATTACGGCGAGATCCGCGCGGAGTACGGCCGCATCGCACTCGACGCGATTCACTCCGCCATCGATGCCATCGAGCGCGGCGAATGCTCCGCGCTCGTCACCGCACCGATTCACAAACAATCGATCGCACTTGCGGGCGCAACGTTCCCCGGTCACACCGAACTCCTCGCCGATCGCGCGGGACTCACGCGCTACGGCCACGATTTCGCGATGTACTTCGACTCGCCGTCGATTCGCACCGTGCTCCTCACCGTGCACGTGCGATTGCGCAACGCACTCGACGCGATCAACGCCGAGGACATCGCCGCGCTGGCGCGGCTCATGTCGCGCGAATACAAGAAGCTCTATGGCAACGCGCCGCGCATCGCAGTCGCGGGTGTGAATCCGCACGCGGGTGAAGGCGGGCGATTCGGCGATGAAGAAGAAACGATCGCGCACGGTGTCGAGCTCGCGAAACGCGATGGCCTCCTCGTCAGCGGACCGCATCCGCCCGACACCGTCTTTCTCTCCGCGCGCGGCGGCAAGTACGATGTCGTCATGGCGATGTACCACGATCAGGGATTGATTCCGGTGAAGACGCTGGCGTTCGAACAGTCCGTCAACGTCACGATCGGATTGCCGTATCTGCGCGTTTCCGTCGATCACGGCACCGCGTTCGACATCGCCGGTAAAGGCATTGCCGACGCCACGCCGATGACGTACGCGATCGAATGGGCCGCCAAGCATGCGGAGCGTTTCGCATGAATCGCTGGGGCGTGCGCATCGTCGGACTGTTCCTCGTGCTGCTGTTTCTGCTCGTCTTCGCGCACCTCTATCGCACGCTGAAGATGCTCGAACGACAGGCGCATCCGACGGCGACAGCAAAGCCGTGAAGCGTCACTGGCTCGCTTCGCTCGCACTCCTCATCACCGCATCCGCGTGGGGCGCGACGTTCGTGCTCGTCAAGAGCGTCATTCAGACGATCGCACCCGAGCCGTTCATCTTCTGGCGCTTCACCACCGCGGGCGTGATCCTCATCGTCATCGCGCTGCTTCGCGGCCGTCTCACGCGCGCCATGCTCGTCCCCGGCATCATCCTCGGCGCGCTCGTCTTCACCGGCTACTGGGCACAAACGCGCGGCCTGCTCTCGATCTCGCCGTCGCGCTCCGCGTTCCTCACCGGCTTGTACGTCGTGATCGTGCCGTTCTTCGACAAAGGCGGAAAGCACGTCTACAAATGGCTCGCGGCGATTCTCGCGGTGCTCGGCACGACACTGCTCATCGGCGATTTCGACCGCGGAAGCATTGCCCTCGGCGACTGGCTCACGATCGGCTGCGCGTTCATCTTCGCGTTCCACGTCGTGCTCTCCGCGCGCTGGTCGACGAAAGAAACATCGACGGGACTCGCGGCCGTGCAGGTGTTGTTCGTCGGACTCGCCGCCGCGCCGCTGACGCTCTTCGCGAAGCCGACGCCATGGTCGCCATCGATCATCGTCGCGATTCTCTTCACCGCGATCGTCACCACCGCGCTCGCATTCGCCGCGTTGATGTGGGGACAGGCGCGCGTGAGCGCGACGGAAGCCGCGGTCATTCTCTCGTTCGAGCCAGTCGCCGCGGCGATCACTTCGATCGCGTTCTACGGCGAGCCGTTCACGCTGCTCTTTCTTCTCGGCGCGCTGTTGATTCTGGCTGCGATGGTCATCTCGCAGCTATGATGCGCACGCCAAACATGCCCCGCATTCTGGTCACCAACGACGACGGGATTTACAGCGAAGGACTGCGCAAGCTCGCGGACGCGTGCAAGCCTCTTGGCGAGGTGTTGATCGTCGCGCCCGATCGCGAGCAGAGCGCCGCATCGCACGCGCTCACGCTCAATCGTCCGTTGCGTCTCCTGCAAATTCAGGAGCGCGAATGGATCGTCGACGGCACGCCGTCGGACTGCGTGAATCTCGCATTGCTCAAGCTCTTCAAAAACGAGCCGCCCGATCTCATCGTCTCCGGCATCAACTTCGGTCCGAACCTCGGCGACGACGTCACCTACAGCGGCACGATCTCCGCCGCGTTCGAAGGCGCGCTGTTGAACGTTCCGTCGGTCGCATTCTCGGCGGTCGTTGGCGAACACTTTTCGTTCGACCGCTGTGCTGCCTTCGCGGGACAACTCGCGCGCGTCGCACTCGAGCAGCACAAGGATCCGCGCATCATCCTCAACGTGAACTTCCCGAATCGCGACTTCGAAGGCGTGCGCGTCACCGCGCTCGGCCGCCGCACGTACGCCGAGGGAGTGATCGAGCGGCACGATCCGCGCGGCCGCAGCTACTACTGGATCGGCGGCTGGCCGCCGGTATGGGGTCGCCAGGAAGGCACCGACCTCGATGCGGTGTCGAACGGCTTCGTCTCGATCACGCCGCTGCACCTCGATCTCACGCATCACGAATCGATCCCGCGCCTCAAATCGCTCGAGGAGACCCTTGGTCACTTCACCGCCAAAGAATGAAGAGCGCGAGCTCGCTCATCAACGCGCGTTGATGGTCGATCGCTATGTCGCCGCGCGTGGCGTGCGCGATGAGCGCGTGCTGCAGGCGATGCGCGACGTGCCGCGCCACAAGTTCGTACCGCAGGTCGTGGCGGCGAAGTCGTACGGCCCGGGCGCGCTGCCGATCGGATCGAAGCAAACGATCTCGCAACCGTGGATCGTCGGACGCATGATCGAGTTGCTCGAGCTCAGCGGCAAAGAGAAAGTGCTCGAGATTGGCACGGGAACCGGATATCAGGCAGTGGTGCTGTCGAAGCTGTGCGCGAAAGTCTTTACGATCGAACGAATCAACGAGCTTGCCCTGAAGGCGGCGGAACTGTTCCGCGAGCTGAAGGTGTACAACGCCTCGGTGAAGGTGTTCGACGGCACGTACGGCTGGAGCGATCAGGCACCGTTCGATCGCATCATCGTCGCTGCTGCAGCGCCGGAAGTGCCGGAGCCTCTCGTGCAGCAGCTCGCGCGCACGGGCCGCATGATCATTCCGGTCGGACCCGCGGGCAATCAACGCCTCGCGCGCGTTACGCGCGTCGGCACAGGTGTAAAGATCGAAGACTGCGGCAGCGCGGAGTTCGTGCCGCTCGTCGGACGATTCGGCTGGAAAGAATAGCGACGCCTATGGAGTGCGGCAGCGAAGCTGCCGCTTTCAACGCGCGAGCTCCGCTCGCACAGTCCAGAGGCTCCTTATGAAGATCCGGCCGCTGCTCATGCTGACGGCCATCGTGTCGTCGATCCTCGGCGCCACCGTCGTCTATCTCGTGTTGTCCGTGCCGAACGATCTGCGCGCGGACGCGCTGCTCAAAGACGCACGCGCGCAGATGAAAGACGGCAACGACGAGAAAGCGCGCGAGTCGCTGTCGAAGATCGTGCAGCTGTATCCACGCACCGATGCAGCAGCAGCGGCGACCGTCGCGCTCGTCTCGCTCGGACAGAAAGAGCGCGATGAGCTGACGAGCGCGATCGCGCTGCTGCGACGTCAGAACGAACAACAAACGCAACTCCTCAACACGCTGCAACAGAACGTGACGGAGCTGCGCAACACACCACCGAAGACAATCACGGTCACCGCGCCCGCACCGGCGGCACCGAAAGCAACATCGTCGAAGAAGAAGACAACTCCGAAGAAGACCACGACCAAACGCTCGACGCGACGTCGTCGATAACGGGCTACAATCCGCGCAAACATATGAAAGAACAGCGGCACTTACGCATCCACGGCAAAGTCCAGGGCGTCGGCTACCGCTTCTTCGCGACCCGCGTCGCACGACGCATGGGTCTGAAGGGCTGGATTCAGAACAATCGCGACGGCACCGTAGAAGCGCTCGTCGAAGGCGAAAAGAAAAACATCGACGACTGGATCGAAGAGATTCGCGAAGGTCCGCGCTACGCCGAAGTCACGAAGATCGATTCCGAGTCGAAGGAGTTCAGCGGGAAACTGCCGGACTTCGATGTGAAGTTCTGAGATGACCGTGGAACAACTGAAAACACTCATTCGCGACGTGCCGGACTTTCCGAAGCCCGGCATTCTCTTCAAGGACATCACTCCGCTGCTGCGTTCCGCCGAGGGATTGCAGAGGAGTTGTGAGCTGCTCGCGGATTTCTTTCGCGATCAGGACGTCACGGCCGTGGCCGGAATCGAATCGCGCGGCTTCATCTTCGGAAGTGTCGTCGCGCAAAACCTCGGCGTCGGCTTCGTTCCGATTCGCAAGCCCGGCAAATTGCCGTGGACCACGCGCCGTCACGAGTACGTGCTCGAGTACGGCACCGACGCGCTCGAGATTCACGACGACGCCGTGAAAGCCGGGGATCGCATCGTGATCATCGACGACGTGCTCGCCACCGGAGGCACGATTGCTGCTGCGGCAGAACTCGTGCGCGGACTCGACGCAACGGTCGTCGGTCTCGCAACGGTCATCGAGCTCGGCTTCCTCGGCGGCCGCGAAAAGATCGCATCCGACGTTCCGTTCCATTCCCTGCTGCGCTACTAGAACTCTCTTCGGAGGTGCGTATGAGGCAGATCGCGGAGCTCATCGAGAATCAGGTTCTGCTGGTAATCGATCCCGAGTTGACGGTACGCAGTGCGGCTGAACGGATGGCCGAACGAAACATCGGCGCGGTGGCGGTGGTGGATTCCGGCCGCCTCGCCGGCGTCTTCTCCGAGCGCGACATCCTCTCGCGCGTCGTCGCACGCGGACTGAGTTCCGAGGCGACGACGGTTGGTGAAGTGATGTCGAAGGATCTCGTCGTCGCCGAGCCGGAAGAGAACGTCGACAGCGCGCTGCAGAAGATGCACTCGATCCGCGCGCGTCACCTGCCGGTCGTGCGCGACGGAAAGCTCGTCGGCATGATCTCGATTCGCGATCTGCTCGAAGTCGATGATGCGGATCAGCGGCAGAAGGCGACGTTTCTCAATGAGCTGGTGACGTACTCACCAGATTACGAGACGTAGGTGGAGCGGGGGGGTGTCTGCCCGCCGGGGGATTGGGGGTTGGGGGGCGGAGGGGGCGGCCCTCCCCCCGTGCTCCTTCCCCTGCCTCCCCCGC
>JACZCU010036276.1_pt1 | contig 26398 bp, 26 predicted proteins | sample 8641851 | NCBI WGS metagenome assembly JACZCU01 (sample SAMN15324605, study PRJNA640507) | soil metagenome | isolation source: monocropping sugarcane control | place: China: Luxin town, Laibin City, Guangxi Province | collected 2019-07-25 | depth 10cm m | reverse complement strand
GTTTCGAGCCACCCGCCCACCCAGGTCCCTCGCTACGCTCGGGATGACACGTGGCGTTCCGCTAGTCCTTGCGCAAACGCGTGCGCGTGGTCGTCGTGGTCGTCGTAGTCACATCCTCCTGCGCGGCCGAGGTCATCGGCACATCCACTGTCTCCACGCGTGTGGTGGTGGTTGTCGTGGTGGTCTCCGCCGTGCTGCTGCTCGTCATCGGCGAGTTGATGTGATTCACATTCGTATTCGTGCCGACGCTCGCGGCGTTGCCGCTGCCGGGTGCGGCGCTCGATGAATAGACATTGCCGTCGCTGTCTGCGATCGCCGGTCCGGGCTGTACGCCTGTTGCGGCCGGATCTTCCGGACGCACTTCGACGACTGTGTTCGTGTTGTCCGTCACGGCATCGTGATGGGCGCATGCGCCCGAGAGAAGAAGCGCCGCGAAACCCGCCGCGGCAACCGAGGTGCGCATCAATTTTTTGATCATGCATTCGGACAAGGCAAGGCCGATGCCGGGTATTAGACAATGTCGGCCGTGAATCAAACCCGCGTCTGGGGCGTCTCCGACCTCATCCGTCAACTCAACCTCGATCTCTTCCGCTACAACGATGTCTCGGTCGAGGGCGAAGTGACGAACTTCATGCGCTCCTCCGCGGGGCATCTCTACTTCACGATCAAAGACGCGCGCGCGCAATTGCGCATCGTGTTGTTCGCGACGCACGCGCGCTTCCTGCGCTTCCGCATCGAGAACGGCTTGCAGCTCATCGTGCGCGGTCGTCTCACCATCTACGACCAGAAAGGCGAGCTGCAGCTCAACGCTGTCGCCGCCGAGCCCGCGGGCCTCGGCGCGTTGCAACTCGCGTTCGAGCAACTGAAGAAACGTCTCGCTGAAGAAGGACTCTTCGATCCCGCGCGCAAGAAGCCGATTCCGATGCTGCCGCAGCGCATCGCAATCGTCACCAGCCCCACCGGCGCTGCGATCCGCGACATCCTTCACGTTCTCGGGCGTCGCTACGAGAACATGACGCTGCAGGTTTATCCCGTGCGCGTGCAAGGCGCGACCGCGGCGCGAGAGATCGCGAACGCGATCAACCATCTCTCGCGCTGGAACATGCACGATGTCGTGTTGATCTGTCGTGGCGGAGGCTCACTCGAAGATTTATGGGCATTCAACGAGGAAGTCGTGGCGCGCGCGGTTGCGGCGTGTGCAGTGCCGACGATCTCCGGCGTTGGACACGAGACCGATTTCACGATCTGCGATTTCGTCGCCGATTTGCGCGCGCCGACACCATCCGCCGCCGCCGAGATCGTCGTGCGCGCGAAGAGCGAGATCTGCATGCACGTCGATGCGATGACGCGGCGCATTCGTCATGTGGTCGAATCGCGCGTGCGCAACTATCGTCACGAGCTGCGCCATCTCTCCTCCAGTGATCGCCTCGGCAGCGTCGTACGACGCGTGACCTTGCAACGCGAGCGACTCGAGCGTCGCCGCGTGATGTTGTTTCGCATGCTCGACGCGCGTGCGAAATCCATGCGACGCCGGCTCACCGCATGCGACGAACCGCTCGCGAAATATCCCGCGCGCATCGAACGCGAACGCCACAAACTTCGTTCCGTGATGTCGCATCTGCAAGCGGTCTCGCCGCTGAGCGTGCTCTCGCGCGGCTACGCGATCGCGTTCTCGCGCACGAAGCGCGGACGCAAACCGATTCTCGATTCGAATCAGGTTCACGTAGGCGAGCAGATCGAAGTGCAGTTGAAGAAGGGACGACTGAACGCGACCGTCGATGCGAAGACGCTGGGCGTTGAAAGTTTGTGGCCCGAAGTATTGGGCGAGTAGCGTGTCCGCTACTCTTCTGCGGCTTTTGTGATCAGCGCGATGATCTTTTCGTCGCCACCTTCATTCGCGGTATCGATCACGAGTTGCTTGTACTCGCCGAATCCCGACTTCGCGTTGAGCAGCGCTTCGACCACTTCCGCGCTGCCGCCTTTCACGCCCATCCACAACATCGGCGTGCCGTTCGGATCGGTCGCGTTCACGTTCGCTTTGCCCTCGATGAGCGCCCGCACCATCTCCGCATTCCCGGCCATGCACGCGATCATCAGCGCGTTCATCCCGTACTGATTCGCGACGTCGGGCTTCGCACCTTTCGCGAGGAGCGCGTTGAGGATGTCGACGTTGCGAGAGTCGACTGCCTGCATCGCTAAGGTGGCGCCGGATTCGCCGAGCGGATTCACGTACTTGCCAGAATCGTTCGGATCCGCGCCGTGTTCGAGCAGCAGTTTCACAATCGCGAGATCCTTCTGCTCGATCGCGTTCCACAACGGCGGCCGCCCGAACTGATCGCGCACATTCGTCTTCGCGCCGGCTTTCAACAACGTCTCGACGCCTTCAGCATCGTGCGCGCGAATGCGATCGAACAACGCATTCGCATCATCAGCAGCGTGAAGAGACAAAGCGAGCAGGAGACAAACCGCGAGCGCCGCTGTTTTGTGCATGACTGAGGATAGCGCGAGTGGATGCGTTCGCGACGACCGCAACGACGGAGCGGCCGCACGTGCCACTCGGCGAAGCAACCAGCGGTGCGGGCCGTGCCCGCCCAGCGGTGCGGGCCGCGCCCGCCCGCCGTGCTATAACGCGCGCCGATGGCCACGCGGCGCAATGACTTCGAGAAATCCTTTCAGCAGCTCGAGAAAATCGTGCAGCGGCTCGAAAGCGAAGAGCTGCCGCTCGACGAATCGCTGCAACTCTTCGAAGAAGGCATTCGCCTGTCGCGCTTTTGTCATCAGCGCCTCGAAGAAGTCGAAAAGAAAATCGAGCTGATTCTCGCGGATGCGAAAGGCCAGCCTGTCGCGGAGCCGTTCGAGGATGAAGACCTCGGCGAAGATGACGAGCACGGTGCCGAGGGCGAGTAAGTGAGCGAATTCAAAACGCAGATCAATGCGTGGCGCGAGCTCGTCGACGCGTGCATCGATCGTCACCTTCCTCCCGCGAACACGCATCCTCCGATCATTCATGAGGCCATGCGTTACGCCGTGTTAGGCGGCGGCAAACGACTGCGCCCGATTCTCGCGATCGCTGCCGCGGAAGCGTGTGGCGTTCCCAAACTGAGCGAAACCAATTCGCTGCTCCTGCCCTTCTGCGCGCTCGAGCTCATTCACACCTACTCCCTCGTGCATGACGATTTGCCGGCGCTCGACAACGACGACCTGCGTCGCGGCCGCAAGACCACACACGTCGTGTACGGCGAAGCGATGGGCGTGCTCGTCGGCGATGCTTTGCTCACCGAGGCCTTCGCGTGGCTCGCGCGGCCGATTGCGGGTGTCGATCCCGCGCGCCAGTTGCGCGCGATCACCGAAGTCGCGACCGCTGTTGACTCCACGGGCATGATCGGCGGGCAGGTTGCGGACATCGTGGCCGAGCGCGCGCAGGAGAAAAGCGAAGATCGCGACGCCCTTCTGCGCGAATTGCAGTTCATTCATCGCAACAAGACCGGCAAGCTTCTCACCGCCTCGGCGATGCTTGGCGGATTGCTGGCGAACGCGACCGATGTGCAACTTACTGCACTGCGCCGCTACGCGGATGCGCTCGGTCTGGCATTCCAGATCGTCGATGATTTACTCGACATCGAGGAATCCTCCGCCGTCCTCGGCAAGACCGCTGGGAAAGATGTTGCACAGGGAAAACTGACCTGGCCGGGCCTGCTGGGCGCTGATGCCGCACGTGCAGAGGTGGACCGCATGCTGAGGGAAGCGCTGGAAAACGCTGCTATCATCGCCGATCCTGTGAATACCCTCGCACCAATCGCACGTTACATCTGCGAACGCCGCTCCTGAAGCGGGGTGTGGGGACCGGACAAAAAGATGCCACGAATTCTCGACTCGATCGAATCGCCGCGCGACCTTCGTAAGCTCGATCGCAAACAGCTTCCTCAGGTTGCGCAGGAAATCCGCGACCAGATCGTCGACGTGGTGTCGAAGATCGGCGGCCACTTCGGCGGAAACCTCGGCATCGTCGAGCTCACGCTGGCGCTGCACTACGCGTTCGACACGCCGCGCGATCAAATCGTGTTCGACACCGGCCATCAGAGCTATCCGCACAAGCTCATCACCGGACGCCGCGACACGTTCCACACGATTCGCCAGCACAGCGGCATCTCCGGATTCTGCAAGCGCGAAGAGTCGGAGTACGACGTCTTCAACGCGGGCCACGCGTCGACGTCAATCTCAGCCGCGCTCGGCATTGCAGTCGCGCGCGACTTCCGTAAAGAGGATTACCGCGTGGTCGCGATCATTGGCGACGGCGCGCTCTCCGGCGGCATCGCGCTCGAAGGTCTGAATCAGGCCGGCCATCTCAAGCGCAAGCTGATGATCGTGCTGAACGACAACGACATGTCGATCTCGACGAATGTCGGCGCGATGTCGGGCTATCTCAATCAGATCATCAAAGGTCAGCGCTACAACCAGGCGAAAGAACTGGCGAAGGGCGTGATGGATCGCGTGCCGCTGATCGGCGGGAAACTGCACGGTCTCGCGCACGACATGGAGCAGGTGCTCAAGAACATGGTCGTGCCGGGCACGCTGTTCGAGGAGCTCGGCTTCAAGTACCTCGGGCCGTACGACGGCCACGATCTCGATCTGCTGCTCAACCTCTTCGAAGAGCATCGCGACTACGACGGTCCGATTCTCATTCACGTCATCACGAAGAAGGGCAAAGGCTACAAGCCCGCCGAAGCGAAGCCGATCTGGTCGCACGGCGTGAATCCGTTCGACATCGTCACCGGTGAGGTGAAGAAGGCGGACAAGCCTGCGCCGCCGACGTACACGGCGGTCTTCGCAGATGCGCTCGTCGAGATGGCGAAGACCGACCCGAAGATCGTCGGCGTGACCGCGGCGATGCCGGAAGGCACCGGGATGGACAAGTTCGCGAAGGCGTTCCCGGAGCGCATGTTCGATGTCGGCATTGCGGAAGAGCACGCGGTGACGTTCTGCGGCGGCATGGCCACGCAGGGCATGAAGCCGATCGCCGCGATCTACTCGACGTTCCTGCAGCGCGCGTTCGATCAGGTGTTCCACGACGTGGCGATCATGGATCTGCCGGTCGTGTTTGCGCTCGATCGCGGCGGCATCGCCGGCGCGGACGGTCCCACGCATCACGGCATCTACGACATGGCCTATCTGCGAATCTTCCCGAACATGATCTGCATGGCGCCGAAGGACGAGAACGAACTGCGCCACATGGTGAAGACCTCGTTTGAGACTGGTCATCCGACCTCGCTGCGCTACCCGCGCGGCAATGGGTATGGCGTGACGATGGACGCGGAGCTGAAGGCGCTTCCGATCGGCAAGGGCGAAGTGATGCGCGAAGGGACCGACGCGACGATCTTCGCCATCGGCAATGAAGTGTGGCCGTCGATGGAAGCCGCGGAGCTGCTTTTAAAGAACAACATTAACGTCACCGTAATCAACGCGCGATTCATCAAGCCTTTGGATGATGAATTGATTCAGAAATACTGCAAACCAAATTCGTGCGTGATTACCGTGGAAGAAGGATCGCTGGCCGGCGGCTTCGGCTCGGCGATCATCGAGCGCTGCGAAGAGCTCGGAATCCAGGACGTCCGTTTTCACCGCATCGGCATCCCCGACGAGTACGTGCACCACGGTGCGCAGGATGTTCTGCGCGCGGAGTACGACCTGCACGCGGAAGGGATCGCGAAGCGGGTGGCGGCGTTTGTGTCGACGGAGAATCGATACGGCACCGTTGGTGAGCTCGCGGACATGCTTGTGAATCTCGGCAACCAGATTCCCGAGGATGAGTTGATTCGGCGGCACGAGCGGGGTAAAGACGCGGAACACGTCGACGAGTTCGTGTACGGAAAGCGCAGCGCGACCGCGAAGTGATGCAGACGTACTTTGCGGACACGTGGTTCCTGATCGCGCTGTTTGATCGGCGCGATTCTCACCACGTTCGAGCCCGCAGAGTGGCGCTGTCCATCTCCAACGCGCACCTCGTCACGCACGACTACGTCCTCTCCGAGATGCTCGCGCACTTTGCGGATGACGGCAGTCATTCGCGTACAACCGCTGTTGATGCGGTGCGGACGATCCTGAATCGATTCGAGGTCATTCCGAGCAACCGCGAACTTTTCCTCCTCGGTCTCGATCGCTATGCCGCGCGTCCCGACAAAGAGTGGTCGCACGTCGATTGCCTCTCGATGGTGCTGATGGAGCAGCGCGGCATTCAGCACGTGCTCTCCAACGATCACCATTTCTCGCAGGCCGGGTTCACGCTGGTCAACCAATGAAGAAGCAGCGTCTCGACGTTGCGCTCGTCGAGCGAGGGCTTGTCGACTCGCGGGCGAAGGCGCAGTCGCTGATCATGGCCCGGCGTGTTCTCGTGAACGGGCAGTTCGTCGACAAAGCTGGCGCGAACGTCATCGTTGATGACGAATTGGCGATCGCGGAGCTCGAGCATCCGTGGGTTGGGCGTGGCGGGATGAAGCTCGCCGGTGCACTGAAATCGTTCGAGATTAATGTGAACGACAAAGTGTGTGCTGATATTGGCGCATCAACTGGTGGCTTTACGGATGTGATGTTAAAGAGTGGCGCTAATAAGGTCTACGCGATTGATGTCGGGCATGGACAGCTCGACGTCTCGCTGCGCAATGACCCGCGCGTCATCAATCGGGAGAAGACGAACGCGCGCTACCTGCAGGCAGAGAATTTCGATGAGCCGATCGACTTCGTCTCGATCGATGTGTCGTTCATCTCGCTGAAGCTCATCCTGCCGGCCGTCGCGAACTTCCTGCGCGGAGAGTTGGTCGCGTTGATCAAGCCGCAGTTCGAAGTCGGGAAGCACGAAGTCGGCAAAGGCGGGATCGTGCGCGACGAAGAGAAGCGTCAGGCGGCGGTGGATGGTGTCGTCGAATGCGCGAAAGAACTCGGGTTCGACGTGAAGGGCGTGATCGAGAGTCCGATCAAAGGTGCCGAGGGGAATGTGGAGTTCCTCATGTACGCCGTTCTAAATACTCCGCCAGCCCCTCACGCCACGACGCCGGCTTCACTCCCGTGAGCCGCTCGTAGCGCTCCGTCGAGAGCACCGAATACGCGGGACGTTTCGCGGGACGCGGGAACTCATCCGACGAGACGGGCTGCACGTCGATCCCACTGCCTTCCACGATCGCGCGCGCGAAATCGAACCACGAGCATGCATCAGCATCGGCGTAATGCACGACGCCGCGCGCAACATCGGATTCATTCGCGATTCGTGCGAGCCGCACGATCGCACTCGCGAGATGCGGCGTGTACGTCGGGCGTCCGTGCTGATCGTTCACGACGCGCAACGGATTCGTGCCTTTGCGGATTTGATTGCGAATCGCCTCGACGAAATTCGGACCATGTACGCCGAAGAGCCAGGACGTGCGCACGATGAGGTGCTTGTGCGCGTGCGCCGCGGCGACTTCGCCGAGGAACTTCGAGCGGCCGTATGCGGAGAGTGGATTCGTCGCGTCGGTGACTTCGTACGGCGTGCGTTGCTCGCCGTCGAATACGAAATCCGTCGAGACCTGCACGAGCAGCGCGTCGACTGCATTCGCAGCATCTGCGAGCAACTCGACGGAAGAACCGTTGATCGCGTTCGCGAGCGCTTCTTCCTGTTCCGCGAGATCGACCTTCGTGTACGCCGCGCAGTTGATGATGATCGACGGCTTGTGTTCCGCGATCGCGGCGTTTACCGCGCGTGAGTCCGTGACGTCGAGCTCGGCGCGAGAAAGGGTGATGACGCGCTCACCGAGGCTGGTGAGCTCGTCGCGAAGATCGGTGCCGAGCATTCCGCCGGCGCCGGTGATGAGCCAGGTGAGCGGTGGCAATCAGGCTTTGTCTTCGGTTTTCGGCAACGACTTTTCGTCCTTGCCTTTGAGGCCATCGCGGAAGTTGGAAATGCCTTCACCGAGGCCGCGGCCAAGCTGAGGCAGCTTGCTCGCGCCAAAAATGACGACGACGATCACGAGAATGACGAGAAGTTCAGGCAACCCAAGACCAAACATGAAGCCTCCGTAGGACTGACCGCGCGAAGTCTAACCCGAATGCGGGATCGGACGGCAGAACAGCATCACAAGGAAATGCGTTCCCTGTCACAGAGAGTGGTTGTTCGTTGTTGGTGGTCGGTTGGTGGGGGGAACGGCTTCGCCGAAGCGATAAGCCGGGTAGTTTGCCCGTTCCCCCGACAACCGACTACCGACAACCGACAACCGCCAGATAAGATCCAGCCTCCACATGCTCGACCTCTCCACACTCAATCCTCAGCAGCGCGAGGCCGTGGTTCACGGCACTGGGCCGCTGCTCGTTCTCGCGGGCGCGGGCTCCGGTAAGACGCGCGTCATCACCTATCGCATCGCACATCTCATCGGCGAGCTTGGCGTCCGGCCGCAGAACATTCTCGCCGTCACGTTCACCAACAAAGCGGCAGCGGAGATGCTGCATCGCGTCGATCAGATCGTACCGCCGAGTGGCGGGTATCGCCCGTGGATCGGCACGTTTCACTCCACTTCCCTCAAGATCCTTCGCCGCTACGCCGATCGCCTCGGCTTCACGAAATCGTTCGCGGTCTACGACACCTCCGATCAGCTCACGCTCATTCGTCGCTGCATGCGCGAGTTGAACGTCAACGACGAAGCCTTCCCGCCTCGCTCCGTACTCTCGCGCATCTCGAACGCGAAGAATGAGCTCATCGGACCCGTCGAATACGAGAAATCGAATCACGATTTCTTCGGCGCGCGCGTTGCGGAGATCTATCGCCTCTACCAGAAGCGGTTGCGTGAATTCGATGCGATGGACTTCGACGATCTCATCGGCAAATACGTCGAGCTGCTCGAGCAGCACGAAGACGTGCGTCATGAGATTCACGATCGCTTTCAACACCTGTTGATCGACGAGTACCAGGACACGAATCACGCGCAGTACCAGCTCGTGAAAGCGCTCGCCGGCGATCGAGGGAACGTCGTCGCCGTCGGTGATGAAGACCAGTCGATCTATCGATTCCGCGGCGCGGACATCAACAACATCCTCAACTTCGAGCGCGATTTTCCGGGCGCGAAAATCGTGAAGCTCGAGCAGAACTATCGCTCCACCGGAAACATCCTCGATGCCGCCACCGGCGTCGTGTCGAACAACATCGCGCGCAAAGGCAAGACGCTCTTCACGAAAGGCGGACGCGGCGAGCCGGTGCGCATCGTGACGTGCGGCAACGATCGCGATGAAGCGCAGTTCGTGCTCGAGAAAATCTCGTCGCTGCGATCGAAATACAAGCTCACCGACTTCGCGATTCTCTTTCGCACGAACGCGCAGTCACGACCCTTCGAAGAAGAATTACTGCGCGCGAATTTGCCGTACATCGTCGTCGGCGGCGTGAAGTTCTACGAACGCGCGGAGATCAAAGACATCCTCTCGTTCCTGCGTACCGCCGTGCGACCGCACGACACGCCATCGATCGAGCGCGTGATCAACGTCCCGTCGCGCGGCATCGGCGATACGACCGTCAGTGCGCTCGATGAGCAGGCCAGCACGCGCAACGTTTCGCTGTGGAGCGTGATCGAAGGCGAGCTCGATTTCCTTCCCGCGCGTGCGGCGAAAGCGGTGAAAGAGTTTCGCGAGATCGTGCACGATCTGCAGCGCGCGGCGACGCAGCCGCTGCCGGAGTTGCTCGATTATGTTCTGCTGCGCACTGGCTATCGGCGAATGCTGCAGGAATCGCGCGATCTGCAGGACGAGTCGCGACTCGAGAACATCGATGAATTGATGAACTCCGCGCGTGAGTATTACGAACAGAATCCCAACGCGACGCTCGCGGATTATCTCGACTCCCTCACGCTGATGTCGGATCTCGATCGCTATGAATCGAGCAAAGGCGTCACGCTGATGACGCTGCATTCCGCGAAGGGACTCGAGTTCAAAGTCGTGTTTCTCGCGGGGATGGAAGAAGGGATTCTGCCGCACGCGAACTCGCTCGAGCAGAGCGATGACATGGAAGAAGAGCGGCGGCTTTGCTACGTCGGCATGACGCGCGCGCGGGAGTTGCTGTTCTGCTCGCACGCGCACGAGCGTCGCGTGCACGGCAAGTTTCGCGAGCAGAATGCATCGCCGTTTCTCGACGAGATTCCGGAGGATGCGAAAGAGCACGTGCGACTCGCGCGTGCGTACACATCGCAGGTCGATTCGTGGCGCGAGAAGCCGATGTATGGCGGAGGCTCGGCGAATTACGGATCGAATTACAGCGGACGCTCGAGCTACGGATCGAATTCGTACGGCTCATCGTCGTACGGCAATCGCTCGAAGCCCGCGGCGCCGGCACCGCGTCCTGCTGCACCGCGACCGCAACCACCCGCGCAGGCGAAGAAGCCAGACAACGTGAACGGCGTGTTGTCGTTCTTCCAGAACACGCCGGTGCAGTTCGATCCGAGTGCGATTCAGGCGGCGAAAGAAACACAACAGGCCGCGAGCAGTGCCGGTGCGCTCGAACTGAAACGCGGACAGCGCGTGCGCCACGAACAGTTCGGCGTCGGCACGATCCTGACGATGGAAGGCAGCGGACCCGATGCGAAGCTCACGGTCTACTTCGATCGCGCGGGCTCGAAAAAATTCATCGCCAAATTCGCGAAGCTGACGCGCGCGTAAGTTGTTTGGAGTGCGGTAGCGACAGTTACCGCTTTGTCGAAAAGCGGCGACTCACGTCGCCGCACTCCCAAACACTCACCACACTTCCTGCAACGCTTCCGCGTAGGCCTTCTCGCCGAGGTAAAGCCATGGGAGGCCGCTGTAAACGCCTTTCGCCTTGCGGAACTCTTCCTTCGCCGCTTTCTTCTCGCCCGCGAGATAGAAGCAGAACGAGAACATGCCCGTGACGAACGGCATCGCGGACGCGGGTGCGTCCTGACACTTCGCGTGCGCGGCGAAGATCTCCTCGCGCACCGACGGGCGTTTGAAATACGCGATCGCCGCTTTCGGATCGTTCTCCCAATTCGAGATGTACAGCCAGCGTTCGACGTGCGCGTAAGGAAGCGCGCCCGCAACCGCGCTTTGCGCGGGAGCATTCGCCGCCGCCTCGCGTGCGAGATCGAACATCAATTCGTGCGAACCGCCCCACTTCTCCGTCATCGAATCGACGATCACGGTGTAGCAGCCGTGATACGCGGGGGCGCGCCGCTTCGATTCTTCGAATGCCGCGAGGCGATCGTCGAGCGGAGCGCCGAGGGCTTTCATCGGTGTCTGCAGATGCTTCCACGGCAGCGGATCGTGCGGCGCGAGATCGATCGCCTTGAACAACTCATCCGCGCCTGTTTGCACGAGCTCGTGAAATGGATTCCAGCGATCCGGCGACGTCTCATCCGCTTTGGCGCTGCCGCGAATCTTCCATGCGCGGTACACGGAGTTGATGCCTTTGACCAGCCACGCATCCGCGCTGTACGACATCGCCGCGACCCACTCGTCGATCCACTGCTGCGCGTTCTCCACATCGGCCGCGGTCGTGATGTAGCGATCGCGCAGAGTCACGTCCGTCTCGGCCGCGATCATCGTGCGCACGCGTTCCCAGTCGCCCTTGCGCGCATGCAGTTGCACCGTGCGCGTCTGCGGATGCGCGAGCGTGTCATCGCACCGTGCCTGTGGCGGCGGAGTCTTGTCGCCGAAGAATTTCGAGAGCAGAGACATGCGAGAGAAACTCCTTTTCACGCGCGCAAAATTTTTCGAATGTCGGACATCGATGTGCCGCGCATGGCGCGATTCAGGCGACGAATGAGCGAGCCGTCGTAGATGACGAAAAGCCAGAACGGCTCGCTGAGCTGGAGATCGTTCAACAGCGCCTGGATCTTCAGTTGCGACGCACGACGGAACAGCTTCGGCCGCACCGCGACCACGTACACCGTTTGCGGCAGCGTGCGAATTTCCTTGCGAACGATCCACACCGTGCGCACCCAGCCCGCGTCGTAACAGCGCGCGAGAATCTCGGTGATGCGCGACGGCGCGATGTCGTGGGGATGCAGATCGTCGGTCTTGCGCAGCGTCGTCTTCTCGTCGTGCGCACGAGCGAGCAGTTCGCTCTGTGCTCGATATCGAACGATCCACTCCTCCGCCTCGGCTTCCATGCCGCGCTCGCGCAGCGCGTTGTACGCGAGCTCACATGCCGGCGCGATCGCGCTCCAGTCCTTCTCCATCGCCGTGCGCAAATACGACAGGCCGGCGAGATCGCCGCGCTCGACGAGTCTGCGGCCGTACGCGAACGTCGCGCGCGCATCGAGCGGAACGCGATGCACCACTGCTGCGCAGAGATCGAATGCCTCGTCGTCGTGGCCGAGTTGTTCGAGCGCGTCCGCGCGATCGAGCAGATCGCTCGGCTCCGACGATTGAGGATCGAGCGCATCGAGTCGCGCCAATGTCTCGCGTGTTTGATCGAGAAAACTATGACGCTCGCGCCACATCGGCAACACGCGAACGCGCCAGTCACGATCGAGCTCCTGAATCAGCGTCGCGAACGTGTGAGGCAGCAGCTCATTGCCCGCGCATTGCGGCGCGGGTACGAGCATCGGAACCGCTGCGCCGATGTGCTGCAATCGGTCGGCGAGCGAAGGGTGCGTCGCATCGGTTGGTGTCGGGCGCGCGAGCACGGCGGATAGCAACTCATCGTGCGGTGGTGCAAGAAGCTCGGCGCGGCGCCGAAGAAAATCTTCGTGCGGTGCGATCGACGGCGCTTCTTCTTCCGCCATGCGCGCGACGAGCGGATCCCACAAACGTGTGTCGAGCAGCTTCTCGATGATGCTCACCCATGCGAGCGCGCTTGCGGCAATCGCGGGACTCGTCAACTCCGCGGCGGCGCGATCGGCAGCGAGCTCCTGATTCCGCGCCTGCACGAGCGTCACGAGCAGAAAGTGATCGACGTACGCCTCCATTACCCGCTTGATGCGGCGCGCGACGAAGTCGTTGCGCAAGGCGAGACCGCCGAGCACGCGGCCCCATGTTTCGCGCAGACGATACGTCCATCCACTGAGTCGATTGTCGCGTCGCGAGAGATGTCCGAGCTCGTGTGCGAGCACCGCGCGAAACTCGTCGGTGCTCATCGTGAGCAGGATTGGTGCGCCGATCAGCAGATGCGAGCGCCATCCGAAAATGCCGCCGAGTCGCGGTGTCTCGGTGACCGCGGCATTCGGTTCATCGATCAGCAGCACCGATGCGAGTTTCGGTACGCCTAACGCGGTGCGAATCTCATCGATCATCGCAAACAGCCGCGGCGCCTCGCGCCGTGTGAGTGCGCGTCCCTTCGGCGCATCGATGCGCACGTAGATCGAGCGCAGGAGCATCCATGCGAACACCGCCGGAATCCACGCGACCTTGAGCAGGATCCACATCCGCGAGATCGCGATCAGCGAGAAGAGCGTGACCGCGATTCCGACCGCGATCGCGATGATCGATCCGACGATCGCGTAGCCGAGAAGAATCCAGGCGATGACGCGGAGCGAGTATCGCGAAGGCGATCTCTCGAACGCGTCGCTCAAGTGCGCGACGCGAACCGCGCGCTCTTCATAGCTCAGGGACATGATGCGGGCCGGGACGAATCTCGGTCCGCATGGTAGACGAACGCGTCAGTTCTTGGCGACTTTGCGGCGACGCTGATGCAGGCGATCGATGAGCTTCGTCGCGGTGCGCACCTGCTCGAGAATCTTTTCTTCGAGACCGGAGCCTTTGATCTTGAAGCTCTTCGCGCGACGGAAGACCTGACGCGCGCGTTCCTTCTCGCCGCTTTCGAGCAGCGCCATGCCGAGGTGCATGAGGTTCGTGGCGGTCGGTCCGAGGTCTGCCGATTTCGAAAGAAAATCGACGGCGTTCTTGAAGTCCTGACGCTTGAAGTAAACCCAGCCTAACGCGGCCAAAGGAAACTGCCGCAGTTCCTTCGGCGAGTAACGCAACGCGAGCTGCGCGCTTTCCAGTGCCTCGTCGAGACTCTCTTCCATCTCCGCGAGGTTGTACGCCTTCTCGTAGTACGCGATCGATTTCGCGTAATTCGACGTGTAGTCGCGCAGCATTTCTTCGAGCGCGCGATTGGCTTCCTTGAAATTGCCTTCCGCGCGCAATGCTTCGACGAGCGTCGTGTACGCCGCGGCCGCGACAACCTCGGCCGGCCGTTGTTTCAGAATCCGCCGCGCAATCTGAATCGCCTCGGTATTCATATCGAGGTGCGAGCAAAGCAACGCGTACGGCAGCAGCACGTTCACGTTGTCCGGCTCTTCCTGCGCGGCGCGGCGATAGTGATCGATCGCGGCCGCGTAATTGCCCTGCGTCGCGAGCGTCTCGGCTTCGTTCATCACCTGCGCGGCCGGACCTTCGACCGGCACGTGGCCGCTGATGCCTTCGTAAATCTTGACGGCCTGCTGGTACTCCATCTTGTTCGGATTGAGCTCCAGCGCTTCCTGAAAGCACTCGATCGCTTTGCGATTCCAGTTGCGATCGAGATAGCAGAGACCGAGGTGATAGATCGCTTCCTCGTAATCAGGATCGAGCTTCAGCGCGGCCTGGAACGAGCGAATCGCGCGATCCAACTGACCCTTCTCGTAGAAGATCGTGCCTAACAGAAAGTACGCCTGCGGGATCGCTTCGAGTTGAATCGCTTTCTCGAGAAACTTCTGCGCGCGCAGCAGCTTTCCTTTGCGCGCGTAAATCGCACCGAGGGAAAAGTACGGGAGAAACGACTCCTGCGAGATTTGAATCGCGCGGCGCAGCCAGCGCTCCGCGCCTTTTAGATCCTGACGCTCGTGCAACAGCACGCCGTAGAACACCGCGGCGTCGAAATGATCGGGCTGCACTTCGAGCGTGCGCTCGAGATACGACTTCGCACGATCGAGATTGCCGTCATTGAAAAACATCTCGCCGAGAAAAAACGAAAGCTCGTAATTGTCGCGATCGAGACGAAACGCTTCTTCGAGATGCTTCATCCCGCGATCGGGATCAAAGCCATCGAACGCCGCTTCGGAATCGGCGACGAGCACGAGAAAACGCTCACGCTTATCGCCGCGGAACAGCGAGACCATGCGGTCCTTGCGCTCCGTGAAACGCTGCTTTTTTTCGAGCGCGAGCATCTGCTCGCCCATCTTCGATTCCCACAACTCGACGACTTCATCGGACGTGAGAACGTTCTTTTTTTCGAGCAGCTCTTTGACCGAAAGCAGGCCGGTCTGATTGACGAAGATCGCGCGCTCGTGTTTCTGCACCGCCTCGACGAGAGAACGAATCGTCTCCGCCGAACGCTTCACGATCTCTTCGATCGCGGAGACGCGTTCGAGCAGATGCTCGTCGAGAGAAAGGTCTTCTTCCTCTTCGTAATCGTCGAGGTCATCTTCCTCGAACGATTGCACTCCCGAGAGCACGAGCAGTTTGTTCTGGCAGCGAAAACAGTATTCGCGCTCGTCGTCGTTATACGCGCTACAGGTTTGACAGAGCATGGTGATCAGGCGGATTTAAACAGCGAAAAGCAATCGTGTCATCCCGAGCGAGTTAAGCGAGGGACCGAGCGAGCGCAGCGAGTCGAGGGACTCATCCGCAAACTCATTTTCTGTAATCGTAAAAGCCGCGCCCGCTCTTGCGACCGAGCCAACCCGCATCGACCATCTTCACGAGCAGCGGACACGGGCGATATTTCGGATCGCCGAATCCTTGTTCGAGCACGCGCAAAATCGCGAGACACACATCGAGTCCGATGAAGTCCGCGAGCGTGAGCGGGCCCATCGGATGATTCATGCCGAGCTTCATCACGCCGTCGATCGCCTCGCGCGTCGCGACGCCTTCGTACAACGTGAAGATCGCCTCGTTGATCATCGGCATCAGCACGCGATTGGAAATGAAGCCGGGATAGTCGTTCACTTCGATCGGCGTCTTGCCCATGCGCTTCGCGAGGTCTTCGACTTTCACCCACGTCTCATCGGACGTCGCAATGCCGCGAATGACTTCGACGAGCGTCATCACCGGCACCGGATTCATGAAATGCATGCCGATGACTTTGTCGGGGCGCTGTGTGGCCGCTGCGATTTTCGTAATCGAGATCGAGGACGTGTTCGACGCGAGGATGCACTCGGGATGCGTGATCTTGTCGAGCTGCGAGAACAACGATGTCTTCGCCTCGGTCTGTTCGAGGATCGCTTCGATGCAGATGTCCGCATCTTTCGCGTCTTCGAGATTCGTCGTCGTGCGGATGCGGCCGACGACGGCGTCGCGCTCCTCCGCGGTCATTTTTCCTTTGTCGACACCGCGCTGCAGATTGGCGGTGATGGTCTTGACGGCGCGGTCGAGGAACGCTTCGCTGACGTCGACGAGCAGCACATCGAAGCCGCTCGCGGCTGCCGCGTGCGCGATTCCGTTACCCATCGTTCCGCCGCCGATCACGACGATGTTTTTCATTTTGATTCGTGCTCCCGATTTACAAAGTGGCCGAACTCTATATCAGTTGGCGTAAGATCTTTGACCCGGCCGCCACAGGCATGGCGGCGGCGTTCGGAATGTCGATATGGCTCGCAAATGCTTCATGTGCGGTGGGGAAGTAGTCGAAGGCATCCTCTGCGATAAGTGCGACAAGCCGCGGAAGAAGCCGGTTTCGAAAGCGAGTGCGGAGGCATCGCAGCCTCTCGCAACCACGCCTGCGCCGCAGCCACAGGCGCCTGCGCGCCGTGGTGATTCGGGTCGTCACGAAGCTGCCGCGGCCGCTGCTGCACTGCCGCAGGAAGATCCGTTTCCGAAAGCTCCCGTCGTTCCGTTCCCTGTCGAATCTGCATCGCCCGCGATCACGAGCGTCGTGAATCTGCTCGTCGCGTCCGGAGTGCCGTCGGTGCTCATCGGTCCGGATCGCAGCGTGAAGTACGTTTCGGACGACGCGTGTCGTTTATTCGATGCGACGCACGTGGAGCTCGCAACGCTCGCGGCGATCGAATCGCGCAGCGGCATCAGCGTCGGCGATCTCACCGTGCCGACGTCCGCCGGCGTTCGCATCAGCAATCGCAATTTCATCTACACGCTCGTTCCGATGTCGGGCGGTGCAAGCGGCGCGGTGCTCGTGTTCCGCCACGCCGATCCGATGAACGTCGCGCACGCATCGTTCATCACGTACGTGCGCGAGACGGTGTTCGGTCCGCTGCACGCGTTGCGTGAATCGATGGAATCCGCGGCGCGCTCGCGCAACGATCACATGCTCGCGGAGTTCAGTGCGACGGTCGAACAGGTGCTGTCGTCGCTCGAGCTCGCGCCGGAAGTCGAAGAGCCCGCGCTCGCAGCGAGGCCGGTTCCTACCGTGACGGAGCTCGTGCGTCGTGTCGCCGAGCGTTTCCGCGCGTACGCCGATCTCAAAGGCATTCGACTCGACATCGACGTACAGGATCTCGAAGAGCGCTTCGCCGATCACGAGCAACTCAGTGAGTCGCTCGCGATCATGATGGAGAACGCGCTGCACTACGTGCCGGCCAGCGGACAAGTCGTGATCGGCGTGCGCTGGATGGAGCACAAAGGCAAGCCGTTGCTGCTGTTCTTCGTCATGGACAACGGTCCGGTCGTGCCGGAATCGTTACGACAGCAGATCTTCGAGCCGTCGTTCGTGTGGAATCCACAATCTCCTGACAGAACTGGCAGAGGATTGTTCAAGTGTCGTGAATTCGCGGTTGCGCACGCGGGTTCTGTGTGGGTCGAGTCCAGGACGGGCAAAGCGTGCACGTTCTTCCTGCGCGTGCGCCCGGACGGCATTCGCTGAACGGTCATGAAACGCACATTCTTCGCACTGCTTCTGCTCGTGCTCGCCGCGTCGTCGTCGTTTGCGCAGACGAATGATGAGATCACGCCCGAGAGCATCGTCGCCGGCATGAACGTCGAGCGCGCCGCGAACGGCGTCGGTCCGCTGAAGCTCGACACACGACTCGTGAAAGCCGCCGAAGATCGCATGCGCGACATGGAAGAAGGCGGCTGGTGGAGTCACGAATCGCCCGAGGGCCGTTCGCCGTTCGTGTGGCTTGCCGTGCGCGCGTATGACTTCGAATACGCCGGCGAGAACCTCGCGACCGGCTTCGAAACGTCGCGCGTGCTCATGACGTCGTGGATGGAATCGCCGGGACATCGCGCGAACATCCTCAACGCGAACTACGACGAGTGCGGCATCGCGATCATCGACGGCTCCACGAGCCATCCCGCAAACGGCAAATCGATCGTGGTGATGTTCGGAAAGCGCTTCTCGGATGAGGTTCGCGCATTACGCGCGATCAAGTAAGCGCATGTCATCCCGAGTGTAGCGAGGGACCTGGGGGGCGGGTGGCACGCAACACGTGCTTCGTACCACCACCCGAGCCCCAGATCCCTCGCTCCCGCTCGGGATGACAGCTAAACCACCTTCACACTCGCATCCACGTCCATCGCCCAACGTCTCATTCCGCCCACCATGTTCTTCACGCGCGAGTAGCCGTTCTGCGCGAGGAACTGACGCGCGTTTTCGCTGCGTCCGCCGGATCGGCAGATCATCACCACGTCTTTGTCCTGCGGGATCTCCGCGAGTCGTCGCGGGATCTCGGACAAGCGAATGTGTTTTGCCTGTGCGATGTGGCCGGCTTCCCACTCATGCGGTTCGCGCACGTCGATGAGCACGACGTCGATTGCGTTGTCGATGTGCTTCTTCACTTCACTGGGAGTGATGTCGGTGTTGAACACAGGATTGCAGAACTCCTCGTAGTCGATCAGTTTGGTGATGGCTGCGTGCTCGCCGCAGCGTTTGCGCAGCTTCACGGTGCGGAACGTCATCCGCAGGGCGTCGAACAGTAGCAGACGACCCGCGAGCGTTTCTCCGATTCCCGTCACGATCTTCAACGCCTCGGTCGCCTGCAGCGTTCCGATCACGCCCGGAAGAATCCCGAGAACGCCGCCTTCGGCGCAGGATGGGACGAGATGCGGCGGCGGTGGCTCGGGCTGCAAACAGCGATAACACGGACCCTCGTGCGTCGCGAACACTGAGACCTGTCCGTCGAATCGATACACCGAGCCATAAACGTTTGGGATCCCAAGTAATACGCACGCGTCGTTCACGAGATAGCGCGTCGCGAAATTGTCGGTGCCGTCGATGACGACGTCATAGCCGCGAAGAATGTCGAGCGCGTTCTCGGAAGTGAGTCGCGCGTCGTGCGTTTCGATCGCGATCGTCGGATTCGCATCGCGCAAACGCGCGGCCGCGGCGTCGAGCTTCGAACGCCCGACATCCGAAGTCGCGTAGAGAATCTGTCGATGCAGATTGGTCTCGTCGACGCGATCGAAATCGACGAGACCGATACGGCCGATGCCCGCGGCCGCGAGATACAACGCCGCGGGACTGCCGAGACCACCCGCGCCGATGATTAGCACCGACGCCTTCGCGATCTTCGCCTGGCCTTCGGTACCGATCTCCGGCAGCGTGATCTGGCGCGTGTAGCGATTCATTACGGGAGTAAACGCTGCACGACTTCCTGAATCTTCTTGCCGTCCGCGCGGCCTTTGAAACGCGCGGTCGCTTCCTTCATCACCTTGCCGAGATCCTTCTTCGACTGCGCTCCGGTGGCGGCGATGATCTCGCGAATGCCGGACTCGAGCTCTTCGCTCGAAAGCTCCGCGGGCAAATACGTTTTGAGCAGCTCCATCTCGGAGCGCTCTTTCTCCGCGAGCTCCGCGCGCCCGGCGTTTTGATACTGCTCGATCGAATCGAGGCGCTGTTTGACCGCCTTGAGAATGATCGACATCACTTCTTCATCGGACAGTTCGTGTCCGAGGTTGATCTGTTCGTTTTTCAGCGCGGACTGCAGCATGCGCAGCGTCGAAAGGCGTTCCTTGTCCTGCGCCTTCATGGCCGTTGTCATGTCCGTTCGGACGCGTTCTGCGAGTGACATCACTTCCTCCGAATTCAGTTGGCGGTTGGCAGTTGGCGGTTTGGCGGGAGACCGCCCGCTGCCCCGCGACGGAACACGGCGTGTCGTTCTCTAACCGCCAACCGTCAACCGCCAACCTGCATGTTATAACTCGCCGCCATGCCGCTGGACGTGCACGCGCTACTGCGCGAAACAGGCGCTCTGCTCACCGGTCACTTCCGTCTCTCCTCGGGATTGCACAGCGAGAACTATGTGCAATGCGCGTTGCTCCTCGAACATCCGCGCAACGCGAAGGCGATCGGCGAAGCGTTAGGCGCACAGATCCGTTCGCTCGGCATCCAGAAAATCGTCGCGCCTGCGTTGGGCGGCGTGATCATCGGCTACACCGTCGCCGAAGCGCTCGGCGTTCCGTTCGTGTTCACCGAGCGCAAAGAAGGCACGATGACACTGCGCCGCGGATTTCGCATCGAACCAGGCGAGCGCATCGTCATCGTCGAAGATGTTGTGACGACCGGCAAGTCGACGCGCGAGACCGCGGACGTAATCGCGCAACACGGCGGTGTCGTCGTCGGCTTTGCATCGATTCTCAATCGCAGCGGCAAGCCGAATCCATTCGATGCGCCGTACGAATTTCTGCTCGCGCTGAATTTCGAAACGTGGAGCGACGAGCAGTGTCCGCTCTGCGCGAAGGGCGTGGCGCTCGATGCGCCGGGATCCAGGTTCACGCGATGACCGCGAAGATCGTGGTCCTCGGCGGCGAGCCAACGGAAGTCGACATCGAGCGCGACGGCAATGTCGTGACCGCGGGTGAGCACGCGATCGAGATCATCGCGATGCGCGGTGATGAGCTCGAAGCGCGCATCGATGGACGTCTGCATGTCATCCCGTACGTCCTTCAGGCTTCGACGGTCTCGTTCGCGTTCGATGGCGAGATCTACTTCGCCGACGTCAGTGACAAAGGCTCGCGCGCGAAAGCGCGTCATCGCGATCAATCCACCGCCGCGCCGATGCCCGGCGTCGTCCTGAAAATTCTGGTGCAGGAAGGCGATGTTGTTTCGAAGGGTGCACCGCTCGTCATCCTCGAAGCGATGAAGATGGAGCACCAGATCCTCGCGCCGCACGACGGCAAAGTCGAAGGCGTGCATTGCAAAGAGGGCGAGATGGTGCAGTCGGGCGTGGAATTGGTCACAGTCAAAGCGAGCGAAGCGATCCCATGAAAATCACAATCGACTCCGTAAAGATCGTCGAGGTTGGTCCGCGCGACGGCCTGCAAAACGAGAAGGTCACGATTCCGACGCAGGTGAAAATCGATTACATCACCGCGTTAGGCGACGCCGGTTTGCGCGTCATTGAAGCGGGTGCGTTCGTGAGTCCGAAGTGGGTGCCGCAGATGGCAGACACGACGGATGTGTATCGCGACATTCCGAAAGATCCCGGCGTTGAGTATCCGGTGCTCGTGCCGAACATGCGTGGCCTCGAGCGCGCGATCGAGGCGGGCGTGAAGTCGATCGCGATCTTCACCGCATCATCCGAGACGTTCAACAAACGCAACATCAACATGTCGATCGACGAGAGCTTCGAGAACTACGCTCCCGTCGTGATGCGCGCGCGTGGGGAAGGGATGCGCGTGCGCGGCTACGTGTCGACCGCATTCGGTTGCCCGTACGAGGGACAAGTTGCGCCGGAGAAAGTTCTCGAAGTCAGCGCGCGTCTTCTCGACCTCGGCTGCTACGAAGTTTCCGTCGGCGACACGATCGGCGTCGGTACGCCAATGCAGGTGCAGGGCGTGATCGGCATGCTGCTGCAGGTGATTCCTGCATCGAAACTCGCGATGCATTTTCACGACACGCGCGGCACTGCACTCGCGAACACGCTCGCGGCGCTCGAGCTGGGCATCGCGACATTCGATGCATCGTCGGGCGGACTCGGTGGTTGTCCGTATGCGCCGGGCGCGTCGGGCAATCTCGCGACCGAGGATCTCGTCTACATGCTCGACTCGATGAACATCGTCACCGGTGTGAATCTCAATCGACTCGTACAGGCCTCGACGATCATCGCGCCGTACCTCGATCATCCGCTGCCCGGACGCTATCTGCAGGCCTGCACCAAAGGCACGATGCCGTTCGCGACGTCGCTCAGCAGCAGCGCAGCGGTGCAATGAGCGAAACGCTGAATCGTGGATCGTGGCGCGATGGCTGGTACGTCGTTCCGCATCAGGTCATCTGGCGGGACGTCGATGCATTCGGCCACGTCAACAACGCCGTTTACTTCACCTACTTCGAGTGGGCGCGCACGCTGCTGTGGTTCGAGATCACAGGACTCAGCGGTCCCACCGACATCGGCTTCATCGTCGCGCACGCGCAGTGCGATTTCCGCCAGCAGATCAGCATCGAGGCGATCGACATCTGCATTCGCATCGGCGAGATTCGCAACACGTCGTTCGACACGCACTACGAGATTCGCAAGAACGGCGGCCGTGATCTTGCAGCGACCGGCAGAGTCACGGTCGTATTGTTTGACTGGGAAACGAATGCGAAGAAGCGGGTCGATGACGAACTGCGGAAGAAGTTGATCGATCGCGCAGCATGGCTGGACCAGAATTAGTTGGTAAGATTCGCCCTCACTCGTGATTACCGGCTTCAACACCGACATCAAGCACAACGAAAAGGTCTACCACGTACAGACCGAGGACAAAGGTGTCGGCAATCCGTACATCGAGTCGCTCGTGTATGTCGGCGGTGAGATTCTCGCGTCGAAGAAAACGTCCTACGCGGAACAGCTGAAGGCCGGCGGCATCGACGAGAAGTGGATCGGCGGGCTGATGGAACAGCAGCACCGCACGATGATCGCGGCGATCAAACGCGGCCGCTTCGATCAGCCCGCGGACGTGACGAAGACCAGCGTTCCGCGTCCTGACACCGCCGCGGGCGTTGCGTTCGAACAGACGCCGGTGCCCGCAACCACGCGCGCGCAACAGGGACCGATCGTCGTCGACGAAGAGAAGACGCTCGATCAGGTCATCATCGATTACCTCGCGTCCGAAGCGGAGAGCGAACATCTCGAGCTGACGTTGATCAATCCGACGGATTTCTTCGCCGGTACGCCGCTCGAATTGCGCATCGCCGCACGCAAGAGCCTCTCGCAAGCGCCGATTCCGGCCGCGGCCATCGAAGTGAAAGTGATCTCGACGATCGAGCCGCCGCGCGTCATCTTTCGCGGCAAGACCGCCGCGGACGGCACGGCCATGATCCGCTGCAACATCCCCTCGTTTCGCGAAGGTACTGCTGCCGTGATCATCTCCGCGCAGAGCCCCATTGGAAATGACGAGGTCAAGCAGTTGGTGAAGAGGAAGAAGTAGCCGGTTGCCGATGACCGCCGCATCTGGCAGCACTCTTTCATAGCGACGTCAACGTGTTCCGCTCGAAGTTCGCACGCGCTCTGGCCCTGCTCGCTGGGATGACCGGCGTGATTTACCTCATGCTCAGTCTGTTCCTGCCCTCTTCGCGCAGACTGATCTTCGGTGTCGACAAACGCACGGGGCGCGTGCGGCTCGTCCAAAACCACGTCACGTTCCTTCCGCCGCATCAGTTCTACCGCCTGAGCTTCGAAAAACGCGAAGGCGTCGCGCAGCGCGATGGTCTCGTGCGCATCCTTTCGAAAGAACGCGTTCCCGTGACCGTCACGTATCGACTGCGCTTCAGCGTTCCGGGCGACAAACTGCCGGACGCGCGCGGTCTCGTGCGCGAGGGATTCAACGCCTGGATTCGCACGCGCGTCGCCGAAGCCGTTTCGGCGATGACGCAGCAGTTCCCGATCGAAGAGCTGCTCTCGCCTACCGGTCAGTTCGCGCGGCGTCGCGATGATCTGCGCACCGTCGTGTCGCGACATCTCGCGCAGAGCGGCTTGCAGGTGAAGGCGTTCGAGATCGCGCGCATGGAGCCCGATCGTCAGGCGCTGCTCGAATACAAACGCGCGGAACTGCGTCGCGGTGCGCGCGGCGTCGCGGGCCGCGTGGCGATCTTCGCGATCGACGGCGCGGACTGGGAGCTCATCTCCGAGCTCGCCGATGACGATCGCATCCCAAACATCAAAGCACTCGTGCAACGCGGCACCACCGCGTCGTTACAAACGATTCAGCCGACCGTCTCGCCGCTGTTGTGGACGACGCTCGCGACAGGCTTGCCGCCCGATCGTCATGGCGTGATCGATTTCGTCGATGCCGCGAGCAAGCGTCCCGTCGATGCGTACTCGCGTCGCTCACCCGCGGTGTGGGAGATCGCCGAGGCATTTGGTCGTCAGTCCGAAGTAGTCAACTGGTGGACTGACTGGCCGCCGACGGAAGGCGGCGCGGTGACGTTCGATGCGCCGGTGACGCTGATGAGCAACGCCGTGTCGCCGTCGAGTCTCGAGCCGCGACTGCGCCAGCTCGTCGTGCCCGTCGACAGCATCGGCTATCAACAGATCGGGCGTTTTCTCAACATCACCGCGGCCGAATACAACAACTCGGTGAGCAGCGGCAACGTGTCGGATCCGGTGAATGTCTTTCGCAACGTGCTCGCGAAAACGTGGACCGATCATCGCGTCGCGCTGAATCTCTATCAACAACAGGCGCCGCTGCTGACGATGGTCGCGTACGAAGGAACGGACGAGGTCAATCATCTCTTCGCGCCGTATCACCCGCCGTATCGTGAAGGCATTCCGCAGAATGAGTTCCGCAAGTACTGGCCGACGGTCGCGAATTACTACGCGGAGATCGATCGTCTCATCGGCGAGTGGATGCATGTCATCAGCGATGACACGACGGTGATTCTCGTCTCCGCGCATGGCTTCCGCTGGGGGAAGAATCGTCCGCGCATGCAGCCGATCGGACGCAGTGCGCTTTCCGATCATCGCAATCCCGGCATCTTCATCGCGTACGGAAATCACGTCGCGCCGAATCGCGGCAGTCACACGATCTCGCTTTACGACGTCACGCCCACCGTGCTCTCGATTCTCGGATTGCCGAAGTCGACGGAGATGCCGGGCAACACGCCGCCATGGGTGTTCCGCGATCTGCAGCCCGTCACGTCGGTGCGCGTGATCAGCTACGACGAGTTCTTCGGCGGACGTCCGCGCGGCGGCGGGCAGTCGATCGATCCGCAAGCTTACACGAAGCAACTGCAGGCGACAGGACATCTCTTCGATCCGTCGCGCATGCAGCCGGTATTCGAAGACGCGGACGGTGATCCGATTCGCACCGCGACGGCCGCACCGCTCGCGCCGCAACAGTGGGGCTCGTACGCCTGGTACAACAATCAGGGCATCGAGTTGCGCAAGCAGGGCAAGCACAAGGAAGCGATTGAATCGTTCCAGAAAGCGATCGATCTCAATCCCGGGCGGCCGACGCCGTATCTCAACATGGCCATGTCGTTGTTCGATCGTCAGCAGTACACGGTCGCGGATGAAGTGTTCGTGATGGCGGTGGCGCGCGGTCTGCCGAATGCGGAACGCTGGTTCTGCGATTTCTCCGCGCTCTATCGTTCGCGCAACATGACGTCGCGTGCGATCGCGTTGCTGTACAAAGGAAAGCAGATTTTTCCGCAGTCGTATTTGATCGCGGCGAATCTCGGATCGGCGCTCGCGCAGGCGGATCGATACACGGAAGGTTTGCCGGAACTGGAGCGCGCTCTGGGTCTGCAACCGTCGTCCACCCTCGCGCTCAACAACCTCGGCACGTACTACGCGAAGAAAGAAGATTACGGTCGTGCGCTCGATTTCTGGAATCGCTCGCTGACGATTGATCCGCGCCAGCCGAACATTCGCAGCGCGGCCGAAGCGGCGCGAACGCACTTGTAAGCGCGTCGTCGGTTCGTTAGGCTCACGCGAGCACATGCCCACCGTCGAACGCGAAGTCAAACGGTTTCAGGAGTTTCTTCAGGCCCAGGGGTTGAAGCTCACCTCCGAGCGCACTGCGCTCGTGAAGTACATCTTCTCCACGCACTATCACTTCGAAGCCGACGAGCTGCTCTTCAAGATGAAAGAGCAGAACGTGAAGATCTCGCGCGCGACCGTGTATCGCACGCTGGAACTGCTCGTGAAGTCCGGCCTCGTGCGCCGCGTGCACCTCGGCGAAGATCACTATCACTACGAGCACGTCTCCGGAAACTCACATCACGATCATCTGATCTGTACCACCTGCGGCAACGTGATCGAGTTTCACGATGAAGAGCTGGAGAAACGTCAGCTCGACATCTGCGCGAAAAAGAAGTTCAAGCCGACGTTCCACAACCTCCAGATCCTCGGCATCTGCGACGCCTGTCAGCGCAAAGGCGAACTGCCCGACGCCCCCGATCGCGTGAAGATGATTCAGGCGACACGCCTGCGGAAATAGCGCGCCCCCCCATGTCATCCCGAGCGTAGCGAGGGACCTGGGGGGTGGGTGGCGCGAAACACGATCTTCGTACCGCCACCCGAGCCCCAGATCCCCCCCCCCCCCCCCCGGGGGCTGGGCGCCCCCCGGCGTGCCGGGCGTG
>JACZCU010157214.1_pt1 | contig 26408 bp, 21 predicted proteins | sample 8641851 | NCBI WGS metagenome assembly JACZCU01 (sample SAMN15324605, study PRJNA640507) | soil metagenome | isolation source: monocropping sugarcane control | place: China: Luxin town, Laibin City, Guangxi Province | collected 2019-07-25 | depth 10cm m | reverse complement strand
GTGAGCAAAGCCTGAGGAAGGCTTCGCCAACCAGCGCAGGCGGCCGTGCCGCCTGGCGTCCCCAACGGGATTCGAACCCGTGTTGTCGCCGTGAAAGGGCGATGTCCTAGGCCTCTAGACGATGGGGACGGACTGGCAAATCGGAACCGTTAGCGGTGGTGAGCCCGGTAGGGATCGAACCTACGACCAATTGGTTAAAAGCCAACTGCTCTACCACTGAGCTACGGGCCCGCGACTTCAACGAACGGTGCGAGCCGCGCTCGCGAGGGTGGTCAAAATACGGATGCATCGGCATCCTGTCAACCACGCGTCCGAAGAACGTGCCAGCCCCCGAACTTATTGCCAACCCCAGCCAAAAAGATTCGCGCCCTTTCGCGTGGGTCAATCCCAAACGCCCGCCCAACAACTGACCCGCACTTTCCTCCCAAAGGGTCAACAACGCTGCCAAAAACACCCGATTTTGAGGATTTTTTGACGGCACAAATCTTGATGGCGATCTCCACCATTCATCCGCTCCACATTCGGAGAGTTTCAGGAAGGAACGTTCGTGAAGAAAAGTCTGCCCCTTCTCGCCATCTTTATTCTCCTCCTGTCCGCAACGGTCGTCAGCGCCGCGCAGCCTGACGGCAAAGGAAAGAAGTTCCCCACGCTCGACGAGCAGCTCAAGAAAGCTCACGTGCGGCAGGGGTCGAAGCTCGACAAGCTCATTCGCGACAATCAGGACTTCAGCAAACTGAAACAGCGCGATGCCGACGACACGATCGTCCCGCCGTGGCTGAAGGTCCACTGGCGCAAAGCGCATCCTGAGCTCAATTACGACAATCCGGATGACCCGACTGGTGGATATCCGCTGGTGCTGAAAGAAGTCTATGAGTGGATGATGACCCACCAGGACCTCGAGCCGGGAAACCCCGAGGCCAGCTTGTCGCCGGGAACGTCCTTCGAGGATCACGATGAGGGCTATGAAGAAGCCGAGCGCTTCGGCCGCTTCCGCGTCGCCGCCGATGGCGCGACCGCCGGCACGAACGTCCGCACCTCCGGCGCGCAAACCGCGTCGCGCAGCGAATCCGACATCCGCATCAACTACTGGAACCCGCTGAAAATCATCGCCGGATCGAACAACATCGGCGGCTCCGGCACGCAGGGCATGTATTACTCCTCCGACGGCGGCGTGACGTGGGGACAAACCACGCTCTCCCTCGCCAGCGGCGACTCCTTCCACTCCGATCCCACCGTCGACTGGAGCTCGGACGGCACCGCGTGGTCGACCACGATGGGCATCAACTCCGCCGGCACTGTGCTCAAAGTGCAGTCGTACAAATCGACCAACGGCGGCGCGACGTGGAGCTTCGACGGCACCATCTCCGGCAGCCAGACCAACACCGACAAACAGATGCAGTGGATCGACCACAGTGCATCGTCGCCGTACAAAGACCAGAACTACGTCATCTGGCACAACGGCAACCCCGCATTCATGAATCGTCGCACCTCTTCAGGATGGGGAACGCCGATTCAGGTCAGCGGCTCTGAAACCACCGGCACCGCGATTGGCGCGGACGTCAAGACGAACGCGAACGGCGACGTCTTCGGCTTCTATCCCGACACCGGCTCGCGTGGCATCTACGTCGTGAAATCGACGAACGGTGGCGCAAGCTACGCGACGCCCGTGAAGATCGTCACGACGTACGACTCGTACGACATCGGCGTGCCGTCGTTCAACAGCCGCCGCATTCTCATTTACGTTTCAGGCGGCGCGTATCGCAACGGCACGACGAACAACGTCTACGCGCTCTGGGCCGATCTCTCCGGCGACACCGGTTGCACGACCGCCTCGAATGAGCCGGGATCGAGCACCTCATCGACGTGCAAGACGCGCATCTGGTTCTCACGCTCGACCGATGGCGGCGCGACGTGGAGCGCGCGCGTGAAGATCAACAACCAGAGCGGTCTCAATGATCAGTTCAATCCGTTCCTGGCTGTCGACGAAACGAACGGCAACATCGGCGCGATCTACTACGACACCGTTGCCGACGCGGGCCGCAAGAAAGTCGACGTCTATTACCAGCTGTCGACCAATGGCGGCGTGTCGTGGGAACCGGCCGTGAAAGTCACGACCGCGATGACCGACGAAACGATCAGCGGCGCCGATTCCGGCAATCAGTTCGGCGACTACAACAGCCTCTCCGGTTACGGCAACTCTTTCTTCCCCTCGTGGACCGATCGCCGCAACAACGCCAAGGAAGAAATCTGGACCGCTAAGATCACGACGTCGTCGACACCGACGTACTCGATCTCCGGCAACGCGGGCACCACGGGTGCGACGTTGACCGCGGGCTCCGCATCGACGTCGAGCGATGCCTCGAGCAACTACACGCTCTCCGGTCTTGCGGCGGGCACGTACACGGTGACGCCGAGCAAGAGCGGCTGCACGTTCACGCCGTCTTCGAGCTCCGTGACGATCACTTCGGCGAACGTCACCGGCATCAACTTCAGCGCAAGCTGCACGACGCCGACGTACACGATCAGCGGCAACGTCGGCACCTCTGGCGCAACGGTCACCGCGGGCTCCGCATCCACGACAAGCGACGCCTCGGGTAATTACTCGATGTCGGGTTTCGCCGCAGGCACCTACACCGTGACGCCGAGCAAGTCGGGCTGCACGTTCTCACCTGCCTCGAGCTCCGTGACGATCACGTCGGCAAACGTGACCGCGAACTTCACGCCGTCGTGCGGCAGCGGCGACATCCAACTCACGAGCGGCGTCGCCGTGACCGGCCAGAGCGTCGCGTTAGGCGCCTGGAAGTACTACTACATCAGCGTTCCATCGGGCGCGACAAACCTGACGTTCGCCACGACTTCCGCAACCGCCGACGTCGACATCTACACGCAGATCACGTCGAAGCCGACGTCGGGCTCGTACATCTGCCGTCCGTACACGGCATCGGGTAATGAAACGTGCTCGGCGACGAATCCGGCATCGGGCACGTGGTGGCTCGGTGTTTATGGATACGCGGCAGGCAGCTACACCGTGACCGCGACGATCACGACGCCAGTGGCAACGTACTCGATCTCCGGCAACGCCGGCACATCGGGTGCGACGATCACCGCGGGCGCACAAGGCGCGACGAGCGACGCATCGAGCAACTACACGATCAGTGGTCTCGCGAACGGCACGTACACGGTGACGCCGAGCAAGAGCGGCTGCACGTTCACTCCCGCGAGCACGTCCGTGACGATCGCGAGCGCAAACGTCACCGGCATCAACTTCACGGCAAGCTGCACGGGACCGACGACGCTGTTCTCGAACGGATTCGAATCGAGCACGGGTTGGGCAATCGTCGATACGTCCGGCACCGCGGGCAACTGGACGTTCAACACGTCCGGCACGCTGCCGAGCGCCACTCCGCACGGCGGTTCGTATCTCGCGAAATTCAATTCGTACGATGCGTCGAGCGGCTCGCAGACGCGCATCTATCAGACGAGCGGCTTCGCGATTCCGAGCACGGCCTCGACCGCGACGCTGAAGTTCTGGATGTATCACGACACCGGCTACTCGTCTTCGGCCGATCGCGTGCAGTTGCAGGTCTCGACCGGCTCGTCGTTTACGAACGTGGGCACGGCGGTGAATCGTTATGACGGCTCGACGGGCTGGAAGCAGCACACGATCGATCTGACGGCCTACAAGGGCACCACCGTCCAACTCGGCTTCCTCGGCATCAGCGCCTATGGCAACAACGTGTTCATCGACGACGTGACGGTCACTGTGCCGTAATCGAGCACACATCTCACGTCACGAACCGGGGAGGGCCACAAGCCCTCCCCTTTTTTTTCGCCTAATGATTTTGTTGTTCGATGCGCTGCATGCGCGTCTGCAGTTCGTCGATCGTCTTCTGCTGTTCCTGAATCACTTTCGTCAGCACTGCGACGATGTCCATCGACGAAAGACCTTTGCGATCGGAGGTCGCGACGAGCTCCGGAACATCCTCGGCGATGAAGCCGACGTTCGTCTCCGTGGGATTCGCTTTGTACTCGAACGTCACGGGCTGCAGCGCCTTGAGCGTGTCCATCGCGACGGCGCCATCGAGATCGTGAATGTCCTGCTTCACCGCACGACTCGACGCATTGACCCAGTTGCCCGCATCGAGACGCGCGCCGCTGCTGTGGTGGATCTGGAAGGATGGTGAGGCGACGCCGAGGCCGATGCGGCCGGCGCTGTCGACGAGGATGGAGTTGTTCGGCGCGGACGTCTTAAGGATGAACGGATTCATCTCGTGATTGACATCACGAATCGTGAATTGATTGTCGCTCGCGGTGATGTCCCACGCCTGAAACGGCGACGCGCTCTGTTCCATGCGAATGCCAGCTTGCACGGGATTGTCGATCGTCAGATCGCGCGCGGGCGTCGACGTGCGAATGCCGACGCGTGCGTTGCTGTCGACATAAAGCGTGTTCGTCGGTGTGCCGCCTTCGATGAGGAACGGCACGGTCGCGGCGGTGAGATCTTCGATGAAGAATTTGTTCGCGCCGCCGCTGGTGGTGTCGTTCGCGCTCAACTGCCAGTCGGTCGATGCAAAGCCGACGCTCGTCGACGTGTCTTCGAATTTCAGCCGCGTGTTGTTTTCCTTCAACTTCGCTGACGCGAATCCATACGACTCCGCGTTCGTGCAATCGAATCCGGCGCACACGCCGCCCTGTGCAGAGACATCGTCCGTGAAGAACGTATCGGTTTCGGGTGTCGACGGTCGCAATGCGCGATGCTCGATCGCGTTCGGTGAAACGACCGCGCCATTCATGATCGTGAACGATCCCGATTGCACATCGTTCTGCGCGGATCGCAGTTCGTACGAATAGAGACCGTCGGCAAGGTCTTGCATTCGCAGCATCGGAGCGTGACCCGCTGCGAATGTTTCCGTGATCACTTCCCCATCAGGCCGCTGCAACGACAACACGATCTCCGCATCCGATGTCGTCGTCCATTCGATCGCGCGATTAGTGGTGACGAATCGCGCGGGCGCGCCGAATACGAAGAAGGAAAACAGAACCGCAAAAAGAACAGAGAACCGGTATGTCAAACGCATGTTGCCCTCCAAAGTCGAAAGGTTCGATAAACGCAGGCGTCCCCACGATGCCCGCCGGGAGGTCGATGTCGCGATGACGGCAATATGGGGCGACGTCGATCCGGATGGCGTGCGCTGGGTCACGTTGGTAGGCGGTAGGCGGTAGTCGGTAGTCGGTAGTCGGTAGTCGGGGGAACCGCTTCGCCAGGAATCACGTGGGTCGGGTGGTGGCCTCCCGACTACCGACTACCGACAACCGACTACCATTTGTCCATGTCCCCCGCCCTCCTCGAAGTCGCCACCGTCGCGTTGAAACTCGGCTTCACCGCCTTCGGCGGTCCGGCCGTGCACATCGCGATGTTGCGCGAGGAAGTTGTCGTGCGGCGGCAGTGGCTCTCCGATGAAGAATTCATGGATCTTCTTGGCGCCACGAATCTCATTCCTGGTCCGAACTCCACCGAGATGGTGATTCACCTCAGCTTGCGGCGTGCGGGCTGGGCGGGACTTGCGATTGGCGGGCTGCTCTTCATTCTTCCCGCTGCACTCATCGTGCTCGCGTGCGCGTGGGCATATCGCGCGTACGGCAAAACACCCGAAGCGGAGTGGGTGTTGTACGGCATCAAGCCCGTGATCATCGCCGTGGTCGTGCAAGCGATCTGGGGACTCGCGCGGACGGCCATCAAGAACTCGATGCTCGCGATTCTCGCGATCGTCGCCGTCGCGCTCTATCTCTTCGGCATCAACGAACTCGCGATTCTCTTCGGCGCGGGAGTGCTCGTCGCGATCCTTCGCGCGATGCCGCAACTCTCGTCATCGCCGCGCATGCTACCGCTGCTGATGACTACCACCGTCGCACCCGATCTCACGCGACTCGGCCTCATCTTTCTGAAGATTGGCGCGGTGCTCTACGGCAGCGGCTACGTGCTCGTCGCGTTTCTCCGCTCCGAATTCGTCGACCGCCTCGGCTGGCTCACCGATCAACAACTCCTCGACGCCGTCGCCGTCGGCCAGTTCACGCCCGGCCCCGTCTTCACGACCGCAACATTCGTCGGCTATCTCATCGGAAGCTGGCGCGGCGCATTCATCGCCACCGCCGCGATCTTCGTCCCGTCCTTCATCTTCGTCGCCGCCACGCATCGCTACGTCCCGCGCATGCGCAAATCGCCGATCGTCAGCGCGCTCCTCGACGGCGTGAATGTCGCCGCACTCGCGCTCATGGCCGGCGTCGTGTGGCAACTCGGCCGCGCCGCGATCGTTGACTGGCTCACCGCACTCCTCGCCATCGCGTCCGCGATTTGTCTGCTGCGCTGGAAGATCAACTCCGCGTGGCTCGTGTTAGGCGGCGCGATGATCGCCATCGTCGCGAGACTCATCGGCATGCAGTGAACGCGTATCATCCGCACCGCATGAAAACGGTGATCCTCGCGGGTGGTGCCGGCACGCGTCTGAGCGAAGAGACGGTCGTGCGTCCGAAGCCGATGGTCGAGCTCGGCGGGCGTCCGATTCTCTGGCACATCCTGAAGCACTACAGCCACTTCGGCATCAACGAGTTCGTGATCTGTCTCGGCTATAAGGGCTACGCGATCAAGGAGTACTTCGCGAACTACTTTCTGCATTCGTCGGACGTGACGATCCATCTCCGCACGAACGAATTGAAAGTGCACCAGAACACATCCGAACCGTGGACCGTGACGCTCGTCGACACCGGCGAATCGACGGCCACCGGCGGCCGCCTGCGCCGCGTGCGCGAGCACATCGGCGACTCCACGTTCTGCTTCACGTACGGCGACGGCATCAGCAACGTCGATATCACCGCGCTGCTCGCGTTTCATCGCGAACAGCAAACCGCGGCGACACTCACCGCCGTGCAGCCACCGGGACGCTACGGCGTCGTCGACATCCAGGCGGACAAGATTCACGCGTTCGCGGAGAAACCACCGGGCGATGGCGGATGGATCAACGGCGGCTTCTTCGTGCTCGAGCCGCGCGTGCTCGATCGCATCGACGGCGATGAAACGTGGTGGGAGCGCGAGCCGCTCGAAACGCTCGCACGCGACGGACAACTCTCCGCGTTTCGCCATCACGGCTTCTGGCATCCGATGGACACGTTGCGCGACAAGCTGCATCTCGAAGAGCTGTGGTCCTCCGGACACGCACCGTGGAAAGTGTGGGAATGACGCCGGAGCTCTGGCGCGACCGGCGCGTGTTTCTCACCGGCCACACCGGCTTCAAAGGCGCGTGGCTCACCGCATGGCTCGCGCGCCTCGGCGCACGCGTGCATGGCTTCGCGCTCGCGCCACCAACGCAACCCAATCTCTTCGAGACGCTGCCGCGGAATTTCGATTCAACGCACGGCGATGTGCGCGATCTCGATGCGCTGCGCAATGCACTTCGCGCATCACGCGCGGAGATCGTGATTCACGGCGCGGCGCAATCGCTCGTGCGCGCGTCGTACGACGATCCGATCGGCACCTACACGACGAACGTCATCGGCACCGCGAATGTGCTCGAAGCGATCCGCGGCGTCGACAGCGTGCGCGTCGCGATCATCATCACCAGCGACAAGTGTTACGCGCCGCGCGACACAAATGCGTTCGTCGAAAATGATCCGCTCGGCGGTCACGATCCCTACGCCAGCAGCAAAGCATGCGCGGAGCTCGTGACCGCGGCGTATCGCGATTCGTTCAACGTTCGCGCATTCACGGTGCGCGCGGGCAACGTGATCGGCGGCGGCGATTCCGCGCGCGATCGTCTCATCCCCGATCTCGTGCGCGCATTCCGCGACGGCACGCCCGCGCAGCTTCGCTATCCCGACGCCACGCGTCCGTGGCAGTTCGTGCTCGATGCGTTGCACGGCTACCTGCTGCTCGCCGAAGCCGCGATGACGCGCGACGATCTTCCGCACGCATTCAACTTCGGACCCGATGCGCACGACGCACGTTCGGTGCGCTGGATCGCGGATGCGATGTGCGCGCGCTGGGGCGAGGGCGCATCGTGGCAGCAGAGCGGCGGTTCGCATCCGCACGAATCCGCGACACTCGCGGTCGACAGCACGCGCGCTCGCACGCTGCTGGGATGGCGGCCGATGCTCGACGTCGAAACCGCGATCGCCTGGACCACGGATTTCTACAAGGGTATCGACACGCTCGATGCACAACTCGCGCGCTTCACGGAGCTCGTGCGCGCATGACGTGCCGCAACTGCAACGCGCCGCTCTCGATCGTGTTCGCCGATCTCGGCGAGCAGCCGCTGTCGAATGCGTTCGTCGATCCGCGCGACGCACAGAAACCCGACGCGCGTTATCCGCTCGTGGCGTACGTTTGCGATGCGTGTCTGCTCGTGCAGGTGCCGGCGGTGACGACGCGCGAATCGATCTTCACCGACTACGCGTACTTCACGTCGTACTCCGATTCCGCGCTCGCACACGCACGCGACTACGCGACGATGATTCGCGAGCGGCTCGCACTCGATGCGCGTTCGTTCGTCGTCGAGATCGCGAGCAACGACGGGTATCTCCTCCAATGCTTCCGTGACGCCGCCATTCCGCACCTCGGCATCGAGCCCGCCGCGAACGTCGCCGACGCAGCGCGCGCGAATGGCATCGAGACGTGGACGCGATTCTTCGGCGCGGCCACCGCGCGTGAGATCGAAGGTCGCGCCGATCTGCTCATCGCGAACAACGTTCTCGCGCACGTCCCCGAGCTGCACGATTTCGTCGAAGGACTGCGCATCGCACTCGCGCCGCGCGGCACGATCACCATCGAGGTGCCGCATCTGCTGCGACTGATCGAAGGACGTCAGTTCGACACGATCTATCACGAGCACTTTTCGTATTTCTCGCTGCGCGTGATTCGCGACGTCTTCGCACAACATCGACTCGTCGTCACCGACGTCGAAGAACTCGCGACGCACGGCGGATCGCTGCGGGTTTACGCGCAACACGAAGGCGCGAACATCAGCGACAACGTGGCCGCACTGCTCGCGCGCGAAGCGAGGCTCGAAGACGTCGAAACGTACCGCGGTTTCTCCGCCGAAGTGGAACGCTGCAAAGCCGCACTGCTGGCGTTCCTCAACGACGCACGTACGGACGGCAAGCACGTCGCGGCGTACGGCGCGCCAGCGAAAGGCAACACCTTACTCAACAGCTGCGGCATCACGACGGAGCTCATCGCATTCACCGTCGATCGCAACCCGCACAAGCAGGGATTGCTCCTCCCCGGCTCGCACATTCCGATTCACGCACCATCGCACCTCGACACGATGAAACCCGACTACATCCTCATCCTTCCATGGAATCTTCGCGACGAGATCACGGCGCAACTCGCGCACGCACGCGAATGGGGCGCACGATTCGTGGTGCCGATCCCGAGCGTCGAGGTGTTGCCATGAAACGCATCGCGACGCCGATCGACGGCGCATTCGTGATCGAGCTCGAGCCATCACACGATGAACGTGGATTCTTCGCGCGCGTGTTCGACAAGACGGAACTGAACTTCACGATCGAACAAGCGAGCGTTTCGTTCAATCCGTGCAAAGGCACGCTGCGCGGGTTGCACTTCCAACGCGCGCCGCACGAAGAAACGAAACTCGTGCGTTGCACGCGCGGCGCGATCTACGACGTCATCGTCGATCTCGATACCGCGCGCTGGTTCGCGGTCGAGCTGACCGCGGACAACCGCCGCGCGTTGCTCATCCCGTCGCATTGCGCGCATGGCTTTCTCACGCTCGAAGACGACACCGAAGTGCACTATCAAATCTCCGCGCCGTACGTGCCGGAGCTCGCAAGCGGATTGCGTTGGAACGACGCGAAGCTCGCGATCGACTGGCCGTTCGCGCCTGCAGTGATCAGCGAGCGCGATGCGCACTGGCCCGATTGCGATCGCGTCATCATCGAGCGATGCCTCGCGCGCGAAGCGCAGCATCGATTCACGAACATTCGCGACGAAGTGACGGGCCCGATCATCGATCGTCTCTTCGCGAATACAACCGTTCGCAAGGAACTGAGCAACGGCATCGTCTTCGAGTTTCCGTATCGCTCGAAGATCGCGCGCGACTTCGTGCTCTCGACGCCCGCGAAACCGGATCACGTGTGGGAGCCGCAAACGACGAAGTTGCTGCTGCATCTCGCGAACACCGATGCCGACGTGCTCGTCGGCGGCGCGTACTTTGGCGATCACGCGATCCTGCTCGCACATCACCTGCGCAATTCACGCGCGCTGTGTCATGCATTCGAGCCGGATGCAGAACAGGCCGCGACGCTGGCGCACAACGCGCAACTCAATGGCCTCACGAACGTGCGTGTGAACACGCTCGGGCTCTGGTCGGATGCAAACACGAAGCTGACGTTCGTCGGACATGATGCACTTGCCAGCACGGTTGCAAGCGACGACGGCATTCCGACGACGACGATCGACGCGTACGTCGCCGCGAACCACATCGATCGTCTCGGCCTGATCATGCTGGACCTCGAAGGGGCGGAATTTCACGTGTTGCGTGGGGCGCAAACTCAGCTCGCACGCGCAGACGCGCCGCACCTGGTGTTCGAGATACATCGCAGCTACGTCGACTGGTCCGATGGATTGATGAACACCGATCTCTGCCAGTATGTGGCGTCATTCGGATATCGATTGTTCGCCATTCGCGACATGCAATCGAATTACGATCTCTCCGGCCATCCGATCGAGCTCGTGCCGCCCGAGACGGCGTATCTCGAAGGACCGCCGCACGGCTTCAACATGCTCGCAACGAAAGATCCGAATCTCATCGACGATCCGCTGTTTCGCATCACGCCGGGCGTGAGTCCGAAGCTGCTGCTGCATCGCAATCCGAAACTGCATCACCCGACCAACGGCCTATGATCACGATCCTCGGCGCCGCCGGTTTCATCGGCTCGCATCTCACGGCCTATCTGCAACGCGAAGGCATCGCGCATCGCACGCCCGCGCGCGGCGAATCGCTCGCAGGCCATGATTTAGGCCATGTAATCGACTGCGCTGGCTTCACCGGTGACTTTCGCACACGACGCGAGGAAGTCATCGAAGCGCACGTCACGCGCGTCGAAGCAATCCTGCAGCACTGCACGTTCGAATCGTTTCTCTACCTCTCGTCCGCGCGCGTTTATCGCCATCACAGGAGCGAGGTCGCACGCGAAGACGATCGCATCGCCGTCGATCCCAACGATCCCGACGACCTCTACACGCTCTCGAAACTGATGGGCGAATCGATCGTGCTGCAATCGCCGAACGGCAGAGTGGCGCGACTCTCCAACGTTCACGGCGCGGGCGTACGCTCGACGTTCCTCGCACACATCCTCGACGACGCGCGCACGCGCGGCACGATCGAGCTCGAGACCGCGCTCGATTCCGAGAAGGACTACATCAACATCGACGACGTCGCCCCGCTGCTCGTGAACATCGCGTTGCATGGGACGCAAAAACTCTACAACGTCGCCAGTGGCGTGAACCTCACTCATCGCGAGATCGTCCGGACGATCGGCGCACGAGTGAGCGTTCGCGAGAACGCGCCATCGATTCGCTTTCCGCGCATCGACATCACTCGCATCCGAGAAGAATTCGCGTTCACTCCAACACCATTGCGCATCGAGGAAACAGCGTGATCACGATCGACGAACAGCGCGGCATCGTCGTCATCGAGAAGGATGGCGAAACGAGAGAGCTGCCGATGGAAAGCGCCGAGGCATTCGCGGCGGTGAGCGACGCGTGGCTGCGCGCCGGCTGGTACGTGAAGCATCCGTACTCGTTCACCTGGCTCGGCCGGCCGATCATTCAGTTGCCCGAAGACATCGTCCGCATCCAGGAACTGATCTTCCGCGTGCAGCCCGACGTGATCGTCGAAACCGGCATCGCGCACGGCGGCTCGCTGATTCTCAGCGCTAGTCTCTGCAAACTGCTCGGCCGTGGACGCGTGATCGGAATCGACATCGACATTCGCGCGCACAATCGCAGCGCGCTCGAAGCGCATCCGCTCTTTCCGTTGATCACGCTGATCGAAGGCAGCTCCGTCGATCCTGATGTCGTCACGCAGGTGACGTCGCGGATTCAGCCCGGCGAGACCGTGCTCGTGTTCCTCGATTCGAATCACACGAAGGAACACGTGCTGCGCGAGCTCGACGCGTACGCGCCGCTCGTGAGTCGTGGCTCGTACATCGTCGCGATGGACGGCCACATCATGGAGCTTGCCACCGGCGCGCCGCGTACGTCGAGCGACTGGCCGTCCAACAATCCGAACGCGGCGGCCGCGGAGTTCGCACGCACGCATCCCGAGTTCGTCATCGAAGAGCCGCCGTTTCTCTTCAACGAAAGCGCGATCACTCGCGCCGTTTCCTATTTCTCCGGAGGGTTCCTCAAACGGATCTCATGACTGACGTCCGACTGGCAGTGGTGATTCCCACGCGCAACCGCGCGAGCCTGACGATCAACGCGATTCGTTCGCTGCTCGACGACAAACAAGCGCGCGATGTGCAGGTTTTCGTCGGCGACAACTCCGCGAGCGATGCGACCGCGGAGGTCGAAAAACTCGCATCGTTCTGCGACACATACGGCGACGAGCGGCTCGTCTACATGCGCGCGCCGCGCGATCTCACGATGCCGCAAAACTGGGACTGGTGCGTGCGCGAGGCGATGCAGCGCGGCAACGCGACGCACTTCGCCGTGCACTACGACCGCAAGGTGACGAAGCGCGGGAAGCTGCGCGAGTTGCTCTCGATCGCGAATCGTTTTCCGCAACGAGTGATCACGCACGCCGTCGATTTCATCTCGATCGAGAACGGCGTGCATCATCTGTGGCAGCCGCCGTACACCGGGAAGTTGTACGAGATTCGCGCCGAGCGAGTGACGAGTCTGATCGCGCAGGGACGCGTGTGGGAGATGGGACACGCGTTCCCGATTCTCTCGAATTGCGTCGTGCCGCGCTTCGTGCTCGAGCGCGTGATCGAGCGCTTCGGCGATCTCTGTGATTCGACCGGCCCCGACGCCGCGTTCTGCATGCGGTTCTGCGCGCTGTTCGATGACTTCCTGCATTTCGACGCGCCGCTCGGTGTGCTGTACGCGATTCAACGCAGCAACGGCGCGGGCTATCTCAAAGGCGGCGGCACATCGGAGTTCGACGATTTCATGAAGATGTGGGGCGATCGTCCCTGGCTCCACGCCGCACCACTCCCCGGCCTCAACCTCGGGCAGAACATGCTGTATCACGAGTACGCGCTCGTGCGCGCGGAGTCCGGCCCCGAGCGCTTCCCGGAGATCGATCGCGAGGCGTATCTCCGCGATCTCGCCGACGGATTGAAGTTCGTGCAGGATCCGGAGATTCACGCGCGTCTCAGCGCGTATCTGCAATCGAAGGGCTGGGACGGCGCGCCGGTGATCGAGCCGGTACCGCTGCCGCCACCATCAACCGAACCCACGCTCGCACATCGCGCCGCGCAAACGATCGCGCGCGTACTGCGCCAATTCCATCTGTTCGAGCCGCTGGTGCTGTTCGGCGCACGCATCGGCATCGCGCCGCGCAACCTGCACGGGTTCGCGTTTCGCACTGATGATGAGGCGTTGCCGTACGCGTTGAAGTTTTCGCGCGCGCCGGAACCCGACGAGCGTCATCTGCATCTCATGGAGCCGAAACAGATCAATGTCTGATGCGCCGCGCCGCCGGATCGTGCATCTCGTCGCGACGCCGATCGGTGCGCCGTGGATGGTCGCGCTCGCGCGCGAACAAAAACGACTCGGCCATCACGTCGAAGTGATCGTGCCGCAACAAGGCCCGATCGCCGAGGAACTGGCGATGGTTGGGATTCGTGCGCATGAGGCGCCGGCCGACATCATTTACGACGGACTCAATCCGTTGCACAAACTCACGGCGTTGTTCGAACTCACGCGCACGTTGCGCCGCTTGCGTCCCGACGTCGTGCACAGCCATATCGTGAACTCCGTGATCACGGCACGACTCGCATCGTGGCTCGCCGACGTGCCGTTCCATTTCGCGGGCAACGTGCATCCGCTGTCGCTCGAATCCGAAGTGCTGCGCGTGCTCGAGATCGGCACCGCGTTCTGCGACACGAAAACGATCGCGTCGAGCAGCTACACGCGCGAGCTGTATGCAAAGTACGGCATTCCCGAAGAACAACTCGCGCTGATTTTCTACGCGGTCGATCAGAGCGCGCACGATCCGTCGACGACCGAGCGTGAACGCGTGCGACACGAGCTCGGCATCGATGACGCGACGCCGCTCATCGGCAAGATCGCGTACTTCTATCCACCGGCGCGCCGCGGCCGCGTCGTCCCGCAACATCTCCTCGGGCGCGGCATCAAAGGTCACGACGTATTGCTGCGCGCGATTCCGCGCGTGCTCGCCCAAATCCCCGACGCGAAGTTCGTGCTCGTCGGACGCGGCTGGGGACCAACAGGCGAAGCATACGAGCTGGAGTTGAAGAATCTCGCGAAGTCGCTCGACATCGAGCACGCGACGATTTTTCCCGGCGAGCGCAAGGACGTCGCCGACGTGCTCGCGGCGTTCGACATCTCCGTGCATTGCTCGCTCAGCGACAACCTCGCCGGCACGGTCGAATCGTTGCTGATGGAGAACCCGCTGATTGTTTCGAACATCGGCGGATTCACGGACACGGTGCTGCACGAGCAAACGGGACTGGTCGTTCCTGTCGATGATCCGCCCGCGCTCGCGGATGCGATCGTGCGCTTGATTCGCGATCGCGAGCTCGCACGCACTCTCGGCGTGAACGGACGCAAACACATGCTCGCGAACTTCACGCTCGCGCACACCGTCGCATCGACCGAGGAGTTGCTTTCGGCGTTGCCGTCGAAGAACGGCTATCGATGGACGACAACGCTTGCGCGCGCCGCGATGCTGCCGTTTCGCCTGCTTCCGGTCGTGCTCGCCCTGTTGCGGTTGCGTCTCCGCCGAGCGAACGCGCGTTCGGTCAGCTGAGGTATCGTACGAACCCTCCAACGATGGAACCCAAACGTGTCGTGCCGCTCGCAGTTCCCGATGTCGACCCAGCCGACTTTCGCGCCGTCAACGAAGTGCTCGCGTCGCGCTATCTCGCGTCCGGAAAAACCGCCGAGACATTCGAGCGCGAGTTTGCGGAACGCATCGGCGTGCGCCACGCGATCGCCGTGTCGAGCGGCACCGCCGCGCTGCACATGACGATGATCGCAGCGGGCGTGCGCGACGACGATCTCGTGATCACGTCGCCGTATTCGTTCGTCGCGTCATCGAACGCGATTCTTTACGAGCGTGGCATCCCGGTGTTCGTCGACATCGATCCCGAGACGCTCGACATCGATCCCGCCAAAACGTGCGATGCGATCGAGACGCTCGTGCATCGCCGCGCGGGCTGGCAGCACTTGCTGCCGCGCACGTGCAACGCGGACACGAATGTGCTTCGTGCGGTGTTGCCGGTGCATCTGTTCGGACGGCCCGCGGAGTTGCGCGACATTCTCAATGTCGCGCATCGCAATCGCATCCCGGTGATCGAAGATGCATGCGAAGCGCTCGGCGCAAAAGCCGACGGCGTTTACGCGGGCGCGTTCGGCGATGCGGCGACGTTCGGCTTCTATCCGAACAAACAGATCACGAGCGGCGAAGGCGGCATGCTCGTCACGAATGATGACGCGTGGATGCGCCTGTTTCGCAGTCTTCGCAATCAGGGGCGTTCCTCCGATCCCGAATGGCTCCGCTACGAGCGCCTCGGCTACAACTACCGCATGGACGAGCTCAGCGCGGCGCTTGGTCTCTCACAACTGCGCCGTCTCGATGAACTGCTGCAGCGACGCGAATCGGTCGCGCGTCTCTACTCGAAATTGCTCGCGAATCTCGATGGCGTCTCGCCGCTCGCGGCACCGCGTCGCGACATGACCACGAGCTGGTTTCTCTACGCCATTCGTCTCGCGCCCGACATCGATCGCGATCATCTGCGGCAGCGTCTCGCGGATCGCGGCATCGCATCCCAGCCGTACTTCTGGCCGATTCATCTGCAGCCGTTCTACATCGAGCGATTCGGATTTCGCCGCGGCGATTTCCCGAACGCCGAGGCCGCGGGACGTTCGATGCTCGCGCTGCCGTTCGGGCCGGGCATGGCCGATGACGACGTTGCGTACGTTTGCGATGCGATCGCGCAGGAAGTCGAACAGGCTCGCGAGACCGCGCCGATGATGCGAAGCTGATCGCAATGCCGCAGCCGTCTCTTCGCATCGCGCAGATCGCAGCGGCGTCGAATCGCTCGCCGTGGTTCGCCGAGATCTGCGCGGAACTGCAGCGTCGCCGCCACGACGTGATTGCCGTGATCGCATCCGGCGACGGCGATCTCGCGTCGCGCCTCGATGCGATCGGCGTTCGTCACTACACGATTCCGCTGATCATCGCAAAAGGTCTCGATCGCGCGCGACTGCCGTTCTACTTGCTGAAACTGCCGTGGGCGGTGCTGAAGCTCGCATGGATTCTGCGTCGCGAGCGCATCGACATCGCGCACTCGCACATCTTCGTCGCGAATCTCGTCGCGCGCTTCGCGTGCGTGCTCGCGCGCGTGCCGCACGTGACGTCGCTCGCCAGTCCGCGTCATCTCGAAGCACCGTTCACGCGACTCATCGACCAACTCACGTGGAAGCTCGATGACCGGATCGTCGGAGGGTGCGAATACGCGACGGAACTCAGCCGCGAACATCTGCACGCACCCGATGATCGACTGGCCACGGTTTACTACGGCTCACGTCCTGAGGCATTCGATCCGGCGATTGCGGATCGTGCGCGCGTGCGTCGCGAGCTTGGCGTCGATGACGACACGCCGCTCGTTGGCGTCATCGCGCACTTCTATCCGCCGACGCGCGGGCCGCAAACGCCGGCGGCAACACACGGCATCGGTCTCAAAGGTCACGACTATTTTCTCGATGCGGCGCGCATCGTGACGCGGCGCTTTCCGAACGCGCGCTTCGTGCTCGTCGGCAGCGGTTCGAATGAGCTCGGCGAGAAGTACCGCCAGGCGCTCATCGCGGAATCACAAGATCTCGGCGATCGCGTGATTTTCACCGGCCATCGCGACGACCTCGGCGACACAATCGCGGCGCTCGACATTGCGGTGCAATGCGCGCTCACCGAGGGACTCGGCGGAACGCTCGAAGCGCTGATGATGGCGCGGCCCACGATTGCGACGCGCGTCGGCGGTATGCCCGAAGCTGTGCTACACGAGCAAACAGGATTGCTCGTCGAGCCGGCGAATGCAAACGATCTCGCGAACGCGATCGAGCGCATGCTCGCGAATCGCGAAGAAGCGACGCGGTTCGGTGCAGCAGGACGCGCATTCATGCTCGAGCGCTTCACGCTCGAACGCACCGGCGCCGACTACGATGCGCTTTATCAAGCGTTGCGCATGACGCGCGCTGGAACACCGTAGGCGACGACGTCCGGCGGGATGTCGCGCACCACCACCGCACCGGCGCCGATGACGCTGCGCGCGCCAACACGGCACCCCGAGCTCACGGACGCGCCGAGTCCGATCATTGCCTCGTCGCCGATCATGCACTTCGCACCAACGGTGGCGCCCACGGAGATGTGCGCGAAGTCGCCGACGATCGTGTCGTGATCGACGGATGATTTCGTGTTCAACAAAACACCGCGGCCGATGCGTGCGCGCGGCGTCACGATCGCACCCGCGGAGATCATCGAGCCATCGCCGATGATCACGTCCGGCGCGATGGAGGTGAACGGATGATGCGCGGTGATCATCGTTTCGCCGGTTGATTCGAATGCGCCGAACAGCGCGCGGCGCTTTGCGTTGTCGCCGATCGCGATGATCAACGCGTCGTGTTCGATTGCGCCGATCGTTTCGATCCGGCCGAGAATCGGCAGGCCGAGCACATCGCCGGAATGAAAGTCATCGATGAATCCAATCGGCGTCGCAGGCGATCCTGCTTCGTGCGCGCGCAGCAATGCATCTGCCACGATCGCACCTTGAGATCCAGCGCCGAGGATGAGTACGCGCATTGTCGAGATCGTATCGCGTCAGCGCTTCGCTTCGAGCTCGGCGATCGCAACGCCGTCGACCATCGTCAGCGAGATCGTTTGAATCTTCGCGCGTTCGAGTCGCAGCCAGCGTGATTCATATGGTCCGGACGTCATGCGCAAATCCCACAACGCATCCGTCGCGCGTGGATCGAAGCGAATGTCGATCGACGAACCGTCGTGCAGAACGCCCGATTCGAGCAAGTTCTCTTCCCAATCGTTCGCATTCGTCGGCGCGAGATAGATCGCTTCGATCGGGATGCCGGTGAAGTTGCGCAGCGTGATCACGTTCGCTGGCGAGTGCGTGCACGCACTCAGGAACAGACACGCGATCGCGACGATGACGCCGCGTCGTGCGCGCGCGAAGAACAACAGTTTCTCCGCACCAGCGAGACCGGCAATGATCAGCAGGAACCAGAACGCGTAGCGAAATCGATAGAGCGTTCCGGCGTTCGTGACGACAAACCCGAGGGCGGTGACGGAACCCATGGCGATGATGGTGAGAAACAGCGCGCGCAGCCGGTATGGACGCAACACGATCGCGACGATCGCGAGCAATTGCAGGATGTAGATCGCGAGTGTTTCGAGTCCCGCGAGCAAACGGCCACTCGATCCGACGCGTTGTCCCGAAGCGAGCCACGCGTTCGGAAACGGACTCCACAAGCCGATCGCGGCCGCGCGCGGAAGATACGCGATGACGTCCCTCGGCGATCGGAACCGCGTCGCGTCGAGTCCCGATCCTGCGCGCGATCGCACGTCGGCACGGATGAATCGATTGCGCGCGGAGTCGAGCTGGCGTGTGGCGCGATCGGCGATCGTGACGCGATCTTTCCACTCGATGCGCGACGGTCGAAGGATCAACGTCGGTCCATTCTTCAGCAACACGCTCGTGCGCGGTGGATACGCTTTCGACGCTTCGCGGGTGCGCGACGCAATCGTGAATAACGACGCCGCGACGATGACGGCAATGATCGCGACCCCGACGTTCCAAATCATCAGACGCTTCTGCGCGATCTGCTTGAGCACAAGCAGCGTCAGTGCGAACAACGTCATCGCGAACACGGCCATCGCAAACTTCGGACGAATGAGCAGCACAACGGACGCGATGATGATGAGAAACGCCGCCGCGAAAATCGCCTGGCGCGGCGTGTATGTGCGCGTCAGCAGCGTGAGGATGACGAGCACGAGCGCCAGCGTGCCGGCGATGAACAGCGGGTCTTTGAGGAGTTGCGCGGTGTGAAACAGAAACGTGGGCCACAAGGCCACGATCGCCGCCGCAACCCACGCAACGCGCGGACTGCCGGCTTCGCGCGCGATGACGAATGTGAGCGAGATGATGGCGAGGTAGCAGAGAAGATTGACCGGCTCGGCACCGAGGATATTCGCGCCGAACGGAACGAAGAAGAAGGACAGGAGCCGCACATGCGCGTGCGCGTCCGTGTCTCGCCACCGCGCGAAATCGCCGTCGCGCAGCGCGGACGCGAGCGCATTGCCCTGCTGCTGATACAGCAGACTATCCGGCGCCGCGGCGATGAGAATCCCATCGCGATCGATGGTCCCGGGCGCAATCGCCGCACGCCCGACAACGAACAAGGCCGTGGCGAACAGAACGTGAAAGACAGCCGCGGCCAGCAAGAGGCGGCGCAGTGTCATCGCCCATTCACCACACACCGAGGATTCATTTGTGGGGACATCATAAACGCGGGTGCGGGTAACGCCGCAGACCCGCGTGTTGCCCGCTTAACTGCGGCAATAGATCAAAGGTTGTGCATCACGCGCTCGACATTCCGAGATGAACGATGACAACAAGCGGACCAGTTGAATGAAATATGGCTTGGGTTTGGGATCCGCGGCCGCTTCGTTGAAATCGCTGAGCGAAAGCGCTGTCACCACGAGCGCAACTCGCCAGGTTGCGGTCGGATCGCCGATTACGTCAATCAACTTTTGCTCCACTTCGTCCCAGGTTCCACCGCGAACCAGGAGCGGGATATTTGTATTACCCCAAAGCGAGCGCTGACGTGCGAACGCGATTTTTTCTCGGGCGTGGTCAGGCAGCAATTTGATCCGCGAGAGATTCTTTAAAGCCTGGCTAACCACGATCTGAAACGCCGCAGCCCCGGTCGTCGGTTCACCGTGTTTGCAGTGATAAAACGTGATGCGATCGCCATCCACGCCCATGTAGTCAGCCCATTCATCCCCAAGGTCACCGCACCAGAGGTGAGTGTCCTGCTGTGCGAGGCTGTTCTCGACGATCCCGAACATCGAATCAGCGGCGAAGTTGGTGGCGACATCATCGTATGGGCCGCCTTTTTCAGACGATACGATGTCCAGAGGAGCGTGAACACTAAGAAAGCGTCGCACCTGTGCCACTTCCTTTTCGAATCCCGGCCGTCGATAAAGCTGTCCTACGGCGTAAAAGTACTCCGGCGAGCTGAATGAGATGCAGAAGGCGAGATTCTTCCGAAACCACCGTGACAAAGTTTCCTGCTCGCCGTCGGAGGTTGCGATCAAATAGTCATTTGAAAGGTTGAAACGAATACCGTAAGAGTTTTTTAGGCGCGTGAGTTGCGCGACTACCGTACCAGCGCTATCAATCGCCTCCCACTTCTCCTCATTGTCCAACAGTGTGAGTACTTCAGACAGGCTTCCGAAAAGTTGATTGAGGGCATCTTCATCCAGACCAACCAACTCATGGGGATCATCTAAATCCTCGAGAGCATCGAGCAACGCGGTTTGATCGATCAGCAACCCTGTCGGGAGGACGTCGTCCGGCAAGTCATCGAGCGTGACCGGCACAGCAAAAACGTCAAGGAACGCCGAAGCAGATTCTGTACTGACGCCAACAATGACGTCGTCGACGTAGGCAATTAGTCCAGTCAGATCAGTTGCCGGCGCGCTGACACGAATTCGTCCCGTTCTCGGCGTGACACCGACTGTACCGTGGGCCGTCGTCGTCATGCGGACGCTTCGCAACACTCCGCGAGAAATCGAAGACGGTCCGAGCGCGGTCGACAAATCATCGGCATCAAAGGATGCTCCTCGCAGTTCATGCCTCGCCATCGACATACGCTGCATCGATAGCCGCTGGTAACGAGCATCGCTTGCAAAAAGATGAGTAAGCTTTTGATTCGGGATACGCAGACCGAGTTTGGTCACCGCCTCATCCAAACCTTTCGCGCCTTTCTGAAAAACCGCGAGATGTCCGTCCCGTTCGATCAGTAGCACGAAGCCGTAACGCACCTCCTCGAACGTCGCGGTAATCAGGAAAGGCACCGGAGTGGTGCAGCGGAAAAAGATAAACGAGTAGACATAGTGATCGGAGGCACTGCCTACCTTCACGCGAAGTTCCTCTGCGATCCGAGACGCGCCAGGTGTTTTGTCGATTACACCATCGAAAAGCTTCCGCACGCTTGCTTTCGTAAGCGCTTTCGGAAGGTGAAGAAATCTCGCAGTTTTCGTGATGCTGAGGTCTGATGCTTCTGGTCGCGCGTGTCTGGCCATATCGTTCCTCGGCTACAGGAGACACGGTTCTGAATCAAAGGTGGCGTCGCGTCCCTTGACACACCCTTCATCTGTAACCATACTAGTTACACATGCCGAACACACGATTCGCCGTCGGGCTCCACATCCTCACGCTTCTCGCCGTCAAGCGGGGCGAGGCGTTGACGAGCGAGTACATCGCCGGGAGCGTGCAAACGAACCCGGTCGTGATTCGCAGGCTCCTCGGCGTGTTGCGTGAGAAGGGACTCGTTCGTGCAGTGCAGGGAGCGCGCGGCGGATTTTTGCTCGCGGAGGATGCGGGCGAGATCACGTTGCGCGAGGTGTATGAAGCGATCGACGAGCGGAGCTTGATCGCGATTCATGCCGAGGGGAATCCGGAGTGCCCGGTGGGGCGGAACATCGGTGCGATGCTCGAGCAGGTCACCGCCGAGGCGGAGAACGCCATGCTCGCATCCCTCGGCGAGCGCACCATTGCATCACTGGCGCGGAAGGTGAATCGACTCGAGAAGGCGAGTTGAATCGCCTTCCTTTTTTTTTGCCCACAAATGTAACCACTTTGGTTACAAATTTAACCAGGAGATCAGAACTATGTACGCAGTTGCAGGAGTCAGTGGACACACGGGATCGGTCGTCGCGGAAGAATTGCTGCGTCGCGGAGAAAAGGTACGCGTCCTCGTGCGCGATGAGGCGAAGGGCGAGCCGTGGAAGGCGAAAGGTGCGGAGGTTGCGATCGCGCCGATCGATGACGAGCGCGCGCTCACGAAGGCACTCACCGGCGTCGACGGCGCGTATCTCCTCAATCCGACGCCGTTGCAAGCCACCGACATGATCACGAAGTCGAAAGAAGTCGGCGACGTTTGGGCGCGCGCAATCAAGGCGTCCGGCGTGAAGCACGTCGTCTTCCTTTCCTCGATCGGCGCGCAGCACGAAAGCGGCACCGGACCGATTCGCGGTCTGCATCAAATCGAACAGCGCCTGCTCCCTCTCGGCATCAACCTCACGCTGCTGCGTCCGACGTATTTCCTCGAAAACTGGGGCACGTCGCTCGGACCCGCGCAAGCGGACGGCGTCCTCCCCTCCTTCCTGCCGGCGGGTTTGCGTTTCCCGCAAATCGCAACGAAGGACATCGGCATCGCGGCGGCAAGCGCGCTCCTGAATCCGCCTAACGGCGTACGCATTCTCGAGCTTGCAGGTCCTGAGGATTACACGCCAACCGAGATCGCCAACGCGGTCGGCAACATCCTCGGCAAGAACGTCAACGTCGGCGTCGGACTGCTCGAAGCGGTCGTACCGGCGCTCACGTCGTTCGGCATTTCGGAGCACATCGCCGGCCTCTTCCGCGAAATGTACGAAGGGCTGATCAGCGGTCACGTCGCATGGGATGGCAAAGGCGAGCGCAAGCGCGGCGTCACGACGCCCGAAGACGTGCTCGCGCCGATGCTGCGCGCCTAACACGCACTGCCACAAGGACATAGCGCCCACAGAGAACTGGCAGGATTCTGGATATCTCTCCCGGTATGAAGCCTCGCTTCGACTGGGAGCAACTCGACGACGAAGCGCTCCTCGACATTCGGCTCAAGGATCTCGGCCTAACCATCGAAGGGACGTCGATCGACGAGTGTCTCAATGAATTGCATGACGAGCTTGCCGCACGCGAGCTCGTCGTGCGTCCTCATGCGTGGCTCTCCACACAATGGTTTACACCGCGCGGCATCCCCGGCATCGGCATCCCCTTCTACCTCGCCCACCCGCGCCTGCTGCAGCTCGAACGCAAATTCATGCGCGAGGTCGAAGGCAGCACGCGCGCGGAGATGATGAAAATTCTCCGCCACGAAACCGGCCACGTGCTCGACAACGCCTACGCGCTCGGCAAGGACCCACGCGTCACGCAAACGTTCGGACGCTGGAACAAACGCTATCCGCAGTTCTACACGCCCAATCCGGCGAGTCGCCGATTCGTACAACACCTCCGCCTCTACTACGCACAGGCGCATCCGCACGAGGATTTCGCCGAAACCTTCGCCGTGATTCTCGGAACGCGCGGCAATGCGTGGCGAAGGCGTTATGCGCGCTGGCCTGCATTGCAGAAACTCGAATTAGTCGCGGAACTCCTCGACGAACTGCGCAACAAAACTCCGAAGCGAAAAAACCATCGCACCAAAGACGCGATCGAATCGCTCGACATGACGCTGCGCGAGTATTACGACGAAAAGCGCGGCCACTATGACGTGAGTTTCCCCGGCGTCTATGACGACGACCTGAAAAAACTCTTCTCGGATGATCCGAAACATCGGCACCACGAGCTCGCATCGACGTTTCTTCGCCGAAAAACGGGCGAAATTCGAAAACTGGTCTCGAACTGGACGGGCGACTATCAGTACACTCGTGACCAGGTGCTCCACGACATGATCGGCCGCAGCCGCGAGTTGAGGCTGCGCGTCGCAGGTTCGGAGCGGCGGCTGCTGATGGAATTCGCGATCCTGCTCACAGTGAAAACGATGGACGTGCATCTCCGCAGACGCAACACGTTTGCCTTATGAAGCGACTGCGCGTCATCGTGCTGGTCCACCCGTCTCTGTTGCCGCCCGATTCCATCGAGGGGCTCAGTGAGCAACAGTGGTATGAGGCGAAAACCGAATACGACGTGCTATCCACTCTGCGCGAGCTCGGCCACGACGCGTGCGCGCTTGGCATCGCCGGCGATCTCGAACCATTGCGCGCGTTGATCGCCGAGTGGAAACCGCATCTTGTCTTCAATCTCCTCGAAGAGTTTCTCGGCCGCCAGGATTTCGACTATCACATCGTCAGTTTTCTCGAATTGATGCAGGTGGCGTATACCGGCTGTCATCCGCGCGGATTGATGCTCGCGCGCGATAAGGCGTTGTCGAAGAAACTCCTCGCTTACCACGGCTTAACTGTTCCAAAATTTGCAGCTTTTCCGCGAAAACAACGCGTCATTCGGCCGCGTGAGCTCGAATTTCCGCTCATTGTGAAGGGCCTGACGTGCGAGGCGTCGTTAGGGATTTCGCAGAAATCGATTGTCGATTCCGACGCGAAATTGCAGGAACGCGTGAAATTCATTCACGAGCACAACGGCACCGACGCGATTGCAGAGCAATACATCGCCGGACGCGAATTAAACGTCGGCGTCATTGGCAACGACAAACTCGAAGTCATGCCGGTGTGGGAACTGCAATTTCGCGAGCTTGCGAAAGGTCAGTACGGGATCGCAACCGCGCATGCGAAGCACAATCGCGCGTATCAGCGGAAGCACAGCATTTATCAGGTTCACGCCGAAGATCTTGGAGAAGAATTAACGGCGCACATTACGGAAACGACCAAACAGGTCGCACGTGTGCTCGACCTGACGGGTTACAGCCGCGTCGATTACCGTCTCGATGAAAACGGCAACCTCTATTTTCTCGAAGCGAATCCGAATCCCGACATCGCGCGGGCCGAAGAGTTGGCGTCCGCGGCGCGAAAGCGCGGGATTTCCTATCCGGAGTTGATTCAGCGCATCGTCGCGCTCGGTTTGCATCGGTAGTCATGGCACTATGGATGTCATGACCCCGCAAGACGTGCTGGAGCTGGCGCGCGTGCACCCACTGTACGCGGGGCGCGAGCTTGGATCGTCCTTCGAGACTGCACCGATTCTCGATAAACAAACGCTCGATGCCGCGCTACGCCTGTTTTACGCGGACCCGCGAAACCTGCGCGGGTTGTATCTGAGCCCGTCCGGCGGCAGCAGCGCGCAGTCGTATCTCTGCTTCCCCGTCGGCATCGACGACAACAAAGAACAGCGTCGCTGGTTCGCGAAAATGCTCGCGGAGGCGGGCGTCATTACGCCGGACGTCATTGCGTTGAATTTATTCGCCGGGCGACTGATGTATCGCTCGATGGAAATCTTCACGGACTATTGCGAACAAATCGGCGCGACCTCGTTGCCGATCGAATCGACGGCTACAGACAATGTCGCGGTCGACGTTGCGCGTGCGTTCCACGCGAACATGATCATCGGCGAGCCGGGACGCATTGCGCAGCTCGCGCGATATCTGCAGGACGCGAATCAGAAATTGCCGGTACAACGCATTCTTGCCGCGGGCGAAGCGGTACGGCCGGCGCAGCGAAAACTATTCGCCGATGTGTTCGAAACGGATGTCGTCGTTTCGGCTTATGGCTCCGCGGAAACCGGCGTGTGGGCCTATCGCAGTGCCGACGATGATCCTGATGTCTTTCATTACGATCCGCGCATGCTGCACATCGAGATCGTCGACGCAGATGCCAATGGCGTTGGTGCGATGGTGGTGACGAATCTGCTGCGGCGGCACGTGCCGGTGCTGCGTTATCGCATGGGCGATCGCGCGCGTTGGATCGAGCGCGGCCTGACGCGTGCAACGTTTCAATTCGTAGGGCGCGAATCGGGCTCGTTCACGCTCGACGGCAGCTACTTCAACCTGCCCGCGGTCGCGCCGGTTTTCGATGACGTCACCGATTATCAATTGCATCTGTCGTGCGATGCGCAATCGCTGCGCGATCGCCTGGAAATTCGTGTCGTGCCGCCGGCGGAGTGGACCGCGGATCGTCAGCGCGTGTTGGAATCGCGTGTCGGCGAAGTCTTTGGTGCGGGCGATTTTCTCTTGTCGATTCGGACGATGAAAAGCGAAGAGTTGGAACGAACACCGACGTCGCGCAAGGTGCGGAGGATCGTGGATACGAGGGCTTGAGTGGAGCGGGGGGCTCTCCGCCCCGCCCGGTTTGGGTGATGTTGGGGGGCGTGGGCCCCGCCCCCCCCCTCTTGCGGCCGCCCCCAGCTCTCCCCGCCGC
>JACZCU010097309.1_pt1 | contig 26471 bp, 28 predicted proteins | sample 8641851 | NCBI WGS metagenome assembly JACZCU01 (sample SAMN15324605, study PRJNA640507) | soil metagenome | isolation source: monocropping sugarcane control | place: China: Luxin town, Laibin City, Guangxi Province | collected 2019-07-25 | depth 10cm m | reverse complement strand
GTACGCCTCGGGCTGGTAGTAGTCGTAGTAGGAGACGAAGTACTCGACGGCGTTCTCGGGGAAGAAGTTGCGGAACTCCTGGTAGAGCTGCGCCGCGAGGATCTTGTTGTGCGAGAGGACCAGCGTCGGCCGGTTGATCGCCTCCACCACCTTCGCGACGGTGAACGTTTTGCCCGTGCCGGTCGCGCCGAGCAGCACCTGGTCCTTCGCGCCGGCGACGAGGCCTTCCGTGAGCTGCCGGATCGCCTCCGGCTGGTCGCCCTGAGGCTCGAACGTCGAGACGAGCTTGAAGTCCATTACTTCTTCTTGGGAGGTTTCGGCTTGCGCGCGTCCGCGATCTTCGCCAGCAGCTGATCCGCCTCGGCGTTGGTGATCTTCTTGTCGTCCATCGTGTCGCGCATCGTCGTCAGGAGCGGCTCGAGCTTCGCGTAGGGCAGCTTGTCCGCCGCGAGGTCGTGCGAAATCCCGTCCAACGCGGTGTCGAGTTGCGCCCGTTTCGCGGGCGGCACGTCCGCGGCGAACATCGGCTTCATCTCGGTGTGAGAGGAATCGATGACGTAAGCCATCATCTTGCCCATCCCATAGCGCATGACGATCGCCCCGCCGGCGAAGGCGACGAGGAGGAGCACGGCGGAGGCAATTCCACAGCCTGTAGGAACCCAGCTCGGGAAGATCGGACGCGCTGTTACAGGGGACGCGTAGTAGTCCGCCGGTAACGTAAAGGGAGCGGGGCTGGGGGTCGGAGTCAGGTCAGACACGGAAGAGAAGTGAATGTATCATGCGCCCTACCCGGGTCCATTTCTCTCCGAAAGGGAACTCCTTAGTAATGCAACCTCTCTCTCATGTCACCGTTCTCATCCTCGATGACAACCCGCTCGTCCTGAAACTCGGACGGGCGCTCCTCGAGCGGGAGGGATGCACGGTGCTGACCGCCTCGAGCTGGATCGAGTTCAACCACGTGCTCGCGAGTCACTCGCCGGACATCATTTTTCTCGACGTGAACCTGCCGAGCATCAAGGGCAACCGCCTCAGCGAAGTGCTCAAGTCGCAGTCGAACAAGAAAGACATCCCGATCGTCCTCATCTCCGACCTCCCCGAGAAATCGCTCGAGGAGATGTTCCCTAGCTCCGGCGCCAACGCATGGATGCGCAAGCCGCTGACGCGGGACAAGATGGTGGACATGATCAACCGTTACGTGAGCGCCTAGGGCCTCTTCACCGGCGGCGGCACCGGCAACGGAGGCGGCGCTTCGGCGGGCGGCTTCTGGTCGACGTTCGGAGCGGGCGATTCGGCGCTCTCTCCCGGCTGGGCACTGGCGTCGTTGGCGATCTGCGTCGGCTCCAACTCCTTCGGCTGGTAGAACGGCCGCTGCAGGTAGTACGGCAGCTTGCTGACCTCGACGCTCGCGCCGCTGCAGTCCTTGTCCGGCTCCTGTCCGGCCACGAACGCTTCCATGATCACGCGCGTGCACGGCCCGACGCCGCGGCGTCCGGTGGTGAGATCCATCGGGACGATCACGATGCCGGGAGGCGCGTCGAAATTCGGCCGCGGCGTCCGCAGCTTCAGCTCCTCGAATTTCTTGAAGATCTCGATCCAGATCGGCAACGCCACCTCGGCGCCGGTCGCGCCGCCGCCGAGCGTCTTCGACGGATCGTCGTAGCCGACCCACACGCCGACCGTGAACTCCGGTGAGAAGCCGGTGAACCACGCGTCCGTGTAGCTGTTCGTCGTGCCCGTCTTTCCGGCGAGCGGCGACATCAGGTTGTGCGCGTCGTACGCCGTGCCGCGCTCGATCGTGCCGCGCATCGTGTGCGCCAGCTCGTACGCGATCTGCGGCTGCGTCGCCTCCGACAACTCGGCGAGCGGCTCCTCGAGCACCTTGTCCGTCTGATCGGTGATCCGGCGGATGAATCGCGGCTTCACGTACACGCCCTGATTCGCGAACACGTTGTACGCCGCCGTCATCTCCAGCGGCGCGACCCCGGCGGCGCCGAGGGCGAGGGACGGGTACGGCGGGAGCTCGGACGTGACCCCGCAGCGGCGCGCGAAATCAATCACGTTCTTGCCGCCGACCATCATGTACGTCTTCACCGCGGGGACGTTGATCGACAGCTCCAGCGCGCGCTGGATCGTCACGATGCCGGCGTACTTGCCGTAATAGTTCTTCGGCGCGTAAATCTGGTTGCCGACCTGAATCGCGAGCGGTGCGTCGAAGAGCGTGTCGGCCGGAGTCAGCCCCTTCTCGAACGCCGCGCCGTAGACGAACGGTTTGAATCCCGACCCCGTCTGCCGCCGCGACTGCACCGCGCGGTCGAACTTCGAAAGCGCGAAGTCGTAGCCGCCGGTGAGCGCCCGGATCTCCCCCGTCTTCACGTCGAGCACCACCGCGGCGCCCTGAACGGCCGGGACCTGGTCGATGACCCACTGCTGCTTTTTCGTCTTGCTGTCGACGTCGAGGCGCAACTGCACGACGTCGCCGCGCTTGACGGCGTCCGCCAGCGTCTTCCGGTGCGTCCACACATACGCCGCGGGGCCGAGCTGGAACTCGTCTTTGCCGACGCGCGCGGTGACGTTCTGCTGCTCGACGTCCATGACGACCGCGGGGTAGAGCTTGTCCGGAACGTACGGCTCGTTGCTCCAACTCGGGTCTTTGTACGTCGCCGGATCGAGCCCCTCGGCCACGAGGTTCCGCGACGGCTTCCGGAATCCCCGGCGGTGGTCCCAGTTACGCAATCCGCGCTGCAGCGCCGTCTCGACTACCTGCTGGATGCGCAGGTCGAGCGTCGAGTAGACCTTCAGTCCGCCGCGGTACAGATCCTCTGCGCCGTACTCCGGGTTCCGTTCGATGTACTGGCGAATCTCCTCGGCGAAGTACGCGCCGACCTTCGGCGCCTCTTCCTTGTACGTCGCCAGCACGAGCGGCGCATTGGCCGCCTGGTTGTACTGCTCGCGTTTGATGTAGTGCTCCTCGAGCATCCGGTACAGGACGACGTTGCGCCGCTGCACCGCATGGTCGGGATGGACGATCGGGCTGTAGTAGCCGCCGCGGTGCTGGAAGAGGCCGGCGATGGTCGCCGCCTCGGGGAGCGTCAGATCCTTCGCATGCTTGCCGAAGTAGAGCCGCGACGCCGCCTCGACACCGTACGCGCCGTGGCCGAGGTACATCTGGTTCGCGTAGAGCTCGAAGATCTGGTCCTTCGTGAAGTCTTTCTCGATCTGAATCGTCAGCAGCGCTTCGTTCAACTTCCGGCGCCACGCCTTGTCCGGCGTGAGGAAGAGGGCACGCGCGAGCTGCTGCGTCAGCGTCGACGCGCCTTGGACCTTCTTCCGCGCGATCAGGTCTTTGATGGCGGCGCGGACGACCGCTTTCGGGTTGATGCCGCCGTGATGATAGAAGTCGGCATCCTCGGTCGCGATGATGCCGTTGATCAGGTAGGGCGAGATCTCGCTCTTCTTGACGACGATCCGCTTCTGGATCGAGTAGTCCGCGAAGCCGACACCGTTCCGGTCGTAGATCCGCGTGATCAGCGCCGGCGAGTAGTCCTCCAGCGACTTCACCTGCGGCACCCGCACCGCGTGCGCCAGGACGAACCCCGCCGGGACACCGAGGACGATGACGACGAAGGCGATGAGAAGGCGCGGGCGGCTGGTCACGAATCTATTCTAATGTGTAGGGTGCGACTCTTAGCCGCACCAGGGCCGGCTGAGAGCCGGCCCCTACACAGCGGTAAAATCCCGCGCGAACATGGCAGTCAATCCCCAAACAGCAACCGTCCCCGACTGGGCGCGGCTCGTCACCGATTCGATGCGGCAGTACGGGCCGTGGCACACCTACTACAAGCTCATCGAGGCACGAGAGATGTACTCGAACGACCTCGGCCTTCGCGGATACGTCGAGATCGTCCGGACCGCGATCGTCCGCGAGTTCCTCAACACGTCGAAGGGACTTCAGGCTATCCCCCGCCTCTCGGCCGAGTTCCTCACCAACTTCGATCGTTTCAACCTGAACGCCCAGGAGGGATACCTCGTCTCGCTCATCGACGGCAGGCTCGACCTGCAGAAGCTGACGATCCTCTCCCCCTTCGACGCGTTCAACACCTTCTTCATCCTCGCAAAGCTCCAGCAGGAGCACGCGATCACGGTGCCGCAATGAACGACGAGAATCGCTACCAGATCGCGACGCGCCTCAAGTCACCGATCGCCATCGTCAACGAGAACGGCGGCGTCGAATGGCGCAACCGGGCGTTCGACGAGGTGTTCGGCGACGACGCCGGCGCGTGGCTGAAGGACGCGGCGCGCGCGGTTGCCGGCGAGCGCGGCTGGCTCCTCGGCTTTTTCGTCGATCGCAACGAGGAGCACACGGTCGACGTCGAGATCGAGGGACGGACGTACCGCGTCGACTCGATCATGCCGATCGACGACTACGCCGCGCCGGCCGTCGCACTCCTCTTCGAAGACGTCACGAAGCAGCGCGAGATGGAGCAGGCGAAATCGGACTTCACCTCGATGATCGTCCACGACCTCCGCGGCCCGCTCTCCGGCATCCAGGGGACGCTCGAGTTCGTCCTCTCGCAGGAGGGGACGAAGCTCGACTCGATGTACTCCGACCTCCTCACCGAGGCGCAGCGCGAGAGCGAACGGATGATGAACCTCATCAACGAGCTGCTCGACTTCTCCAAGATCGAATCGGGCAACTTCGTGGTGGAGTCGGAGCCGATTCGCGTCGCGGGTGTGCTCAAGCGCGCCGTCCGCTCGCTGCAGTCGGTCGCCGCGCGCGACGAGATCTTCCTCCTCAACGCGCACGGCCGCGACGTGCCCGAGATCATCGGCAGCGTCGAAAAGCTGACGCAGGCGATCATCAATCTCATCTCGAACTCGCTGAAGTTCACGCCGAAGAAGGGGCTCATCTCCGTCGGCGCGCAGATCATCCGGAACGATCAGCAGGCGCCCGAGGCGATCGTGGTGACGGTCACCGACAGCGGGATGGGCATCAAGCCCGACGAGCTCGAGAAGATCTGGGAGAAGTACAAGCAGACGAAGAACAAGTCGCTCCGCGGCGGCGGCGGCACCGGCCTCGGCCTGTACATCGTCCGCCAGATCGTCGAAGCCCACGGCGGCGAAGTCACCGTCGCCTCGATCGAGGGCGTCGGCACGAGCATGGTCCTGCGTCTCCCCGTGAAACGCGCCGCTTAGGCTTGCATTACACTACACGCAAACAACAAGAGAGAGAGGTACGTATGGCCTACGGAGTCGTCCATTTCTTTCCGGGCGGAACGAAGGAGCAGTACGAGGCGTCGCTCGCGGCAGTGCATCCGGACCGCGGCTCGTTGCCTGCGGGGCAGATCTACCACGCTGCGGGAGCGTCCGAGGGTGGCTGGACCATCGTCGCCATTCACGATTCGAAGGCGAGCTGGGAAGCGTTCCGCGACAACACCCTGATGCCGACGCTGAAGAAGGGTGTGCAGGGCGGGTTTACCTCCCCGCCGCACGAACAGACGTTCGAGACGCACAACGTCCAGGCATAGTTGCCGTTCCTTTGCCGATGCGTGACGGCGCGCCCCCCGTGGTGCGCCTATCCTGATCGTGATGTCGGGGCGCAGATTTGGTCTGCTCGCCGGGGTGGCGTTCATCATCGCGCAGATTTGCTGCGCGCCGCCGGTCGTCGCGCTGCCGGTCAACTGCCCCATCAAAGCGCACGGCACCTGCCCGATGCAGCGGCAGAACACCTGCCGCGCCACCGCGCCGCAGCATTCCACGGCCGTCAAGCCGAAGCCCGTCGCGGCCCCTGCCACTCTCGAGGACACCACGCGTCAGATCGCGCTCATCGCGAAGGTCTACATGCTGGCGGCGGTCCCGCCGTCGCTGCAGCGGAACCCTCTCGAGCTGGTGCTCCGCATTTGATACCCGTCGATCGCCGTCACTAGCGCGTTTCCGACGTTTCAAATGCAAAAGGAGAACATCATGAAGAGGATCTCTACCCTCGCGGTCGCGGCGTTGCTCGCCGTTTCGATGAGCGCGTTCGCGGACAACACCACCACCAAGACGACCGACGGCAAGAGCTGCGACAAGATGTCGGCCGCGGAGTGCCAGAAGAAGGACCCGAACTGCACGAAGAAGTGCACCGGCGACAACCACAGCTGCCCGAAGCACGACGCGAAGTCGTGCACCAAGTCGTCGGATAAGAAGTAGCTACGCTCCCGTGGCGCGCGCGTCGAGCGCGCGCCATACTTCCTCCGTCGTCCGCACCCTCCCGATCCTCGGGAAGATGTTCTTGAACGTAAAGGCGTGCATCTCCTCGGTGAAGGTCGCGCAGGCGTCTTCGACGAACACCAGCTCGTAAGCCCGCTCGTACGCGTCGCGCGCCGTCGACTCGACACCCATGTTCGTCGCGATCCCGCCGAGGACGAGCGTGCGGATGTGCCGCCGCCGGAGCTGCAGATCGAGCTCGGTACCGTAGAACGCGCCCCAATTGCGCTTCGTGATGATGACGTCGCGCGGATCGCTGCCGAGCTCCGGCACGATGTCCGACCACTCCTTCGGCAGCGGCGTCGCGGGTGTCGGTGAGTCGGCCGGTGGGTTGAGGCGATCCGAGAGATCGGGCGCGAAGGCGACGTGCACGAGAACCACGAGCGCACCCGCTTCACGGAACCTCCTCGTCAGCCGCGCCGCCTGCTCGACGACCTGCCGCGACGTGTACGGCTTCGTGTCGCGGGAGATGATCCCGCGCTGCAGGTCGATGAGCACCAGCGCGGTGGTTTGCGGGTCAAGCGAGAGCGGCGTCGATTCCATACGCGATCTCCTCCTCGGCGACGTCGGTGACGATCTCACACGCGCCGATCGCACTCGGAAGCACCATGACGCGCGTGCTGCCAGTGTTCTTCTTGTCGTGCTCCGTCGCGGCGAGGATCGCGCCGGCGGCGATGCCGCGAGGCACGCGCCGGGGTGCGAGTGCAAGAATCGCGCGTTCGATGCGGTCGCTGACCTCGCGCGGCAGGATTCCGCGCCGCACCGCAATGGCGTTCGCACCGATCATCCCCCACGCCACCGCCTCGCCGTGCGTGATCCCTTCGTAGTTCATCGCGTTCTCGATCCCATGCGCGATCGTGTGGCCGTAGTTGAGCAGCCGGCGGAGATCGGCCTCGCGCTCGTCGGTGTCGACGATGTTCACCTTCACAGCGATGGCGCGCACGATCAACTCGTCCAGCTCGCCGATCGGTTTTTCGAACATTTCGAAGAGTGCCGGATCGCCGATGACGCCGCCCTTGAGCGCCTCATAGAGTCCGCTCACTCGCTCCCGCTCCGGCAGCGAATGCAGAACGGCCGGATCGATGACGACCGCGCGCGGCGGATGGAACGCGCCGATCAGGTTCTTTCCCCGCGCGTGGTTGACCGCGGTCTTTCCGCCGATCGAGCTGTCGACCTGCGCCAGAAGCGTGGTCGGTACGTGCACGAGGTCGATGCCGCGCAGAAAGATCGCGGCGGCGAATCCCGCCGTGTCCCCGATCATCCCGCCGCCGACGGCGACGAGCATCGAGTCGCGTTTCGCGCCGCGATCGAGCAGGTGCGTCACGATCTCGTTCGCGGTGCCGAGCGTCTTTCGTGACTCCCCTTCTTCGACCGTGATGACGTCGGCCACGGGCTCGAACGAAGCCGCCACGCGGTCGCCGAATGCCTCGCGCAACCCGGCCGACGTCACGACGAACACCTTGCCGCGCGCGCGCACCAACCCGCCCGTGCGATCGATCAGATCGCGCCCGACGTGAATCGGATACTGCTTCGTCTCGATGATCACGGCTTCGCGCGCAGACTGATGCCCAACTCCGCGAGCTGGCGATCGTCGACGGGTGACGGTGCGTCGCTCATCAGGTCCTGCGCGCGGGCGGTCTTCGGATACGCGATGACGTCGCGGAGCGACTCGCCGCGCGCCATCAGCATCACGATGCGGTCGAGGCCGAGGGCGACGCCGCCGTGCGGCGGAGCTCCGTAGCGGAACGCTTCGAGTAGGTGGCCGAAGCGCGCCTGCGCGTCTTCATCGCTGATGCCGAGAGCGCGAAACATGCGCGACTGAATCTCCGGCCGGTTGATGCGGATCGATCCACCGCCGAGCTCGAGGCCGTTCATCACGACGTCGTACGCGCGTGCGTACGTGTTCCCCTGGTCGGTTTCGAGCTTCTCTTCGTCTGCTTTTCTCGGAGATGTGAACGGGTGATGTCTCGCGAAATAGCGCTGCGTCTCCTCGTCCCACTCGAAGAGCGGGAAGTCGGTGACCCAGAGGAAGTCGAACCGCTCGGCCGGAATGATGTTGAGATCCTTGGCAACGCGAAGCCGCAACGAGCCGAGCACGTCCCAGACGAGCGTCTGCTTGCCCGCGACGATCAGCGCCATGTCGCCTTCGTTCGCCTTCAGCGCGTTCCGCAGCGCGTCGAACGACGCGTCATTCAGGAACTTCTTGATCGACGACCCCTTCTGCGCGTCGAACTTGATCCAGATCAATCCGCCCGCGCCGAGCTTCTTCGCCTCTTCGACCAGCGTGTCGATCTGCTTGCGCGACTGCGACGCACCGCCGGGCACCACGATCGCGCGCACCGTCTCCGCAGCCTTGAACGGCTCGAACTCGATCGTCCGCGCGACGTCCGTGACGTCGACCAGCTCCATTCCGAACCGCGTATCCGGCCGGTCGATCCCGAAGCGATTCATCGCCTCGTTCCACGTCATGCGCGGAAACTTCGCCGGCGGGTGGATGTTCGCGATCGGGAAGACCTCGGCGAACATCCGCTCGATGAGGTCGTAGACGAACTCCTCGTTGATGAACGACGCCTCGATGTCGACCTGCGTGAACTCCGGCTGCCGGTCGCGGCGCAGGTCTTCGTCGCGGAAGCAGCGGGCGATCTGGAAGTAGCGCTCCAGCCCCGCCACCATGCAGAGCTGCTTGAAGATCTGCGGCGACTGCGGGAGCGCATAGAAGTTTCCGTTGTGGACGCGGCTCGGCACGAGGTAGTCGCGCGCCCCTTCCGGCGTCGACTTCGTCAGCATCGGCGTCTCGATCTCGAGGAAGCCGTTGCGGTTCATGAAATCGCGGACGGCGAACGCCACCTTGTGCCGCAGGATCAGGTTGCCCGTGAGCGACGGCCGGCGGAGGTCGAGGTAGCGGTACTTGAGCCGCAGCTCCTCGGCCGCATCGGTCTCGTCTTCGATCGGGAACGGCGGCGGTGCCGATTTGTTCAGCACCTCGATCTTCGTCGCCACCAGCTCGACGTCGCCGGTCGCGATCTTCGGGTTCCGTTGCGACTCCGCGCGCATCTCGACCTTGCCGTCGATCTGCACGACGAATTCCGAGCGCAGCTCCTTCGCGCTCGCGATCAGCGCATCACCCGCGCCGCGCTCGCGATCGATCACCACTTGGCAGACGCCGGTCCGATCGCGGACATCGACGAAGATCAGCTCCCCGAAGTCGCGCTGCTTCTGCACCCATCCGTTGAGGGTGACCGACTCGCCTGCATTCGCGGCGCGGAGCGTTCCGGCAAATTGACGACTCATCCGCCGAGGTACTTGTCCTTGTATTCGACGTAATGGCGCCACGAAAACTCGAGGCGCTGCACTTCTTCGTCGGTCAGCTCGCGCTTCACGCGCGCGGGAACACCGATCGCCAGGGTCCGCGGCGGGATGTGCATCCCCTCCGACACCAACGCACCGGCACCGATGAGCGCCGATTCGCCGACCACCGCACCGTCCAGGATCCGCGATCCCATCCCGATCAGCGCGCCGCGCTTCACCGTGCAACCGTGCACGATCGCGGCGTGACCGATCGTCACTTCTTCCGCGATCACCGTCGGATGCATCGCCGTGGTCACGTGGATGACCGTGTTGTCCTGGATGTTCGTCCGCGACCCGATCCGGACGAAATGCATGTCCCCTCGGATCACCGCCCCGAACCAGATCGAGACGTCGTTCCCGATCTCCACGTCGCCGATGACGCGCGCCGTATCCGCGATGAACACCTTGTCCCCAAGCCGCGGTTTCTTCCCATCAAACTGCACGACACTCATGCCGCGCGACTCTAGCATATGGCTTGACACGCCTGATGTAGGGTGCCCCTACACGCGACGCCACAAACGCCACGTAGCGGCGCCCCAGATCACGGCGAAGAGGACGCAGAGCGACGCGAGTCCGACGGTCGCGAACGAAGGGCCGATGCGATCGGAGAGCACGCCTGCGACGAGGCTCGAGATGGCCATCGTGAACGTGAGGATGCCGTAGTCGGCGCTGAAGACGCGTCCGCGGATCCAGTCGTCGCTCTCGCGCTGCAGACCGTAACTCGACACCTGCCACGCGATGCCGCCACCGAGGTGCGCGACGAAGATCGCAACGAGGCCGAGGGTGAGCGTCGGCGCGAGTCCGAGACCGGCATAGCCGAGGGCGAACATCAGGACGGCGGCGGTGATGGCGCGATACTGCGCCTCGTCGGTCTTTGCCACGATCCGAACGAGGAATGGTCCGACCAGCGCGCCGAGACCGCGCGACGCGAAGAGGAGGCCGATGCCGACCGCGCCGGCGTGGAAGACCTCCTTCCCGAACACGCTCAGCATCGCAATGACGCCGGCGCCGGTGCCGTAGCCGCCTTTGACGACGAGCAGCGCGAGCACGCGCGGGTGTGTCTTCGCGTACCGCCCCGTCTCGCGGATCGACTCGACCAGCGGCGGGTGCTCGTGATGCGCCGAACGCTCCTCGGAAAAGCGCGCGCGCATCCGCCAAAGGACGAAGGCGGAAAAGAGGAAGCTCGCGGCGTCGATGATGAACGAGAGATCGCGGCCGAGCTTCATCGTCACGAGGCCGCCGATCGCGGCGCCGACCGCGAGCATCGTCCCCCACGTCGATCCCATCAGGACGTTTGCCGGACCGAGGTCCTCCCTCGCGACGATGTTCGGCAGCGCGGCCTGCGAGGCGGGCTCGAAGTACGACGAGCCGATCGAGATCAGCACGACGCCGAGGTAGGCGAACGGCAGCATTGCCGGCGTGCGGGCGAGGAGCGGCAGCAGGCACGCGCCGGTCCGCAACACGTCGACGAGGATCATCAGCTTCCGCCGGTCGACCTTGTCGACGACGTGCCCCGCGATCGGCGTGAAGAAGAAGATCGGGAGCGTCTGGCAGAGCAGCATCAGCGACGCGAGCGTTGCCGAGCCGGTGAGTGTCAGGACGAGGTCGAGCAGCGCGACCGTCAGGAACCAGTCGCCGCCGAGCGAGATCAGCGTCCCGATGTAGAGCAGCCGGAAGTCGCGGTTCTCGCGGAGCAGCCTGAGGTACAAGCGGCGCGGATCGTAACGCACGAAGGTGACTGGTCACTGGTGACTGGTCACTGGAGCCTCCAGTAACCGGTGACCAGTGACCAGTGACCAGTAACTAGTGCTTCGCTTTCTCTTCGAGCTTCTTCCCTGCTTTCTCGAGAGCGGTGCCGGTTGCCGCGGCGGCCTTCTTGAGGTCGACTTTCGCCTTGTCGCCGGCCTGCTTCAGCTCTTCCTTCGCATGCTCGGTCTTGGTGGTGTCCACCGCAGGCACGTTGACGGTGTCGGTCGTGGTGCTCGTCTTGACCGTGCTCGTGCTGCCGACCGTGGTGTTCGACTGTGTCGTCTGCTGGCAAGCGACGAGCGCCAGCCCGAGGAGAATCGAGAGTGGGAGCGTTCGCATGTGCACCTCCGCACTGGCGGACACAGCACGAACCGCGCCTACCTACCCCTGTTCGTCGTAGCCGGCCTTTTCCTCGTGCGCCGCAACACGGTCGTAGATCAGGAACGAGAACGGGTAGTCGTTCTTGGCGTCGGCCTCGAAGTCCTCGCGGTCGACCAGGCGCCATTCGTCCACGTCGTCGAACTCCGGCATGAACGTGTCGCCGGCGACGTCGGCGTGCACCTGGGTGATGTACATCCGCTCGGCGATCGCCATCGTCTGGCGGATGATCTCGGCGCCCCCGATGATGAAGGCTTCGTCGTCCGTTCGCGGGATGCGGGCGAGCGCCTCGTCGATGGAGGCGACGAAGAGGCCGTCTGGTACCGCACTACGGCTGACGACGATGTTTGTACGGTTGGGCAACGGCTTGCGGCCGATCTCGTCGAACGTCTTGCGGCCCATGATCACCGTGTGTCCGGTCGTGAGCGTCTTGAAGCGTTTCAGATCGGTCGATAGGTGCCACGGCAGCTTGTTGTCACGGCCGATGACGCCGTTCGTGGCGACGGCGACGATGATGGACAGCCTCATACGGCAATCGGAGCCTTGATCGACGGGTGCGGATCGTAGTTCTCGAGCGTGAAGTCGCTGAACTTGAAGTCGAAGATCGAGCGTACCGCCGGATTGAGCTTCATGGTGGGCAATGGACGCGGCTCCCGCTCGAGCTGCAGCCTCGCCTGCTCGATGTGGTTCGAGTAGAGGTGAACGTCGCCGAAGCTGAGGACGAAGTCGCCCGGCTCGAGGTCGCACACCTGCGCGACCATCATCGTCAGGAGAGCGTAGGAAGCGATGTTGAACGGCACGCCGAGGAAGACGTCGGCGCTGCGCTGGTACATGTGGCAGGAGAGCTTCCCGTTCGCGACGTAGAACTGGAAGAGGGCATGACACGGCTGCAGCGCCATCCGGTCGAGGTCCGCGACGTTCCAGGCGCTGACGACGTGCCGGCGCGAGTCAGGGTTGCTCTTGATGTCCGCGATCACGCGCGTGATCTGGTCGATGTGCCGCCCGTCCGGCGCCGGCCAGTTGCGCCACTGGTAGCCGTACACCGGGCCGAGCTCGCCGTTGGCGTCCGCCCACTCGTCCCAGATCGTGACGTTGTTCTCGCGCAGGAAGCGGACGTTCGTTTCCCCGCGGAGGAACCACAGCAGCTCGATGATGATCGACCGGAGGTGGACCTTCTTCGTCGTCACGAGTGGAAACCCCGCCTGCAGGTCGAACCGGAGTTGGTGTCCGAAGACCGACAACGTCCCCGTCCCGGTACGGTCCGACTTCGCGTTTCCGTGGTCGAGGATCGTGCGGACGAGGTCGAGGTATTGCTGCATTCGGGAATCGTAACCCGTTTATCATTCGCGGCTCATGCAGTTCGAATCCGGTCTCCTCCACATCGGTTCCCAATCCGCCCTCGACCTCGCCGCGCAGTACGGCACGCCGCTGTACGTCTACGACGCGGCGACGATCCGGCGGCAGATCGAGCGCGTGAAGGGAGCGTTCTCGCGCCTCCCCTTCCGTCCGTTCTTCGCCATGAAGGCGAACAGCAACGCGGCGATCCTGCGGCTCGTGCGCGAGCACGGCTTCGGTTGCGACGCGGTCTCGCCCGGCGAGATCTTCATCGCGAAGCACGCCGGCTTCACGAGCGACGAGATCTGGTTCACCTGCTCCAACGTCTCCGACGACGACCTCCGCGCGATCGACGATGCGCGGATCGTCATCAACGTCAACTCCGTTTCGGAGATCGACCGCATCCTCCGCCTCGGACTGCAGAATCCGATCGCGCTGCGCGTCAACCCAGGCGTCGGAGCCGGGCATCACGAGGACGTAAAGACCGCCGGCGAGGGAGTGAAGTTCGGAATCGATCTAGCCGAGGTGCGCGACGCAAGGATGATCGTGGAGGACACCGGGCGACGTGTCGTCGGGATCCACGCCCACATCGGCTCCGGCGTCGACGCCATCGCGCCGCTCCTCGACTCCGCGCGGCACCTGCTCGAGCTCGTCCCCGACTTCCGTCACCTCCGCTTCGTCAACTTCGGCGGAGGGCTGTCGATCCCCTACAAGCCGGGCGAAGCGGAGTTCCCGATCGAAGAGTATGGCGACGGGCTCACCACAATCGCCGACAAGCTTCTCCGCGCGCGCGAGATCGACGCGATCCTCGAGCCGGGACGCTACGTCGTCGCGCAGTCAGGCTTCCTGCTAGCGCGCGTCACGGCGCGGCGCATCAGCGCCGGCATGACGTGGGTCGGCGTCGACACCGGCTTCAATCACCTCGTCCGCCCGTCGAAGTACGGCGCGTACCACCACATCGTGAACTGCACGCAACGCGACTTCACCGAGGACGTCGTCGTCGCCGGCAATCTCTGCGAGTCGGGCGACGTCTTCACGCGCAACAGCAAGGGCGAAGTCCTCACGCGCACGATCGAAGAGCCGCGGGTCGGCGACCTCCTCGCCTTCTGCGACGCCGGTGCGTACGGCTTCTCGATGGCGTCGCATTACAACGCGCGGCTCCTGCCGCCGGAGGTGCTGGTGGAGAAGGACGGCGCGCGGATCGTTCGAGAACGGCAAAGGTATGAGGATCTGGTGAGGGGGATGGAATGAACATGAAAACCAGAAACCAGAAACCAGAAACCAGAAGCCTGTTTCGTTTCTGGTTTCTGCTTTCTGGTTTCTGGTTTCTCTCCTGCGCCACCACTCACCAACCGATGCACGATTTCGACCTCAAGATCACGAACGGCCGCGTCATCGACGGCACCGGCGCACCGTGGTTCCGCGCGGACGTCGGGATCCGCGGCGACCAAATCGTCGCGATCGGCGATCTGTCGCACCGGACGGCAGCATCCACCATCGACGCGCACGACCACATCGTCTCCCCCGGCTTCATCGACCTCCTCGGCCAGTCGCAGAGCTCCGTCTTCGTCGATCCCACTGTCGAGGCGAAGGTGCGCCAGGGCGTCACGACCGAGGTGACGGGCGAAGGCGAGTCGCCCGGCCCGTCGAACTCGCCCAACGCGCGGTGGCCGCGGCTGCGCGACTACCTCGACGCGCTCGACCGCCGCGGCACCGCGATCAACTTCGCCCTCTTCGTCGGCGCGTCGAATCCGCGCGAGATGGTCATCGGCAACATCAACCGGCAGCCGACCGCGGCGGAGCTGGAGCAGATGGAGGCGATCGTCGATCAGGCGATGCGCGACGGCGCCATCGGCCTCTCGACGTCTCTGATTTACCTCCCGGCCATGTACTCGACCACCGACGAGATCATCGCTTTGGCGAAGGTCGCCGCGAAGTACGACGGCGTCTACTTCACGCACATGCGCGACGAGGGGACGCAGATCGACCTCGGCCTAGACGAGGCGTTCCGCATCGGCCGCGAGGCGAAGATCCCCGTGAACATCTGGCACCTGAAGGTCGGCGGGCGCGCGGTGTGGGGCAAGATGCCGCACGTCGTCGACCGCATCAACGCCGCACGCGCCGAGGGGATCGACGTCGCGGCCAACGCGTACCCCTACATCGCGTCGTCGACGTCCCTGTCGACGCTCGCGCCTGACTGGGCGCTGGAGGGCGGATACGCCGAGTTCCAGAAACGGCTCGCCGATCCGGTCCAGCGCGCGCACATCGACGAAGAGCTGAAGGCGCAGGTGGCGAAGCGCGGCGATCGCGGCATCTACGTCGCGCGCATCGACAACCCGGCGCTCGCGCAGTACCAGAAGAAGTTCATCGAACAGATTGCCGCGGAGATGAACGTCACGCCGGACGAGGCGCTCATACGGCTCTTCAGCGAGACGAAAGGCTCCCCTGCCGTCATCTTCTTCTCGATGAATGAAGAGGACGTGCAGACGGCGCTGAAGCAGTCGTGGGTGTCGATCGGATCGGACTCCGGCTCGCCGACTCCAGAGGCGCGCGCGAAAGGCGTCGCGGCGCACCCGCGGGCGTACGGAACGTTCGCGCGCGTCCTCGGCCACTACGTGCGCGACGAGCATCTCTTCACGCTGGAAGAGGCGGTTCGGAAGATGACGTCGCAGGCGGCCGACCGCGTGCACCTCGAAGACCGCGGCGTCCTGCGGCCCGGGATGAAGGCCGACGTCGTCGTCTTCGATGCTGAACGTATCCGCGACGTGGCGACGTTCGAAGACCCGCACCATTTCAGCGAGGGAGTGCTCGATGTCGTAGTGAACGGGACGCCCGTGCTGCTCGATGGCGTGATCACGAAGGCACTGCCGGGACGGACGCTGCGCGGGAAAGGGTATGTCAGGGAGAAGGATTGAATGACGAATGTCGAATGTCGAATGTCAATGAAGAGCAACGAATGAGGATCCTCTCGGTCTTCACTCGACATTCGACATTCGTCATTCGTCATTCTGATTGAAGCGAGCAGACATCGATGAGCGACCAAACAACGAAGCTGGTGCGAACGGTCGGGTTCTGGGGCCTGGTGGCGATGTGCATCAATGCCGTCGTCGGGTCGGGTGTGTTCCTGCTGCCGACGGAGTCGTACAAGATCCTCGGGCCGTTCTCGTTGTGGGCGCCGCTGATCTTTTCGGTGCCAGTGTTCATCCTCGTGCTCTGCTTCGCCGAGGCGTCGAGCCACTTCAGCGAGCCGGGAGGGGCCTACCTGTACGCGAAGACGGCGTTCGGCGACTTCGTCGGATTCGAGACCGGGTGGATGAACTGGATCGCGCGCCTGACGTCGCTCGCGTCGCTGTCGAACGGCTTCGTCCTCTCTCTCGCTTTCCTCTACGCGCCGCTCGGCACGGGCGCGTGGCGTGCGGCGATCATCCTCGGCACGCTATTCATCCTCGGCGCGATTCACTACGTCGGCGTCCGCTACGGCGCGGCTTCGATCTACGTCTTCACCTTCGGCAAGCTCATTCCGCTCGTCGGGTTCATCGTCGTGGCGCTCATCGCGTGGCGCCACAATCCGATCCCGGCGTCGCTCCATATCCCCGGCGCCGGAACGCACTGGAACGAGGCGGCGCTCTTCATGCTCTTCGCGTATGCCGGCTTCGAGAACATGGGCGTTCCCGCGGGCGAGTTCAAGAACCCGCGGCGCGACCTCCCGCGCGCGCTGCTCGTCGGCACGCTGGCGATCGCGGCGATCTACGTCTTCGCGCAGCTCGGCGCCATCGCGACGATTCCCGATCTCTCGAAGACGGCTACGCCGATCGCCGATGCAGCCGCCGCGCTGATCGGGCCGATCGGTGCGTTCCTCGTCACGATCGGCGCGCTGCTTTCGATGGCGGGGACGAACTCCGGGACGGTGCTCGAAGGCTCGCGCATGCTCTTCGCGCTGTCGCTCGACCGGCGCATGGGTCCCGTCAGCCGCGTCAACCCGAAGTTCCACACGCCGACGGTGGCGATCGTGATTCACGTCGCCGTGGCGGCCGTCTTCTCGCTCGCCGGGTCCTTCGCGCAGCTCGCGATGTTGTCGGCGGTGGCGCGGCTCTCGACGTACCTCTTCACCTGCGCCGGGATCCCGTTCATCCGGAAGAAGCTCGCCGGCGACACGAGCGTCTACGTGATCGTCCTCGCCATCCTCGGCACGCTGATCTCGCTGACGCTGTTCGCGACGCTGAACCGCTTCAACTTCCTCGCCGCCGCGATCGCGATCACGCTCGGGGCGTTGGTGTACCTCGCCTCCCGGCCGCGCCCCGTCAGTGCGTAGCGGGCGCGGAAGCGCAGGTCGTGTTCGGCGGTATCGCTGTGCCGTTCACGTCGTGTAGGAATTGTTGGAAGCATGGGTCCTGATGAATCAGCACGTCGGCGGCGTGTTTCAGTCCGTTCAGTTGGTCGTTCGTCAGCGCGTTGAAGCTGGTCCCGATGCCGTTCACGACGTTGCGCAGACTCTCATCGCGGATCAGCGGGAAGCTGACGACCACCGGGTAATAACGAACCCCGCTGGCGACACGATCGGGAGAACTGACGGTCATCAGCAGGAGCTGGATCGTGTCGAAGGAATAGTTGTCCATCGGCGTACCGCTGACGCCGCCGACGATCGTCTTCAACCCCGGCAGCTTCGAAGTCTTGTCGATGGTGACCGGCCCCTCCGTTCCGGCGTTGACGACGATGATCAATACGCGATCGATCGGCCGAGGAGGCAACTGGTTGAGCAGCGGGATGAGCGTGAATCCGGTCCTGCCGTTCTGCGGCTGCACGAATGTGTCGGTCGACCGCAGCGCTTGCAGCGGCCCGCGCAGTCCGATGTTGTCCGCGATGCCGCCGTCGAGCGTGTGCAGATACCGCCGCTCCGGATCGAGATAGTCCTCGAGCTCCGTCGCGTAGCGCTTCCGTAACGGGTTCGCATACGCGTCGTCAGTGCTCGCGAGCGGGAACCAGCTCGGCTTCTGGTAACTGCACTGGCTCGCGGCGTACTTTTCGAGTGTCATCGGCGGCAGAAGGAACGGAAAATCGGATGACGCCGCGACGGCGCGCGCGACGTGCATCGGCATGATGTCGGAGCAGATCGGGTCGAACTGGTCCTGCGTCCACTCGAATCGGGAGCCGATCTCCAGCTCCGTCGCGTTCGCGATGATGAACGGCCGGTTGTTCGCCTTCTGAACGTTCAGGAGATCGGTGAACGTGGCGTTGTGGAAGAGTACGTCGTCATACACCTGCGCCGCCACGTCGATGCGATGGAAGTGCGGGTCGAACAGCAGTTTGAAGAGGTTGACCGGATTCAGGTACGCCGCCTTGAACAGCATCGTCTGCACCGGCTTCTGCAGAAACGCGCTATCGAAGTCGGCGAGCATCTGCTTGCCGCGCATGGCGTAGTCCATCGAGGCGAACGAGCCGCCGGAGACCGAGGAGATGACGTCGACGTAGTCGACCAAATGCGTATTGCCCGGCATCGGCGTCGCCTCGAGCTGCTTCAGCACGCCGTACGACAGGCCGGCGGCGCGCGTCCCGCCGCCCGAGAACGTCAGGGTGACGAAGGTCCGGCTCGAGCGGTTCGGGATGGTCGTCGTTGCCCAGCGGTCTCCGGTCGAGAGACCCGTCGGATGCGTGAGCGGCGGATTCGGCGCCGGAAAGCTGCCGCAGCCGGCCGCGAGAAGGATTGCGAGGCAGCAGAAGAGGGCTCGTCTCATGGCTGTGTGAAGACGAAGATCATCGGATTCGCGTGCGTGGTGTTGACCACCAGTTTCGTGATCGAGGGGGGCGAGAAGCTGCTTTGAATTCCGCCGAGCGAAATCTTGTGCGTGCCCCGCTGCACCAGGAGGGGCTTGTTCGTCAGGCCGCACGGAGTGTCGTCTACGAGCACGGTTGCCGACTCGGGGAACTGCACCAGAATCCATTCGTCCATGTCTTAGGTGTGTTTTTGGAAGGTGGAATCCCTACCCCTGTCTTACAGCTCCGGCTCGAACGTGATGACGAGCGGCGTCGCGGGGGACGTGCCGTAGACGAGTTTCGTGACGCTCTTCGGCCAGTAGGTGTTGGGTGTGCCGAGGTCGAAGGTGTGGTTGCCGATCGGGATCTTCAGGAGCTGATTCGTCGTGCCGCAGCGCGCTCCGTCGACGTAGACCTCGCGCTCCATCGCGTACTCCACGATCACACTCTCCTCGACGACCATGCCCTCTCTCCTATAGCGCGCATGGTAGCAGCCGAGGCTGGCCGTTTCGGCATGGACGTTGAGTTGAAGAGATCCATGACCGTACAACCGATGGAAGAACACCCAATCTCCCTTCGCGACACCGCCAAAGGCGTCGCGATTCGTGCCGGAGTGCTGAGCGGCGTCGTCCTGATCGGCAGCGTCTGGATCTTCTCACTCCTGCTCAAATTTGCCGGCACCGCCATGCGCGCGATGCTCGGCATCCTCCTCCTCCTGATCGCCGGCGGGCTCGTCACGTTCGAGGTGAAGAAGGTGCAGAAGAGGCTGACGGCGTAGCTACAGCCCAAGGCGTGCGGCGAGTTCTCGCACGTACTCCGCGTGCCGAGGCTTATCCGTTTCCTCGATTTGCCGGTCCAGAAGGGCGCGGGCGGCGACGGCATCTCCGCGTTTTGCCTGGATGATCGCACTCACGATCCGGGGGACGGTCGTAAACGGTCCGGCAGTTTCGCGGCTCATTTCCGCCAGGATCAAATCGCGGGTGCCGAAGCGATCGAACCATGGAAAAGCGTCCCGGGAGACCCGGTGCATGACGTCCTTGGCGAGCTCGGAGCTATCTGAGAGGTTCCACCAGAGGTCTCGCCGTTCCGGGCCGATCATTCCGAGGCGCGCGCGAAGGCAACAGTTGTATTCATGGATCAGTTTCCCGGCGCGAAAGCCGCCCACGTCATACTCCGCGACTTCGGGGACAAATACGCCGAGGTTCACGGTGAATCGCCCGTAGAGGTTCTCGCGCAGCCCGGGGATCTCCACAGTGCCGGGAGGCTCGTATGCACCGACCTGCAAGTTGATCAGGTGCACGAGTCCTTCGGGCGTCGTCCGCGAAAACGTCCTCTTGCGATGCCGGAACCCGACGCTGCGAAGGCCGGCCTTCATTGCACCCTCGACCTCGTCCATGACCCTCACGACCTCTGATTTGATCTTCATCATGCCTCGGGTCTAGAAAAGCCAGCTGCAGAGGGCGACGGCGACGATGGCCGCCACCACGTCCCCCATCAGCGCCGCGGCGACGGCGTGGCGGGTTCGCTTCACGCCGACCGCGCCGAAGTAGACGGCGAGGACGTAGAACGTCGTCTCGGAGCTGCCGTAGAGCGTCCCCGCCATCCGTCCGAGGAGCGAGTCGGGGCCGTAGCGTTTGGCGATGTCGGTCGCGAGTGCCAGGGAGCCGCTGCCGGACATCGGGCGGAGGACCGCCAGCGGAAAGACCTCGGGCGGGAAGCGCACGACGGCGAGCGCGGGCCGCAGCGCGTCGGTCAGCAGATCCATCGCCCCCGAGGCGCGGAACATCCCGATGGCGACGAGGATGCCGACGAGGAAGGGGATGATGCGGACGGCGATGTTGAAGCCTTCCTTCGCCCCCTCGATGAAGGTGTCGTAGACCTTCACGCCGCGGATCATCCCGACGAGCGGGATGCCGACGAGAAGGACCGGCAGGGTCCAGAGGGAGATCGCGTCGATCGTGGCGCGGATCACTCGGTCACCTCGTTGCGCTTCGGGAAGAAGCGCTGCAGGACTTTGGACATCGTCACGGCAACGACGGCGCCGCAGAGGGTCGAGATGAAGCTCGGAGCGATGATGGCGGTGGGGTTCTTCGAGCCGGCGGCGGCGAGGACGGCGATCATGGTCGCGGGGATGAACTGGATGCCGGCGGTGTTCAGCGTCATGAACGTGACCATGGCGTTCGACGCCGTCTCTTTGTCGCCGGTGTTCAGCGTCTGCAGCTCTTCCATCGCCTTGATGCCGAACGGGGTTGCGGCGTTGGAGAGGCCGAGGAGGTTCGCGGCGACGTTCATGATCATCGAGCCGATCGCCGGGTGGTCCGGGGGCACTTCGGGGAAGAGGAGGCGCGAGATCGGGCGCAAGAGGCGGCCGAGCAGCGCGATCAGCCCCGCCTTCTCCGCGACGCGCATGATCCCGAGCCAGAGCGTCATGATGCCGATCAGGCCGAGGGCGATCTCGACCGCCGTCTTCGCAGAGGTGAGCGCGCCGTTCGTGACGGCGGGCGCGGAGCCGTTGAAAATCGCGACGACGAGCGCGATCGCCATCAGCGCGAACCAGATGTAGTTCAGCATCCGGTAAGTGTAGGCGGCCGAACTACCGAACGGTCCGTTTCCGCGTCGGGAACACCCGGGGATCGAGGACGACGCGGCTGACGCGGCCGGCTGACGGGTCGGCGCGATCGTAGGCGAGCATGAGGTGCAGGCCGTCGGAGGCGGCGTCGAGGAAGCCAAAGGCGTCGCTGGGGCGCAGGTCGACGACGGTCGTCGAGCCGTCGAGGAGCGTCATGTCCAACTCGTCCGGCGGCGGATAACTCGGCCCGGGGAGCCAATGACGGCTGAAGATGACGAACGACCCGGCATGCGCGACGGTCTTCAGCGCCGTGATCAAGTTATAAGAGCGCGCGATCGTGCCGAGCTGCTGGACGACGCCATCTGAACCGACGTACGCACCCGAGATGTCGCTGCCGTTGTTCGTCGCCCAGGTGATCAGGTACATCTTCCCGTTCCACGCAACGGAGGGAGACGGCTCGAAGGGAGACGACTGATAGGGAGACGACGGATCGAGCACGATCGGCGCGGCGTCGATGTGGCTGCCGTCAGGCCGGAGACGCATGGCGACGACACGGGTCGGCACGGAGACGCAGTCCGGCATGCATTCAACGGCACCGTCATTCCAGACGGCGAGATAGTTCTGTCCGTCCGACGCGATGGCCGGCTGCGAGGCGTCGCCGTAGTCCGACAGCTTCACCCCGTCGGAAACCCCGGGATCGCCGCTCATCGAAATGCGCCGCGCCATCGTGCAGCCGTACTGGCAACTGCCGGCGGTCAGCGCGAGGACGTCGGACCCGTTCGACGCGGCCGACAGCAAAGGGACCTGGAACGGCGCGGCGTCGAGCCAGCTGCCGGTCCGCGCGTCCAGGCGTCTGCCGAAAGCGTGATCCCAAGCGAGCAGGTACGCGCTGCCGGACGACGTGATGAAAGCCTTCTGGAACGGCACATATGCGTCGCTGGTGATTGGCGATACATCCGCGACCTGCGGGTCATCCAACGGCGCCGCCTCGGAGGAGAAGCGGCGGACATACAGCCTCGCGTCCGTCCCGCTGTTCTCGCTCCACGCCGCGAGAAATCCGTTCGCGCCTGCGGCGATGGCGGCGTTCGTCTGTTGGTTCGCGGAGTGGGTGATCGGCACCGGAGATCCACTCCCCTTCTGAACGAACACGTCGGCGTCGGTCGTCGTGAACGCGTCGTTGTAGGAGGTGAACGCAAGGTCGTTCGCCGCGTCGTACGCCGCCCCGCGCCCCGAGCCGATCCAGTCGAACGTCATCACCGGCGTGCCGCCGTCATGGCTGACGTAGGTGTGCGTGTGATGGTCGGGCGTGTCGACCATCCACGAGGCGACGAATCCGCCGGCACTCATGGTCGCGGTCACCTGCGTACGAGGCGCATGCGGATCGGTCGCCTGGAGGAACTGCGGCGGCGCTGTCGCGACGCCGGTTGCGTCGAGGCGCACGACGACGAAGTCATTTTGCGGAGGAACGGATCCGAAGAGCGCGTAGCCGCCGTGGCCGTCTCCCGTCAGCGCGGCGGGGACGAATCCGGCCGGCAGCTGCGGGTCCTTCGAGCTCAGCACGTTGCCGTCGCGGTCGAGCGTCTCGGCGTAGAAGGTCGCCGGACCGCCTCGCAGGACGAGGAACCCCGAGCCGTTGCTCGCCACGTTGTCGTAGGGAACCACGCCATCGTCGCTGCTCCCCTGCCGGATCACGTTCCCCTGCAGATCGACGACGCGCGCCAGTGCCGAATAGCCGTCGCGCGGAAGGAAAAGAAGAGTCGTGTCCGATCGCGCCCCGTACACCATCTGATCGGACGCGAGCGCGGCGCCGGAGGTGACGACGCCGTCGGCACCGACGTAGGCAACGCTAAACCCGAACCTGGCCGGATCGGCGATCTCCGGCATTTGGCTGACGACGGCGAACGACGTGCCGGTCCAGAAGACGTCCACCGCGTTCGCGCCGGCCTGAACGACGATCCCGGTGGCATCGAGCGGCGCTCCGTCGGCCCCGATGCGGCATGCGGTGACGTCGTTTCGCCCATTCCGCGGGTCGTTCCACACCGCGAGCGCGATCGAACCGTTCGACGCGACGTGGAGGGCTGTCTGCGGCGCTGGTGGACGGCCGAGGAGCGGCGTCGTCACCGGGATGCGAGGCGAGGCGGGAACGGGAAAGGAGAGGGCAGCTGCAATCAGGAGTGGGAGCACGGTCGGTTTAGTTATACGGAGTCTACTACGCGCCCGTTTACCGGCTAACGAACCGCGCGGCTGCGGGTTGGGAACACGCGCGGATCGAGAACGACGCGGCCGACGCGCCCTGCCTGCGGGTCGACGCGATCGTAGACGAGCATCAGCCGCGCGCCGTCGGACGCACCATCGATCGGACCGAATGCGTCGCTCGGCCGCGTCGCGATCGTGGTTCTGGACCCGTCGAGGAGCGTGAGTCGCAGAATGTCGCCGGGCCCCCAGTAGCCGTAACCGAAAGAGTCGGTCGTCAGGATCAGAAACTCGGCGGCGTGCACGACGATCTTCATCGCCTTCATGCCGGGGTCATTCCGAGAGATGGCGCCGAGATCGTGAACCGCGCCGTCGGAGCCGACGTAAGCCCCCCGGATGCCACCGTTGTTCGACCATGTGACGAGATAGGTCTTGCCGTTCCAGGCGACAGCCAGACGCGCATTGTCCGTCGCAGCCGGATCGAGCACGATCGGAACGGCATCGCGCTGAGTGCCATCGGCGTTCAGGCGCATGGCAACGATCCGTCTTGGACCGAAATACGGCCACGAGAAGATCCCGCAGTCGTTGAGGCACTCCTCCCAGACGGCGAGGTACTCGTTTCCGTTGGAGGCGATCGCCTGCACCGCAGCAGGGACCGGGAATGGCTGTGAATCGCTCCACATCCCCGTTCGCGCGTCCATGCGCCGGGCGTGGCCGCCCCACATGACCACGTACGCGTCGCCGGAGGAGATGATCGAGACCGCGCCATCAGTCATGTCGACGACCTGCGCCTCGCCGAGCGGTGTCGCGTCGGACGCAAATCGGCGGACGTAGAGCGTGGCGTTCGCGCCGTCGTACTCGGTCCATCCGACGAGAAACCCGCTCGTGCCGCCCGCGATCGCGGCGTTCGTCTGCCGCCGCGTGGCCTGGGTCACGGCGACCGGAGTCGCGTTTCCCTTCCGAACGAAGACGTCATCGGCATACGACGCGAAAAGAAGATCGTTCACCGGGTCGTACGCCGTATCGCGACCGACGCAGTGGCAATCCGTCATCATGACGGGGGCGCCTCCGTTCCTGCTGAGGTACCCGTGTCCCTCCCAATCGAACCACGTCGCGACGAAGCCGTCGTTCGTCGGCGTGACCGTCACTCGCCAGTCGAACGAATCGCCGTATTGAATCAACTGCGGAGGCCCGGACAGCACTCCGTGCTCATCCAGCGGGACGACCACGAGCTCGTCGACGGCGCGGCCGAAAAACAGGTAGCCGCCACGCCGGTCCGCAATCAGCGCCGCACCTTTGAATGCGGGCGGTAGCAGCGTGTCGTTCGACTGGAGCACCTTCCCGTCGCGGTCCAACACGTAGGCGACGTATGGATCCGGTGAAACCGCGCGAAGCTCCAGAAAACCGGAACCGTTGCTTGCCGCGAAGGTCGAGGCGCTGGGGTCAGACGGCAGGAAGAGGAAATGCGCGTCTGCGCCGTCGCCGCTCCGAGCCGCGTACTGCTTCCCGATCGGTGCGAGCACCTTTCCCTCGCTCACCTCCCCTTCCGGTGTGACGGTGCTGACGAAGGACTCGGACGGGGGCGAGTAGTTACGCGGCCCCGTCACGACGGCGAACGAGGTGCCGTTCCAGAAGACGTCACGGACCTCGCTGGCCTCCCGAATGACGATGCCGGTCGGATCGAGCGGCATGCCGTCAGCGTTGACGCGGCTCGCCGTGACCTCGGTGCTGCCGTTCCGATCGTCGTTCCACACCGCCAACGCAATCGAGCCGCTCGACGCGACGCGGACTCCGGACCGAGTGAAGGGAGCAGCACCGTAGACCGGCGCGGACACCGGAATCGGAGGGGAGGCCGGAACGGGAAGCGCGAGCGCCGCAGCAAGAAAGAGGGTCAGCACATCATTCGTTACGGACGCTACCAATCTCCCGTTTGCAGGTACGTGTCGATCGACTTCGCGGCTTTGCGTCCCGCCCCCATTGCGAGGATGACGGTGGCGCCGCCGGTGACGATGTCGCCGCCGGCGAAGACGCCGCGTTTCGAGGTACGGAGCGTTTCAGGGTCGGCTTCGATGTAGTTCTTCTTGTTCGTCTTCAGGTCCGGCGTGGTCGACTGGACGATCGGATTGGCGCTGGTGCCGACGGCGACGATCGCGATGGAGCATGGGATCAGCGTCTCGGAACCGGGGATCGGAACCGGACGGCGGCGGCCGGAGTCGTCGGGCTCGCCGAGCTCCATCTGGATGCAGCGCATGCCGGTGAGCCATCCCTTCTCGTCACCCACCAGCTCGACCGGATTGTGGAGCGCGCGAATCTGCACTCCCTCTTCCTTCGCGTGCTTCAACTCCTCGGCGCGCGCCGGCATCTCGGCTTCGGTGCGGCGGTAGACGAGCGTGGCGCTCCGCGCGCCGAGGCGGAGCGACGTACGGACGGCGTCCATCGCCGTGTTCCCGCCGCCGACCACCACGACGTCGAGCCCCTTGCAGTCGTAGACCGGCTCGTCGTATTCGGGGAAGCGATAGGCGCGCATGAGGTTCACGCGCGTCAGGAACTCGTTCGCGGAGTAGACGCCGTTGAGGTGCTCGCCGGGAACGCCGAGGAACTGCGGGAGGCCCGCGCCGGTAGCGACGAAGACGGCGTCGTAACCTTCGTCGTTCATCAGCTCGTCGATCGTGACGGTCTTGCCGATGACGACGTTGGTCTCGAACTCGACGCCGCGTTTCCGCAGCACGTCGACCTCTTCTTTCACGATCGACTTCGGGAGGCGGAACTCGGGGATGCCGTAGACCAGCACGCCGCCGAGCTCGTGGAGCGCCTCGAACACGCGGACGCGGTGGCCGGCCTGAATGAGATCGCCAGCGGCCGAGAGACCCGCCGGTCCGCTGCCGACGATCGCGACCGACTT
>JACZCU010140201.1_pt1 | contig 26622 bp, 25 predicted proteins | sample 8641851 | NCBI WGS metagenome assembly JACZCU01 (sample SAMN15324605, study PRJNA640507) | soil metagenome | isolation source: monocropping sugarcane control | place: China: Luxin town, Laibin City, Guangxi Province | collected 2019-07-25 | depth 10cm m | reverse complement strand
CGCGAGATCGGCTTCGAGACCATCATGGTCAACTGCAATCCGGAGACGGTCTCGACGGACTACGACACGTCCGATCGTCTCTACTTCGAGCCGCTCACGCTCGAAGACGTGCTCGAGATCGTCGAGCTCGAAAAACCGGAAGGCGTGATCGTGCAGTTCGGCGGACAAACGCCGCTGAAACTCGCGAAGCAACTCGCCGATGCAGGTGTGCCGATGTGGGGCACGTCCGTCGATTCGATCGACGTCGCCGAAGATCGCGAGCGATTCGGCGAGCTCGCGCGCACGCACGAGATTCGCGTTCCCGCGCATGGCACCGCGATGAACGAAGCAGAAGCGCTCGAAGTCGCGAAGCGCATCGGCTATCCGGTCGTGGTGCGGCCGTCATACGTTCTCGGCGGACGCGCGATGGCGATCGTGTACGACGAGCAGGCGCTCAGCGCGTACATGGCGCGCGCGGTCGAAGCGGCGCCGGGACATCCGATTCTCGTCGATCACTTCCTCGAAGACGCGATCGAGATCGACGTCGATGCGGTGAGTGACGGCAACGAGGTGATCGTCGCGGGCGTGATGGAGCACATCGAGCTCGCGGGCATTCACTCCGGCGATTCGACGACCGTGATTCCGCCGTACATCATCGGCCATCGCGATCAGGATCGCATTCGCCGCCGCACGATCGAGCTCGCGAAAGCGCTCAACGTCATCGGTCTGATGAACGTGCAGTACGCGATTCAGAATCACGAACTGTATGTGCTCGAAGTGAATCCGCGCGCGTCGCGCACGGTGCCGTATGTTTCGAAGGCGACGGGCGTTTCGTTCGCGAAGATCGCGGCAAAGGTGATGGCTGGCAAAACGCTGCGCGAGCTCGGACTCACGAGCGAGCCGCGCGTACACGGCTATTTCGTCAAAGCTCCGGTGTTCCCGTTCAATCGTTTCCCTCGCGAGGACACGCTCCTCGGGCCGGAGATGAAGTCGACCGGCGAAGTAATGGGCAGCTCGCACAACTTCGGCGAGGCATACGCGAAGGCGCTCCTCGGCGCGGGCACACGCCTGCCGCTCGAAGGCACGGCATTCATCAGCGTGAACGACAACGACAAGCGACCACTCGTCGCGAACCTCGCGCGCGATCTCGAAGCCCTCGGCTTCCGCATCATCGCCACCGGCGGCACGCGCGAATTTCTCCTCAAGCACGGCATCAACACGGATCTCGCGCTGAAGGTGCACGAGGCGCGGCCGAACATCGTCGATCGCATCATCAACGGCGAAGTGGCGCTCGCGATCAACACGCCGTTCGGAAAATCGGCGTTCGTCGATGACACGTACATTCGCCGCATCGCATTACAGATGAACGTTCCGTGCATCACGACGCTGACCGCGGCAACCGCGTGCGTCGAAGGGATTCGTTCGCTGAAAGAAGGCGGCAGCACGTTCGCGGCGCTGCAGGAACAACACGCGCGATAGTTGAAACGGCGGACGTCAGTCCGCCGTCGCCATCTGCTGCTGGAACGTGAGCACGAGGAACTCCGCCGGCCGCACCATCGCCAGGAGAACCTGCACGATCATGTAGCCGTTGAGGATGTCCTGCGACGTCATCGTCGAACCAATGCCGCACTGCACGCTGTACGCGTCCTTCGCGGTCGAGCCCATCAGCGCGCCTTCCAGCCACAGGCCATTCAGGAAGTTCGAGATCAATGAGACGGCGCTCGCCCACGCGTTTGCGTCATTGGGCGCAAACACAAATGGCTGGAGCGCGGCCTTGATCGACTGCTCGATGTAGATGAGCGTGCGGCGCACCTGGATGTAGCGATAGTCGTTGCTGTTGCCGTCGAATGTGCGCGCACCCCACACGACATCGCCTCTTCCCGGAAAGCTTCGCAATGCGTTGATCGCTTTGCCGTCGGGCGGCAGCATCAGACTCTCCTGATCATCGACGCTGAGTTTGTACGCGACGCTGGCGATGCCTTCGATCGCGATGTTCGCGGGAGCGTTCCACACGCCGTTCGCCGTATCGCTCGCGCACCAGATCCCGGCCATGACACCCGAGGCCGGCAGAATCGTTTTGTCCATCTCGACGAGATACGGGAAGTACGCGGCGCCGTAACTGAGGAACTGATTCCCGATGGCGTTGCGGAAACTGGCAGAGACGTCAGCGAGCGTGTCCGGTGTGACACTCGCACCGCCCCAGACGTCGACGATCGCCATGCGATCCTGCAGCGTGCCGGCCTGCGCGAGCATCGTCTGCGCCACGGTCGCGAAGTCGTCGATCGATGCGAGCAACGACGCATCGGGCGCGACGACGATCGTCACGCCGAGGTGATCGCGAACGACGTTCAATCCATTGATCAACGCATTCGCGGTGATCGGCGCCGCGGTACCGACGGAAACGACGAAACACGTTCCGCCGCCGTTCGCAAAATACAGCGCGATGCTGTCATGCAACGCGCCGGGAGACGTCGCGCCGAACGTCTGCTCATACGCGGCGAGCGATGCGATCTCGATCGCCTGCATCGGCGCCACGTTCAATGTGTAACCGACGAACGCGGGCACGGCGGTCGGAACGCCAACGACAGACGGAGGGAACGCCTCACTGACAGACATGCGGACATGTTGCCAGAAAGCGAGCCCGACTTTACGGAATTACGCGACGATTAGTTGTGCACGACCCGTTGCCAGCGACGTCATGAACGGCGTCATCGCGGTGATCGTGTACTCATACGTCGACCCCGGCTCGCCTTCGACCGCCGCCGTGATCTGACGATGCGGACGTGCGCCGCCAGGCTTGCGCGTCTTGTATACGGCCTGCGCGAACGGCGCGGGCTTCGCGAACTCGATGACGATTTCTTCGACGTTGAAGTCAGCGCCGCCGATGTAGCGGAAGTCCCACTCGATCCCTTCGCCGCGACGCACCGTCACGCTCACCGGATTCGGCAGCACGTGAAAACGGCCCTGCGACTGTTCGACATCAATGCGCACCGGCACGGTGCGAATGACCTGCGCGGTGAGATCTTCTTCGCGAATCAGACGATCCGACGATGCCGGCGGAGCGGCGATCGCGGACGGCGCTTCCGCACGCGGAGGTGCGGGGATGAACGATGCGGGACGCGGCTTCTCGGTCGAGAGCCACGCGGCCGCGGGTGCGCCGTTCGATGTGATGCGCGGACGCGCGCGGCGTCCGCGTTTTTTCTCCGGTTCCGCTGCGGCCGCTGGAGGCGGTGCTGGTGCAGCAGGCGCGGCAGGTGCTACGGACGTAGCAGCTTTCGGCGCAGCTTTGTCGGGAACGGCTTTCGGCGTGGAGACTTTCGGAGCGGACGCCGCTTTCGCTGGCGCTGCTGGCTTCGCCGCTTTCGCCGGTTTCTCTGCAGCCTTCGGCGCAGCAGCTTTCGCTGCCGGCTTCGCGGGATTCGGCGCGGCAACGGCTTTCGGCGCAGGCTTCGCGACCGGTTTCGCCGACTTCACCGCCTTCGGCTTCGCAACGGCTTTCTTCTTCGGCGTCACGGCTTTCGCCGCCTTCTTCGCCGCTTTCTTCACCGCTTTTGCCGCCGCCTTGCCTGCCGCCTTCGCCACCGCTTTCACCTTCGCAGCCGCTTTCTTCGCGGGCTTCGCAGGTTTCGGAGCGGGCTTCGCCGCTGCCTTCTTCGGTTTTGGCGCTGAGGCTTTCTTCGGTGCGACCTTCTTCTTCGCAGCCGCGGCCACGTTCTTCACTTTGGCAACGACCTTCTTCGCCGCACCCTTGTTCCCCGCTGCGGCTTTTTTCCCCTGCGCCTTAGCCATGAACCATTTTCTCCGGACCCATGGGCTGAAAATTGAATGGCGCAATATAGCAGCGGCTGGCCGGTTCGCCAACCTTGCTATTGAAATACACCAGCCGCGGCAAATCCGCCGTCGATGCCGATGCACTCGCCGCTGATGTATCCGGCGGCCGGCATGCACAGAAATGCAACGAGCGACGAGACTTCCTCCGGCTCACCGACTCGGCCCGCCGGCGTCACCGCGAGGATCTTCCCGAGTCGCTCCGGATCGTCGAGCACCGGCTGCGCGAGCGGCGTGCGGATGTACCACGGCGCGACAGCGTTCACACGAATCCCATCCTTCGCCCACTCGGACGCGAGCGCGCGCGTGAGATGCGCGATCGCGGCTTTCGTCATCGCGTACGGCGCGCCGGTGCCGAGGTGACGATAGGCGGCCACGGAGGCAACGTTGACCACACTCGCCTCGCCCGAGCCTTTCAGCAATGGATGCGCGAGGCGGCAAAGCTCGAACACCGCATCCATGTTCGTCTCGCGCACGCGGACGTACTCGTCGTATGAGTAGTCGATCGCTTTGCGGCGAATGTTCGTGCCCGCGTTGTTGATGAGGATGTCGAGCTTGTCGATGCCGTCGAAGATGCGCTTGCGATCGTCGGCGTTCGTGACGTCCGCCTGAATGTCCGCACCGTCGCCGCGTGCGACACGAATGACGTTCGCGCCGAACGATGCGAGCTCGTTCGCAATCGCGAGTCCGATGCCTTTTGTCGCACCGGTGACGAGTGCAGTTTTGTTCGCAAGCGACCAGCGTGCAGATGTCATCTCATTCCCGCTATCGTTCTGGTGGAGCGGCGGACTCTCAGCCCCCCGGTCATCAACCATTCGACGGGCTAAGAGCCCGTCGCTCCACTGATCTCGTCTTTCAACACGTCACGCAACTCCTCGGCGATCCGCCGAATCATCGCCGCGTCTTCGCCTTCGACCATCACGCGCACGAGATTCTCGGTGCCGGAGTAACGCACGAGAATGCGTCCCTTCCCGCCGAGCTCTTTCATCGCGTCCGCGTGTGCCGCCTGATATTTCGGCAGCGAATCGAGCGACGGTTTCGCCGCGACTCGTTCGTTCACCAGCAACTGCGGCATCGGATCGAACGTGCGCAATTGTGAGAACGGCGCATCCGCGTTCGCGAGAATGTGTCCGAACACCAGCGCGGTGTGAATGCCGTCGCCGGTCGTGTGCACCGTGCGATCGATGATGTGACCTGACTGTTCGCCGCCGAGAATCGCATCGCGCTGCAGCATCAGCTCGAGCACGTACTTGTCGCCGACGTTCGCGCGCAGCAACTCGATGCCGTCATCCTGCAATTGCTTCTCGAATCCGAAGTTCGACATCACGGTCGTGACGACGACATCGCCGCGCAACTCGCCGCGCGCACGCGCCGATTTCGCCCAGAGATAAATGATCTCGTCGCCGTCGCGGATCTTGCCTTTGTCATCCGCGAAGATTGCGCGATCCGCATCGCCGTCGAATGCCACGCCGTAATCGGCCTGCTGCTCGACAACGACTTGCGCGAGTCGCTGCGGATGCAACGCACCCGATTGTTCGTTGATGTTGCGGCCGTTCGGCGTGTCGTGAATGACGACGACGTCCGCACCGGCGCGACGAAACACTTCCGGCGCGATGCGATATGCGGCGCCGTATCCGGTATCGAGCACGACTTTGCGTCCGGCGAGCGCACTCGGCGGAACGCCTTCGATCAGAAATCGCTCGTAGGCTTCGATGAGCACTTCGTTCTCGACGAGCGGCGTCTCCGGCACATCGACATCATCGACACGCAGCGCGCGCAATTCGTCTTCGATCTCTTCTTCGATTGCATCGGCGAGCTTCATGCCGTCGTGGCCGAAGATCTTCACGCCGTTGTCTTCGAACGGATTGTGCGATGCGCTGATCGAGATCGCCGCCGCGGCGTCGGTGGTGCGGCAGAGATACGCGATGCCGGGCGTCGGGATCACCCCGACGAGCACGGCCTCAGCGCCACCTTTCTCGATCCCGAACGAAAGCGCGCGCGCGATCTCAGGACCCGATTCACGCGTGTCCATGCCGAGAAGAATTTTCGTTTTGCCGACGCGATGCGCGAGCGCTTCGCCTAACGCGGCCATCGTTGCGTTGTCGAGCGGATACTGGCGCGCCTTCGCGCGAATGCCGTCCGTTCCGAAGAGAACTCTCATTCAGGTGTCCGTTCTGTCGTGGTGGTGGTGACGCTCGTATCGGTTGCGGCGGGAGGATTCGGCCCGACCGCGGCGAGCACCGGGACCGTGACCTGCGTCGTGAGCGGCGAGATGACGCGCACCATCGGCGAATCCGAAACCACGACCACGGTCTGCACGAATGTTCCCGTGCGGCCGGTCATATTAATCCGTTCGGTCGTGACCTCGCTGAGCTTCATCACCTGCTGTGCCGGGCCGGACACGAGCACCACCGGCGGATCGGTCGTCGCTTCGCCGATGACATATCCACCCGACGGACTACCGATGAGCAAAGGCCGCACCGGAACAGTTCGCTGCCGCAGTTCTTCGACGCGAAAGCGCACTTTGTTCGGCACGATCGAAACGATCTCGAGCTCCGGCGGCACGTTGATCGCCTGCGGACGCAACGTGATCTCCGCTTCGCCGGCATTCTGAATCCAGCCAAGCTCCACCGGCACTTCGAGATTCTGCGTGGAGAGATTGCGGAGATCGGCCGCGCGGCCGCGCACGCGCACCGCGACACTGCCGGGAATGTCGGTGGTGATGACGAGTCGCGGCGGCATGGAGACGAGCGAGAGCGGAACGGTGAAAAGGCGCTCGCGCACGGGCTCGCGACGCGGTGCCGACACGACGAACCAGAGCACGACGGCGAGCGCGAGCGAGATGAACTTCAGTCCGAGGTTCTTCATCCGAAGCGCTCCGTGAGAATGGCGCGCAATGCGTCGCGATCGAGGTGTTCGCGCAGTTCGCCGTCTGCAGCCACGGCAACGGATCCATTCTCTTCCGACACCACAATCACAATCGCATCGCTCTCCTCGGAGAGCCCGATCGCCGCGCGATGACGCGTTCCATGCGCGAGTTGCGGATCGGGTGTCGACGTCAGCGGCAGAAACGCATTCGCCGCAACGATGCGATTGCCGCGCAGAATCGCGGCGCCGTCATGCAGCGGACCACCGGGCGTGAAGATCGCGACAAGCAACTCCGTCGTAATCAACGCATCGATCGGCTTCGCGCCTTCTTCGTACATCCGCAGCGTCTGCCGTCCTTCGATCGCCATCAACGCACCGACGCGTTTCGGCGAGAGCACATCGCACGCGTTCAGCACCGCATCGATCGGAAACTCGCCCGCGGGTCTGCGAAAGAAAAGCGCGAGCGGATCGCCGATGATGCGCGCGAGTCCGCGGCGAATCTCCTGCTGAAACAACACGATCACCGCGAACGGCAGATAGAACAGGATCTTCGCGGAGATCGCTTCGAGCGCGGGCAGATCGAATGCGCGCGCGATGAAGAACGTCGAGCCCAGAACCATGAGCCCGAGGGAGATTTGCATCGCGCGCGTGCCGCGGATGAGCGCGAGAATCGAATAAATGATGAACGCGACGATGAGAATGTCGACCGCGTCGCGCCACGTCGGATTCAGTTGAAACAGGCGATCGAAGACGTTCATCGATGCGCCTCGATCGCATGCAGCACGCGTAGAAAATCGGACGTTGCGCGCACGTCATGCACGCGCACGATCGACGCGCCACCACGATGCGCCGCGGCGACCGCGGCGAGTGAGCCGCTCGCACGCGCGGCGCCCGAAGGTTGTCCGGTGAGTTGTCCGATGAACCCTTTGCGCGATGCGCCGATCACCAGCGGTGCGATGCCGGTGAATTCACCGCAACGCGCGAGGATCTCGAGATTGTGCTCGAACGTCTTCGCGAATCCGATTCCGGGATCGATGAGGATGCGATCTTCTTTGATGCCCGCGTCGATCGCGTCCTCGAAACGCGCGCGCAGTTCATCGCCAACCTCGCGCACGACGTCGTCGTACTGCGCGTGCTCCTGCATCGTCTTCGGCTCGCCGCGCATGTGCATGAGGATCACCGGCACATCGCGCTTCGCCGCGATCACGCGCATCGCGGGATCGAATTGCAGCGCACTGACGTCGTTGATGATGTCCGCACCTGCATCGATCGCCGCTTCCGCAACACCTGCTTTGCGCGTGTCGATCGAGATACGCACGTTGCTCCGCGCGCGAATCCCTTCGACCACCGGGATCACGCGCGCCAGCTCTTCGTCGATGCTCACTGCATCGGAGCCGGGTCGCGTCGATTCACCACCGACGTCGATGATCGCCGCACCGTCTTTCTCCATCTGCAGTGCGTCATCGATCGCGCGTCCGCGATCGAAATGCAAACCGCCGTCGGAGAACGAATCGGGAGTCACATTGAGGATGCCCATCACGAGCAGCGTGTGTCCCGATTCGTCCATGGACTACACGTCGCGTTCGCGGCGGATGCGTGCGCCCAGCGCATTCAGACGTTCGTCGATGCGCTCGTAGCCACGATCGATCTGATGCACGTTGTGAATGATGCTCTCGCCTTTCGCGCAGAGCGCGGCGAGCAGCAACGCCATGCCGGCGCGAATGTCGGGGCTCGAGATCTCGGCGCCGTACAAACGTTGTCCGCCGACGATGATCGCGCGATGCGGATCGCAAAGAATGATGCGCGCCCCCATCGAGATCAGCTTGTCCGTGAAGAACAGGCGGGACTCGAACATCTTCTCGAAGATCATCACCGTGCCTTCGGCCTGCGTGGCGATGACGACCATGATCGACAAGAGATCCGCGGGGAACAACGGCCACGGACCGTCATCGATCTTCGGTACCGCGGCACCGATGTCGTAACGCACGCGCAGTTCCTGATCGCGCGGGACGCGGATGTTCCTGCCTTCGATCTTCAACTCGACGCCGAGTTTCTCGAGCATGTGCTTCGTGACGAGCATGTGCTCGGGTACGGCGTCTTCGATCAGCAGCTCGCTGCGCGTAACCGCCGCGAGTCCGATGTACGAGCCGATCTCGATGTGATCGCTGTTGATGTAGAAGTCGCCGCCGTGCAGCGACTCGACGCCTTTGATGCGCAGCGAGTTCGTGCCGATGCCTTCGATCTGCGAGCCAAGGAGATTGAGGAAGTGACAGAGGTCCTGAACGTGCGGCTCGGCCGCGGCGTTGTAGATCTCGGTATCGCCTTCCGCGAGCACCGCGGCCATGACCGCGTTCTCGGTCGCGGTGACGGACGCTTCGTCGAGAAACATCTTCTTGCCGACGAGTTGTCGCGCGGACATGCGGTACTCGTGCGCCGAGACTTCGATCTGCGCGCCTAACATTTCGAGCGCGAGCAGGTGCGTGTCGACGCGGCGGCGTCCGATCGCATCACCGCCGGGCTTGGCGACCGCAACTTGTCCGCAGCGCGCGAGCAACGGTCCGGCGAGAAGAATCGACGCGCGGATTTTCTTCGAGAGCTCGGGATCGGGATTGCACTCGATCTCGCCAGCTGCATGAATGCGGTAGACGTTCTGCTCGAGCTTCTCGACCTTCGCGCCGAGGCGCTCGAGGATCTGGAGCATGACGCGGACGTCCTGAATGTCCGGAAGATTGCGGAGGATGACAGGCGAGTCCGTGAGCAGACACCCGGCAAGGATCGGCAGCGCCGCGTTCTTGTTGCCACCGGGCCGGATCGACCCTTCGAGCCTGCGACCGCCTTCAACGATAAAGCGTTCAGCCATCGGCGCGGATTGTATGCCGCGCGCGTCGAAAGAACAGCCCATTGCCACAAAACACGATGGGATAGACTCGCGAGCATTCGATGAATACGTCTCACGATACGCAGTGGCGTGGTTGGTGGTGGCTGACGTGGGCAGGATTTCTTCTCTTCTTACTGATTCCGGGACCGCACGGTAGTCTCTTCGGCGGGGTGCCGCTTTCCGGCAAAGGAACTGCCGTCCTGCTGCTTCTCATCGGCGCGGGCATCGGGACGACGCTGATCCAACGGTCACGCTCGCCAAGGCCGCTGTGGACGATCATTTTGTTCGTCACTGTGCTTGCGAAGCTGATCCTGTCGTCGTTCCTCGTGACGAATGGCTGGCAGGTTCGGTATGAAACTGCACAGCTGCGCGCCGACAAGAGTCTCGAGTCCATGCGCGTGATGCGCTTTACGGCGGCATCAGGTGAACGCCCGTACCGCATCGAGGACAAGATCGACGTCCGCAACCGGACCATGCTCGGGGCGGATTTCATCAACGACATTCCGCGCTCGCCAAACTATGAATTCATTCTTCGCGACGTCGCGCAGCCGATGCACATCGTTTGGCGCGGCTACCACTGGTCCGAAACAGAGCAAACCAGACCTGTTCGATTGACGGCGTCCGGGGTCGTTACGCTTCGCGTGAACGGCCGCAATTTGTTTCGCGGAAAAAACCCGAAGACACAGGAAATCTCGCTGCCGCTCCATGCCGGGTCAAACCTGCTCGAGTTGTTCTACGCGAAGGCTTCTGGGATCGAGCCCACGATCATTCTGTCGAATGCACCGGCAATCACCGCTGACGTTGCCGATGCACGCGCGCAACAACAGAGCGCGCGATCAACGTTATCGATCAACGTTCTTGGCATCCTCGCGTCGCTCGTGTTCGTCATGGCGTTGATCGAGTCCTATACGCCGCTCCGAAAAACACTGGCGCAGCTGGATGCGGGGAAAGTCGCGACGCTCTGCTTCGTAGCGACCTTTCTCCTGATCGGATTAACCCGCTCCGTTCCTCAGCGCCACAGCACGACGCAGTTGAAAATCGGCGATGACTTTCTGATTTACGAAGGCATGTCGCGAGAGATCCTGCGTGGCAACGTGATGGTTACGCGCGGAGAGCAACCTGGAAAAGGCGAACCCTACTATCACTACCCGCTCTATCCCTTCGGACTCGCTGCTTCGCACTACGTATTCGGAGACGATTTCGCGAACGTCGTCCTGTTCAATTGCATTTGCCTCGCGTTGCTCGGCCCTGTCATTCGCGCACTGCTCGCACGAGATCTCTCATCGATTGCCGTTGGCGTCGCAATCGCGCTCTCGTTTTTGTTCACGTGGCAATACGCGCTTCCCTACACGGTCACGGCATTCAGTGACAACCCATTTCTACTTCTCGTCCTCGCGTCATTGCTAGTTAGCGCGCGCGCACTGCAATCGGGCCGCACTACACATTTCTTCCTTGCCGGGGTCTCGATCGCTGTCGCCGCCGCGACACGGCCTTCGGCATTCATCTATCTGCCCTTCTTCGCTCTCGTGATTCTTACGATGCGAGATCTCGGCGGCTTTCTCAATCGCGTGAAAGCGACGTTCACCATGCTCGGTGGATTCGCTGTCGCCGTCTCTCCTTTCACCATCCGCAACAGAATCGTCTCCGGACGCTGGGTAATGCTGGTCGGCGGCTATATGTCGATTACGAGCTTCCTTCTGCCGCCGGATATGGCGAGAACCATCCCTCTTCTTGTCCACGGCAAGATGCCGACAATCGTGCAGACACTTCATCAAGTCGTACAGCTGATCGCACAGGAACCTCAGATCATCCTCTGGACCGCAATCCGTAAAACACTGTTCACCTTTGGATGGACGACGTTCGGTCCGGGAAGAGAATCGCTCCCCTTTCTCGGCATTTATCCCCTGCTCTTCCTGGCCGCGCTGCTCCTCAAGCGAATTCCGAAGAAGATCGCGCTCGTCCTCATCGCGTTCCTCATCTCGCATCTCGCATCGATGGTGCTCGCGGCGCCGTGGACGTACGGCTACAAGTCCATCCTTCCGTTTCACCTCGCGTGTATCGTGGGTGCAGCGTTTCTCCTGAAACCGCTCGCGTGGCCAATGCGGACCACGCAACCGCAGGACGAGCGCGCACCGGAGGTCGCGACCAGCGAGGCATGAGCAAGATCTACATCTCGATCGTCGTACCGGTGTACAGCGGTGCCGAGTACTTGCGCGATCTCGCAACCGCAATCGAACAGGCTCGCACTGACGCAGATCAGAGCGGCATGCCGGTCGAGATCATCGAGGCGATCTTCGTCGACGACGGTGCGATCGATGACTCGCCGCGCATCCTCGATGAGTTGCAGCACGAGCACGCGTGGATTCGCGTCATCCATCTCTCGCGAAATTTCGGACAACACACCGCCACCGCGGCCGGCATTCTTCACTCGAGCGGCGACTGGATCGCAACGCTCGACGAAGACCTCCAGCATCATCCGAAACACGTCGTGGCGATGCTGATGCGCGCGATCGAAACCAGCAGCGACATCATCTACGCCGCCTCGGATTTCCGCGTACATCGCTCGTGGTTTCGCAATTTCACATCGCGTTCGACGAAGGCGATCGTCGGTTGGCTGGCGGGCGAAAAGGCGATTCGGAGATTCACGAGTTTCCGGCTCGTGCGCGGCAGCATCGCGCGCGCGGCAAGTTCAGTTGCGACCCATGACACGTATCTCGACGTCGTGCTCACGTGGTTCACGAAACGAATCGAGTCGCTGCCTCTGCCGCTGGTCGACATTCGTTCCGAAAAAGGACAACGCAGCGGCTACAGCCTCGCGCGTCTGTTGCAGCACGGCCGGCGAATGCTCATCGCCGCCGGCATTCGCCCACTGCGCCTGGCGTCATCCCTCGGCATCCTCACGCTCACGTTCAGCGTGTTGTTCGCGGCCTACATCATCTATTTGCGCATCTGGCGCCCCGAGGTCATTCATTTGCGCGGGTGGGCTTCGCTGGTGGTTGTGATCTCCTTCTTCAGCGGACTCACGGCATTTCTTCTCGGCATCGCCCTCGAGTATTTATCGACCGTCGTGTTGCACATCCTCGGCAAGCCGACGTTCTTCGTCGTCGATCGCAGCAAAGACGAATGGCTTCGGCCATTTCTCAAAGAATCGCGATGATCCTCGCGGATGCAGGCAACAACCGCATCCTCATCTTCGGCGCCGGCCTGATCGGTCGTGGCGTGATCGACGCGATGCGACTTCGCACCGAGGTCACGCTCGCCGGGCAGCCGTTTGATTGGGGAGCGTCGAGTCGAGCACAACAACTCACAGCCATGGAACGCGAAGTTACGAGCGCCGTGTCACAAGGAAAACGACTCAGCGTTTTGTGGAGCGCCGGACGCGCCGGATTCGCCGCGACGGACGAAGCGACCGCGATCGAGCTCGAGACGTACTCCGAAATCTTGCGCATGACCGCGTCGCTTACGCGACGCTTCGATACCGTCACGTTTCATCTCGTGAGCTCCGCCGGTGGATTGTTCGAAGGACAACGTCACGTCACGCGGAGCTCGACTCCCGCTCCGCACCGTCCGTACGGACACCTAAAGCTGCAGCAGGAACAATTGCTTCTCCAAGAACGCGCATTCTCGTCTCGAATCATCTATCGCGTTTCCACCGCATACGGGCCACTCCATCAGAACGTGCGCGCCGGCTTGATCGCGACGCTGCTCCGCAATGCCGCGCGACGCGAAGTCACGCGAATCACCGGCCGCATGGAAACGTTGCGCGATTTCGTCTTCACCGCCGACCTCGGTGCACACATCGCCGAGTCGATCCTCGATGAACAACATCGCGATGATGTCCGCATCCTCGCATCAGGCCGCCCGTATTCACTCGCGGAAGTGCTTTCGATCGTCGAGCGTGCCGTGGGACGTAAGGTACTCGTGACCTACAGCCACGACGCGGCGAATGCCGAAGACATCACGTTCGATTCGGCGGTCCTGCCGCACGCATGGGAACCTTCTGATTTGCGCTTCAACGTCGCGCACATCTTTCGCGACGCGATCAGTCGCGGCTTCATCGATCTCAGGCGTCCCTGATTGCTCGTTGCGCGCACGCGCCTCATCCCGTATCTTCCGAACATGCTCGTCGCCCCTCTCTCCTCCGGATCCGCGGGCAATGCCTACTGGTTCGAGAGCGACGGGACGGCCATCCTCGTCGACGCCGGACTCGGTCCGCGCGAAACGAAGAAGCGGCTCGAAGAAGTCGGACGGGACATCGAGTATCTGCGCGCGGTGGTCGTCACGCACGAGCATTACGACCACATTCGCGGCGCGGAGAAGATCGCGCGCAAATACGAGGTGCCGATCTATCTCACGAAAGGCACGCTCGACGCCTCGACGATCAACGTCGATGAAACGAAAGTCGTGGTCTTTCAAAACGACACCACGTTCCGGATCGGCGAGTTGCAGGTCCACGCGTGTCGCACGATTCACGACGCGATGGATCCGTCGTGCTTCGTCGTCGAATCACGCGACGGAACACGCGTCGGTCTCGCCAGCGACCTCGGCTACGTGAACCGCGAGGTCATGCGTCATCTCAGCGGCTGCGACGGTCTCTTCTTCGAAGCGAATCACGATCTCGACATGCTGCGCATGGGCAGCTATCCGTGGTCGCTGAAGCGCAGGATCATGTCGCGGTTCGGACATCTTTCGAACGATGACTCGGTGAATGCAGTGCAGCGACTCCTCGGCGCCGATCTCAAAACGCTGTGCATGATTCACCTCTCGCAGAAGAACAATCACGAGTCGATCGTCCGCGACATGTGCACACGTCTGCTGAACCGAACGGGTGCGAGTCTCGAGTTTGCCATTGCGAAACAATTCGAGCCGACGGGCATTTTCGACATCGCGAGAAAGCGCGAGCGCATCAATCCGAAAGGCCAGATGTCCTTGTTCTAGAATGCGCTACGCAAATGAAAGCCACCGTCACTGTTGAGCTCAAACCCTCCGTTCTCGACCCTCAGGGCAAGGCCATCGAGCATTCGCTCAGCTCGCTCGGCTTCGCGGGTGTGGAAGATGTCCGCGTCGGCAAGTTGTTTCGGATAACGCTTGCGGACAGTGGGCAGACACGGGAGAACGTCGAAACGCAGCTTCGACAAATGTGCGAGCGGCTTCTCGCTAACACGGTTATCGAAAAATTCTCCTACACTCTCGAGGAGTAAGTTCGCTGCTCTCGTGCTGCTCACGACCGTGGCAGTGGCCGCGCTGGCCGTCGAGACACCAGCCGGTACGCTGAATCAGGTCCCGTCGCGCGATCGCAAAGTTGTCCGACGCTGGGAACTGCCCGGTGACCCGCGCGGACTCGCGGTTGGCGCTGACGGGACGATTTACGTTGGGCTCGCCGAGCCGCAGGCGATCGTCGCGGTGAACGGCGAAACCGGTGTGATCAAAAAGCGAGTCGTGCTCGACTCCGCGGAAATCGCCTCGACGAAAGAGCTCGTCACGCTACGCACGAATCCGCAACGAACGCGTTTGTATGTCGCGAACGGCAGCGACGAAAGTGCCACGATCCTCTCGCTCCCCGACCTCGGCGTGCTGCGCGAGATCACGATGGAAGGCGAGACGATTCGCGACATCGTTCCCGATCCGAAAGGCCGCTACGTTTATCTGCTCGGCCGCCGCGTGCACGTCTTCGACGCCGATGGCCGCAATGAACTGCGTACGATCGACGTCGTCGATCCGATGGCGATCGCAGTGAGCGCGACGTCGATCGCAATTTTCTCGACGGAAGATTTCGGCAATGCGAAGGCGACGATCGTATCGACGTACGATCCGAAGAACTTCGCGCGCATCAGCAAAGATCCGCTGCAGACAACGAAGCCGATCGGCGGCGCGCTGTTCGCGTCGAAAGACAAAACGCTCGTCGCGCTCAGCGCCGATACGATTTTTCATCGCAGCATCACGAAGTCGAGCATCGTGAACAGCCGCCTCGCATGTTTCCCGCAGAACAGCGGAGCGCAAATCGCGACGCTGACGAATGACGACACGCTCGTGTACGCGGAGCGACGCTGCAGCGCGAGTGGCGCGTTCACGGGAACGGCAACCGGAATGCAGCCCGCGTCGCTGTACGGCGTGAATGCGTATGCGATCGCGTACGACGCGAAGACGAACACGATCGTGGTCACGGATCGGGATGGCTTTCTCACGATCTACAACGTGCCGCGCGTGACACAGACGAACGAGTAAGATTCGCCACCATGAAATTCGCCGTCGTCGTTCTTCCCGGTTCGAATTGCGATCACGACGCCATGCATGTCGCGAAAGACGTGCTCGGCGCGGATGCGGAGATGATCTGGCACAAGGAGACGGATCTTCGCGGCGCCGATTGCGTGATCGTCCCGGGCGGCTTCGCATACGGCGATTACCTCCGCGCCGGCGCGCTCGCGAAGTTCGCTCCGGTGATGGAATCGATCAAAGCGCACGCGGCGAAGGGCGGCCTCGTGCTCGGCATCTGCAACGGGTTTCAGGTGCTGACGGAAGTGGGTCTGCTGCCCGGCGCGCTGATGCGCAATCAACATCTCCGCTTCCTCGGCCGCGACGTGCATCTGCGCGTCGAAGAGACCGACACGCCATTCACGAACGAGTTCCAATCAGGCCAGGTCTTTCGCGTTCCGATCGCGCACGGCGAAGGCAACTACTACGCGGATGACGCGCTGCTCGATGAGCTCGAGCGCAATCGCCAGGTCATCTTTCGCTACTGCGACGAAGAAGGCCGCGTGACGAGCGAAGCCAACCCGAACGGATCCGCACGCAGCATCGCCGGCATCTGCAATCGCGAGCGCAACGTCCTCGGCATGATGCCCCACCCCGAACGCTGCGCCGAATCGATCCTCGGCAACGCGGACGGTTTGCTCGTGTTCAAGTCGATCGCGGCGTCGTTCGCGAGGGCGTAACTCCGCGCACGCGCAGGAGCAAGTCGTTCAACGCTGGGCGCGCCGACGATTGCTCGGGAAGCCGCGATGTTTCTCCCGCCCCTTCAAGCGCAGCGAGGAGCCGCTCGTACTCCGGACGATAACGATCGACATCCTCGCGTGACAGCTGGCCATGCTCAGCGGCGGCCTTTCGCTGAATGAGCTCCGACACGAACGACAATCGCGCCTGCTCGTTCAACCGCACGAGGTTCGCCTCGACCTCGCCCGTGTGCAAGAGGTGAATCCCGGTGAGCAGCACGCGAAAGACGTACAACAGCGGCTTGATGCGGGGAGGATCTTCCGCATCGAAAAGCTTCCATTGATTCTCGGCAAACCCGACGTAATGCCGAACGTGATGCCGCGTAATGCAGCCACGTGCGATCTCTTTCAACTCCGCATGCTCCGGCGTCGTGTGCACGACGAGCGGTGAGTAAATCTGCTCGAGAACGTAGCCATTCGGCTTGAGCAGCAGCCGGAAAAACTTCTCGACATCGTGCGTCACGAGATCAACTTCCGGCGGCCCGGGCAAGATGCGCGTGAGCGTGTCGTCGTGCATTCGATCGAGCCCTGCGACTTGCGCAAGTGGCAACACGTGCACGCCGCGTAAGTCGTAGTCCGAATCACTCGACGGAAAACCGTACAAATGCGCGCCGCTGATCGTCGCAAACAGAAGCGGATACGGATGCGACGTCACCGTGTCGCGAACAAGCTCGGGGATCTCGATCATGATCAGAATCAGATCATGGAGCGTCGCGCCTTCACGAGGAACGCGTTCGCGCGATCGACATCCGGCCGCTCCGGTAATGTCGTCGTTGCGAACGCGGCATCGAACGCACGATGCAATTCGAGTCGCCACGAATCGACGCCCGCCCACGACAACTCGCCGCGCCGGATTGCCAGAAGCCTCTCTCGATACGCGTCGACGCGAACCGGCACCGTGTGCTCGCGCAGGATCGTGATGCCGGAGAGCAGCAGCCGGATCAGGTGCATCGCATGTTTCCACTTGATCGCTCCGCGCGTGCGAAGGTCCTGTTCGAGCTTCTTGAATTGCGAGAGCACGTAGCCGTTGTACGTCTGGTAGACGAGCTTCGAGAGAAACACGCTGCGCATCGCGAGCAGTTCCTCAGCGAGCTCCGTCGTGTGCTCGACCAACGGCGTGTACAGACACTCGAGGATTCCCGGATTCGCTTTGAGCGCGAGACGAAGGAACTTCGCAAGCTCCCAGTACGCCTCCTGCGTCTCATCGTTTTCCAACTGCTCGGGCACACTGAACAGCGACCACTGATGATCCGCGGGCGGGAGATAGATACCGCGGCGATCGGTATCAGAAGAATCGGTGTCGAGTCCGAATGCGCGCGACCCGACCACACATCGGTAGATGACGAATTGCATCCAGTCGACGTCAGGCAGCGTGTCCGTGATGACGCCACTCTCGCGCACCGATTTGAGAATGCGAAACTCGGAGCGCTTCAGACGCGCTTCGCCACCGTCGGGAAAGCGAACGCGATACGCATGCGTACCATCCGCGGGCGCGTGGACGATGACCGCGACGGCACCCGACGGTTGCGTCGCACCCGTTTCCGGGATGCGAACACCTTCGAGCGCGACGATGCGCGTGCCTGCCGGCACGATGAGCTGCATTCGGCTCATGTTAACAACGCAGCAACGTCTCGATCCCGTCGCGCATAAAATGCGCGGCCATGGCGCAAGAGATCGACGCACTTCTTCAGGAAAATCGCGAGTTTCCGCCTTCGGAAGCATTTCGTAAGAACGCGAACATCAACGATCCCGCAATCTGGGCGCAGGCGGCGAAGGATCGTGAGGCGTTCTGGGCCGGCTGGGCCGAGCAGCTCGACTGGAAAACGAAATGGGATCGCGTGCTCGACTGGAATCCGCCCGACGCGAAATGGTTCGTCGGCGGGACGCTCAACGCGTCGTACAACTGCCTCGATCGTCATCTCGACACGCGCGGCGACAAAGCAGCGTTGATCTGGGAAGGCGAGCCCGGCGAAGTGCGGCACGTGACGTATCGCGAGTTGCACGAGGAAGTCTCGAAATTCGCAAACGTCCTCAAATCGCTGAACATCAAAAAAGGCGATCGCGTCGCGATCTACATGCCGCTGATCGTCGAAGCGGTCGTGGCGATGCTCGCGTGCGCGCGCATCGGCGCCGTGCACTCCGTCGTCTTCGGCGGCTTCTCGGCGGACGCGCTGAAAGATCGCATTCAGGATCAGGAAGCGAAGCTCGTCGTTACCGCGACGAGCGGATATCGCCGCGGCACGGTCGTACCTCTCAAGAAAACAACCGACACCGCCGTCGCTGATTGCCCGTCGATCACGAACGTAGTCGTCGTGCGGCGCCGCGATGAAGACGAAGTCACAATGCACGACGGCCGCGACCTCTGGTACCACGAGCTGATGTCGAGCGCCGCCGCGGTGTGCGAGCCCGAATGGGTCGACTCCGAAGACATGCTTTACATCCTCTACACGTCGGGCAGCACGGGAAAACCGAAAGGAATCGTGCACACCACCGGCGGCTATCTCACCGGCTGCCTCGCCACGACGAAGTGGGTCTTCGATCTCAAAGACGAAGACATCTACTGGTGCACGGCGGACATCGGCTGGGTCACCGGTCACTCGTACGTCGTCTACGGTCCGCTCGCCGCGGGCGCAACGGTCATGATTTACGAAGGCGCACCCGACTTTCCGAAGCAGGATCGCTTCTGGGACATCATCGAGCGCCACAAGGTCACGATCTTCTACACCGCGCCCACCGCGATTCGCGCGTTCATGAAGTGGGGCGAACATCTGCCGAAAGCCCACGACATGTCTTCGCTGCGCGTCCTCGGCTCCGTCGGTGAGCCGATCAATCCCGAGGCGTGGATCTGGTATCACGAGAACATCGGCGCGGGCCGCTGCCCGATCGTCGACACCTGGTGGCAAACCGAAACCGGCGCGATCATGATCACGCCGCTGCCGGGGCTCGTGCCGACGAAGCCCGGCTCCGCGACGAAACCGTTCCCCGGCATCGACGCGCAAATCCTCGATCAACACGGCAAGCCCGTCGAAGTCGGCGGAGGTTACCTTGCGGTAACCAGCCCGTGGCCGGCGATGCTGCGCGGCATCTGGGGCGATCCTGATCGCTTTCAGAAGCAGTACTGGTCGAAGTGGCCCGGCGTCTACTTCACGGGCGACGGTGCGAGACGCGACGAGCAGGGCTACTTCTGGTTGTTAGGCCGCGTCGATGACGTGATCAACGTCGCCGGTCATCGCATCGGGACGATGGAAGTCGAATCGGCACTCGTCGATCACCACTCCGTCGCCGAAGCGGCCGTCGTCGGCATCGCTCACGAGATCAAAGGCACTGCCGTGGCCGCGTTCGTGATCGTGAAGGAAAGCGAACGCGCGCACGCGCAGGCAGATCCCGCGAAGTTCGAGCAGGAACTGAAAGCGCATGTCGCGGAGAAGATCGGCGCGATCGCGAAGCCGGAGAAAATTCTCGTCACGACGGATCTGCCGAAGACACGCTCGGGCAAGATCATGCGCCGCCTGTTGCGCGACATCGCCGAAGGCCGCGCGCTCGGCGACGTCACGACGCTCGCCGATCCCGGCGTCGTCGCGAATCTCAAAGAGAAATACGAGGAAGAATCCTGAGCGCGAAAGTCGCGGTCATCACAGGCGGTTCGCGCGGCATCGGCCGCGTGACCGCCATGCGCTTGCTGCTCAACGGCTGGAAAGTCGCGTTCACGTATTCGCAATCCGCGGAGGCTGCGCTCGCGTTCGAATCAGAGTCGAAGGGAAATGCAATCGCGTTTCATGCCGACGTTCGCGATGAGAACGCGAATCTCCGCGTGGCCGAAAACGTCATCGCGCGACTCGGGACGATCGACGCGCTCGTCAACAACGCCGGCGTGCGTCGTGATGCGTTGCTCTACAACATGACGTCGGAGCAGTGGGACGAGGTGCTCGACACGAACGTGAGCGGCGCGTGGTCGATGACCAAAGCGGTGCTGCCGCAGATGATGCAGCAGCGTCGCGGCGCGATCGTGAATGTCGCATCGCTGTCCGGATTGCACGGCGTCGTCGGTCAGACGAATTACTCCGCGGCGAAAGGCGCGCTGATCGCGATGACGAAGTCGCTGTCGCGCGAAGTCGCACGCAGCGGGATCCGCGTGAACTGCGTCGCGCCGGGACTCGTCGATACAGACATGATCGCGGGGCTCGATCCCGACGTGAAGCGCGAGATGATCAAGCAGATCCCGATGCGCCGCGCGGTGAAAGCCGATGAGGTCGCCGCGGCAATCGCGTTTCTGTTGTCGGACGACGCGAGCGGAATTACCGGGCAGGTGCTGGCGATTGATGGTGGCGCCTCGGCATGAGCTCGCCCTATTTCTCCGTCGTCATTCCGACCTACAACCGACTCGACATGCTCGTGCGCGTCCTCGATGCGCTCGACACGCAAGTCGATGCGCCGTCGTTCGAAGTCATCGTGATCAACGACGGCTCGAAAGACGATACCGAGAAGGTGATGTCGCAACGCAATGGCATCACGTTCCGCACGCAGCAAAACGCGGGACCGGGTCGCGCGCGCAATCACGGCGTGTCGCTCGCAAAAGGCAGGTTCGTCATCTTCATCGGCGATGACACGGTGCCGGAGTCACGCTTTCTCGCGGAGCATGCACGCGTGCATCGCGCAACGAACGACGATCCACTCGTCGCATGCCTCGGCTACACCGGCTGGCCGCACAGCGAGCGCGTCACCGCGTTCATGGATTACATCAACGACTACGGCCTGCAGTTCGGCTACAAGCTGATCAAAGACGGCGCGGTCGTGCCGTTTAACTTTTTTTATACGTCGAACATCTCGATCGATCGCGAAGTGCTTGCCGCGCATCCGTTCGATACAACGTTTCCTTCGGCCGCGTGGGAAGACATCGAGCTCGCGTATCGACTCGATGCGAAGGGCCTGAAGATTCACTACAACGCACGCGCGGTGACGCGGCACTACCACCCGATGAACATCGATTCGTTCGCGCGGCGGCAGTACACGGTGGGCAAATCGGGCGCGATCTTTTATCAAAAGCATCCCGAGCTCGGTCACTTCCTCGGCGTCCACGAGCTCGAAACGCGTTCGCTCGCGAACGAAACGCAACTCGCGAAGCTGCGCCGCAAAGCGCGACTCGGCGAGCGCTTCCGTCTGCTCGCCCGGCCGCGCGTGTTCGAGACGCTGATGCGCGAGCACTATCTCCGCGGCTTGCGCGACGGCTTGCGCGGGTAGAATCGCGCGCCGATGTTCATCACGTTCGAAGGCCCCGAGGGGTCGGGAAAATCGACGCAGATCCAACGCGTTGCGCAGTGGGCGCGCGAACAAGGGCGCACGTGCGTCGTGACGAAAGAGCCGGGCGGCACGCCGATCGCGGATCGGATTCGCGCGATCGTGCTCGACAGCTCGACCGTGGATCTCGATCCGTATGCCGAGGTGCTCTTGTATTCGGCGTCGCGACGCCAGCATGTCGTCGAAGTCATCAAGCCCGCGCTACAACGCGGAGAGCTTGTGTTGTGCGATCGCTACACCGACGCGACGATCGCGTATCAGGGCTACGGACGACTCATCGATCTCGATCGATTGAAAACACTCAACGCCTGGGCGACCGAAAACATCACGCCCGACCTCACGCTGCTCTTCGATATCGACGAACAGACCGGACTCGATCGCGCGCACGCGCGCAACGCCGGCATGACCGTCGATGAAGGACGCTTCGAGATGGAGGATCTGCGCTTTCATCGCCGCGTGCGCGAGGGCTATCTCACAATCGCGCAGGCCGAGCCGAAGCGATTCGTGACCATCGACGCGCACGGAACGATCGATGAAGTCTTCGGGCGCACGATCGCCGTGGTGAAAGAACGACTGCGATGACCATGTCCGCCTCGCGCGTGCTCGAGACCGCGCAACGCAACGAGCTGCATCACGCGCTCATCCTTCACGGCCCGTCACCGGAGCCGCTGCGCACGCTGTCCGTGCGAATCGCGAAGACGCTGAATTGTCTCGAAGACTCGACCGGCGATGACTGCCTTTCGTGTCAGCGTATCGATCGCCGCACGCATCCCGACGTGCATTTCGTCGAAGTCGGCGGCGACAAAAAGATGATCTCGATCGAGCAGATTCGCGGGATCGTCGAGGAAGCGTCGCTGCGTCCGTACGAAGGTCGCAACAAAGTCTTCATCATCGATCCCGCCGACGCGCTCAGCGTCTCGGGCTCGAACTCATTGCTCAAGACGCTCGAAGAACCGGCGCGCGACACGACGTTCCTCCTGCTCACCCGTTCCGCCGATCTGCTGCTGCCGACGATCAAGTCCCGCGCGCAGCAGATTTACATCGGCGATACCGCGCGTCCACTCACCGGTCCGCGCGAAGTGCAGCGCATCCGCCAGGTCGCGCTGATGGAAGGCGGCGAGGAGCTCGCGGGCGACATCCTCGATCTGCTGCATCGATTCGCATCGCGCGGCGAAAGCGCCGCGCTGCTCGCGCTCGCGACGATCGTCTCGAATCACGAAGACGCGAAGGATGCGATCGCGCTGCTCGGCTCGATCCTCTGTGACGTCGTCGCACTCGATCCGAAGGAAGCGCTCGATTCGAAGAAACTGCTCGAGATTCGCGAGAGGATTCCGCAGGAGAAGTTGCTTGCGGCGGCCGATACCGCGATGGCGGCGATTCGATGGCTCGCCGTGAACGCGGATGTGCGGTTGCTGGCGGAAGGGATCGTCGCGGATTTGGCGTGACCGGCGAGATGGAAGCTCGCGGTCCGGCCGGCAGGATGCCGGCGCTCCGATTGCCGACGCTACTTAAGTAACCGGTTACAAAAATTCGACCCCGCCGTTTCCGGCGGGGTCAGGGTGAACCTTACTGGATGGTTTGGCGCGAACGAGCTCGGGGGAGAGGGTTGGGATCGGTAAGATTCAAGGAAGAGTACAAAAGGCGGATACAACAAGAGGCAGGCTTGTACAACAGAAAGCGGCTCTCGCCTGCCCATCCAGTAAATCCTTGTTCATCGTTGCGGTGCATTCTAACGCAGACTTTGTGAAACTTTTCTCAATGTAACCGAGATGTGACAAGCCACGAATTAGCAACTAGATACGTACACTTTGCGGGACGCGAAGAAGTGTAAAGCAAAACGAGTGTTCGGTCTACTCGCAGGGCACAACAGGCCAAACTGAATATTCATTCATTTCGGCGGAGAAAAGATCGCGCGACGAGTTTCAGCGCGATTTCGGCTCGACCCAGCTCGTATCCGGACCGAACGGTCGCGCCAGCGAGATATGCCCCGCCAGCGTCTCCGCCGGAGAGCCGTTCACGAGAATCCGCACGCGTCGCGCGTCGCTGAAATTCGACGTGATGGTCTGCACGAGCGAATGAATCGCCATCAGCTCCGTGTGGCTCCCCGTCTCCCAGCCCTTCTGCAACGTCGGACCGCCGAGGTCGACGATCACATGTCCGCCTGGAAGGAGATACGCGCCTCGCACCTGGGTGTCCGCGGGGAAAAGACGGAGTGCCGTCTGGGTGGAAGGACCTTTCATCAACTCGCGCGTGACCACCGGAATCGCCGCCGCCGGATTCTCCGGCAGCGCGATGTTGCGCGACTCCGCGACGAGCATCATGTCCGCGGACTCGAAGTAGAGCCGCGCCACGCGATTCGTGACTTTGTTCGCGGCGTTGATGTTCGCCGCAACGTCGTTCTTCTTCTTGCACCCGCCGGCAACAACGACGAGCGCCAACGCGAGCACTGCCAACCGTTTCACGCTAGCGTTCCGTCCTCGTCTGCGGATTCACGGGAGCTGGCTGCGCGGGTGTCGCCGCGGGCGGTTGCGTCGACGTGGCCGGCGCAGTCGCGGTCGCCGGTGCAGCAGGCGGAGGCGCGACGCCGATGCGCGTTTCGTAATCCGATTTGTAGCGCACGACCGCGCGCGTGATCGCATCGACGATCGACGACTGGAACGCCGCGCTCTGCAACTTCTCTTCTTCCTCGGGATTACTAATGAATCCCACTTCGACCAGCGCCGCAGGCATCGTTGCGCCGACCAGCACCTTGAACGGCGCCTGCTTCACGCCGCGATTCGCAACGCCAGTCGCGGACGACATCTCTTCCTGAATCGCCTGCGCGAAACGGCTCGACTCGCCGATGTACGCCTGCTGCGCGAGATCCCACAGGATCAGCTTGAGATCGCTCGCCGGATCCGAAGCCGCCGCGGCGTTCTCCGTCTCCGCGGCTTTCTTCGCGAGCTCGTCGCTCGCTTCGAGTGACAGGTAATACGTCTCCGAACCCTTTGCGTGCGGTGCAACCGACGCATTCATGTGCACGGAGAGGAAGAGATCCGCTTTGTACTGATTCGCGATCGCGGTGCGCTGATCAAGTGAAACGATGCTGTCGTCCTCGCGCGTGAGCACGACGCGCGCGCCGGTCTTCGCCGCGAGCGATGCCGCGAGTTTCTGACTCACCGCGAGCGTGATGTCCTTCTCGTAAATGCCCGCGGGTCCAACCGCGCCGACTTCTTTTCCACCATGCCCCGGATCGATCACGATCGTGTGAATGCCGGGCGCTTCCTGCAGGCGCGGCGGAGTTCCGCTCGGCGGCAATGCGCCGGGCGCCGGTCCCGAACCTTTGCGCAGATCGAGCACGATGCGCGGCGGATTCTCGAGTTGATACGCATCGCCGACGACATCCGGCGCGGTGAGCTGAATGCGCATCTCGTTCGCGATGAACGTCACCTTCGCGAGATACGGATCTTCGTACGCCTGCTCGCCGAATGGCGGACGTACCGGCGATTTGAATCGCACGACGTACGCGCTCGGCTCTTTCACGACGCCGTACTCCGCCGACGCGCTGAGCGTCATCACGATCTTCGTCGTGCCCTGCACGTTCGCAACCGAAACCTGCACGCCGACCGCATCGCGCTGCTGCGGTCGAATGGTGAGCACTTTCGCGTTTGCGTCCCATGCAACATCGAGATTCGACTTGCCGAGGAAACCCTGAAAGAACTGCCACGGGACGTAGGGACGACCTTCGATCGCAATCGGCGGCACCGGCATCTCGATGAGATCGTCGCGAATCACGCCGTAGCGCGAGTCCGGACCGAACGCCGCGACCGCACCGTTGATCGTGACTTTGTATCCGTTCGAATCGGATTCGACGGAGCCGCCGAGTCCCTGCGCGACTTCCGCGGCAGCGACATACGTTTGTCCCGATTGCACGACGTACGTGACGGGACGGTCGCCTGTGGTCGTACGCAACGTGGCCTGCCCGAACGACTGTGTTCCGGCGGTCTGTGCGACGACGATCGTGGCGACGGCGAGGAGAACGAGAACACCGAGAGAGAGGAGCCTTTTCATGGTGACGGCGCCGCGATTATCGCACGTGGTACGCTTCGGCCCATTCGTATGAGACCGATGAAACACACGTTCGCGATCGCGCTGCTGCTCCTCGCCGCATGTGGCGGCGGCGCACAGAAAGACGATTCGGTGTACCAGCTCAGCCGCGAGCCGGTGAGCGTGCGCGGCTGGATTCTCGACGTCAAAGGCGCACAGCGCGGCGAGACGATGGAGATGGAGGTCGCGCGGCGCCAGCAGCTGTTCGCGGCGTCATCGGTGTGGGTCGAGAAGTCGCAGTACGCATCGGGCGGCATCGCGGAGAACGGTGCGTTCATCGTGCTCGATGTTCCACCGCCGACCGCGACGATCGGCTTCAACGCGCCAGGCGCGGAGACCGCGCAGATCGTGATGCAAAACGTGCCGGGCAACGCGGACGTGTTTCTGCCGGACGTGATTCTCGAGAACGGCGGCGCGAAGTTTCTCGATCCGTCGAAGCTCGTGGTGCGCATGGCGTCGAGCGATGTGAAGCAGCCGACACCCACCGGCAAGTTCGCGACGATCAACGGCGTGAAAGTGCCGATCGTCGATACGCCGCTGGGACAGATGAGCGATCGCCGCGAGTATCCGAATCCACCGGGATACCGACCAGTGGCTACAGTGAAGTAGTGGAGCCGACGGGGCATCTGCCCCCCCGCAAAACAAATCACCGGGGTGGGGCGCCCCCCGCCCCCCTTTCCGCTCCGGCCCCCTCCTTTT
>JACZCU010044188.1_pt1 | contig 26912 bp, 21 predicted proteins | sample 8641851 | NCBI WGS metagenome assembly JACZCU01 (sample SAMN15324605, study PRJNA640507) | soil metagenome | isolation source: monocropping sugarcane control | place: China: Luxin town, Laibin City, Guangxi Province | collected 2019-07-25 | depth 10cm m | reverse complement strand
GATACGCGTTGCCGACTCATAAGGGATCCTCCGGTGGCATGTAGCGCACGAAGCCTGCGATTTCCTCCGGATAGTCGAAGTCCGCATACAACTCCTCGACTACGGCAAACGGATCTTCGACAGTCTCACGATTCTCGTCTCGGCGGATGGCGAACTCGACGGTGTCACTATCCGAGAGCCAACCATTTTGCAGACCGAACTCCACTTCGCGCCACGTCAGACGCGATCGGGACTGCACGAACGTCACTGGAACCCTTAAATTCATTCAGCTACACCGGTGGATTAGGCAGGCCGGGAACAACACCATCCTTAATGAATCGCTGATGTGTTATTTGGCCAGCCTTGTTGATGATGTGCTCGAAAATCCCTTCTGACGGTTCCCCCCGCGCTTGTATCGGCGTCCGAACGACACCATCTCCACCCTTGAGCGCTCACTACATGACTTCCGTCGACGGCTATCGCGCTCTCGATCAAGCGCTGCAGAGCATCGACTCCTGCGAGCCGCAGTTCCGATTCGCACCCCGGCTCTGCAGGAAGTGGTGGGATCCCGCGTACACTGCCGTTTGCGTTGACCGCGCAACTGCACGCGCTTAGAGTTCCGCGCTCCACGACACTCGGTGGTCGCCACACCGCACGTCTTCTGCGGCAACGAACCGACACGCTCACAGCCATCCGCGGTTTCTCGGCTCCGTCTGCAGATTTGCTTCCGCAGCTCCATTCGTAGTTCAGAAGGAGGTGAGCGTCCAAATGCAACCATCGATTTGGTTCGACAGACTGCTGCAGATTTTGAAGCGGCAAGGTCTCCGCTGATGTGCCGACGGTGCGAGGACGTCGCGGATCACCCGCCCGCCCTCGCGCCCGCGCACGTGGCACGAGCTGCGCGATGCGTGCGGCGCGTCCGGCCGCATTCTTCCCCCTCGCTTCGCCGCGCGGGGTCCGCCTCTGGCAGCCGCGCCGCGTTGCGTCGCAACGCGCGGCGCCTCCACCACCCAACCGCCGGCGCCCGGCGTCGAAGCTCCTGCCCCGGACAACTCCGCCCGCCCGCGCTTAGTCGGTCGTCGCCAAGCCACGAGTAGCGCCGCGACGAAGCACCGTCGAGTCAGCCCCCGCCGCTACCGACTTGACGATGCTCCGCCGCGTCGCATTCTGAGAAGTAAGCCGACGACCGAGCCGCCTAGCCGCTGCCTCCGATCTCCCGAGCTCTCTCACTCCACCACCCCACCGTACACCGAACGGATCGTCAAGGGTTCAAGTGCGAAGACACGGCCCTTGACGATCCGTCCTTGCGGCACTATTCGTCGCCCTGCGGCGACGACGGAGCGATGCGCGGCCACGTGCGCGGGGTGGGCGGGTGGAACGTTGTTTCTGGCGACGCCACGCCGGCCGAGCCACGCCGCTGCGCCGCGTCAGCCCAATCGGGGTTAGGTTGGGCTGCGCGGCGCCGGCGTGGCGGCCGGCGGTTCTCGCCCTGGCCGCATTCAGTTGCGCAGCGCCACGCGATGAACGCGCGAGCCCGCGCCGCAGCATCGCGGCGCTGCGTCAACTGCAATGCGGTTTATGCCAACGACGATGAAGTCGCCGATCGCGTCGTTCTCGGGTGTGAAGCCGAGCGGCCGCCGTGGGGACGGCGGACGTTCGGCGAGGGTGGAGCGTGCCGCTTGCTGCGATGACTTCGATGATGACGATGAACCGTGCAGCGCCCGGCGGCCGCGCGCGAGCGCGAGGGTGGCACACGTGCAGCCGCGACGAACCGACGTCGGCCTAATGCTCGCTTCGGCGGCGCGGCGCCGCTTCACGCGATTCACAGCGCTGCACATGCGAGCTCGCGCAGCTTCGAGCGCGCGGAAGCGCGCGTAGCCACGAAGCCGCGGCGCCGCGTCCGCCGCAAGCGCGCATTAGGCCGCCCCACAAGCGAAGAACGTGCATTCGCGAGGGTTGCGCGGGCGGAACGTCCACGGTGCGGCGCTCGCGCGGCGTTTTGATGTAATCAAAACCACTTAATATGCGGCGTCGAAGGTCTCAACCTTCCACTGCCCCCTTGCTCTTGTCAGCGTGATGTACAGCGGCGACGGTAGTGGCACCCACCCACGCAATACGTGGTATTCGATCTCGATACCGCCTGCGGCTTCGCGCTTCTGGACCACCCACCACCACCACAGGTGATATCTCTTCTCACGTTCGATCGTCTGCGCCGTAACGCCACTCGCAGGTAGTTTTCCGAATGCAGAAGTGTAGTCACCGGCTCGAAGCTGGCGCAGCATGGAGTCCGCCGCGCGCTCTGGTGTGTCGGCCGGCGGCTTGGATGGACCCATCGCAAACACGCCGGCTACCGCGATAACAACGAGACAAACACCTGTAAGGACTGCACGCTTTTTGTTCACTGACCGTCCCACGGCCAAGGTGTGTAATGGGTCATTGGAAGTGGCGTTGTCAGCCCCCGTTCGCGAAGCTGCCGAGGCGCTACTGACATCATGTACACTGGGCCAGTCGGTTTTATCCTCTCATAGCGACTCGGATTCGACGAGAACGACGAATACCAGCTGAATCCGTCAGTCGCAACACCTTGCTGCCGAGTAAACATCCCAGCAAACAATAGCGCGGTGTTGCAACCATAGAAGCTCGCGCTGGCATTTTCTGCCCAGTTAACTTTAAGCGACCCGACTTCCGAACTTGTAAACTGCTCCATGAGCCCGGCAGAGTCATGGAAGATCGGTCCGTCGACCGGTCCCGAATGCGAAAAGAGAGAGATGTTCCCGACTTTTCCGTACTGACTCTCAAGGCCATTGGCTTGTTTAATCGCCGCGGCAAAGTCTTCTTTCGTTCGGACGCCGGCCAACAGAACCGTGTCCTTTTTCGAGTCATAGCCCTTCTGTTTCTGGATCTCCGCGGCACGCGTTTCTGCCGCACGTTTGAATTCATCGTCGCCGTGCCGATTGCCCGTTGTGTACGTCACGAGATAAACGGTAGTTCCCGTCGGATCGGTGAACACCATCGGGTTGTTCACCGCGTACGCGTATCGGTTCCACATCTGTGGGCTCTGAAGAGCGCGCTTCACATCCAGCACCGGATCGACGGATAAGAAGCGTCCCGTTCTTATGCTTAGCGGCGCCGCCGTTGATGACGCGATCTCCTCATATAGGAAGGAGTTGAACGATTCCGGCTCGATCGAGAAGGCAGTCTCGTAGCAGAGTGCTTTTTCGGCGAAGAGCACCAGAGAGACGGCCGCTAAGAAGTGGATCAGCTTGCGCACGATCGGCTGTCGATTCTACTCGTCCGCTCGCCGTAGCGCGTCCCACTTCGAGCCGCGGGAACGCATCGGAGTCGCGGCCGTTGGCGTGCGTTGATGCTCGCTCGGATGCGATGCGGCGTGCACCTTCTTGAGCTCAACGGGTACGACGTTCGTGTATCGCTGCGTGGTGCTGATCTTCGCGTGACCGAGTAGCTGTTGCACCTCGCGCACGCCCGCGCCGTTCTCGAGAAGATGGATCGCGCAGGAGTGACGGAGCACGTGCGGCGTCACGTGCTTGATGATGCCGGCGCCGCGCACGGCCGGCGCAAGGATGTAGCGCGCGACGCCGTCGGCCGTGATGCGATTGCCCATGTCATCGACGAAGAGTGCGCGTGCGTTGCACGGTGCGGCGACACGTCGCGTCTGGATGTAGCGCTGCACGAGCTTCGCGGCGATGCGGCCGATCGGCACGACGCGATCCTTCTTCCCTTTCGCTTCGCGGATCAGCAGCCTGCGGCCGGCGAAGTCGATATCGGCCAAGTCGAGCCGCACGAGCTCACCGATGCGGAGCGCCGACGAGTAGAGCACTTCGAGCACCGCGCGATCGCGCAGCTGCGTCTCAGAATCGCAGACGACGAGGATCGATCGCACTTCTGCTTGCGTGAGGTACGGCGGCAGCGTGCGCTGCATCGGCGTCGGCCGCACACGCTCGAACGGATCAAGCAGCACGAGCTGATGGCGTGCCGCCCATCGGAAGAACTGCGCGACGCCGGCGAGCACCGGATTCCAGCTCGTCGGCGACAGGTGCGAAGCGAGCCACCGCCGATACTCGCGCGCCGTCTGCTCATCGATCGCTGCGAGCGACGATGCGCGGCCTTCGATGTAGAGCCACGCGCGGAAGCGAAGGATCAGCCGTTGTTTCGTGCGGATCGTCGATTCGGCGAAGCGGCGCGCGCGTTGCGCGTCGAGGAAGCGATTCGTGGTCCGCTCACTCCCACTCCGTTTCGGCTGGCGCTTCCAGCTCGCGCGGATGCGAGCGCGCGTGCACGCGCTTGAGATCTCCGATCTCTACGTGCGTGTAGATCTGCGTCGACGACAGCGACTCGTGCCCGAGGAGCTGTTGGATGTAGCGGATGTCCGCGCGGCCGCGCAGCATCGCCGTCGCGCAGGTGTGCCGGATGCCGTGCGGGAACAGACGTTTCTCCAGGCCGGCGATCTTCGCCACGCGATGGATCATCCCGTACAGCGATTGCTGCGCGAGCGGCGTGCCGTTGATCGAGAGGAACAGACGCGACTCCGGCGTGTCGCTCCCACGCAGCATGTGCGGCCGAGCCTTCGTCAGATACTCGCGGATGAAGTGCGCCGCGACCTTGCCGAGCGGCACGACGCGATCCTTCTTGAACTTCCCCTGCAGGACGGTGACGTAGCCGCGATCGAGATCGATGTCGCAGACGCGAAGCCTGAGCAACTCCATGTGCCGGATGCCGGTTGAGTAGAACGTCTCGAGGATCGCGCGATCGCGAAGGCCGGTGTACGTCGAGAGGTTCGGTGCGCGCAGCACGGCGCGCATCTCTTTCGGCGAGAGCACGCCGCGCGGGAGGCGGCGGCCGACGCGCGGCAGCTCGACGTTGCGCGCGGGATCGAGAACGACAATGCGCTCAGCGACGCAGAACGCGAAGAACGATCGCACGGCGTTGAGGAACATGCGTTGCGTCGCCGGCGCGAGCGTTCCGCCGCGTCGCTTGTTCTCGCGCTGACAGAGCCAGAGCTGATACGCGCTCACCATCTCATCGGTGATGCCGGCGACCGACGCGACACGCGGGTAACGCCCGACGATGAAGCGCTCGAAGTCGGCGAGCGCCTTCACGTACTGCTCGATCGTTCCGGCCGACCAGTTGCGCACGCGCATCTCATCGGTGAAGCGTTCCACGTGCGGAGCTAAAACTTTCTTTTCCATGCTCGCCTCTCAAGGTCGCAAGGTCACCGCGCGGCGTGCGACGGCTTTTCGTTTCAACGGGATGACCTCCTTGCGGAGACCTTTGGGGCGATCTCGCAAGGTTGGGTGATTTCGTAACAGTCAGCTTCGCTTGCAGCTCGTCGGGTGTGGTGAGGCCGGGGATCGCGGTCGGCGCTGCAGGCGATGACGACGCGAGCCGGTAGCGGAACGCTTTGCCGAACGAGCCGCAGACGATTTCGACGTACTCCAGCGCGACCAGCTCGTGCAGCAGCGCGATCACGCGATGGTCGGGCAGGCCGCTTGCCTCGCGCACTTCGCGACGTGTCACCGCGCCATCGGGTTTGTTGGCCGCGAGCGCGCGCACGACGTGCAGCAACTCCGCGGCCGGACGCTTCACGCTTCAGATCGGCGAGCGTCGCGCCCAGAACCTCGGCCGCGAGCGCATACGCATGCGCGTAGTCGGCGATCGTCGCTTCGATGTACGCGCGGCCGTCGCCCGTCTTCCGCTCTCGCTGATGTTGGTGCAGCAGCGCGATCACTTCGATGAGGTTGAGGAAGCGCAGATGATCGCGCCGCGTGCGCAGCCAGTGATGCGGGAAGTCGATCGCGCCGGCGAACGGGATCACCACGTCGACCGACGCGAGAAGGCGCTGCGCATTCTGATGACGACGGATGATCGCCTCACGCTCGCGCGCGGCCGCGCGGCCTTCGATCGTCTTGCTGCGACGCTGCGCCTCGTGGATGCGGCGCGTCTGCTCTTCCGACTCGTCGCACCACACCTCGAAGCAGCGCGTTGCGTTCTCCGGATGGATGCGGGTCTCGGTCGTCGTTTCGAGGAACGCGGCCGGCCCGAGGATCTCGAAGACCTGCGTTTTGATGCGGCCGCTCGACGGATCCTTGATCGGCACGGCCAGGATGAGCTTCTTCTTCGACTGCAGCGAACGGATCGAGTAGTCCGCTTCCATCGATCCGGCGCGCTCTTCGACGACGATGAACTTGTGCTGCAGCGCGTCGCGCTCCATGTAGTACAGCGCCTGTGCCGACAGACGCGAGAACAGGATCATCTCTTCGGGCGGGATCATCAGCTCGAGCACGTCGGCAATCGCCGATTTGCCGGAGCCGGACTGCGAAGTGATGATCATCAACAGCGGCGCGTCGAGCTTGCGTGAGACTGCGACGAGATAGCCGAGCTGCTTGTTCGTCGTCTCGCCGACGTAGCCCACGGCTTCCATGTCGACCGCGATCACGTCCAGCAGATCGGCGCGCAGCAGAAGCGCCATCGCCTCGTCCCGATCGCTTGCGGTCATCTCCAGCGAAGGCGGCGGCGCCGGCGCGTTTCCGTTCGCCTGGTGCCGCTCGATCGCATCGAGCAGGAAGAGCAGATCGCGCTCGATCTCGATTCGCTCGCCGAGCTGCGCGTCGATTGCGCGCGTGAGGAAGCCATTGCGCGAACGCGCGGAGTAGAGATCGACGGCATCGATCACGCGCGCGTCGCCAACAGCGAGCTTGATGCCGACGCGCAACGATCCGCCGCGGCTCTTCGCATCGATGCCGCGCACCGTGTACGTGCGCGTGCCCGACACGAACTGCATCTCACCGCCGGCGATCGCGAGCTGACCTTCTTCCTTAGCGGCCTTCCCGTTCTCTGGTGAGTTCGGGCTGTCGATGCGCTCACCGGCCATCGTGCGCTTCAGCGCATCGGTGCCGTCATGCACGAGCACATCGCTCAGGTCCTTGCGCGCGAGCTCCACGACGCGCATGTCGAAGTCGGCCGACAGCTGCTCACGGCACTATCCGCCGTTCTGCGGCGACGACGGAGTGATGTGCGGCCACCTCGCGCAGGGCGGGAAGGGGAACGTTTTTGCTTGGATCGCCACGCCGGCCGAGACACGCCGACGCGCTGTCAGGCTAACTGGGCTTGGTTAGCCTACAGTGCGCGGCGTGGCGAGCGCCGACGCTTCTTGCACGCCCTGGCCGCGCTTAGCTGCGCAGCGCCGACGCGATGAGCGATCGCGCTCGCGTTGCAGTTGCGCGGCGCTGCGTCAGCTACAGCGCGGTTTTACCATCGACGATGAACGCGCCGGTCGACGTCGTCCCCGGGCGTGAAGCAGAGCGGCCGGCGTGGGGACGCCGGACGCTCTGCGGGGGTGGAGCGTACCGCTCATGGCAATGACTTCGATGTGCACGACGAACCGTGAAGCGCCCGGCGGAGCGCGATAGCGCGGGGCGGCTCACGTGCGGCCACGATGAACCGAGTCCGCCCAAGATCCGGCTTGGCTGCGTGGCCCGCTGACACGCGATTCGCAGCGCTGCACGTGCGAGCTCGCGCTACTCGAGCGCGCGGAAGCGCGCGGAGCCACGAAGTCGCGGGCCACGTCTGCCACAGCCGCATCTTGGGCGGCACCACGGGGCGACGCACGTCCGTTCGCGAGGGAGGACGGGGGAGGGCCGCTAAGAACCGCACGCAGTCAATGAACAGTTTGTGAGGCTAACGCAAACAGCCGCAAAAACGGTTCCTCAACATAATCGAACGGTGCATCGGTTGCGGTTACTAACGCACCGTTCCCGAGAAGCTCAGTTGTAGCACCTGGCGTGTCTGTTAATAGCTGCCGGATTTCGTCCGGCGGCAGTTCCACTCCTGCCCGATGCTGCGCTGCCGCCAGGTCTATACGCGTTGTGATCTCTTCCACCCAGTCAGGCCCGAGCTCGGATCGGAGATACCCGTAATTCGCCGTCACTCGCCGTGGCTGCACGAACGCAGGATCATCCGGCGAAACTGTCGTGAAGTAGAGACCACCCTTCTCATGCAGTGCAACGATGGCATCGAGATCTCGAGCGAAGTCGTCGATCTCGCGGTGGTAAATCGTATGCGCTGTCAGCGGATGGAGATCGAGGTCACTATAGATCACCAAGTGCCGCGGATTAAAGAGCTCAATTAGTTCTCGCGCCATCTGAAGAGGTCCCGAGTAATTTCGCCGCAAGGCCTCGATCATCGCGATAAAGTTTCTGTGAGCACGATCGGGATGCTTAGCGGCCTCGACGACCTCTATCGGGACTCCGAAGTTCTTCGTTGCGTACCAGTCGAGCCTCACCGGCCCAAAGCTGTTGAAATAGAGGCCTTGCCAGCCGTACTTAGAGCCGAAGCGCTTTGCAACGAGCCGCCTCTTGTTCTGCACCAGGGTTTGCGACACGTCGTCGTATCCTACCGAGTCGTACGTCGCCGCCACCTCTATAGCCATCGAGTCGGAGATGTTCCGCGGCAGATATGCCATGATATCTTCGACGCGGTTTGTTAGCGGACGCGATGTCTGTATCACGTTAGACAGATCACCATCGTACACGGCCAGGTCGCGAAAGATCGCCTCATCAGAAGCGCGATTTTGCGCCGCCACGGCCTCCAGCAGCTGCTCGACACCATCCCGATCGATCGTGCGACCGTCTAGCCAGAAACTCAAATGAAGTAACCGACTCACAGAGCTAGTAGTACCTCACCGTCACCTGGTTGCCGTCTACCAGAACGCGCTCCCATTTGTTGCTGCCGGAATTGAATCTTTGGAGATGGTTGCCAACGACGCGATAGTCGCCCGTAATTTGCTGTCCCTTTTTCAGTGCGATCTCCGCGGTGAATGACACGCCTCCGCCGACCTTCCCTTTCAGCGCTGCAGCCGTCGCAGCAATCTGGCCGACCGCATCTCCGACGTTGCTGCCTTTTGCTTCTACGATCTTGAAAGTGCCGCCCTTCGTGACGCCCAAGAAGTCCGCAGCGGAATCAGCTCTGCTGAGGCCCAGCACCTGTTTTACCGAGTCGTCCCCTTGGCCAAGCAACGCAACGCCCTCGCGGACAAGCGAGTTGTTGACCGCCGATTCGAGCGCATCCAGTTTGCCGACAACGCCCATCGCTTGCAGCCCGCGATGTCCATACTTGCCGACCTTGGCCACCCACGAACCAGGCACGTACGGCAGAGCAACGGACGCGGCGTCCCAAGCCAAATAACCCAAGTTCGCCCATGACGGGGCCGTCGCCATGCTGTAAACGCTGGCTCCGAGCGAAGCAACGTCGATAACGGTTTCGACCGGGATGTTGCCGTCCGGATCGACGTACTTAATCGGATTGTTGTGTGCGTATGAGTAACGATTCCAAGATTGCGGCCTTCGCAGATTCGGCGCGCCTTGATCGACCGATAAGAACCGTCCCAAGTTTGGATCGTAGTATCGGGCGTGCATGTAATCCAGGTACTCGGAGTTATCGACGTTCATCCAGCCGAGGAAGTCGCGTTGGTGGCCAGCGAAGCGCATCGCGTCGATGTGGCGGCCGGGATACGTTTCTTCCTGGTAGGTCTTACTGAGCGTCATCCCGAAGGGGGCGTAATCGTGCTCACTCACGCTACGCCCTTCATCGTCCGTGGCCATGCGGACGCTTCCGAGGTGGTCGAGGTGGTAGTGACGTACTCCGCCGAACGTGAACTTACCCGACGTAGCCGTGTACTCGAACTTCTGCGATTCCCCGCCGACTAGTGCATTTTCGCCATAGACGTAATCCTGAGCCCACAACCAGGACATGATTCCCGGTGACACATAGCTGTCCTGCTGATATTCGCGCAGCACCCGGCCTTCGAGGTCGCGAATCGACCAACGCGACAAGTTGTCGTCGATGATCGTTCCGATCCGCTCGTCGCTGACGTCATAGATCATCCGGCGCTCGTAGGAACCCTGGCGGACGGTCGTCATCGAGTTCAAGGCGTCATACTTGTATACGCGTGTGCCCCAGTACGTTCCGCGGCTCGCTGTCACTGCGTTCCCGGCCACGTCATATTCGACACCGTTAAGCCGGTTGCTCGAGGGATCGACAGGAATCTCGACTGCACTCGCGCTGCCCGTCTGCTTGCCCGTGAGGTTTCCGAACGCGTCGTAGGAGAACGTCTCCGTCACGGAGACGTCGCTTCCATTCGCACGCGTATGCACGGTCGACTGGATCAGCCGGCCCGCGCTGTCATATCGGTATTGATCCGTACCAGCGGCGGTGATGTTTCCGCTGCCGTCGTAGGTGTACGATCTCGGACCCCACTGCAGGTCTTCGTCGGAGTTCGTCTCAACGCGGAAGCCAGACGAGTCCTCCGGCACCGCCCACTCGTGCTCAGATTCGCCATTCCAGATCCGCTGCACGTACATGACCGCCTCGTGCTTGCGCAGCTGCTTGACGACTCCCAGAGGAAGAATCACAACCCGACGCGTACCATTCTTCGAAAGAACCTCGCCGCCGAGACCTGCGAAGTCGGGTTCGTCCACCTTCTTCGTGCGGCCCGGTGCAGCAGCACCTGGGATTGGCGTGCCAGGCTCCCACAGAACAACGAAGAACTTCCCTTTCCCAGGAGGTAGTTTCTGCGGCGTCGCATGCAGTCGATTGACGCCAACCGTCGCTAACAGGATCGCTGTGGCTAGCAAACCTAGAACTCTGCTCATCTTCATTGATGCACCCGCTGCTGAATTTCATTCACGTGCACTGCCTGGGAAGCAACACCCGTCAGATCGGCATCCGTAAAGGATGCGATCGGCACACCAAGCGCTTGCAACACTTCCGTCATTCTCGCCCGGCATGCAATGACGTGCCGCGCTGAAATGAGCGCGCCCGGCGAAGGGAGCGGGTCTGTTGCCGCGAGAATGTTCTGCCAAGTGACGGCCGGCCACCCTGCAGCCGCTCGTGCAGCGTTCACCGCGTCGAGCGTCGAGTTCAGCGGCACAGGCGTAATCGCTGTGCCCGAGGAGGCGCCTGTGAACGTCAGATTCGTCACGATGTCGGAGTTGCTGTAGTTCTTCCCCAGCCGCACCCGATACGCATACACGCGTCCGCTTGGCACCGTGTCATACACAATCGCGCTCGAAGTGGTGGTCACCTCGTCCCATGTTGTCCCAGCGCGACGCTCGAGAATGTACCCGCCTGATGCACCGGCCACCGCAGGCCACTGCACTTTGATCTGCATCTGTCCACTGCCGGAGGAGACGAGGCTGGCTTGGAGTCCGCTACTGCCGATCACCGGCTCGACCGTGATCGTCACATCACCAGTCGCGGTGCTGCACGAGTCGGTGATCGTCAGACGGTAGGTCGTCGTGATCGAAACGGCCGCGATGCGCAGCGTTTTCACACCGTTGATCGGATTGTTCGGTGATGGGCAGGCTCCGGAGAGGCAGGACCACTGATACGTCGCGCTCGCGCCGGCGGTTGGATCCGGTGTGAGCACCCACGCTCCATCCGGTTGCGCAACCGGTCTGATCGTTCCGGTCGACGGAGCGGGGCACGTGTTGACGCCTACCACCGCTACCTGCGACTGCACCGTACCGCAAGGGTTGGACACTACGACGTAGTAGGACGTGGTCGTGCTGGGGTTGATGTGCAACGTACTGCTCGTACCGACGTTTGCGAACGTTGAAGTGTCGATCCAGTCGTAGCGCAGCGGCCCCGTTCCCAACGCGCCGACAGACAGATCGACGAAACCGCCCGACGACGTCACGCTCGCCGGTTGCGTGGCGAGCGTCGGAGCAACGCAGCGGTCGTATGTTCCGAACGAGATCGAAGACGGACGCCCCATGTCGCCAACAACCTGGACATCGGCAATCGAGTTCGCGTGAACGAGCGTGTTCCTCATACCGTTTGGCCAATAGGAGATGCTTGATGCGAAAGACGTGATTCCGGTGAGACGACCGCGATCGTACGTCCGCGTCATGCTGCTGCGATCGAGCGCACTCGGCGCGCCACAGTCAAGGCACATCGGATACTTGGTCGAAGTCGGAAGATCCAGTTCGTTCAGCGTCACGCCGGTAAAGATCTGGTTCTGAGCACTTCCGAAGCTGGTGGGGAACCCGTCGATGTCGAGCGTTCCACTAACCTGATCGATGCTGATCCACTTGCCCGTTTTCCGGTTCAACGAATCGTATTTGTAAACGTCCATGATCGCGTAATGAGCGTCTCGCGCCGTCAGCGGATTCATGACCGATCCCCAGTTGTATCGGGTCGCGGAATATAAGGTTCCAAGCGGTCCGGCAGGGATTTCGACATTATTGACGTCCTTAGTGACGGTATCATCCGCGTAGTAGAAGCGTTTCAAAGGACGAAACACCGGTTGGTTGTTTTGTGGCGTGCGAAACGGGTTGCGCGCGTCGATTCGCTTCAAACGCTCTTTGCCATCGTAAGCGTATCGCAGGTCAAATTCGGTGGCAGCCGCGCCGTGATCCACGTCCAGCACGTGCCCGCGGGAGTCATACGTATACGACGTCATACCGCTTTCGGGTTGCGATTCCCAACGCAGCAGGCCTCGTCCGTCGTAGTCGAACGTCCGTTCCTGCGCCGCCGTGCCAGATTTCATCCGGACCGACTGGAGTTTTCCCGCAGGCGAATAGCGGTAGCTGGTCGTGACCGACGAGCCGTTCGGTGACCCGCTCGTCGTCGGGCCAGAAGCTTCCGCAACCTCGATCAACTGGCCGTACCCGTCGTACTGCTCGGCAACCGATACGGTAGCGTTGAGGCTCAGAGGCGTCGCCACCTTTTGCGTTCGAGTTCTCAGACGATCACCCACATACGAGATGCTAAACACGGAATTGTCTGGCACGGTCGTGGACGTCAGTCTTCCGAGAGCGTCGTACGTGAATGTCGTAAGCGGCAATGACGACGCTGTCCCCGGTTCGGTTTGGGATGTCATGCGTCCGAGAGCGTCGAGGACGAACTCCTGCCGGCTCTCGAGATTTCCTGGGATTGCCGTCCACTCACGCACCACGCGTCCGAGGACGTCGAGATCATATTTCTTCGACGTCAGCGGCGCTCCTCCCGCATTCGGATACTGGATCGCGGTGATCTGCAGCGGTGCCGCGGCGGCCGGATACGTGTAAATCGTTTTCGCGCGCCCCTGCGGTTTGACGAGTGTAAGACGGCCCATTGCGTCGTAATCGAATTCGGTTTCGATTCCGGACGGGTCGCGGCTGAACCGTACCCGGCCCGTATTCTCGTCGATGGTTTGATCGACGTTCAGAAAGCTAAACGCGTCAAGCTCGTTTGGATCGAGGTACTCATTCGTTGCGAGCGTGCCGTGACTATAAGTCGAGAACAATCGGTAGGTGACGGTACCCGTCGAGACCGATTGACAAGATTCGAGTCCGACCGGATATTGATCGCCGCCACGGTATGTTTCGTCGATTACGTTTCCGTCTGCGTTGTAATAATAGTTCGTGACCAGGTCTCGCGCCGACATGGTTGGAGTGGCGCCGCCACTGCCAATTTCCGCGAACACGCGCTGCCGGGTCAATGCGCCGGTCGCGCCGTCCCAACAATACGTACTTTTCAAGACGTTTCCGCCTTGCTCGGTGCTCCTGGCGTCGAACATGCCTGTGATCCAACTTGTGGACGGGGCGACATACTCCGTTCTGGAGACCCGGGACAGCGTGCCGGGAACTGTTCCACTGGTTCTGATCTGACGATAATGACCAAAGCCATCCCAGTCGGATGAATCCGAATCCATGTACACGGGCTTGCCGGACAGGATGTCATCCTCGTACACGACTCGGGAGGATTCCGGCCGGAAATTCATGCCTCCTGTGTGAGCCATGCGCAGATACGTCGACCGAAGAAGGGTCCCGCTGGAAGAATAAGTGCGGGTGGACAACCATCGCGTTCTCGAATCATCCGGCAGGTGTTTCGCGATCGGCTGACCATATTCGAGATCCGACCAAGGCACAGTCGTAAGGCCGCCCACCGTCTGCGCAACAGAAAAATAGTTCTCCGTGCGCGTCCCAGAGGGATCAGTGAACGTGTTGACGAAGTACGTGTACAACGAGCACTGATTTTCAGCGAACTGTAATTGGGGCTCGCAGGAGATCCCGGGATCGTACTTCCACACTCCGATTTCGGGTCTGGCTCCGGTTACCGGATCGGGTGGGCCGAACACTCGACGTCTATTGACACCTGTAGATTCGGCCAAATACTGCTCGCCGCTGGCTGCTGATTGGGCCGGCTTCTTGTACGTCAGCCACTCCCAAGTGATTTTCCCTCCGGTCGGCAGCACCATATAGGTGGGCAGCCCACCGGTGTAGTTCAGTACAGAGCCCGGGTTATAGTCGAATAAAAACTGGCGCTGATCGGGGAGTGTGACCGCAGCCAGGACTTTGACGGTCGTGGTTTGCGCCGTATTGCCGAGAGTGGCCTGGTCATCCGTGTGTGCTGGACCTCGATTGACAGTCTTATCCGCGTACGTGAAGTTGTATTCGGCCGCAGCCCGCCCAGCGAAGTTCGCCAGACGTACCTGCGAAACGAACAATCGATACTCGCTGTCATGCAGCATCGCTTCGAATTCGACTTCATGCGTGCGCTCATGGCTGTCCGAGATCACCCACTTCATCCCGGGATGCTCCGCCATAGGATTCACGGTCTCATAGGTGATCGTCACGAAGTTGCCGGAGAAACGATTGCGGATTTCTCGCAATGACCAATAGCGCCGGTCTGTGTCATCCGGACCAAAGATCCGCTGTTCACCGTTCGGAAACTCGATGATTCTCCGCTGCTTCATCAGGTCGGGCGGCGTGGCGGTATCGTTTACGACGACCATGCGCAAGTACGAACCATCCGTGGTCGTCGAGAGCGTATCTTCACCCTCGGTCGGAAACGGGTGATCGGCGCCATCGGGACTCTCGTAGGTCCAGCGCCCATCTTCGCGCATCATGGGATCATTCGGCGAATACAGGCGGCCGAGCGTCAGCTGCCATCCCATGCCGGCATTCGCCCTACGGTGAGGGTGCATGATCGTAGGCTGCACCAAATCCAACTCGGTACATGCAGAAAGGTGAGGACAGATCGTTTCGCATGGTCCTCCCTCAGGTTTTCTGCAGATCTCCTCCGCTTCCCATACATTCCCATTCGAGACGAGCGACAGCCGATAAGAAAGGCCGCCTCCGACCGGATAGTCGTTTCCGATCGGAATCGTGAGAATCAGGTTGCCATTGAAGGCGTTGATCGTATCGATGTCGTTCATCTGGTAGACATCGTTCGCGTTGAATCCCTTTTTCTGGTTCTTCGGCTGTTGAGCGGTCGCGGCTGCTGCCAACAGCAAGCCGAGCAGCAGTGAGATCGGGCGGCGCATCACTGCGTCACCTCGTACGTTGCTGTCCGATTGTTTCTCGGATCGATGATGAGGATCACATCACCAGCCGAGATACGATCGACCGGCTTCGCGGATCCAAAAACCCGCTTCAACTCGGTCAACGAGAGCGTGATCGTCGCATCCTGCGTTCGATCGGCGTCGGTCTCTGCGCCGTCCGAGACGGACGCGGCCCACACACCGGTGTTCCTTGCTATGTAGACGATTTCGGCTACGGGAGCGTCGATGATGAGACGATCGGAGCCGGGGATGGCTTTCAACCGAATCGAGTGGGCCGAAGCCGTATAAGCGGACGAACTGGCTACACCGATCGCAGCATTGTCTTCGATACTCGCAAACGTCAGGATCGACCGTCTCTTTTCGCCACGAACGGCTCCGATTTCGATGTCGCCCGCAGGCGTGACGACGGCGACACCGCGATCCACCGTCAATAACGCATGACTATCCACGCGTTCGCGGCTGAGCGATAGCCACGCGATTTTCGTTCCTGGCTTCAATCCGCGCACTCTTGCGCCAGCTTCGCTGAAGGTCACTTCGGCGGCACGGGCCGAATACACCAGCATCGCAATTGAAAAAAGTAGTGCAATTCTTCGAACCATAAGTTTCCCCGGTTGCTGGCCGCAATTGAGCGGGTCGCTAAGAAATCAGCGGGCGACGCTGGAGGGCAATACTGCAACTGAGCAGCACCAAGATCTCCCTTCGCCGCTTTCGATTGAGTCGAGAGCCTCCGCACAAACATGGAGTTAGGAGTGGTGACGCCAACCCCTCCGCGATATCTGGAGCTATTGCAACGACAGCAGAACGAGAATCTCCCCTTCGCCGTTCTCGATCGTTTCGAGTGCTTTCCCAACAATGGTGCCGGGGCGATGGATCGACACTCCAGCAATGTCTAATGGGATAGATTTCATGGCGTAGCCGGGCTTATCGCTGGTCACAAGGAGATCGCCGACGCGAATCGGTGCTGCCGTAGCGTCGACTTTGACACGAACGCGACCGGTGGTTGCAATTTGTTCCTTTCCGGCTCCGCCTTCGCCGAGGGAAATGCCAGGACGCAGAGAGACAACACCCGCGACCGTGGTGTCATAGGCGCGATCGGAAGGCTTTACGCCATTGCCGAGGATCTCGTCCAGGACGACCACAGTGGCCGGCTCGATGTCGTTGCGTGATGGAACCCATTCCGCCACATCTTGATAAGTAGCCCGAATCTCAGTTCCAGTGACGATGCCATTAAAATGCGCATTCCCGGTGACCAGCATCGAACCCGGGCTGAACCGCGCGACCTCGACGAGTGCGCCGGTATTGTCGCTGACCTGCAGGGTGAGGCGACCCACGCGATCGCCGGACGCGACATTGTGACGAAGGCCGCGGATCATGCCCAGTGTCCCGTAAGAACCCGCGACGTCATATTTGGCGCTGAATTCGACTCCCGCGCCGAAGCCGGTATTGATGGCCGAGGGGTCGAACGCGCGCAGACCGACGCCCATGCTATTGCCGACTACGTCGAGCGCTCGTCCAGGCGCCGTCGTACCGATACCCACAAAGCCGTTCGTTGCGACATAGAGATATTCGGGATTGGAGTCTTTGGACGTTAGCGACAACCCCATCGCGTCAGCGGCACGGTTTGCAATCTGCGAGTACACGTTTGCGCCCGAGGCATTGGCATTGACGTACATCATTTTCGTGCCCCGTTGCACGGCAACGTACTGCGTCGTCGTACCGTTGATGTGCAAAATTGATTCGGGCGCGAGCGTGCCAATTCCGACCCGTCCATCGGCCGTAATGATCATGCGTTGAACGTCGGCCGTTGCAAGACGAAGCGACGGGTTCGGATACGTCGCTGCCGCGTCCGGACGCGCATTGATAAATCCCGAGCCACGTCCGTATGACGAACCACCATAGCCAATATTCAGAGCGGGACCAGCGACAGGGTCGGTGCCCATACCAACGACCGCGTCGGTCGTATTTGCACTAAAGACGTGCAGGGCGACCGAAGGTGTGGCGGTACCAATTCCCACTTTTCCGCCGTTCGGCTGAAGCGATAACGCTCGATACGCCACACTATCGGCGACCTGGATGAATCCAAACGGCGCTGCTCCGTTCGTATTCAGGTGAAAATCGATGTACGGGTTGTTCGTCACGGCGCGTCGCATGCGAATACCGTCGTTAGTGCTATTCGCTCCGATCACGAGCGAACGGTCGACGGTGGACGTGTTGATGCCGATCATTCCGCTGGATTCGTACATGTTCGAATTCACAAGCGTCGTGCCATCGACATCGAATTTCGCGATCCGGTCGACGGTCCCGGAATTCGTGAATACCTTGAATTCGCGTGGGGGCGGCGGAAAGCTTTCTTCGGCCGGAATGGTCTGACCAACAAGAATCGGCGACATGACGAGTGCACAAGTGAACAGGAACTGACGAATCTTCATAATTGACTCCTTACGGTGCACACGTACGCGCACACCTCGACCTGGCGGGGGTTATTCGCAAACGATACAAGCCGCGGCTCTCACCTCGCAGCGAGTGGTTCTCAGGGCGCCCAAGGGGATACCACGCATCCGTTCCCACGCGAATGCGACGAGGCGCAAAATTACAACGATCTTTATGTACGGATGGATCCGACTGACGGCTTGCAGGATGGCACGATCGACGTCGCAGCGTCAATACTTATTTGCCGCCAGTCGAGTGATGTTCGACACAGACGAAGATAAATACGGCAGCGAAGCGCATTACTACGCAAGGTGATTACGATTTACTCAGCAAGCTGTCGCCCCGATTCAACTCGTTGGGAGTGTTGCGCTTAGCCCGAGCAAGAAATACACACGACGGCCGCATTACGAATGTTCCCGATGAGACAGTTACGGCTCAGTCACAAATTTTTAATGAATCGTCGCGCGAGACACAGAATCTACAATACGTTCTGTGCGGCATCGGCGCAGAGATCCTAACGGCATAATCCATCGCACTTCGAGTCGGGTGATCCACATCCATCGGGAGCCTTAGCCGGAATGAGCGACAACAAACAGTAAGCGCGACGCGCTCCGCATCAAAACGAACGCCGGTACGTAAAAATAAACGCCCGTGCCACACAACTACGAATGGGCGGCGAAAACTTCGCGGATTGAATTTCCTTCTCGGTCAGGAACGCTAAGGCTTCGTCGCCGGTGCTGTTGGAGATTAGCTTCGTCGAGGTGACGGTGCCGGCTGTATTGACCGTGGCTTCCACAATGACCACGCCGTGGGCGCTGCTGTCGGAGAAACGGGGCGTGGGGGTTTCAAGGAAGGCGTAATCGGAATCGGCGGGGCAGCCTTTTCTCTTTGTTGCGGGTTTCTTGCTGGCGGAGGATTTCGGCTCGGCGACGAAGCGGGAGGCGACCCAGCCGGTGGTGCCGTCGGTCAGGCGCACTTTTGTCCAAGATTCGTCTTTGGACAGGACGTCGAGCGATGCGCCTTTCTTTACTTGCGACAGTACTTCTCCATCCGCGGAGGCGTCTTTACGCACATTGAGTGCGGATGCGGTCACTGTGACCTTGCCAATGACCTTCTCTTCGACTGCAGGCGCTGATTGCACAGGCATTGGCTCCGGTGTGGGAGCCGGCGCGGGCGCGGGGGTCGCGCAGCGGAAGAGAGTGGCGGTGAGAGAAAGGCAGAGAAGGACCCGACGCATGGGGCGCGATGATAGACGATTACGACCGCCAGACCGCGATCCCGTTTCCCGGGATCGCGATCAAGCGATCGCCAGTCGATGACAGTAATTGCCACGACTCGAACACGGACCTCGCCGTATGCGTTTCAGGGGATGGGTGTAGAAGGTCTGAAGCTTCTGCGCGCGGCAGGCGTGGCTGCGGACGGCAAACGCCAGTCCAGTGATATATGAATCTTCAAAACCAGCGCGACGCCAACACGTCGCACAGACGCCACAATGAGACCGGCCGTGCCGATCTCGAATGCGTCGATTGTCTCAATCACACGGGTCATACTCCCCTACAAACTCCTCCCCACCGCCGGCACGATAATCCGCAATTCATCCATCAGCTTCGTGAATTGGTCGGGATAGAGCGACTGCGGTCCATCACATACCGCCTTGTCAGGATCGTGATGCACTTCAATGAGCAGGCCATCTGCACCAGCGGCAATTGCGGCGCGGGCGACGGGCATGACTTTGTCGCGACGTCCTACCGCGTGCGATGGATCGCCAATGACCGGCAAGTGGGAGAGTTTATTCAGCACTGGGATCGCGGCGATATCGAAGGTATTGCGGGTAATCGTTTCGAACGTGCGGATGCCGCGTTCACAGAGGATGATTTCGTAATTGCCGCCGGACATGATGTATTCGGCGGCGAGTAACCACTCCTGAATCGTGGCGGACATACCGCGTTTCAATAGGATCGGTTTACGCACCTGGCCTAACGCGGACAGTAAGTTGAAATTCTGCATGTTGCGCGCGCCGACTTGCAGGATGTCGACGTACTCGAGCATTTTTTCAATCTGCGAAATCTCCATGACTTCGGAGACGACCGCCATGTTGTTTTCATCCCCTGCTGCGCGCAGTAGTTTCAGGCCTTCTACGCCCATCCCCTGAAACGCGTAAGGCGAGGTACGCGGTTTGTAGGCGCCGCCGCGCAGGATTCGCGCACCGGCGCGCGCAACGCGTCGCGCGGTTTCGAACATTTGCGTCTCGTTCTCAATGGTGCAAGGACCGGCCATCACGACGACTTTGTCGCCGCCGATTTCCACGCCTCGCGCTTTGACTACGGTGTTTTCCGGGCGAAACGTACGGCTCGTGAGCTTGTAAGGCTCACTGACGCGCACGACTTCCTGTACGCCTTCGAATAATTCGAATTCGCGAGGATCGAGGGTGTCGACGCGGCCGACGATGCCGAGGACGGTTTGATCGGAACCGGTGGATCGATGGACGTCGAATCCGCGACCGCTCAATTCGGCGACGACGTGCTCAATACTCGGTTCCGGGGCGTGTTTCTGCATCACGATAATCATTGAAAGCTCCTGTTCAGGATGGATTGGTGTTCATTGAGGAGGGATGGCGGCGCTTTCGCGCTCGACGCGGCGGGATTCGTCGATGATGCGCTCGAATAATCGACGAATGGAGGCGGGATCGAGAGGACCGGCTGACGATTCCTCGACGTGCCGTAAGACTTCCTTCTCCCGCTCGGGTGAATAGACCGGAAGCACCAATACGCCTTTGATCTCGCCGATCTCGACTGCGTATTTCGCGCGTTGATTGAGGAGCTTGACCAGCACCTCGTCCACGCGATCGATCGCTTCCCGTAAACGTTTCAGCTCGGCTTCGGCATCAGGTTGCGTCATAAACAAAAAACCTCTTCCCGCCGCGGGAAGAGGTTCTCGTTGTGCCTTAGCCGGTCGAGCGCCCCTATCCGCGGGGCGCACGTCTCGCCCACGCTACTTGCCGTAGCGGTAATAAAACGCAAAAGCAAAAAGGGTCGTGGGCATCAGTGGCGTCACTGTACGGACAGAGGCGCGAGTTGTCAATCACGACGACCGTTGTCGAGGTAGCTGACGTGAATCGTGGCCTCGAATGCGCCCAGTGCAACGCTTCGTTCCGAGTGCATCACCGGCCAGGTCTGTGGATCCCATCGCACGCGCACGATCTGCACCGGCTCGTTGGGATCGATCGTCACATACTGATTACTCTTACGACGCTCGCCCGCGATCAGCGTCCCGACGCGCCCGACGCCGGCTTCGACTTCTTCCGGGAATCCCGTTTCGTCGGGCTTGAACGTTCCGGACCATTGCACGATTTGCACGCGATCGCCGCGATAAAACGACTGCCCTTCCCAGGTCGCGATTGGCGCATCACGATGGACAGGCACAGCGACCGCTCGCATTCGCGCAGCTCGCGCCATGTGAATGCGTTGCGCGATGAACGCGCCCGTTCCCACCAGACCAATGGCGAGTAGTACGAGCAGAAACACGATCCACTGTCGCTGTCTGTCGGTTTCGATCACGTGCCGATTGTATGCACACGACAACTTGTTAAACTGCCCGCGGATGTCCGTCCAGGTCTGTGCAGTTCACCCACAGCGTCCTGTTTTCGCGCGATGCATGTCGTGCAAAAAGATGTTGTGTCAGGAGTGCGCAACGCAGTGGGACGGGATCTGGCATTGCGCCGCATGTCTCGGTGCAAAGCGTGGAGCGCAGGTCGAGCGTTCTCCGATATTCGGATGGCTGGCCGTGATCGTCACGTCGCTCATCCTCTTATTCACCGGCGCGCGAGTGATGGTCTGGGCCGGCGCTTTGATCGCGAGCTGGTTTTGATTCGCGCGTCGCTCTCCACGACCTCGGTGCTCGATGAAGCGACCGAGGTCGTTTCGATGACGGGGCCGTCGTGGATCGGGCTCGTGATCCTCACGTCACTCCCGCTTCGTTATCTGCAAGCGATTTTTCTCGATCAACTGATCGAGCTCGGCGGCAACGCTCCCCACTACGGCAATCTCCTCGGCGCCACCGCAAACCTCATCGTCTTCGCGATTCTCATCGCCACGTGGGGCCGCGCGATTTATGCGCGCGCCTGCCGCCTCTCGCTCGCGCGCAACGGCACGCCGGGCCGCGGCGCGTGGCGCGTTCCGATCCCCGCACTCGCGAGCTACGTGCTCACGTCCGCATCGGCGGCGCTCGTCGGATATCTCTCGCTGTTCACGTGCGTGGGCTACATCGTGGCGGTCGTGTTCTCCGGACTCGCGATCGGCACGATGGAGCTCAATGAGCGCGTTTCGCTCGCGAATCCATTTCGATTGATCTTTCGCTACACGAAGCACATGACGATCCTCGTCGCGATGGTGCTCGTGTTCCTCTGCGGCGCGGTGGTCGCGTTCATCAACCTCGCGGGCGCATTTGCGATCGGACAATGGGCCGCGGGCGCGATCGGCGGATTCGATGCGCCGCGCTGGCAAACGCTTTTCGGTGCGAATCGCCGCTACATCCTGATGCTCATCGCCGGTGCGTTTTGCGCGATCGAGCCGTTCTGGATCGCCGCGCAGGTCGTGTACGTGCGCAAAGCGGGCGCGGAAGAGAGCGGCGACGATCTGCGGTCGTGGTTCGAAGAATTTCGAAGGAGCGAAGCGTGATGCGTCGCGCGCTGCTCATCGTTCTCTTCGCGCTTGCGCTGAATGCTCACGCGGAAGCGATTCGCATCGAGCAATACATCGCGGAACTGCAGCACATCGATGGATTGCTCGCGACGAATGATCGTGAGCTTGCGAAGACCGAGGCGATGACGTTGTCGGCGTACGACGTCGATTCGCCGCAAGGACGCTTTCACGCCGATGAATCGCTCCTCGGCGCGATCGCCGATTCGCGCGAAACCGTCGCTTCACTCCGTTCGCGCATCGCGCTCACGCTTGACGAGTTGCGCCGCGCGACCGGCATCGGCGCCAGCGACGCGGATCGCAAACTGCTCGAACAGGTCGCGAAATCGCAGGAAGTCGAAGAACTGAAATCCGGCGGCGAGATCGAAGGTCCGCCGAGCGTCGAGATTCCGTTCATCGAGCGCATTCTCAAATCCGTGCAGAAAGTCATCGAGTGGATCGTCGAGAAACTCGGCAAGCTCCTCGAATGGCTTCTCGATCTGCTGCCCGGCCGCAACAACATGAACACGGTCACGGGCGGCATGCGCTGGATCGTGCTCGGCATCGCGCTGGTGATCCTCTTCGTCATCGTGCTGCTCGCGTTCAAAGTGCTGCGCAAGTCGAAAGCGGAAGTGCGCAGCGTCGCGGAATCGGATGCGCCGATCGGCTCCGAGCGCGACGCCGATCCGCTGTCACGCGGCGCGAATGAGTGGGAGCGTTACGCACTGAAGCTAGGCAGCGAAGGCCGTTATCGCGAAGCCATTCGCGCGTGGTTCCACGCGGTGCTGGTCACGTGTTACGCGGAAGGCATCCTGCATTTCCGCAAGGGCCGCACGAACTGGGAGTACATCTCCGCGCTCGCGCCGACGCACGCGTGGCGGCCCGAGCTCATCACGCTCACGCGCCGCTTCGAAGAGGAGTGGTACGGGCACGACGACAGCGCGCTCGAAGCGTATGAAGACTGCGGCGCGCGTGCGCAGCGCATTCTCGACGCGTTGCATCGCGGAGGTGCCGCGGCATGAGGCGCGTGCTTCCGTTGATCATCGCAATCGCCGCGTTCGTCGGCTTCGGATTGCTGTGGATCATCACCGACGAGCGTGCCGCGCAGCGCGTGTTCGACAAGTACTCGAGCGCGAACACGAGTGATGAAGGGCTGTCGCTCGCATCCGGATATCTCGCGCGACGCACGCGCGTTTCGATGCTCACGAAATCCGTGGCGCGCTCGCGACTCGAAGAGAACGCGGTGATCTTTCGCGTCACGGAAGAACTGCCGACGTACTTCGATCCCGAGGAGCTCGATGACAACGAAGTCGGACCGCCGCGTCCAAAGCGTCGTCCGCTGCTCAACGATGCCGAGGATGCATTCGTGCGCAACGGCGGCCGATTCATCATCGCCGCGGAATCGGGCGCGCTCGACATGACGAGCATCGAATCCACAACGACGAGCAAAGTCTTTCCGATCTGGCCGCGCATGAAGCCGATCGAGTTGCCGGAGCGACGCGCGTTCGCGTCGCTGCCGGCGCGCATGCAACCCATTCTCATCGCCGACAAGCGCGTGATACTCGCGAGACAGCGGATCGGCAAGGGTGATTTGTTTCTGCTCGCGGCGCCGGAAGCGATCGAGAACAAACATCTTTCGAAAAATCTCGAACTATTGGTGGCGCTCGCGGGAGTGAAGCGGCCGGTGTATTTCGATGAAGTGCCGCACGGAATCATGAGCGGCGACGGCGCGCTCGAGCTCATGAAGGAGTGGAACCTCGGCACGTTCCTGGTGATGCTCGGCGTCGTCGCGCTGCTGCTCTTCTGGCGCGAAGGCAAACGCATCGGACCCGCGGAAGAGGAGTATCGCGAAACGCGCTCCGAGGCCGTCGATCTCGTGCGCTCCCTCGGCGCGCTGTATCGCGGTGTGACGAGTGATGCGGAATCGATCGCGCTCTACCACGATGCATTCACGCGCACCGTCGCGACGCAGACCGGTTTGCGCGGCGAGCAGTTGCGCAAACGCGTCGACGATCTCACCGGCGGTCTCGTCGCACCGAAGAGCGCCGGCTCGCTGCCGGCGAACGTGTTCAAACGCATGCTCGCGCAGCTCAATCAAGGATTCGAGAAATTGCAGTCCCGGAGGTAAGGAATGCAGACCATCAACGACATCGCCACACGATTCGCGGTGCTGCGCGCGCAGCTCGATCGCGTGATCATGGGGCAGGACCGCGTGAAGACGCTGGCGATCACGTCGATCGTCGCGGGCGGCCACATGCTGCTCGAAGGCGTGCCGGGCACGGGCAAGACGCTGCTCGCGCTCACGCTCTCGCGCTTGTTCGGATGCCGCTTCCGCCGCATTCAATTCACGCCCGATCTCATGCCGTCCGATCTGCTCGGCGCGAATGTCTTCAATCAAAAGACGCAGGAGTTCGTGTTCCGCGCGGGGCCCGTGTTCACGGACATTCTGCTCGCGGATGAAATCAATCGCACCCCGCCGCGCACGCAGGCCGCGCTGCTCGAATCGATGCAGGAGAACTCGGTGACGATCGACGGTGCGCGCTACAAGGTCTCGCCGATCTTCACGGTGTTCGCGACGCAGAATCCGGTGGAGTTCGAAGGAACGTATCCGCTGCCCGAGGCGCAACGCGATCGGTTTTTGTTCAAGATCAACATCGATTTTCCGGAGCCGGAAGACGAGTCGCGCATCCTCACCGAGTACGCCGCTGGACGACGGCTGCACGACGATGTGATCGCATCGTTGCAACCCGTAATGACGGGCGAAGAGTTGCTCACCGCACGACGCATCGTCGCGACGCAGGTGCGCGTCGAGCCGCACATCATTGAATACATCCGCGAACTCGTTTCGCGCACGCGCCGCGATGAGAGCGTGCAGATCGGCGCCGGACCACGTGCATCGCTCGCGCTGCTCGAAGCAAGCCGCGCCACGGCCGCGATTCAAGGCCGCGACTTCATCACGCCGGACGATGTGAAATCGCTCGTCCTGCCGATCGTCGCGCATCGCATCACGCTTTCACCGGAAGCGGAAATGGAAGGACTGGCTCTCGACGATTTGCTGCGAAAAATCTTCGATCAGGTGGAGGTACCGAGGTGAGGCGGTAGTCGGTTGTCGGTTGTTGGTTGTCGGTGGACCACCGCCCAACCACGACTCGAACTTCGTTCTCCCAACAACCGACAACCAACAACTGACAACCGAATCCATGCGCCCCGCTTCACTACTCATTCGCATCGCGATCGTTGTCGCGTTCTCCAGCATCCTCATCACGGTGCTGCCGGAGTTCGTGTACGTCGTTGGTGCGGCGCTGGTCGTGTTGTTCGTCCTCGCGATTTACGAGTGGCTCGTGTTGCGGCGCGTGGCGTTCAACGTCGAACGGCAACCGAAGCTGGCGTTGCCGCTCGATGAACGGGAAGTGACGACGGTGCGGATCACGTCGAATGCGAAGCGGCGATTGCGGCTCGTGGTGCGGCAGCGATGGCCGGAGATCGTCGAGCCGCGTGCGTCGACGAACGATGCGATTCTGCGTCCGGGTGAAGTGTTGCCGATCGAGTTGAGTGCGCGAGGCATTGCGCGCGGCACCGCGACGATCGAGCCGATGTACATCGCCGCGACGACGCTCGGGTTCGTCGAGCGCATCGTGCCCGCGGGTGCGACGTCAACGGTTCACGTGCTGCCGAATCTCAACGCGGTCGGGCGCATGCACAAGAAGCTCAATGATTACGCGCTGCGTGCGATCGGCGCGCGCACCGCGCCGCGCATCGGCAAAGGACGCGAGTTCGATCGTCTGCGCGATTACGTGCGCGATGACGATCAGCGCGACATCGCGTGGAAATCGTCGGCGCGACACGGGCGATTGATCGTGCGCGAGTTCCGCATGGAGCGCAGTCAGGACATCCTCCTGTGCCTCGACTCCGGACATCGCATGGCCGCGCGCGTCGAGCAGATCACGCGACTCGATCACGCCGTGAACGCGTCGGTGCTGATCAGCTACATCTGCAATCGCATGGAGGACAAGATCGGAATCCTGTCGTTCGACGCGACTGTCGACAAGGGATTGCCGACCGGCCGCGGCGCCGCACATCTGCGCGCGATCACGGCGTACGTGACGGGACTCGAAGCGGCGTATCGCCACACGGATTACCTGGCGATGGCCGCGAGTCTGCGACGTCGATTGCATCATCGGACGTTGATCCTGATTCTCACGGTTCTTCCCGAACGTGAAGAGCGACACGATCTGCTGCGCGCGGTGGACATGCTCGCGCCGCAGCATCTGCCGTTGTTCGTGACGCTGACGGATCGCGATCTGCGCGCGCAAGCAGAGCTGTTGCCCGCCGATCGCGATGAGCTCTCCCGCACCATCGTCGCCCGCGATCTCCACCTCGGCCGCATCGAACTGATGCGCGAGCTCCGCGCCCGCGCCGCGATGGTGGTGGAATCCACCGCCGTGGACTGGGGCGTCGACGCCGTGAACGCGTACATCGATGTG